>WBZN01001570.1_pt1 | contig 13683 bp, 10 predicted proteins | sample 5204281 | NCBI WGS metagenome assembly WBZN01 (sample SAMN12344347, study PRJNA552823) | activated sludge metagenome | biome: Activated sludge suspended growth; feature: Nitrification reactor; material: Wastewater; isolation source: activated sludge from nitrification reactor of wastewater...
GGCGATCCTGGCGGGCTTCGCCTACAACCGCCGCGTCATGATCCAGGGCTATCACGGCACCGGCAAGTCGACCCATATCGAGCAGGTCGCCGCCCGCCTCAACTGGCCCTGCATCCGCGTCAACCTCGACAGCCACATCAGCCGCATCGACCTGATCGGCAAGGACGCCATCGTGCTGCGCGACGGCAAGCAGGTGACCGAATACCGCGAGGGCCTGCTGCCCTGGGCGCTGCAGCACCCGACCGCTTTGGTGTTCGACGAATACGACGCCGGCCGCCCCGACGTGATGTTCGTGATCCAGCGCGTGCTGGAGGTCGAGGGCAAGCTGACCCTGCTCGACCAGAACCGCGTGATCCGCCCGCATCCGGCCTTCCGCCTGTTCGCGACCTCGAACACCGTCGGCCTCGGCGACACCACCGGCCTCTATCACGGCACGCAGCAGATCAACCAGGGCCAGATGGACCGCTGGAACATCGTCGCCACGCTGAACTACCTGCCGCACGAGGACGAGGTCGGCATCGTGCTGTCCAAGTCGCCGACCTATGACAACGAGGCCGGCCGCAAGGCGATCAATTCCATGGTCTCCTGCGCCGAGCTGACCCGCGCCGGCTTCATCAACGGCGACATCTCCACCGTCATGAGCCCGCGCACGGTCATCACCTGGGCCGAGAACGCGCGCATCTTCAAGGATGTGGGCTTCGCCTTCCGCGTCTCGTTCCTCAACAAGTGCGACGAGCTGGAGCGGCCGGTGGTGGCGGAATACTTCCAGCGCTGCTTCGGCATCGACCTGAAGGACAGCGCCGGCAAGGTGCAGCTGGCGTAGGTCCCGTGAGTAACGAGGCCGCCAAATGCTCTCCTCGTCACCCCAAGGCTTGGCCTTGGGGTCCACGAGTCTGCTTCAGCCAGCCCGGCCTTGCGGGACGAAAGTCGTGGATGCCAAGGCTAAACCTTGGCATGACGGAGTCTCCTAGTCAGTCATGACCAACAAACCCGGCAACGCCATCGAGGAGTTCCGCCGCGCGACCGGCGCCGCCATGCGCGCGATCTCCGACCGGCCCGACCTGCAGGCGAGCTTCGCGCCCGGCCCGGCGGCTTTGCTCGGCACCGAGGCGCGCCTGCCGCTGCCGGCCAAGAACCTGCCCGCCGCCGAGGTGGCGCAGACCCGCGGCGAGGCCGACGCCATCGCGCTGAAGCTGAAGCACCACAACGCCAAGGTCCACGCCCGCGAATGCCCGAAATCGCCGATGGCGCGCGACGTGTTCAACGCCGTCGAACAGGCGCGCTGCGAGGCGCTCGGCGCCAAGAAGATGGCCGGGGTGAAGCAGAATTTGCGCGCAGCGCTCGAGGAGCAGTGCCGGGTGAAGGGCTATGCCCGGGTCAGTTCGCGCGAGGACGCCAACCTGCCGGAAGTGCTGCGCCTGATGGTGCGCGAGGCGGTGACCGGCGAATCCGTGCCCGAGTCCGCCAAGGCCATGGTCAATGCCTGGCGCAGCGATTTCGCCCAGAAGGTGCTGGAAGACATCTCCCAGCTCAAGGACAAGCTCGATTCCCAGCGCGCCTTCGCCAAGGCGGTGCGCCGGCTACTCTCCGACATGGAGCTGGAGCAGACCGACGAGGAGCTGGAGAGCGAGCGCGACGAAGAGGACAGCGCGGACCAGCAGGATCCGAACAAGCAGCAGCAGCCGCAGCAGAAGAGCGGCAAGCAGCAGCAATCGGAAACCGACGCGCAGATGGACGCGCAGCAGGAAGCCGAGGCCGACGCCCAGGAAATGGATTCGGGCGAGCAGGAAATGGAGATGCCGGCCCAGGGCGGCGAAGAGCAGCCGGGCAATCCCGGCCGCCGCAACGAGGAGCCGCTGTCCCGCCGCCGCAACGAGCCGGCCTATAAGAGCTTCACCACGCAATACGACGAGGTGGTCGAGGCGCAGGATCTCTGCGACCCGGACGAACTCACCCGGCTCCGCGCCCTGCTCGACCAGCAGCTGAGCAGCCTGCAGACCGTGGTGGCCAAGCTCGCCAACCGCCTGCAGCGCCGGCTGCTCGCCAAGCAGAACCGCTCCTGGGTCTTCGACCTGGAGGAAGGCCTGCTCGACAGCAAGCGCCTGCCGCGCATCATCGCCAATCCGGAATTGCCGCTGTCCTACAAGCGCGAGACGGATACCGAGTTCCGCGACACCGTGGTGACGCTGCTGATCGACAATTCCGGCTCCATGCGCGGCCGCCCGATCACCGTCGCCGCCATGACCGGCGACATCCTGGCGCGCACCCTGGAACGTTGCGGCGTGAAGGTGGAGATCCTCGGTTTCACCACCCGGATGTGGAAGGGCGGCCAGTCGCGCGAAGCCTGGATCAATGCCGGCAAGCCCGCCAATCCCGGCCGCCTCAACGATCTGCGCCACATCGTCTACAAACAGGCCGACGCGCCCTGGCGCCGGGCGCGCAAGAATCTCGGCCTGATGCTGCGCGAAGGCATCCTGAAGGAGAACATCGACGGCGAGGCCCTGCTTTGGGCGCACAACCGCCTGATCCAGCGCTCCGAGCAGCGCCGCATCCTGATGGTCATTTCCGACGGCGCCCCGGTCGACGATTCGACGCTGTCGGTCAATCCCGGCAACTACCTGGAGCAGCATCTGCGCGAGGTCATCGAATGGATCGAGACCCGCTCCAACATTGAGCTGCTCGCCATCGGCATCGGCCACGACGTGACCCGCTATTACCGCCGCGCCGTCACCATCGTCGACGCGGAACAATTGGGCGGCACGGTGCTGGAGCAGCTTGCCGCGCTGTTCGAGGAAGATTCCGGCCCCAAGGGCAAGCACGCCGCCCGCAAGTGGATCGCGGCGCATTAGATTTCATCGGCGCGGGCGGTCGCTGCGCCTGATAGCGGGGAGATGATGATGGCCCGGATGTTGGGCATTGCATGGCTCATGGGCGCGGCCGCGATTGTCCTTGGCGGCTGCTCCTTGTCACCCGACACGGGTAGCGGGATGGTGGCGCAGACAGCGTCCTCCACCGCAATCTGCAACGGCGAGATCCGCGCCTTCGGCGATTCACAGACCGTGACGACGTCGCTGACCTGCGGCGACACCGAGAAGCCCTATATTGCCTACGCCGACAACATCGCCCATCGCTTCTCGCCCTGCGCTTACAGCTTCGAGGCGGGCGGCAGTGGGATGATGAACTGCAGCAACGGCACCTCCGGCCCGCTCACCTACGACATGTCCGACGCCGCCGGCATCAGGGTGGTGGCGGAGCTCGACGACGGCCGGCAGATGGCCTTCACGCTGCGGGATCAGTGACTAGCGGCATCCTTCCGAACTGAATGACCAGCGAGGCAGGAATCGGTTAGTCTCGCGCCATGTCCACGCCCGCCCAGATCCTCCACGACGTCTTCGGCTACACCTCCTTCCGCCCCGGGCAGGAGGAGATCGTCGATCTGATCCTCAAGGGCGAGAACTTGCTGGCGGTGATGCCGACCGGCTCGGGAAAGTCGCTGTGCTACCAGATCCCGGCCTTGATCTTCGAGCGGCCGACCATCGTGGTCTCGCCGCTGACCGCGCTGATGGACGACCAGGTGGCCGGGCTGCGCGCCGATGGCGTCGAGGCGGCGGCGATCCATTCCGGGCAATCCCGCGAAACCCAGATCGCCGAATGGCGCAAGGTGACGTCCGGCAAGACGAAGCTGCTCTACCTGTCGCCCGAGCGGTTGATGCTGGACAACATGCTCAGCGCCATCGACCGGCTCGACCCCGCGCTGTTCGTCGTCGACGAGGCGCATTGCATCTCCAAATGGGGACCGAGCTTCCGGCCGGAATACGAGCAGCTGACCCGGCTGCAGCAATTGTTCCCCGGCGCCCGCATCGCCGCGTTTACCGCCACCGCCGACAAGGCGACGCGCGCCGACATCGCGGCCAAGCTGTTCAAGGGCGAGGGACAGGTCATCCTGCACGGCTTCGACCGGCCGAATTTGCGCCTCGCGGTCGCGCAGAAGACGCATTGGTCGAAGCAGTTGCTGGCCTTCCTCGCCGACAAGAAGGGCCAGGCGGGCATCGTCTATTGCCTGTCGCGCAAGTTCACCGACGAGGTGGCGGATTTCCTGAAGGAGCATGGCTTCAACGCCATCCCCTATCACGCCGGGCAGGAAGCCGACCTGCGCAAGCGCAACCAGGACCGCTTCATGAGCGAGGAGGCGGTGGTGATGGTGGCGACCATCGCCTTTGGCATGGGCATCGACAAGCCGGACATCCGCTATGTCTGCCATCTGAACCTGCCCAGCAGCATGGAGGCCTATTACCAGGAGATCGGCCGCGCCGGGCGCGACGGGCTGCCGGCCGAGACCCTGCTGCTCTACGGCCTCGACGACATGCGCATGCGGCGCATGTTCATCGAGGAGGACGGCACCGACGAGGCGCACAAGCTGCGCGAGCGCAAGCGGCTGGACAGCCTCATCTCCTATTGCGAGGCGACGCAGTGCCGCCGCGTCGCCCTGCTCGGCTATTTCGACGAGGATACGGCGCCCTGCGGCAATTGCGACAATTGCCTCAACCCGCCGGTCACCATCGACGCGACGCGCCAGGCGCAGATGCTGCTCTCCGCCATCCATCGCACCGGCCAGGCCTTCGGCGCCGGCCACGTCATCGACGTGCTGCTCGGCGCCGACACCGACAAGATCCGCGCCCGCGGCCATGAGAACCTGCCGACCTACGGCGTCGGCAAGGATTTTCCGAAGAGCTACTGGCAATCGGTGGTGCGCCAGGCGGTGGCCGGCGGACAGATCGCCATCAACGTCGCCAAATACGGCTGCCTGGAGATCACCGAGCGCGGCCGCGCCATTCTCAAGGGCGAGGCGCAATTCGCCTTCCGCGAGCCGGGCAAGAAGACGACACGGGCTTCGCGCCGCGCGGCGGCGGCTGATCTGCCGGAGGTCGACCATGCCCTGCTCGGCCGGCTCAAGGAGTTGCGCCTGCGCCTCGCGCGGGAGCGGCAGGTCCCGGCCTATGTCGTCTTCCCCGACGCCACGCTGCTGGAGATGGCCGCCCGCCGGCCCGCCTCGCTCGACGAAATGGCGCAGATCAGCGGCGTCGGCACCCGCAAGCTGGCGCAGTTCGGCCCGGCCTTTCTGGAAGTGACGCGGACTTAGCGCGCACGATTAAGGCCGCGCAGGCTAGCGAAAGAGTCTATTAACCACCGTGGTAGGCCACACACTCGTGATCCTGCCGCGTGACAGGTATCACTCTTTTTAAGAAACTCGCGATCTATATTCCACATCGAAGCGCCCGATCCCCGCGGCGCCGATGCAAGGAGCAGATCATGCGCAGAACCAAGCTCACGGTCTTCAGCGGATTGGCGACTGCCATTCTCGTCGGTGCCGCCACATACGCCTGGGCAAAAGGCGTGAGCTTCAACTCGCTGACCCCAGCGCAATTCATCTCCAGCTGCGAGCAGATGCACGGCAAGGTAACGCGGCTGGGCACGGGCGCGATCCGCTGCACGCTTCCCAGCGGCACGGTGGTCGACTGCTCGTGGGGAAATGACGGTGGCGGCACCATCTGCACCTGGAAGGGCGACCTCAGCACCGCCAGCATCAAGAAGCTGATGGGCGATCCGTCGCCGAATTCGGTCAGCCCCGGCACGACCAATCAGCCGAAAGCGACCGACACGCCCGGCGCCGGCACGGTGAACTGACGCCCGGCACCTGACACAGATCGCCTCGCGTGGCCCGCCGCCGGAGCGGCGGGCCATGCATCATCTCATTCCAGCACGAGCTTGAGGAACGCGATCGTCTGGTCCCAGGCCTTGCGCGCATCCTCGGCGTCGTAGTTCTGGCCAGTCGGGTTGGCGAAGGCGTGGTTGGCGTCGTAGCGATGCACCTCCAGCACCTTGCCGGCCTGCTTCATCGCCGCCTCGAAGCCGTCGACCATCGCCGGATTGATCCACTGGTCCTGGTTGGCGAACTGGCCGAGGACGGGACCTTTCAACGATTTCAGCTCGTCCGCCGTGCGCGCGACGTTGCCGTAATAGACGACCGTGCCGTTGGTCGGCCGGTCGAGCGAGGCCTGCAGCGCCATGCCGCCGCCGAAGCACCAGCCGAGCACCGCGACCTTGCCGTTGCCATCGGGATGCTTCTGCAGCCAGTCGACCCAGGTCGACATGGTCTCGCGCGCTTCCTCGACCACCACGCCCTTCATGTATTTCTCGGCGTCTTCCGGCTTGGCCGCCACCTTGCCGCCATAGAGATCGATCGCCAGCGTGAGATAACCCTGGTTGGCGAGCTCGGCCGCCACCGACTTGATCTGGTCGTTGAGGCCCCACCATTCATGGACCAGCATGACCGCGCCGGCCGGTTTCTTGGCCGGCACCGCCAGGGCGGCGGAGACCGAGCGGCCGGTGGGCGTGTTGAGGATGACGCTCTGCAGGCCGGCGGCGGCCTTGGCCACCTTGACCGGATCGGCCAGCAAGGTGGCCAGCGACAACCCGGCCAAGCCGACCACGACCTGCCGGCGCGAAGACTCTCCGTCGCGATGTTCCATGATCACGCTCCTTGTCCGTCGAGCAGCAGCTGGATGAATGCTACCGCCGCGGTTGCATTTGGGCAAAGAAGAATGCGGCGACCGATCTCAGCCGGCGAAATTCAGTCGGGGCTGCCTTCGATCCGCTCCATGTCGGCGTCGGAGAAGCCGAAATGATGACCGATCTCGTGGATCAGCACATGGCGGATGACGGCGCGCAGCTCGTCGGTGCCCTCGCACCAGTAGTCCAGCAAGGCGCGCCGGTAGAGAAAGATCATGTCCGGCTGATGACGGATGTCATGGGTGCTCTGCCGGGTCAGCGGGATGCCCTGATAGAGACCCATCAGGTCGAAGGGCGATTCGATGCCCATATCGGCCAGGATCTCCTCATCGGCGAAATCCTCGACCCGCACCGCGACGCCGGCGCAATGGCGCCGCAGCTCCTGGGGAATGCGCTCGAGCTCCTCATAGGCCATGGCCTCCATCTCGGCCAGGCTGGGCGGGGCGCCGAAGTCGCGCGGCTCGGGCAATCGTTTCGTCACGGCTCGGATTCCATGCGCCCCTACAGATGATGGCGGACGCCATCCTGGACAAGAGCCCGACCTGAATCCAGGCCGAATCCGCTCAGCGGAACTTCACCTTGTAGCGCGCGAGGATGCGCGCGATCGAGCCGTCGGCCACCATCGCGGCGAGGGCGCGATTGAAATCGGCCATCGTCTCTTCGGCCTTGGGCAGCTTGCGGCTGAGGCAGAAATAGTACGGGTTACGGTGCATCTCCTGGTATTCCACCGCCGCGCCGGGCGTTTCAGGGTTCATGAAATGGCGGGTGGTCAACTCGTAGCCGTAGAGCAGGTCGATGTTGCCGCCGAGCAGCATGTCCAGCGCGTTCTTGTCGCTGGAGGCGGCCAGCACATCCGCGCCGGCCTGGTTGAGCTCGCCTTCGAGATTGTAGCCGCCGACCACCGCGACCTTGCGGCCCTTGAGGTCCTCGACCTTGGCGATGCCGGCGAGCGTCACGGCGTCGCGCGCGAACAGGCCCACGGACACCGCGCCCAGTTCGTCGCTGAAGACAAGCGTCGCCTCGCGCTCCGGCGTGCGCGAGCAGGAGCAGAGGCCGTCGACGTCGCCGCGAATGGCGAATTCCAGCGCGCGCTTCCACGGCAGGAAGGAGAACTCCGCCGACCGCCCGGTGCTTTGCAGCGCCATGTCGATGATGTCGACGTCGAAACCGCGCAGGCCCTCGGCACCCGGCGTCTCGATCTTGTGCGGCGGAAAGTCGTTGCAGGCAAGGCGCAGGGACGTCCCGGCCCAGGCCGCGGCGGCGAAGAGCCCAAGACCGAGGCAGGCGGCGCCAAGGACGGTCAGCGTGCGGCGGGGCATGCGATTTCCCTCGATGGTTTATCGCGCAATTATTCGCGGCGATGGTTAACAAGCTCGATAGCCCGGGCTTGGTTCCTTCCCCACACCGTAACTCATTGTAAATATTCACTTTAGATAGAAAGCGTTGCCGCCGGCCGATCGCGGGGCCTTGACCGGCCCTCTTGGCCATGTTAAATGATCGTTCAATCAATCTATGCGAGATTACTTCTTTATTACAGTCACATAGATGAATCGGATGCTTGCCTGATTCAAAGGGGCGAGCGGGACCCAGATCGGAGATCGCGCCATGAACAGCTTCGTCGACATTCGCCACCCGGAACGGATCTACGCCACCGAGCCGCTGCCCGCCTGGACCTATCTGAATGCCGAGTTGCTGGAGCTGGAATACGAGCGCGTGATCCTGCCGTCGTGGCAGTTCGTCTGCCATCAGAACCAGGTGAAGGAGACGGGCGACTTCGCCACCCTCGACCTGTGGCGCGACAGCATCATCGTCATGCGCGGCAAGGACGGCGCCCTGCGCGCCTTCCAGAATGCCTGCCGCCATCGCGGCGCCAAGCTGCTCGACGGCGACGGCACCTGCAAGCACCGCATCACCTGCCCCTATCACGCCTGGTCGTACCAGCTGGACGGCCGCCTCGCCGCGGTGCCGTCGGAGAAGACCTTCCCCGGCATCCAGAAGGACAAGCTCGGGCTGAAGGAGCTTGAGCTCGAGGTCTTCTGCGGTCTGGTCTTCGTGCGCATCGCCGGGACCGGCCCCTCGATCGCCGAGCAGTGGGGCGACCTCGCCAAGGAGCTGGCGCCCTACCGGATCGAGGAGATGGTGCCGGCGCCGGCGCAGCAGGACGGCAGCATGCTGGTCTCCGAGGAATGGGGCTGCAACTGGAAGGTCGCCCTCGACAACTATCTCGACAACTACCATGTGCCGTTCGGCCATCCCGGCCTGCACCGGCTGATGGACAACGACCTTGCCTGCACCATCAACCGGCACGGCGTGTCGTTCTCCAAGAGCGTGATCCGCGAGCGCGAATCCCATGTCTGGTCGGAGCGCGCCTATCAGCGCCTGGCGCCGCGCGCCTTCGCCGACATGCCGGAAACGGCGCGCAACACCTGGGTCTTCGGCTTCATGCCGGTCAATATCGGCTTCGACGTCTTCCCCGACAGCATGGACATTTTCCAGATCCTGCCCAAGGGGCCGACCAAGTGCGTGATCCGCACGCCGCTCTTCGTGCGCCCCGACGCGCGGCGCGAGGCCAAGGCCATGCAGTACCTCGCCAACCGCATCAACGCGCAGATCGGGCACGAGGACAAGGATCTGTGCGAGCGGGTACAGGCCGGCCTCTCCAGCCACAACTACCAGCCGGGCCCGCTCTCCGAATACGAGATGCCGGTGAAGGACATGCATGCGCGCCTGCGCAGCGCCTGCCCGGTGGTCACCTTGAACGAGCGGCCGATGGACGGCACGCTGCGCCGGCTCAATCAGGAAATGCTGGCGGAGTCGATGTCGTTGAGCGGCGAGAACACCCCGGAAGCCGCGCTCGCCTGAGGGCGGCCGCGGCGCCCCGGGCGCCCATACGCGGCCCGCGGGCGCCAGCCCGGTGACGGCGCCTGCGGGTCGCTCTATTCTCCCGTACCGCCCTGCCGCACGGTGATCGCGCCGAGCTTGGCAAGCCAGACGGCCTGGCGCGGCAGATGGCGGCGGTCGGCCTCGCCAACACGCTGTGCGATGGCGGCCAGGCTTGTCTCGCCTTGCTGTACCGTCTTCAGGATCAGCGCGCACAGATCCAGCCGCAGCCGATGCCTGGCGAAGGCAAAGAGCGGATGCTCGGCCAGGGTCGTTAGATCGGCGGGGAAGGCCCCGGCCGCCAGGCCATGCGCCGGCCCGATCGTGTCGCTGGGATAGGACGCGAAAGCGGCAAAGGGATCCGGGCGCGCCGGCCAGCGCCAACCGTTTTTGCCGGGCGCCGATTCCACAGCGGACCGGCGCCGTTCCGCCAGCTCGGCCCACAGCGCCTGATACTGCCCGACGATGTGGCGCCAGTCGAACGTCGCGGCCGCCTTCTGGCGCGCCGCCGCGCCCAGGCGCCGGCGCAGATCCGCGTCGCGGATGAGCGCCGCATACGCCGCCGCGGCGGCGGCGACATCGACGGCGACGAACTGGCTGGCATAGCCGCAATAGCGGTCATAGGTGTCGATCTCGATGGCGTGGGCGTCGGCCAGGTCTTCGCCTTGCCCGGCGGGCGGCGCCAGGGTGGCGATGCGATAGCCGTGCACCTCATGCTCGATGGTGTCGCGATAGCCGTCCCAATCGCTCACCACCGACGGCAGGCCCGCCGCCATCGCCTCGATCGGGGTGAGGCCGAAGCTCTCCTGAATGTTGTCGGAGAGCGAGGTGAAGAGGTCCGCCGCCTGCCAGACGGCGAAGCGCGTCTCCGCCTGGCGCCCGTCGAGGAAATGCGCGGTGACGCCGGGGCAGAAGCTCCTGGCGCCGTCGCGGAAGGCCTGTTCGATGAAATCATTGGCGAACCAGCCGGCCTGGATCAGGTGCAGCCGCTTGCCCGTCTCGCGCGCCGCGCGCTCCAGCGCCAGATACATGGGAAACGGATGCGCCTTGGCATGGAAGCTCAAGCGACCCATGTAGAGGACCGCGATGTCGTCCTCTCCGATGCCGAGCGCGGCACGTTGCCGGGCGCGCGCGCCCGCATCCGCCGCGAACTTCGCGCAATCGACGCCCAGCGGGAGAACCGGCAATTGCGGCCGCGGGAAATGCCCCGCACCCAGCCGTACGGCCAGATAGGCTTGCTGTTCGTCCAACAGGCGCTCGATCATCGCCTTCACCGCGCGCGAGGTGCAGATCACCGCGTCCCAGTCCTGCACCGGCGCCAGCGGCAACTCGGCGATCATGTCCATGGCCCCCGCCGAGGCGGTGGTGTGGGTGATCCCGGTCAGGCTGTAGGCGCGCTGGTCGCCGGCACGCCGGCGCCAGGCATGGGCGTGCAGACCGGGATCCGGCAGATAGAGCGCGCCGGCCTTGGCCAAGCCCGCCGGGGCCGCCCAGGGCACCCATTCCACCGCCGCCGCGCCGCGCGCCTTCGCCAGCGCCGCGAATTGTTCGGCGGCCTGGCGCTCCGCCGCATAGCAATAGAAGCGCTCCACCCCGCCGTGGCGCAGCCAGGCATCGAGGAACCCCTCGCCCGCCGCCATGCGGCCCATCAGCTTCGGTCCCTTGGTCTCGTAGCCGGCCGGGACATAGTGGATGGCGGCGTTGGCTGGCGGCATGCGATTCCCCCTCGATCACGACCACAGAATAGTCTGGGCGCCGATTTGGCAAGGGTCGAACGGCCGCCACGCGGCCCGGATGGGACATCGGGACGCGCCCGGCGCGCCGCGTGCCGACGCCGGGTTAATCGCTTGTTAGGGAAGCCGGAGCAAAAAGGGAGGGCGTAGATTTATCCCTGGGACTCAGCGTCAAGACATCCATGCAAAGGCTTTTCGCGCCCAAGAAAAGACAGCGGACCGGTCTGTCCTTCATCCTGTTCGCCTTCACCTTCCTGTGCGTGATCGGCGCGGCCTCCTTCGTCGCGCTGCTCGCGATCCGCAGCGGCCTGATGCAATCGGCGACGCCGCGGATGCGCGACTTCGCGCTCAACATCGGCCTGCTCGACCCGCTCGGCTGCGTCGTCGATTCCCGCAACCAGCTCGATTGCCGCACGGGCGCCACCGGCACGTCGATCCGCCTGATCATCGGGCAGCTCGCGCAGGCGCACGAGGATCTGGCGCGCGAGCAGCAATTGCGCGTGGCGGCGGAGGAGAAAGCCAAGACCGCGACCGAGGCGCTGCGCCGGCTGGCGGATTCCCTGCAGGGCGGCGGCATCCCGCAAGTCTCGGCTGATCGCGGCGCGCCTGTCGGGCAACCCTATGTGATGCTGCCCGGCGACGTGGTGCAGCCGCTCAGCAAACGCCTGACCCTGGTCTACCGCCAGGCGGTCAGCGCCGACAAGGTGCTGCTCGGCTCGGATCTATGGGACGGCGACCGCGAGATGGAGTTCTACAAGCCCTATCACGCCACCATCGAGGATGCCGGCCAGCAGACCGAGGTCGAGCTGGTAGTCTCACCCGCCCCGGACTGGAACGACGGCGACCGCTCGATCCGCCTCGAACTGAAGCCGCTCGACGCCGCGGCCGAGTAAGGCCGGATCAAACGTCCAGGTTGGCGACGTTCAACGCGTTGGTCTGGATGAAGTCGCGGCGCGGTTCGACCAGGTCGCCCATCAAGGTGGAGAACACCTCTTCCGCGTCGTCGGCGTGGTTCACCTTCACCTGCAGCAAGGCGCGCACGTTGGGGTCGAGCGTGGTCTTCCACAGCTGCTCCGGGTTCATCTCGCCCAGACCCTTGTAGCGCTGGATCTCGAGGCCCTTGCGGCCGGTTTCCATCACCGCCTTCGACAGGCCGATCGGGCCGTTGATGCGGGTCAGGCGGTCCTTGATGATGAAGCTCGCCGGCATGCCGTAGGTCTCGCGCAGCTCCGCCTTCATCGCCTCGAGGCGATGGCACTCCGCCGAGCGGATCAAGGCGGAATCGATCACATGGCTTTCGGTGATCCCGCGCAGGCGCCGCTTGAAGGCGAGCCCGCCATCCTGGTCGGCGATGCCGGTCCAGCCCCGCTCGGCCTCCGGCGCCAGCTCGTCCAGCCGGCGCGCAATGGCCGCGGCGATGCCCGGATCGGCCGCCGATTGCGGATTGAGGGCGCCGAGGATCGCCGCCTGCTCGACCACGTCGGACGAGCCGACCTTGCGGATCAGCGGCTCCATCAGATGCAACGCCGCCGTCGCCTGGTCCACCACGCGGCGCAGATCCGCGCCCGCGATGCGCGCACCGCCGCCCAGCTGCAGCACGGCCCCTTCGAGGCCGAGATTGACCAGGAACTCCTCCAGCGCGCGGTCGTCCTTCAGGTAGGTCTCCGACTTGCCGCGGGCGGCGCGGTAGAGCGGCGGCTGGGCGATGTAGAGATACCCCTTCTCGATCAGCTGCGGCATCTGCCGATAGAAGAAGGTCAGGAGCAGCGTGCGGATGTGCGAGCCGTCGACATCGGCGTCGGTCATGATGATGATCTTGTGGTAGCGGCTCTTGCCGACGTCGAACTCCTCCGAGCCGATGCCGGTGCCGAGCGCCGCGATCAGCGTGCCGATCTCGGCCGAACTCAGCATCTTGTCGAAGCGCGCCCGCTCCACGTTCAGGATCTTGCCGCGCAAGGGCAGGATCGCCTGGGACTTGCGGTTGCGGCCCTGCTTGGCCGAGCCGCCGGCGCTGTCGCCCTCGACGATGAACAGTTCCGAGAGCGCCGGGTCGCGCTCCTGGCAATCGGCGAGCTTGCCCGGCAGGGACGAGATGTCGAGCGCGCCCTTGCGCCGGGTCAGATCACGCGCCTTGCGCGCGGCTTCGCGCGCGGCCGCCGCCTCGACCACCTTCATGACGATGCGCTTGGCGTCGCCCGGATGCTCCTCCAGCCACTGGCCGAGCTTCTCGTTGACCACCGCCTCGACGATCGGCCGCACCTCGGAGGAGACCAGCTTGTCCTTGGTCTGGGAGGAGAATTTCGGATCCGGCACCTTGACCGAGAGGACGCAGGTGAGGCCCTCGCGCACGTCGTCGCCGGTCAGTTCCACCTTCTCCTTCTTGGCGATGCCGCTTTCCTCGGCATAGCGGTTGATCTGCCGGGTCAGCGCGCCGCGATAGCCGGCCAGATGCGTGCCGCCGTCGCGCTGCGGGATGTTGTTGGTGAAGCACAGCATGGTC
>WBZN01001572.1_pt1 | contig 13667 bp, 14 predicted proteins | sample 5204281 | NCBI WGS metagenome assembly WBZN01 (sample SAMN12344347, study PRJNA552823) | activated sludge metagenome | biome: Activated sludge suspended growth; feature: Nitrification reactor; material: Wastewater; isolation source: activated sludge from nitrification reactor of wastewater...
CACACGAGGTTATAGGCGAACGCGGCGACGAGGTTGCTCCGGATCGTTCGCAGCGTCGCGCGTGCGAGCGCCAGCGCGGTGGGCAGCGCCGTGATCCCACCGCGGAGCAACGTGACGTCCGCGGCGGCGGCCGCGATCTCGGTTCCCGAGCCGAGCGCGATGCCGAGGTCGGCCGCGGCGAGCGCGGGGGCGTCGTTGATGCCATCGCCGACCATCGCGACACGATGCCCAGCCGACCGTTCGGCCGTGACAAGCGCCGCCTTTCCCACCGGGCGCACGCCGGCATGCACGCGGGTGATCCCGACCTCGGCGGCGATCTGCTGCGCGACCTCGATCCGATCTCCGGTGATCATCACGGGCTCGACCCCGAGCGCGCGCAGCGCCCGGATCACCTCGCGCGCGCCGGGGCGAACCGGGTCGGCCACCGCGATCAGCCCCGCGAGCACGCCGTCGATCGCGACGTACGAGATCGTCGCGCCGGGAGGTGCGGACGTCGCGACCGGCGCCGGATCGATCCCCGCCCGTGCGAGGAACTCGCGCGTGCCGACGCGCACCTGGGCCCCGCCGACGGTCGCCGTGAGGCCCTCGCCCGGCTCGATCATCAGCGCGGTCGGACGCTCGAGCGCGAGGCCCCTCGCCTGCGCACCTTCGACGATCGCCCGCGCGATCGGATGCTCGCTGCCCTGCTCTGCCGAGGCGACGACCCGCAACAGCTCGTGCTCGTCGCGCCCGTGCCCGATCACGGCGACCAGCGCCGGTGCCCCTGCGGTCAAGGTCCCGGTCTTGTCGAGGCACACCACCGCGATCGTGCTGCCGAGCTCGAGCGCCCCGCCGCCGCGAAACAGCACGCCGAGCTCGGCGCCCCGCGCCGTCCCGACCGCGACCGCCGCCGGCGTCGCGAGGCCGAGCGCACACGGGCACGCGATCACGAGCACCGCGATCATCCGCTCGAGGGCGAGCTCGGCGCCTGCTCCGCTGATCCACCACCCCACGAACGTCACCGCCGCGATCCCGAGCACGACCGGGACGAACCACGCCGACACGCGATCCGCGAGCCGTGCGATCGGGGCCTTGTCGCCCTGGGCATCCTCGACCGCGCGTGCGATCCGCGCGAGCGCGGTGTCGGCGCCGGCCCGGGCGACGCGAACCGTCAGCGCACCATGATGGTTGAGCGTGCCTGCATAGACCGGCGAGCCCTCGGCCTTGTCGACGGGGAGCGCCTCGCCGGTCAACGTCGATTCGTCCATCGCCGAGCTCCCCGCGACCACGGTACCGTCGGCCGGGATCCGCTCGCCGGGCCGGATCGCGATCACGTCGCCGGGAGCCAGCGAGGACGCGTCGACATCGTGCTCGACGTCCGCGGCGATCCGGTGGGCGGCCTTGGGCGCGAGCGAGAGCAGGCCGCGCACCGCGTCCGACAGCCGCCCGCGTGCGCGGGACTCGAGCAGCTTGCCGATCATCACGAACGCGACGATCGCCGCACCCGCTTCGAAGTACAGCGGCGGCATGTGGGGCGCCGGCGCGGCGAGCCAGCGCGCCGCGCGGATGACCGACGAGGCCCACGCCGCGCCAGCGCCGAGCGCGATCAACGTGTTCATGTCGGGGCTGCGGTGACGCACGGCGGCCAGCCCGCCGCGGAAATACCGGCGGCCCGGGCCGAGGACGACGATCGTGCCGAGCACGAGCTGCGCGACGACACCCGCCTTGCCACCCACCGCCCCGTGCGCCATCGCGATCACGAGCAGCGGCACCGCCAGCACGATCGCGATCGTCGCGTCGCGGCGGAGCGACCGGGTCTCGTCGCGAACCGCGCCCTCGAGCGCCGCGAGCCGCGCACCTCCGCGGCGCGTGACATCGAGCGCGTCGGCAGGAACATCGTAGCCAGCGTCGCGGATCGCCGCCGCGGCACCACCCGCCGACGCGACCGCGGGGTCGAGGACGATCCGCGCGCGCGACGACACGAGGTTGACGTCCGCGCTCGCGACGCCCGGCACCCCGAGCGCCGCGCGCTCGACCCGACGCACGCACGCGGCGCACGTCATCCCGAGGACGGGCAGATCGATGGTCTCGCTGGCGGCCATGCTAGGGTGACTCGCTGTGGTGACCACCTTGCGCATCATCGGGATGACCTGCAACGGCTGCGTGAAGCACGTCGACAAGGCGCTGCGCTCGCTGCCGGGGGTCTCGGCGGTCGAGGTCAGCCTCGCCGACCACCACGCACGGGTCGTCCATGATCCGCAGCAATCTCCCGTACCTGGGCTGGTGGCCGCGGTCGAGGCCGCTGGCTACCACGGCGAGGCGATCTGACCTGTCACGGTCGGCGGCTCTCGCGCCTATAGACGCAACATGAAGCTCATCCGCAGGCTCACCCTCGCCGTCGCATTCCTGATCCCCGTCGTCGCCATCGCCGCGACCGAGTCCGGCAAGCCCGCCTGCTGCGGCATGCCGTGCTGTGCCTCGGGCTGCCCGTTCTGTCACTGAGACGCGGTCATGGCGGACCGCGCGCAACTCGATCGCTGGATGGCGGCCGCCGCCGATGGCGACCGCGCGGCGATCGATCCGCTGTTTCACGCGCTGTGGCCGCTCGTCACCGGCTACGCCACCCGGTTCCTCGGTGACGCGGCGCTCGCCGAGGACTGCGCGCAGGACGCGCTGGTCCGGCTGTTCGGTCAGCTCGACCGCTACGATCGCGAGCGCGATGCGCTGACCTGGGCGTTGACGCAGACCACGTGGCAGTGCCGGACCGCGCGCCGCCGCGTGCAACGGCGGGGCGAGACGGCCGCGGCGGCCACCGCCGCCGGCGGGTTCCTCGATGGTGTCGAGCTCGTCGCGGAGCGCGAGCTGATCCGCGCCGCGCTCGCGACGCTCGCGACGCTCGCCGAGCGCGACATCGAGGTGCTGATCTCGTCGCTCACCGGCGATGACGAGCTGCGCGGCGCGCTCGCACCCGCGACGTTCCGCAAGCGCCTCGAGCGCGCGCTTAGCCGACTTCGTACTTCATGGAGGTCACGCCATGGCACGCTCTGATCTTGCGCTTCGCCGCGTTCACCGCGCATACGAGCGCGCGCACATCGCCGCGGCCGCGCGCGGGATCGCGATCGCGGCGGGGCTCGCCGTGCTCGCCGTCGGCCTGCACCGCACGTCGCACGCGACCTGGTTGGTCGCCGCATCGCTCGCCGCATCGCTCGCCGCGCTCGGCTGGCGCGGGGGGGCCTGGCGGCGCGGCGCCGTCGCTGGCGTGATCGCCGGGCTGCCTCCGCTGGTCGCCCCCAGCGTCGTCTACGCGCTCAGCCACGGCGGCCACTGCGCGACCTGCGAGATGGGCGCGACCTGGTCGTGCATGCTGACCTGCTTCGGGACCGGGTCGCTGGTCGGCATCTTCGTGGGGTATCGAGCGATCGTCGATGTCGCCCCCCGCCAGTTCGCCGTGGCCGCGATCGCCGCGGCGGCCCTCACCGGCCTGCTCAGCTGCGGCACGACCGGCCTCGGCGGTGCGATCGGCGTCGTGTTTGGTCTCGTCGCAGGCGGCGTCACCGGCTGGGTCGTGGCCGGTCGCGCCGCCCATGTCTGAAACTAGCCGGGTCACTTGGCATGAGCGCGCCGCTGCGGCATACCGGCAAGGTGCTTCGCACTTCCCTGTTGACCTTGATCGTCATGCTCGGCTGCGGTCACCCAGCCAAGCGCGCGGACTCCACGCCTGCCGGCTCGGCGGCGGCGGGCACGGATGATCCGAGCTGCCCGCTCCTGGTTCCGGGCACCACGGTGTCGGTCGAGGATGCGGACCAGGGCGTCGCGCTCGTGTTCGTGACCACCGGCGATCCCGGCGAGGTTCGCAAGCGCGCCGCGGCCCTCGCGGAGACGCACAACGCGCATCATGGAACGCCGGCCGAGCACGGCGCGCACGCCACCGCTGGCGGTATGGGCGCGATGTTCTCGACGCCATCGGCCGCGGCCACGGGAGACGTCCAGGGCGGCGCGCGGGTCACGTTCACCGCCGCGAGCGCGGAGACCGTCGCCGCGCTGCGATCGGAAGTTCGGATGCACGCGCAGCACCTCGCGGGTGCGAGCTCGTGCGAGATGAAGATGTGATGCGCCGATCGCGCGTGCTGGTGCTGATCCTGGTCGGCGGGTGCGCCGTCGACCCTGCCGCGCTCGCGCCGACGCACCCGGCGAGCTCGCGAGCCCCGGTCGGGCGCCTCGCGGGGGCCCCGGCGAGCCTCCGCCCGGGTGTGGTCGAGTACCCCGACGTTCCGGCGATGCGGACCGAGCCGGCGCCGCAGCACCATCATCACGCGCCGTGATGCGAACCATCGTGCTCGCGCTCGCGATCGCCGGCTGCGCGCCGACGTACCGCGATCTGCGCGCCCCGGTGGACATCGAGGTGGGGCGGCGGCTGGGCGCCTCACTCGATCCACGGGTCCAGATCAACATCGACGCGCTGCTGGCGAAGCCTCTCGATCACACGGCCGCGACCCAGATCGCCCTCGCCAACAGCCCCCGCCTCGCGGCCGCGCTCGACGAGCTCGGCATCGCCGGAGGGGGGCTTGCCGCCGCGCTGGGCCTCGGCGCGACCGAGGTCGACCTCGAGGTGCGGTTCGGCGCCACGCACGAGATCGAGCTCCATGTCGTGCAGAGCGTGCTCGGCCTGATCACCGGCGCGCGTCGCGGCGCCGCGGCCCGCGCCGACATCGCGGTCGCGCAGGCCACGGCCACGGCCACGGCGCTGCGACTGATCGCTCGGGTCGAAATCGGGTTCACGGATCTGCTCGCCGCGCAGCAGGAGGTCGAGCTGCGGCAGACCGCGTTCGACGCCGCCAGCGCCGCCGCGACGGTGCGGGAACGGATGCACGCCGCCGGCAACACCTCCGACCTCGCGCAGGCACGCGATCGCGACGCCCGCGAACAAGCGCGGATCGAGCTCGCGCGCGCCGAGGCCACCGTCGAGACCCGGCGCGAGGCCGTCAACGCGCTGCTCGGCCTCACCGGCGCGCAGACCAAGTGGACCGCGGTCGGCCGTGTCCGCGAGCTTCCGCCGGTCGCACCGGCGCTCGACAAGCTCGAGTCCAAGGCAGTCGCCGAGAGCCTCGAGCTGGCCGCCGGTCGAGCTCGCGTCACCGGCGCCGCCAATCACGCCGGCGACGTCCGCCTGCGCGCGCTGCTGCCCGAGCTCGGGCTCGGCGTGTCGTACACCGACGATGACAACGGCAACTCGATCGGTCCGATGATCCGGATCGGGCTGCCGCTGCTCGACTGGCGCTCCGGCGATCGGATGCGGGCGAATGCCGCCGAGAGGCGCGCCGAGCACGAGCTCACCGCCGTGGCCGTGGAGCTCCGCGCCGCCGCCCGCGCCGCGCGCGTCACCGCACTCGCGACCTATGCCGAGGCGCATCATCTCCAGCTCGTCGTGTTGCCGCTCCGCCAGCAGATCGTCGACGAGACGCTGCGTCACTACAACGCGATGGATGCCGATCCGTTCACGCTGATCGTGGCGCGCCGCGAGCTCGTCGATGCCGGCCACCAGCTCGTCGACGCGACCCGCCGCTACTGGGACGCGATGGCCGAGGTCACCGCCCTCGAGGCGGGCGTCACGATCGATCCGCCGGCGAGCCGCGCGGAGCTCGCCTCTCCGACCACCCGCCCCCCGGAGCACTAGACATGACGATCTCCCGTCGCACCGTGCTGTCGTCGACCCTGCTCGCAAGTGCGGCGCTCGTCACCAAGCAGGCGTCTGCTCGGCCCGCGGCGGGCGGCGCCCCGGGTTCTCCCCCCGCGCCTCCACCGCGCGCCCGGCGTGGCGCCAGTCGCGTGATCGTCCCGAACGGCTCGCTGCTGCCGTGGAAGACGCGCGACGGCGTGAAGGTCTATCACCTGACCGCCGAGCCGATCCGTCACCAGATCGCGCCCGGCCTCGAGATCGATGCGTGGGGCTACAACGGCGTCACCCCCGGCCCGCTGATCGAGGCCACCGAAGGCGATCGCGTCCGGATCTACGTCACCAACAAGCTGCCCGAGGTCACCTCGATACACTGGCACGGCGTGTTCGTGCCGAACGGCATGGACGGCGTCGCCGGGCTCACGCAGCCGCCGATCGCGCCCGGCAAGACGTTCCGCTACGACTTCATCTTCGACCGCGCGGGTACGTTCATGTACCACCCGCACGCCGACGAGATGACCCAGATCGCCCTGGGCATGATGGGCATGATCGTCGTGCACCCACGCCAGGCCGAGACCCGGCGGGTTCGTGACTACGCGCTGATGACGCACGAGTGGAAGGTCCCGATCGGGACGAGCCGCCCGGATCCGCTCGCGATGAACGACTTCAACGTGCTCACGTTCAACAGCAAGGCGTTCCCCGCCACCGCCCCGCTCGTCGCCGAGGTCGGTGATCTGATCCGGATCCGGCTCGCCAACCTCGGGCCGATGGATCACCACCCGATCCATCTCCACGGTCACGCCTTCGAGGTGGTCGCGACCGATGGGGGGCCAGTGCCGGCATCGGCGCGGATCCCCGAGACCACGGTGCTCGTCCCGGTGGGGACGACGCGGACGATCGAATTCACCGCGCGTGCCCCGGGCGACTGGGCGCTTCACTGCCACATGACGCATCACGCGATGAACCAGATGGGTCACGACGCCGCGAACCTGATCGGCGTCGACACACGCGATCTCGATGCCAAGCTCGGGCGCGTCGTCCCGGGCTACATGACGATGGGGCAGGCCGGCATGAGCGAGATGGCGAACATGCACATGGAGCAGCCCAGGAACTCGATCTCGATGGTCGGCGGAAAAGGCCCTTACGGCACGATCGACATGGGCGGGATGTTCACGATCCTGAAGATCCGGGCGCACCTCGCGGGCGACGCCGATCCGGGCTGGTACGAGCCGCCCAGGGCGACGATCGCCTCCGAGGCCACCCCCGACGACTTGCGTGTCGATGGCATCACACTCTGAGACGTAGGAACGGAATCACTTTGGGCCTACAGTCCGGATGATGTCCGTCCGCCCTGTCTTGTTGCTGGCCCTGGCTTCGGCGTGTAGTGACCCGGTCGTCGTGTTCACGGATGCTCAGCACGACGGTCCGAACGGTGGTCAGGACGATGGCCATCCCGTGGGCTGCACGCTTCCTCCCCAGACCCTGACCGTCGCGACCCTCGCCGGTTGCGAGGACCAGGGCGCGGTCGATGGCGCACGCGCGGTCGCTCGCTTCGCGAACCCGGTCAACGTCGTGATCGCCTCGAGCACCGTCACGTACGTCGCCGACTTCGACAACAACCGCATCCGTGCGGTCGAGCTGGGCGGCGCGACGCGGACGCTCGTCTCGCGCCCGGAGTTCAGGGTCCCGTTCGGGCTCGCCCTCGCCCCGAACGGCACCCTGTACGTCGAGACCGACGACAACGATGCCGGCGTCCACTCGGAGCAGAGCGGCACCGTCTGGCGGGTCGATCCGAACACCGGGACGGCCACGGTGATCGCCCGCGATCTCGGACGGCCGCGCGGCCTCGCCGTGCTCCCCGATGGCCGGATCGCGATGGCCGATCATCGGCATCACGTGCTCTCGATCCTCGATCCCGACACGGGCGCCGTCACGCCGCTCGCCGGCGCCGTCGATCAGCTCGGGTACGCGAACGCGACCGGTGCGAATGCACGGTTCGGGCAGCCGTACGATCTCGTCGTGCTCCCCGGCGGTGACCTCGTCGTGACCGAGCTCGAAAATCGCCGGCTCCGGCGCGTCACGCTCGCGGGAGTCGTCACCGACTTCGCGGGGACCGGCGCGGACGGCAACGTGGATGGCCCGGTCGCGACCGCGACGTTCGCGGGACCTCAAGGGCTCGCGATCAGCGGCTCCACCCTGTATGTCACCGACATCAAGAGCCACAACGTCCGCCGGATCGATGACGGCGTGGTCACCACGATCGCCGGCGACGGCACCGCCGGCTGGGCGGACACCGATGCCCCGCTGACCGCGAAGTTCTATGGTCTCGAGGGCATCGACGTCCGCGGCGATCGCCTGGTCGCGGCCGACGGCAACATCGGCGACGGCATGGCGTTCAACCGGTTGCGGACGATCGATCTGACGAAGATCACCCCGTAGCACGGGATCGATCCGATACGTCGGGTTGTCTACCGAGCGCCGTGAGGCCGGCCGTAGGTCCGTGAGCGGATCAGCCGGATGGGCGTGCGCCGAGCGCACAGTCAAGGTCACGGCTCAGCCAGCCAGGACCTTCGTCGAGATCAGGGCGCGCTCGCGATCACCTCAGGACACGCGGACCTCGCGGGCAACTCGGCGCGCCCCGCCACGCGTGTTACGGTGGAGGCACGAACGTGAACGGGTGCGGCGATCCCCGCTGCAGGCTCCGTGCTGGTCGGGCCGCCAGCACGCTCCCACCGGAGATGTCATGAATGGACCTGTTCACGCGCCCACACCCCCGGAGACGTGGGAGCCGGCGCGGCGCGCGGCGAACGCGCTCGCGTCGCCGATCCAGGGGATCCTCGCAGTCGAGGCCGCGAGCGGGTGGATCTTGCTCGCGACCACTGCGATCGCCTTGATCTGGGCGAACACCGGCTGGCACGCCAGCTACGAGGCGCTGTGGCATACGCCGATCGGCGTCCGGTTCGGTGAGTGGTCGTTCGATCGGCCGCTGCAGTTCTGGATCGACGACGGGCTGATGACCGTGTTGTTCTTCGTCGTCGGGCTCGAGATCCGGCGCGAGATCTACCAAGGCGAGCTCGCGACGATCCGGCGTGCCGCGCTGCCGGTCGCCGCCGCGCTCGGCGGGATGGTCGTCCCCGCGGTGATCTTCGCCGTGCTCAACGTGGGTCGCGACGGCGCCAGCGGATGGGCGATCCCGATGGCCACCGACATCGCGTTCGCGGTGGGCGTGCTGACGCTGCTCGGCTCGCGGGTGCCGGTGGCGCTGCGCATCCTGCTGCTCGGACTCGCGGTGATCGACGACATCGGCACGATCATCGTGATCGCGGTGGTGTTCTCCGGCGGCATCTCGTTCACGGGGCTCGCCGTGGTCGCGCTCGGCGTGATCGCGGTCCTGGTGTTGCGCGCCGCGGGAGTGCGATCCCCCATCGCGTACATCGCCCCCGGGGTCGCGGTGTGGATCGGCCTGTACCACGCGGGGGTTCATCCAACGCTGGCGGGCGTGATGCTGGGACTGCTCACGCCCGCGCGGTCGTGGTTCGGCCCGTCGGGCTTCGCGACAGCGACGCAGGCGCACCTCGAGGACCTCGGCGATACCCCGGATCGCGACCTGCTCCTCGGTCATCTCGACAAGATCGAACACGCGCGTCGCGAGGCCGTGTCGCCGACCGAGCGCCTGCTCCACGTGCTCCACCCGTGGGTCGCGTACGGCGTGATGCCGTTGTTCGCGCTCGCCAACGCGGGCGTGGCGCTCGGCGATGCGAGCCTCGCTGGAGATGGGCTGTGGTTGTTCCTCGGGATCGTGGTTGGGCTCGCCGTCGGCAAGCCGCTCGGCATCATCAGCGCGTCGCTCGGCGCGACCAGATCCGGCGTCGCGTCGCGCTCCGAGGAGATCACGTCGCGAGGCATCTCGCTGGTCGGGCTCGTCGGCGGCATCGGCTTCACGATGTCGCTGTTCATCGCGCACCTCGCGTTCCCCGAGGGCCCGCTGCTCGATACCGCGAAGCTCGGGATCCTCGCCGGCTCCACCGCGGCGATCGTGATCGGGCTCGCGATGGGAGCCTCCGCGTTTCCACGCCCGCGGAGTCTGCCCTGAAGCGCGCATCCTCCCAGCCAGCGTTGCGGCGGCAAGCACGAGGAAGCAGCTCCGCTCGACTTGTCAGTACAACTTCTCCGTGCTGCCGTCGAGCCTCACCTTCTCCGCGTGATCGGTCCCGTTCGTCGAGATGTGGAGCAGCTCGCCCTCGACCCCGCCCAACCCCATCGCGCAATCGAGCTTGATGAGGATCCCGTTGTTCGAGATCTCGACCTGATCTTTCTTGCCAAACGCGCCAGGATCATGTCCGAACACGATGTGGTCGACCCCGAGCGCCCTTGCGTTCTCGCGACCAGCCTTGTCGCTCCGGTGGTCGCCGTACCAGCCCTGTGCTTCGAGGATCGAGTTACCGCCGATCACGTCCTTGTCGGCGAAGCCCTTCCCGGTGGAGAACGCCGTCGCGTACAGACGTCGGAGTTCCTTGACCGAGCGCTTATCGGTGTTGCCGCCATGGGAGAAGAAGTACTTCTTGACGCGCACGCCGAGCGGACGACTCGCAAGCCACGCACCGCGCCCCTGTGAATCCATGCCCGCCGCAAGCTCCTCGGGGTTGATCCCCTCGCGGCCGAGCTCGTTGTCGATGCCCGTGCGTGCCTTGTCGTTGCTCGGGTCCGCGAAGAACTCCGCTTCGTGATTGCCGAGGAGCACGATCAGGCGGCCTCCAGCCGCGGCGGCTTGCGGTTCGAGCCGGCGAAGCAGGTCGATGACCTCCAATGAGTGGGCGCCCTTGTCGATCAGGTCGCCGGCGATGACCATCGTGACGGGCCCTGCCGACCACGTGCTCTCCGAGTCGATCAGCTCCGACGATTCGAGGAGGCGCTTCATGGCGTCGATCCCGCCGTGAGGATCGCTGAACGCCCAGATCTCGTCGGCACGGTCGTCGTGCTCCTCGATGAAGCCCCCATACGAGGCCGGACCATCTTCCTTCCCGCCGGAGCCTTCTGTCGTGGTGTCGGCGGGATCGGTAGAACATCCGTACGCGACGAGCAGCAGCGAGATGGGGAGGCGCCGAACAAAGCCGTGCATCACCAAGAAGGATTTGCAACAAGGTTGCCATCCGGCCGCGACGGGACTGCCACAATGAGAACGCGCTGTTCCTCGACGGTGCGCACTCCGTGGCGGCTGGGGGACTGGCCATCACCCTCGAGCGACAGCGCCCGCACTAGCCGGTGCTCGCCAATCCCGACGCAAGGTTACCCGACGCGCGTGCTGGCATCTGCTCTGCACTGACGATCGACCATGAAGACCATCAACCTCAGCATCCTCTCCAGTGTTTGCGGCGGCATGAGCAAGTGGGGTGCACCCACTCCGCTGCCAGGCGTGTTGCCGCCCGGTCAATTCCTTCAGCTCAAGGGCGGCAGCAAGAAGCACCCGCTCGACATCAAGGAGCGGGTCGTCGACGTGTTCGGCAAGAAGATCGGCAAGACGCACCACATCGGTGACGACTGAGATCCAGCAAGGGACGCTTTCCACTAACTCCACTTCGACTGGTCGGCGTCCGGGAACCGGCCTCAAGTGGAGCTAGTGGAGAGCGTCCCTAGAGCTGCGCGTAGAGCGGGACGCTCCACACGATCCCGAGCGCGATCGAGGTCGTGCCAGCGCCGAGCATCAACCAGCGATGGCCTCGGTGGAGCGAGCGCAGCGACGCACCGACCAGCGCCGAGGCCGCGGCCATGCCGACGATCGAGCCGATCCCGAACACCGCGATGTAGCCGATCCGCGCGGCAGTGGTCGGGAGCTGCGCGAACACGAGCGCGGTCAGCGCGCCGCTCCCGGCGAGCCCGTGGATCAGGCCGATCGCGAGCGGCCGCCATGCGAGCGTGAACGTGCCGAGGTGGAGGTGCTGCGGCGGTCCGGCGTGCCGATGCGCGTGCGCACCGTGGCGATGCGCGTGGGACGGCCCTTCGCGACCGGCGCGCCACGCTCCCACGACGGCGCGAACGCCGAGCAGCACAAGCACCGCCGACACCGCGAGCTCGAAGCTCGCGGCGAGCCGCACCGGCAGCACGGCGCCGAGCGCGATCAAGATCGAGCCGACGATGATCAACGCGACCGTGTGCCCGAGCCCCCACAGCGCACCGAGCATCGCGCCGCGCCGTGCGTCGCGAGTCTCGGACACCAGCGTGGCCATCGCGGTCAGGTGATCGGGCTCGAACGCGTGCCGCAGCCCGAGTGCGAGGCCGAGCAAAACGCCGGCGAGCGACGATGACATTGCGCCGACCCTACCACCCCCGGGTCAGCGCTTCGCGCCGCAGGTTGGCAGTCCCGGCGGGATCTTGACGGCGAACTTATCCGGAGCGATCTCGACGTTGGCCGTGCGCTCCTTCCACTCGACGAGCAGGTCGGCCTTCTCCTTCGGCGACTTGAACCGGGTCTTGCCCGGGAGCCGATGGGCGCCGCCCGCCGCATCCTTGACGGTGGTCCAGTCGGTGTTCTCGACCGACCACACAGACTTGCCGGTCTTGTCCTTGAGCTCGCTCGACGCGACGTCCCACTTGCCGTCGCCGGTGTCGATGTCGAGCGTCTGGGTGCCGCCGGGGCCCTGGAGGTTGACGTGCACCAGGCCCTTGTTGCTGTCCCAGGTCACCGTGCCCGTCGGCTGATCGAGCACCGGCGGGGTGCCGAGCGCGAGGTGGATGAAGTCATCCGGCTCGAGCTCGACGTGGAGCAGCGACGCGATTGAGCTGCGGTTGCACGGCCCGGTGAGCTGGCAGTTGTTCTGCTGGTCGACGTACGCGAAGTTCGCGCCATCGCACGCCATGTCCGCGAGCACGTTCCCGCCCGCGGGCGACAGCGCGTTGAACCGGACCTTCGCGCCGGTCGTGCCCATCACGAGCACGGTGCCCTTGACGCGCTGATCGCCGAGCCAGTAGTCCATCACGCTCTCGCCGGTGAACGACGTCAGCGCGGCGCGCTCCTTGGCCAGCCGATCCACCACCTCCTGCACCGTCGGCAACGTGGTTGGCTTGCTGTAGCCACCACTGTGAGGACAGCCGCAGACGAGGACCACCATGGCGCAGCTCGCGAATCTCATATGCAGGTGATAGCACCCGGACAGCCCTCCGCGCGTTCTACGTGCGCGTCGGCCGTCACTCGCGCGAGCGTGAGCGCTGCCGCTCACCCGCCGTCACCGATTGGTTCTCGTGAGCTCGTCGCCAGCGCGATCGACTCGCGGACCGTGCGATGTAGCTACTTCAGCTGCTGCGTGAGGAACAGCAGTTGATCGGCGACGCGCTCGACCTGGGCGCTGACCATGTCGGCCCCGCCGTGGCCTGCGTTGCGTTCGATGCGCAGCAGGATCGGGGCGTCGCCGGTCTGCGCCGCCTGCAGCTGCGCCGCGAGCTTGCGCGCGTGCATCGGATCGACGCGGTCATCGTGATCCGCCGAATCGAACATCACGGCGGGATACTTCACGCGCCCCGCGTCGACCGCGCGGCGATACGGCGAGTACGCGTAGAGCGCCTTGAACTGCGACGGATCCTCGGCGGACCCGTACTCCGGAACCCAGGTCTTGCCCGAGCCGAACAGGTGGAACCGCAGCATGTCGAGCAGCGGCACGGCGCAGATCGCGGCCTTGTACAGATCCGGACGCTGCGTCACCGCCGCGCCGACCAGAAGCCCGCCGTTGGACCCGCCCGAGATCGCGAGGTGGTCCTTCGAGGTCCAGCCGTCCTTGATCAGGTACTCGGCCGCGCCGATGAAGTCATCGAACACGTTCTGCTTCTCGAGCAGCATGCCGTTGCGGTGCCAGTCCTCGCCGTACTCGCCGCCGCCGCGGAGGTTCGGGATCGCGTACACGCCGCCGCGCTCGATCCACACGGCGCGCGACGACGCGAACGCCGGCGTCATGTTCACGTTGAAGCCGCCGTAGCCGTAGAGGATCGTCGGGTTGGAGCCGTCCTTCTTGAGCCCCTTCTTGTA
>WBZN01001573.1_pt1 | contig 13667 bp, 19 predicted proteins | sample 5204281 | NCBI WGS metagenome assembly WBZN01 (sample SAMN12344347, study PRJNA552823) | activated sludge metagenome | biome: Activated sludge suspended growth; feature: Nitrification reactor; material: Wastewater; isolation source: activated sludge from nitrification reactor of wastewater...
GGTGTAATACCTATCTGATACTGGATAAAAACGTCCTAAAAACCATTGCTTCAACCAACCGAACTTTAATGAACAAACAAACAATAGCAAACAATGCTACTATGTAAGCGACCCCAGAGAGTCGCCGCCAACTAAATACGAAATCACAAAAAAGTTTGATCAATATAATTTCTTGCTGAAAATTGAATTATAAAAAACGTATTAAATTAAACATGAAACCAAAATGGGTAATCGAAACAGAAATCTTCCCAGAAGACGAAAATATCTTTAAAGCTTTAGATAAATTACATATCGAATATAAATTATATAATATAAATGACTGCTCAATGGTATATCCAGATGAAGACTGCGTGATCTTCTACGGATCTTTGAACACAGCAAAGAAATTAATCAAAAAATCCAAATGGATCCCTGGTGTATATTATAATATACCAAGATATGAATGTAGATACTACTACGCACACCTTGGGAAATACTTACTAAATAGTAATTATATATTTATCCCATTCAGTGAATTACCAAGGCAAAAAGAATTCCTGTACGAACACCTTGGTTATGATAGAACAATATTTATAAGACCAGATAGAGCCGACAAACCATTCACAGGCACACTAGTTTACAAAGAACACTTCGACTCAAAATTGGATAAATTATATAATCGAATAAAACCAGAAGATCTAATCGTCGTCTCAGAACCACGAAATATCAAATTCGAGTGGCGATTTGTAGTCGTAAATGGCAAAATTATAGCCGGAAGTCAATATAAAGAAAACGACAAAATCAGATTTGTCAGTGAATACCCCAAAGAAGCATTTGATTTCGCCTCATATATTGCATCCATTTACCATCCAGATGTTTGTTGGGTATGCGATATTTGCCAAACTAAACATGATGAATTTAAAATCATGGAAGTTGGTTGCTTTAGCTGTGCTGGCCTCTATAAATGTGATCTGGAAATTGTAGTAAAAGCCGTTTCTGAAGCAGCTATCAGCGAATGGGAATCTTACCAGATATGAAATTTCACGAATATAAAACCACCTGGCAACAATTAAAATATTCAGATAAATCGTGGGAAGAATTCGCCAACGAAAGTGAATTATGGGCGATCATGCAAACAAACGCACAAATCCAAGGTCGTAAATTGGATTGGGCTACCGGACGAAGTTGCATGTTCGAAGAGGCACACAAGAAGTTGCATTCTCCATATTATGATGTATACCCATGTATTATACCAATGTTAACCAAATTAGACTTAAGTGTAGTTCAATGTGACTCTATAAAACCACCACAAAATTTGAATGCTTTAGTATTACGATTCCCAGATGTTGATCATGGTCTACGAGTTAGCGGACAATTAGTACGTTGTATCTGGATAGCATTTCAAGGTGTGCGACTATCGACAGAGACTCCTGATATTGGGACAGGACTAGTAGTAGGAGTTGATATAGGCGAAATGAATGAAGATAAAATCATGACAGTTTGGTCCATACGAGCATTTCCATTAATCTCTGGTAAAACTATCCAAGATGTAGAACGGCGACTAAAATTCTGTGAAACCTCGAAATACGGAATACCAATAAATGAAGATGAGTTATCGCAATGTGTTAAAGTTGCTCTAGCGATATGTCTCATATCAGACGATCCAGAGATCGTACAGCCATTACCTTTAGTATCAGACCAAAATAAGTATGAGACAGCTGATGATGATAAGCGTAAAAAACTCATCAATAAAGCTATACGGCGTGGTAAACACGGATTCGCTGTGGGATCGCTATTAGAAGTAATCCCACACTTCCGTAGACCACATCCAGCATTATACCATACCGGCAAAAACCGTACAGAAACTCGAATTGTGTTTAGAAAAGGGTCAATTGTTCATCGTGAAAAATTGACTAATGTTCCTACTGGTAATCTAAAGAATTAAGATAATGAAATCTATAAAAACAGGACGTGGATTTGTAGTTGTATTGGAAGAAAAATATCAAAATACTCCTGGGGAATTTACTAGATTAATTGGAGAATCATCTGCGGTCGGTGATTATGACGATTCATGGGATCTGCCTGGAAGTAGCTTTCTGTGGATTGGAAATGATCATCATTTAAATCGTGAGCAGGTCCGCGAACTGATTGATAGGATGGAGCATTGGCTTCAAACCAAAAGGCTCGCTGTAGACGAAAACAATAATGATGAATCAGATCAACCACGTCCGGTTGATCGTCATAGGCACGGCTATAGGCCGCCAGCACCACGCGATTGAAACAGGTCATTCAAGATGCCACCTATCGAATTAGATCCCGAAACAGGATATCCAAAACATCAGATCCATATTAATCCCTATCATTGCCCGTCCTGTCAACGTCACGGTCGTTTTAGGAGTGGGGTTGGCTTTGAACACGAAATGAGATGCTCTTCCTGCAATCTCGTCTGGGACCCAGAACGAGTAATTCAGGAACGACGTGATCTTGCGGCGAATCAAATAGGGCAATATGGGGATGGAATTTAGCTGTGATTAATTATTCTCATATACTTCCACACATTGACAAGCTATATCTGGAACGATAATGCACTTTTCATTAGTCAATTCTAATAATTGATCTAATTTACACCACAATTGATCTAAAGTGATATTCCCACGACCAAATTGTTCGATTAAGATTTTGGCACGATCATATTTGCTGATCATATTTCTGACTCCTCTATTGAATATTTTTCATCTCCATCGTGAACAACTTCATCATTGACTTTTCGTAAGATGCTACGGTCTAACCCTTTTATACCATTTTGATCCATTTCTATCCAGGTTTCAAATAAGTTTCTGGAAGGTGTTGCTGCAATTACTTCATGCTTCTCTATTTTTTGTGTTAAATCCATCCAACGAACGGCTTTTGCTCCAAGATCAATTAAACGGCTTTTAATTTCATGTCGCTCATTTATAGTATAATCTCTTTGTAGTGCCACTCGTACGATTCCACCCTTGATATCATCACTTGTTACTTTATCTAAGATATCATCAGTTATTGTATAAAATTGCGGTGGCTGTACTTCATGTGGTAAGAGTTTTTCTCCGGCCTTCCATATATTGATAAATTTATGGTTTTTCTCAACAAGATCATAGACGTAGAATCCGTGTGCTACATCTCCTTCATCGAATTTAAATGGAATCGGTGAGCCGGGATACCAAACATTTTCACCGATTTGTTGTTTGCTATGAAAATGCCCTGTATATACTCGCCTAAATTTACTGTTTTCGAAAGTGATCGTGGACCAATCCTTTAATAAGAAGCATGTGTTGAGCGTGGCTCCGCGTACACCAACATGCGTCAATAAGATATCACCATCTTGGTACTGTGATTCGATTTTCCTCAATATCTTCATGAACGGTTTTTCATAAGTGATAAATGGTATAACCCAAAATCTTGTGTCATCGATTGTTAATATTTTAATATCCTCTATGACAGTAAGATGTTTACGTAAAGTTGTTAAACTGTTGATATCCCAAGAATGCCTCAGGAACATATCGTGATTACCTGGAAATACTATCCATTGTTGATGATAATTATTGGCGGTCTCTTCGAAAAAATTAGCAACCGTTGATAGAACATCAATTTCAATTGATCGTCTGTCATGAAATAAATCTCCCAAGATTATAACAGTATCAATATTCGCCGCTTTGCAATATTCACGTATTGTTTTAGCTGCCCACAGAATGTCAGTCAATCTTCCTGGTACCCCGAAGTGAAAATCAGCAGTAATTATAATTTTGGACATAGTTGCCTTTCTTTATTGTAGTATTTAAATACTAAATGAAAATACATATAATGTAGGTGATTTATGAAACGTAGCAAGTTAGAACACAAACAAGAAATATATTCATATCCACGCTCTAGAATTTTCCTCAAACCGACTTATAAATCTATATTCCTAGCTACGTATAGTTTAGAAAACGATATAGAGATCAAAAGAATAATCGAGGCGAACGAATATTTACTAAAGAGAAAATTTGATATTACTCCAGCGATGTTTCGTAAATTATATGATAAGCAGAATGGGTGCTGTGCAGTAACTGGACTCGAATTACCACCGACACGCAAGTATGATAATAAATCTAAATCGCTTTGGATTGGTATTAAACAAGTTAGTAAGAAGAATTGTAATTATGAATTAGTTATATATCCATTTGCATATACGTGGTATATGCGTCGCAGAGTTGTCGAAAATATTGATTCAAAATTAATCGAGAATAATCATGTCACATATACAATATTTCGATATATATTAGATAAAATAGACAATTTGGTTAAGAAGTATAATTTTGATATTTTGATAAGACCAATCCAAACTAGTACGCAAAATAGTTGGAGACGTATGTTACATAATTGTTTGAATCCGCGTGACAAGTGGCAGTGGCAAGAACAATTTCAATTGTCAATACGCACATGGTTATTAGACGGACTTAATTATAAGAATGAACAATATATTGAATATATTGATGATTGCTTCACTATGGTAATCAATACTGAAATAGAAATATCTTATATTGCACCAGCATATGGCGAAGAATGGTTATTTGCTTACCGTAAAATACCATTATCTGATCCAAATGTTGATTTCATAAAGTCTAGTTTGGATTTATTAGAGATGAGTGTATTAAATGGATTTCAATACTTATTAAATGGGAAAGTATGGCGTTGAAACTATTGCGGTAAGTAGTAGGCACAAGAAAGGCAGCTTATTCGGATGACAGATCAATGGACGATTCAAAAGCATAAAGACGGCGGATATACAATCCTAGACGATAACAACCAAATCGCCGGAAAGTATACTGATGGCGACTCTGTTACTACTCATCTTGCGTTTGCGTTGCAGAGAAATCGACGATTAGAGAGTATTCTGCTTGAATTTATAACGAATCATGATGCTGCTCGACTCATAGCAGATACACGATCAGCTTTGGGCATGGACCCGGTTTCCGCCTTAAATGTCGAGTGACAAACAAAATATGGTAATAATTCCTGATTTACAGATTCCTGAAGGATACGAGTTTGTACGATTATCAAACTACGTGCGTGATGGTGAAATATTACTACTACCAAGTGGGAACCTTTTGTCAGATGGAGGCATGGGTGGGGTTTTACGTAGCTTCTACGTAATAGTCCGGAAAATACCGGAACCGCTGATTTTTCCTAAAGAATTGAACTGTATAGAATGTGTTGGTATAGCAATGGACTCAGGAAACAACTGGCATGCCTATAAACAAAAACCACAACTAGGAAACTCAGAATGGTATGCAGATATAAGCCAAAATCTTGATCCATTATGGTTTCCATCAACTAAAACTCTAACTCAGATGCTACTTAAAAACAAACAAACTTGGAAGGAAAGTTGGATTCCAAAACTTCAAGGTGAAAAGCTACAATGATCCAAATCTTAACAATAATATTTTCAGTATTAGTGGTCGTGTTTCTTCTGAGTACACTACGGCCTCTACAAGCGCGGAAATGCATTACAAGTGAAATTTTCTGGGCAACTTTAGGTTTGGTGCTGTGTGTTATTATCTTTTTATATCTATTGACGTTAAAAGTGAAAGAGGAAGAAGGTCTTTTAGAACGAAAGAAGTATAATATAGGGGTGGGTACTAATATTAATGAAATTTTTACCATCCATAAAGCAGCCAACGAAAAACAAGAAAGTTGGATAATAGTACGAAATGATGGGTACGAAACCAATGCAATGACCTTAGATCAAGCCGAAACAACACTACAAGACTGTAAAAATAACGACGGATGGAAAAAGGTGCGATGGTACAAATCTATCATAACACCTGAACAACAAGATTAACAGGTATTAAGTATGAACACAAGCCCACCACGTAATTTATACGATCGGCACTATTATGAAACGAGCTGTGAAGGATTCGATAATAATATTGAACAATTAAGCCCACGTCTGAAACACTTTGAAACTTGGGTATCAACACAGATAAGTGGTACTATCCTTGATATTGGGTTTGGACGAGGTGAACTTAGTATTCGAGCGGCACGTTTGCCGACGGTATTAAATATAATATCTATAGATTACAGTTATGACGCAATGATCATGTTCATGGAAAGGTTAAAAGTAGAGCCAGTTCACGTACAAAACAAAATAATTCAAATTTGTGGAGATATTGATAATATTATTCAATATTTGAATTTATCAATATCACACGTGGTCGCATTTGATGTTGTAGAACACATTTATCCAGATCAAGTAACAAAATTATTCACAAATTTGTCTGATAAAATGATTTCCGACGGGAAAGTATTTGTGGTAACACCGTTATCTGAGGCAATACCAAATGAACGGCACGTTTGGTTGGCACGTACACCATCAGATTTATTCAAATTAATTCCGTCGAGTTTCGATTGTACGCATATTGGACCATCTGGCAGTGGTGAAGATCATTTGTTTGAAATTAAACGGAAGTAATTTTAGATAAATAAAAGGAATGACATGACACAAGTGACAAATGAAATACCACACAATTGTAAAACATGCCGTTGGTGGTTTCAAGAATCAATCTGCGTATTTCATACTGGAATGAAAGGATCGCATAAGGCAAGGATATCATTTGGCGGAACTGCACCACTTCGCACTATCGCAACATTTGGATGTATTGAATGGCGAGCAAATGAGGTAACGATGATCGACGCACGACAAAAACTGGAAGAGACGAAACAAGCAATCGAGGTACTTCGATCACATAAAATTGAAGTTCCTGCCGAAGCATTTGAAATGGCCGAATTATTCGGTAGATTAGTAAATGCCGAAGAATTGATTGAACAGATTAATGAAATCGTAAACGAAAAAAATGATACCAATTATGAGGATATGTCGGCAATTGCCCGTATACGCGGTGCAATACGCACATGGAAAGGAAATCAGTAATATCAAATGATCGAAGGACAAATGTGGCCAGATGAACGGAAATTCTTATATGATGCTGTCTTGAAACGAAAACCATCAATATCGTTGGAAGTTGGTACCTGGAAAGGTGGCGGATCGACACTTCAAATAGCATCAGCGTTGAGAAGCATCAACCACGGGATATTGCATACTTGCGAGGTTGATTATGACTTATACCAAGAAGCGATAAATGGGTTTAATACTTTACCCGAAAATGATTTTGTAAGATTCTATAATCAGCCTTCTACTACTTTAATCAAGTCTTTAATCAAGACTAATCAAATACCAGATTTTGTGTTTTTTGATGGTCCAGAAGATCAGCATCTTAATCTTAATGATTTTATGTTGTTAGATGAATATTTAAAAATCGGAACATATTTTTGTATGCATGATTGGGATATTGGAGTTCGAGCCGATGGCCTTTCGTCAACTAAGGCTGTTTTAATTAGACCATATTTGGAGTCGTTATCGAATTGGCATATTATTGGTAAATTGACCACTCCAGTTAGTGTTGGTATAGTTCTTGCTGAAAAGACAGCATGATCGTAGCGTGTTGTATTATTAGGAGCGATCATGACTATAAAACTATCAGAATCAGAATCAAGCACTCCATTTCCAAAATTAGATTTAGAAGACATCGACTCTAATTTTCCAATGGAATCGTATCGTGATGGTCAAAAGAAGTGTATAGAATTCGTAGTCAACGCTTTCAATTCTGGCAAAAGAATAGTTATCTTAGAATGCCCAACAGGCAGTGGTAAATCAGCTATCGGAATGACTATAGGTAATATGATAAGTAATACATATTATCTTACTATCACCAAGATTTTACAAGATCAATTAGTCAGAGATTTTGATGATGTAGTAGATCTTAAAGGTCGGAATGCGTATCCATGCACATTCTATGAGCGGTATGGAGCAGAATTTGTAAAACGCACTATTTTGAAACAATCAGAACTTGATGAGAAAACCAAAAAACGCCCAGATTGTGCGTCTGGATTCTGTAGGACCAAATCCAATATTGATAAAAATTCTAAAGGGCGTAAGCATTCCTGCTCTAAATGTTTCTTACAAATCCAACCACAATTGACCAATGGTCTTTCCAAAGTCCCCAAGGGTGATCTTACTAATTTACCAAATGATATGAGATATAGTGTATGCCCATATTATGAGAGGGTTTTTGAAGCAATTGAGGCACACAAAGTTGTAATGAATTTTTCAAGTTTTTTATATCAAACAACTTTGACTAATCGATTTGCACAACGTGATTTATTGATTATAGATGAAGCTCATAATATTGAGCCACAGTTGTTAGATTTTGTGTCTTTAACAATTAATGATTCAATGCTACAAAGACACGGAATATTTATACCACAATTAAATACTGCTGTGGATTATGCTGTATGGTTCAAAGAGGTCAAACTTGGTGATATTATTTCTGAATTGATTGATTTGGCCGAAATTAACGAAAATTCAAAAGAGGCCGATGATTTGGAGCGTCTCAAAAAGAAATATGAAATGTTTATGTGGCATCTGTCTCAGGCAGGCGCTGAATGGGTTGTGGAATACAACGAAAAGAGCGAAAAGAATAAAACATGGCGTAGCCTTACATTGAAGCCGGTATATGCTGTTGATTTCTCTGAAGAATTGCTATTAAAATATGGCAAGAAGATTTTATTAATGAGTGCTACGATCTTAGACGTAGATGTCATGTGCCGGTCACTTGGTATTAGCCGCGACGAAGTCGCAGCTTTCCGAATGCGTAATCGTTTCCCTGTTGAGAATCGACCAATTTATATTAAGCCAGCTGCTAAAATGACCGGTGGCAAAGACAAGATGTCAGAATGGCTACCCAAACTTGTTAAAAGCGTAGAAGGCATAGTTGAACAATATCCAGGCAATCGAGGTATAATTCATACACATAATTTTGCAATAATGGAAGCCATTATTAGTAAATGTAAGTCATCGGTATTGCGTAGATTAATCACACAAAGAGAATATAGTGACAAACGCGATATGCTAGCCGCGCACGCCAAAATCCCGGATAGTGTAATCGTTGCACCGGCTATGCATGAGGGTATCGATCTTGCTGGTGAATTAAGCCGATTTCAAATTATTTGCAAGATTCCATATCCAAATTTTTACGATAATGAACAATTGGCACGTCGCGTTGATGTTGATCCAAAATATTATATATGGTTGACTGCCCTAAAATTAGTACAATCATATGGGCGAAGTATCCGCAGTGAAACAGATCATGCTGATACATATATTATCGATTCTGCCATTGATAAATTTTTAATAAACGCCGAACGTATGTTGCCAGTTTGGTTTACGGAAGCAATTATTAGATGAAAGATTAAATTTCTGATCTGACTTGCATTAGTATTTTACCCAACCAATTTTGCCCAGTATTATCTGCGCCAGCCCCCCAGAAATAATCTGTTGGTGAATCCTCAATAAGCTCTGCATCTCCAGTTGCTTTGAGAGAGCGACCTAGTTCTTTATTTTGTGTGAACTTAGCCAAAATTGCGCGGTGCATTACTTCTAATTTGATTTTATCCCAGTCTTGACGCAATTGGTATTTGCCACCATTAAATAATGATTTTTTAGAGGCATTCGGCCTACTATCGCCTAAGCGCTTGGCTTTTCCTGGTGTTGCTGCATTTAGAATTTGTTGGCGATATTCAGGGTCTTCGTTCTTCATAGCTATATAATAATGTTCAACATCCGGCCACAATTGATCATCTAATTCTATGGTCGATGGATAAAAGTTGGACATAAAGCCATACTTTTCTCTATCCCTAGAATAAAAAAGTATCTTATTGTCTACAATTTTAGATAATTTCATAGTTTAAAATTTGAACCATATATTCGATGTTTGATACCCAAAAACAATTACGTATTTAATGTATGACCATAGATTAGGAAGCAAAGCATGCTTGAATTAAGATCTGTATCCTGGCAGAATTTTTTAAGTTATGGTGATTACCCAACCACTGTCGAATTAGACAGATTGGGGCAATGCTTAATAATCGGCGAAGTTATTGATGAGGACAACGATAATTCCAATCCTGGTCAAATTCGCCGTTCGAATGGGGCTGGCAAAAGCACTATTCCAAGTGTGATTCAATGGGTATTATTTGGGCGAACGATGCATACGGGTTCACGCCCACCAGGAAATAATATAATCAATTGGTTCTCAGGTAAAGATTGCTGGGGGAAGATAATATTCAAAAACGGTGATAGTATTACCCGTACGCGGAATACAGATGGTAAAAATGAATTGTTGATATCAAAAGATGGCGATGAAACAAAATTCGTTTCTGATACTTTATCAACAGCCGCAAATCAACAATCACAATTAAATCGATTATTTGGGCTAGATTGGGAAGTTTTTTGTGGCTCAGCTTTCTTTAATCAATATGGCAAACCATGGATGGAAATGGCAGACGCCACTAGGAAGAAAGCAATTGAACGTGTATTGCATGTTGATAGATTTTCGTTTTATGCAGACGCCGCAAAAGTTAAGTGTGATAATCTAGACAAATTAGTTGATAAACATCGCCGTGCGATAGAATCATCTAGATCTAATATTGAACATTTGGAACAAGAGCTAACGCGTTTGAGAGTCGCGTCTGATAATTTTATCACAAATAGGTCAGCACGCGCTAATGAATTAATAGCTAGGTCTGAAAGAGAAATTGCACAACGCGATACCATCAATCTTCCTGATCTTGATAAATTAAAAGAAAGATGGAGTGTGGTTAGACAAATCGAGGAACGATTGTCTACAATGCGCGTTGAATCGAATACAATTAATTCTAAAATAGCGACAATAAATGGAAATATTCAAAGTCTATCATCCAAAATAGAGCTATGGAAGCAACGTACTGGAAAACTATGCACGTCATGTGAACAGACTATACCAAAAGACCATACAGCAGCAAAGATTGATCCAATTACTGATCAATTAAAATCAGAACAAAATAAATTGACGGAATTTCGAAGTAAGCAAAAAGCAATCAGTGAAACAATTCAGAAAGTTGAGGAAACGCTATTAAGCCGTCGGCCAACTTTAACAATTGAAAATGCTAAAAGTATTCAATCGCGGTGGAAATCGCACGACACTGAAGCGGCTAATTTGAAGGCAACCGCTGCTAAGGTGCTTAAAGAGGATAACCCACACGAAACCTCAATAGCAGATGTTCAAAAGCGGATCGACACAGCAAAGAAAGAAAGTGAATCTGCGGGGACGGAATTAAATAGGTTAGATTTGTTAAATCGCCATTATCATTACGTTTATAAAGCATATAACGATAGGAACAAAATAAAAAGCTTCATCTTCAGAGACCATATCCCATTCATAAATGCACGCCTTAGGCATTATTTAGAGGTTTTTGACTTAGATGTCAAAATCGAACTCACTGATTCTTTGGGTATCTCTAGTAATATGTGGGGATATGAATTTGAATCAGGTGGTGAAAGGAAACGAACAGACGTAGCGTTTATGTTAGCTATGTTTGATTTCCATGAACAAATGTATGGACGACAATGTAATGTACTGGTTCTAGATGAAGTGGACGGAAGATTAGACGATGACGGCATTGACGCATTAATTAATATTATTAAGACCGATCTTGCACATAGAGTTGAAACAATTTTAGTCATATCACATCGTAATATGATGTTCGATACTTTCCCTAAAGAAATGAGAGTAATTCGTAAGGACAGATTTTCGACTATAGAATTATCAATATAAATGCGATTATTAATCACATCAATACATGTAGACCACAAAAACAGCCGTCATTGGCGAACTTTGCAACCACAATTTGTAGCAGAGAACACAACTGCCGATTATACCTATGGCATTGTGGTAAACGGTGATGATCCCAAGAAATATACCAATGTAATACATCATGTTATCCAACGAACATCGCATTTACAATGTATCGATTTTGTTATCAATTATTTTAGAAATAGCAAATATGATTATTTATTGTTATTAGACAGCGATTGCTGGCCTATTAAGAAAAATTGGAATATAATATTAAATGAATTAATCGGTGGTGATTATTTATACGCCGCGCCTATGCGGACCGAAAACTTTGACAATTTTCCGCATCCGTGTGCGTTTTATATGAGGCGAGCAGCATTAGATATTATCGACTTCAGTTTTAGTCGAATTAATAATTTGCTTGGTATAAGTATTTCTGATGTTGGAACGGCAATGCCACAGACTGTAAACAATCACCAAGTTTGGCTACCGCTTATTAAGACTAATTATATATGCCCGCATCCAGTTTACGCATCAATATACGGCGATCTGTTTTATCATCATTGTGCTGGGTCTCGCGGTCTTGGATTTCGATCTGCACAATATTCATTTTATAAACATATTATTAATCAGCGTATGCATAAGGACATTTATGAGAAATTAACTAATGAATTGTTGGCGTCGCCTCGTCGTTATATTGCTAAGTTGCGTGGGCGTATACAAAATCGTCATCAAAGGCGAAGAAAATATACTTAAAGGAGAAGATTCCAAATGAACGAATTAGATTCATATACGGTTGATAAAATCAAACATGTCACGAATACCGAAGTTATTCGTCGTTTATTAATAAAATATTTCATGGATAAGGGATTCACGGAAAGTTTTGATAGGCAAATGTATCCGGCCATAATTCAAGATTTGCCATTGACTATCCCGGTATTATCTAACAAGATAGAGATTATTCCGCACGCTAAAGATATTGATACATCTTTGGGAAGAGCGGTATTAGGGTGGAACCTGTTTATTTTGGGCAATCATCGAATGTACCTTGGTGAGACACATCATAATAGTCTACATGATTTATCAAGACAAATCAGGATGGGTGCTATTAGGGTGCCGGAGGGCATTGGCACATCGGCCACAGCTAGGAGACAAACAACGCCAAGGCGAGTTGTTCATTTTATAACTCGCGTTCTTGGTGAACATGAAGCTGGATATATCGATCTAAATCCAACAACCGTCCCATATAGACAGCCTGGGGAACCATATGCGGCGAAACAAACTTTAATGGGAATGCCTCAGCAATTTTTCACCCGTTCGGGATACGGCACGTAAAGAATCATATTTCACAAAGAAATTTACGGAGTATTGTGATGGCGCGGGCTTGGTTTATGTTGGCTACAATTGCTGTTGTTGGTTCGCTCGGTCTTGGGTATTGTGCTATTATGTATAATAATGGCGTTGATCCGCTGAAGGATGGTGGATTGATCGCCTTAATAGCTGGTATTGTTTCTCTTGCGGCGAAATTCATGCCAGCCTCAGATAGTAAATGATGTGTTTTGGTAACGTTCTTATTAATCAAGGAACGTTATGGCAAAACAATCTGCGCCTATCAAGTGGCACGGTGGTAAATCGTACTTGGCATCACAAATTATTGAGTTGATGCCAGATCATACTCATTATGTTGAACCATATTTCGGCGGAGGTGCCGTATTATTCAATAAACCTTTTATTGGTTATTCTGAGGTAATCAATGATATATATGGTGATCTTATCAATTTTTGGAAGGTATTACAATCCAAAATATTATTTCAAGAATTTAAATTGCGTGTCTCTTTGATTCCGTTTTCTAAACCTACTTTTGAAGATGCCAGAGAAGCCACTTCCTTTGACTTGCCTGAAGATGCAGAATGTAATGACGTGGACAGAGCCGTTTTGTTC
>WBZN01001576.1_pt1 | contig 13655 bp, 8 predicted proteins | sample 5204281 | NCBI WGS metagenome assembly WBZN01 (sample SAMN12344347, study PRJNA552823) | activated sludge metagenome | biome: Activated sludge suspended growth; feature: Nitrification reactor; material: Wastewater; isolation source: activated sludge from nitrification reactor of wastewater treatment...
ATGGATTCAGTGGCTTATCTTGATGCCGAATTTCAAAATGCAGATGTGCCCCGGTAGAGCGACCTGTATTGCCTACCTCGGCAATTTTCTGTCCCTGTAACACTACTTGTCCGAGTTGCACCAAACGCCTTGAAGCATGTGCATAGCGGCTGATCATTTCCCCTCCATGATCAATCTCAATCATATTACCATATTCAGGATGGCGATCCGAGTACACAACTACTCCACTCGCTGCCGCTTTGATTGGCGTTCCGATATCTGCAGAAAAATCTACTCCTTCATGGAAGGTCCTTTTACCTGACAGCGGATCAATGCGGTAACCATACCCTGATGAAAACCAATCAATATCAATAGGCATGGCAGAAGGTATGATAATCTTCGACAAACGCCCCTGCCGGAGAATCGAATCCAGCGCACCCAACTTATCAGCTCTTTCATCTAGCATGTTGGATAACTCTTGCAATCTATGATTAAAATCATTGAAAGATAATTCTTCCGATGGCAGATGACTATATGCTCCTCCCTGCCCAGGTATCTGATGAAATGACAGGTCTTTAGATTTAATTCCGGACGATTCGGCCAAGCGTTCTCCCAATGCATCCAATCTTAACAGTTGAGCTTGCATATGCCCAAGTTTGGTTGCCATCACATTCAAATTATCTTGCAAGTGACTCTGGATTTTCTGATGCCTTTCTTCTTGAGGATTAACAAGAATGGCCCTTAACATCGGAGTTTCGATTCGATCTGCGTAACGCTGAGCAACGAAATTGAGAACCAATGTCAATGATAGAATGACTAAGAGTAGAAATGTAGCAATAAAAATGATGTGTGTACCCGTCAAAGTAAAATTTTTGGCACGCACCGATTTATTAGAAATAAAAATTATATTCATACACTTAATGGATATTGATCATTCATCATGACATCATGTAAAAAAGTGATCTCTTATATTGATCACCTTGACAAGCTCCCAGAGTATGGAAGTCTACCCTTCACTGTGCAACAGTTAAGCAAGGATCAGTCAATATTTTCTCAACTTGTTCCAAAAAACTTGGCGAATCATTGCACAATGGGGAGAATCTTAAATGGCAAACTCACGATACAGGTCAGAAACGGCGCTATTGCTACAAAACTTAAGCAAACCTCGCCTACACTGATACGAAAAATGCAAGCATTAGGATGGAAAGTTACTGCAATTCATATTTTGGTGCAAGCACCACATGCAGAGCAGACCTTAAAATCGTTTATCGTTCAAAATAATATTGGTGTCAGAAAATTAAGCCAGACAGGAAAGGATAGTTTGCGGCACTTAACCACGACACTGCAAAATTCTGAGCTTAAAGATACAATTCAAAGATTTCTAGCAAAACATTCGGATGATTAGCTATGAGATCATTGGACACCCAGTACCATCCAAATATAGAATCATTGCACTACAATTTTAAAAACCGAGCCTTAACGAATCCTTATGATCACTTATAGCATAAATATAATTTACTTACATGATTTTTAAATCATACTGGCACTAATTCCAGTTTTTTCTGTCTACCTTTCTGATCAGAAAACGCGTCATATATACTAACTGTAGTACAGGCATTATTGAAAAACAGCTTTTTGTATGTCTCGATCCGATTTCCAGGCTGCTTTTCGATTCTCTAACCCGATCTCAACAATCCAACTGAAATATGTAACCAGCGTATGAATGTTTTTTATGAAGAAGCGGGAATCTTCAAGGTGGGCATGATACTCGCTGACAACGGAAACTCATTGCAAGTAGAAGCAGTTCATGGCAAACGTTCCAAGATAAAAGCAGCTTCGATATTGCTTAGATTTGATACACCACACCTGACTGAATTCATGAATCAGGTACAACAGATTTGCAATGAATTAGACCCAAATTTTTTATGGGAATGTTGCATTCAGGATACCGAATTCTCCAGTGAAGCACTTGCAACAGACTATTTTGGCCACAAACCCAGTCCGGTTGAAGCGGCTGCCGTCTTGCAATTACTGCAGAATGCACCAATGCACTTTTACAAAAAAGGGCATGGCCACTTCAAAGCAGCGCCACCAGAAGCACTCAAAGCCGCATTGGCCAGTCAGGAAAAGAAACGCTTACTGGCAGAGCAGCAAACGCGTTATATCGAACAGCTTACCTGTTTTACCCTGCCAGAGGAATTCAAACCACATGTAGCTTCGTTGTTATATAAACCCGACAAAAACACGATTGAGTGGAAAGCACTGGATAAAGTATGCAGTGAAAAAAAATTATCACCGGTCAAACTGATGGAAAAATGCGGCGCCATATCTTCCTCGCATGACTACCATTTCAATCAATTCGTCTGGGAACATTTTCCTGAGGGAGTCAGTTTTGGTGAGTTGGAATCACCCGTATCGCTACATGAATCATTCGATCTGCCTAACGCTGAAGTCTCGGCTTTCAGTATAGACGATGCCTCGACGACCGAAATCGATGATGCTTTTTCCGTAACACCATTGGCCCTCGGAAGTTTTCGCATCGGCATTCATATTGCGGCCCCAGCATTGGGTATCGATCCCGAATCAGCATTGGACAAACTGGCCGCTACACGGTTGTCCACGGTTTATTTGCCTGGCAGCAAGATTACCATGCTACCCGATGCTATCATTAATCACTTTACGCTGATCGAAAATCGGTCGCGCCCCAGCATTTCGCTATACTTGGATGTATCCGATGATTTTACCGTCATTAGTAATCACAGCAAAATCGAGAATGTCAACATCGTGGCGAATTTGCGTCACAATCAGCTCGAGCATTACTTCAACGACTCAACACTGAATCAAGGAAAATTTGAACACCCATTTAGCAAAGAGCTGAATCTGCTCTGGAAATTCTCTTGTAAAATGGAGCAACAACGTGGCAAATCCTGCGATTCCAATCAAGACAAAGTCGATTACAACTTTGAAATTATCAATGATCATATCACCATCAGTGAACGACGCCGTGGTTCCCCGATCGACAAGGTGGTTTCCGAGCTAATGATCTATGTCAATACCGAATGGGGCAAGCAGTTGACCGATGCTGGCATAACTGGCATTTTCCGCAGCCAAACCAATGGCAAGGTCAAAATGAGCACTTCCCCTGCCCCACATCAGGGACTAGGTGTTTCGCAATATGCCTGGAGCAGTTCTCCCATGCGACGCTATGTCGATTTGATCAATCAACGACAACTGATTTCAATGCTCCGTAATGATCAACCGCACTATAACAAGGAAAGCAATACGCTGTTGATTGCCATGCGGGATTTTGAGGCGGCGTACAGCATTTATGGAGAATTCCAGCGTTCAATGGAACGTTATTGGTGCTTGCGCTGGTTACTACAAGAGAAAGTTCAAATCATCAATGCTCAAGTCATTAAAGAAAATCTAGTTAAACTGGACTCTATTCCATTCATTACCCGGGTTCCATCTTTACCGGAATTGCCTGCTGGCACCTATGTGTCGTTGAAGCTGTCTGAAATTGATCTTTTCGAACGCAGTCTGCAAGCAGAATTCATGCAAAAACTCAATGTCTGAGCTCAGATCGATGTGGTAATAACAAACATGTGACAAGCCCATCGTTGTTGCCTACAATAAGATACTCATTGATTAAAGGTTAGCAAATTGATTTCACTTACCTGGCGTGGAAAACGTTGGCAGTAGCTTCAGACTCACATAAATTGATACCCGGTAGCAACGGCAACCATGAGCAAGTCTCATCGCAACGTTTACACGTAGCGATGATCGTTTCGATATTGCTTCATGGCACGGTTCTATTTGGACTGACTTTTGAATTTCCGAAACCTAATTTTGATCGCCTCACGACTTCCCTTGAAGTTGTACTGGTCAACGCTAAAACCCCAACCGAACCGGCAAAAACCGAGTTGCTCGCTCAAGAGAATCTGGATAATGGTGGCAATACAGATGACAATCGACGTGCCAAAACACCATTTCCGGTACTTCCGAGAAACAAACCCATCATCGATGACATTGCCGCACAGAAGAAAGTCAAACAGCTGGAAAAAGAAGCAAAGCAGTTGATGACTGCAGTCAAGGACAAAAAGCAAATCGAACAAACCAACATTCAAAAAACTGACAGCGACAACGAACCTATCGCACCAGACACGGCAGACATGCTGTTACGCAGCCTGGACATAGCACGCTTGCAGGCTCAAATCGATCAAGATCATGATTCCTATCAGAAGCGCCCCAAAAGAAAATTTGTCGGCGCCCGAACCAAAGAATACCGTTTTGCCCGTTATGTTGAAGATTGGCGAATCAAAGTCGAGCGTATTGGTAATTTGAATTACCCTGAAGCTGCCAGAAAAGGCAAGTTGTACGGTAATTTGCAATTGACGGTCAGCATCAGAGCCGATGGTGCGCTTGAAGCCATCGAAATCAATCGATCTTCAGGTGAAAAAATTCTTGATGAGGCTGCTGTCAATATCGTCAAACTTGCTGGCAAGAATGGATTTGCTCCGTTTCCGCCTGATATCAGGCATGACACCGATATCCTGCATATCACCAGAACGTGGGTTTTTGCACCGTCTGATACCCTCATGAGTCAGTGATCGAATCGTCAAATCAACCCCTCCGCAATTTTCTATGTCAGATTTATATGCAGTGGTAGGTAATCCTATCGCTCACAGCAAATCCCCAACCATACACGCCCTGTTTGCCCAGCAGACCCATCAGGACATGCAGTATCGTGCCCTGTTGTCGCCACTGGATAATTTCCGTGGCACAGTCAGTGAATTCCTTAAACAGAATGGCAAGGGATTGAATGTCACCGTCCCTTTCAAGCTGGAGGCCTATCAACTTGCAACCCAATTGACCGAGCGCGCATCGATAGCTCAAGCCGTCAATACACTACGCTTTGACCACGATGTAATTTTTGGCGACAACACGGATGGTGTAGGCTTGGTCAAGGATATCGAGATCAATTTGGGTATACCCATCACCCACCAGCGCATTTTACTTATCGGTGCCGGAGGCGCTGCTCAGGGTGTGGTCCTGCCGCTTCTGCAAAAACAGCCTGCATTACTGGCCATAGTTAATCGCACTCCAGACAAGGCGTATGCACTTCAACAAAAATTCTCGGCTTATGGAGATATCATTGCTGGCGATATCCTGAGCTCCTCCGATCAAGACTTCGATATCGTCATCAATGCAACCTCGGCAAGCCTACAAGGTGATTTACCCGAGCTACCAAGCAAAATTTTTACCCAGACCATCCTGGCATACGACATGATGTATGGTCGCGAACCGACCCCGTTTCTTCGACTGGCAAAATACAGCGGTGCACAACAACAGGCGGATGGCATTGGCATGCTGGTAGAACAAGCGGCAGAATCCTTCTTTTTATGGCGTAATGTCAGGCCACAAACCCAGCCCGTCATTGCGTTGCTGAAATCACACACTCCACCGCCTCACACCATATAATCTGACCAAAGCGTTACAGATTCCGTCAATTCCATTAATCAGCTCTCGCTAATAATGGCATACTGCTGCTTTCATTTTCCTGTCATCAAATAGTAACCTGAACATCGTATACATCGCAGCCAAGGTATTTTTTATCTCTGTGATAATCCGTTATGACTGAAACCAATAGCGATATCGATCAAGAAAATCTAACCAGTCCATTACAACAAATCACTTTCTTGTTGAGAAAGTACAAATTGGTGGAAGGGCTTGTCAATTTGCAGGAATCGCCTGATTTATCGCTCAGTGAATCTGCTGTTCTGAAACAGAATCTGACTGAATTGACGGATTATCTGAATCAACTGCACCCCGCAGACATTGCCTTTGTTCTCGAAGCTCTCCCACTTGAAGACCGTTTGCTGATCTGGAGTCTGGTCAAAGCCGAACTGGATGGTGAAGTTCTGCTGGAAACATCGGATTCTGTTCGCGCCACGCTGATTACCGACATGGCCAGTCAGGAGCTGGTAGCAGCGACCGAATTTCTCAACACTGACGAGATCGCCGATCTGGCGCCAGACTTACCGCAAGAAGTGATTGAGGATGTATTCCGCTCATTGCCCGTGGAAGAACGCGAGCAACTACGTGCAGCAATGACTTATCCTGAAGATTCGGTAGGTGCACTGATGGATTTCAATGTCATTACCGTTCGCGAAGATGTTCGTCTCGAAGTCGTTTTACGCTATCTACGCCGTCTGGATGCCATGCCGGACCACACTGATCAGCTCTTTGTGGTGGATCGCGACGAACATCTCAAGGGTGTACTGCTCATCAACCAATTGTTGGTCAACGATCCCGATATTCAGGTCGCAGAAGTCATGACCAGCGAGATCATCAAATTGCACCCGGGCGATGTAGCGCAACAAGCTGCCAATGCGTTTGAACGTTATGATCTCGTCTCGGCCTCGGTCGTAGATGAACACGACAAGTTACTGGGACGTGTCACCGTCAATACGGTCATTGATTTCATTCGCACCAAGGCAGAAAACGAAGTACTCAACCTGGCCGGGTTGAGTGCCGAGGAAGATCTTTTTGCTCCCATTTTAAAAAGTGTCAAAAATCGCTGGATCTGGCTAGCCATTAATCTGGTCACGGCATTTATCGCCTCACGGGTCATCGGTTTTTTCGAAGAATCGATCGAAAAACTGGTGGCATTAGCCGCATTGATGCCGATCATCGCAGGAATTGGCGGTAACTCGGGTAATCAGACCATCACCATGATTGTGCGGGCGCTGGCGTTGGATCAAATCAACATTGACAGTGCCTGGAAATTAATCTTCAAGGAAATCGGTGTCAGCGCAGTCAATGGGCTGATCTGGGGCAGTCTCGTCGGATTGCTCACTTTCATCATTTATCAGAGCTATTCACTCGGATTGGTGATGGGTGTCGCAATGGTGCTTAATTTATTACTGGCTGCCATGCTTGGCGTACTCATTCCATTGACACTACGCAAATTCGGACACGATCCGGCAATCGGCTCCAGTGTCATGATCACTGCGGTAACGGATAGTGGCGGTTTCTTCATTTTTCTTGGACTCGCCACAATTTTTCTGTTGTAAAACATCACACAAAAAAGAAACCCCAAGAAAACCGATTTCCTTGGGGTAAAACTACAGTTCATGATACAAAAAATGCCACTCTATTTTTTAGCTGCACGCACAAAACTTCTTGTTGGCTTTTATTATTCTGAAATATCGGAATTCTTGCTCAAATCGACATACCTGCTATTTCGTTACGACGATTGTTACGTATTGCATATCCGATCACCATCAGTCCAATCAACAACATCGCGTAAGTTTCAGGTTCGGGAACAGGACTGACAACGGCACTGATATTGGTGAATACAAAGGTTTCGTCGTTATAGTCAAAATCGCCACCCCGAGCAATATCTTCAAAACCGACATAAGTACCAGCAGGAATATGCAGCGATGCATCCCCGGAGTATGACGAAGAAAAGATATGATTCAAGCCATCGCTGTTGAATGATTTGTCGGAATCCCAGGTACTCCCTGTCGTCAGCACGTTTAATTGAAAAGTCAGGACATCACCAGCGTGTACATGCCCCAGACTCACGTAATCTCCGATATGTGAAGTGTGGTTGTTCAGCAAGCCGGCAGAAGACTGGGAAGTTTCGACGCCGTTGACTTTCATGGTCAATGTATTGGTGTAACTGGCCGACGCACCCAAAAAGTAAGCGCCAATCTCACCAGTAGTCGTCGCCGTAAACGTATAGAGATCGGCATTTTGCGTTCCGCTACCGGAGTATGCCACACCACTTGCATTGACATTAGATATCAACATCAAACCAACTAGTGCAGTCAAAACAACATTAAATAATTTTTTCATTTTGGGCTCCAGACATGAATCAGTTAGTTATATTCCAATTAACAGCTACTTAAGAAAGCTGCATGGTATAGACGGAGTGCCGCTTGAAATAGAGAAGCTTGTCATGAATAGAGTGGGATAAATGCACTGACAGAATCAGTCAGAATATCCTGATAATTTGAAGAACAGCTTTAACAAACAGGTTGATTCGACCGTTCCGAAAAGACCAAATCTCGTGGCAATCACAACCAATCCACTGACTTGAAAGGAATTGTATTCATGCTTCCGCATAAAAGACCGTTAGCACACGATAGCTATGGAAAATTGAAGAGCATCTTCTCTCTCGATTTCACAAAATGCTTTGCTATATCATTAAGAACTTTTAGTTAGTGAGAACGACTGATGAGCACAACCACGCCTCACATGGCAATCAATTCAAATACCATTATCAAAGTACTTTCAATCATCACGTGCGCTTTGATCGTGATCAGCATTGGTGGTCAATGGTGGAAATTCACGTTTGGTGGCGATCAGGCAAAAATGTTCATTCAGTTCTTCAATCTGGATCACGAACGAAACATTCCAACCTTTTTCTCAGTATTTTTATTGTTTTTTGTCGCCTTGATTCTGGCATTCATCGCCAGATTCAATCATGTGCAAAAGCAACCTCACTCATCGAAATGGATCATGCTTTCCTGTGGGTTTGTATTCATGGCGTTTGACGAGGCCTTTCAGATCCATGAAAAATTCATCTGGCCATTCAGGGCACTGCTGGGTGAAAACAATCTCGGTATTTTTTACTTTGCCTGGGTCATTCCTGGATTCATCCTGATTTTGATACTCGCTCTGTATTTTCTAAAATTTTTGATCGATTTACCAAGAATAGCAAGAATACGTTTTTTGATTGCCGCCACACTCTATATCGGAGGTGCAATTGGCTTTGAGCTCATCGGCGGCTATCACGTGGAACAATATGGAGAAGAAAATCTGACCTACAGCATCATCACCACTATCGAAGAAAGCCTGGAATTATCGGGGCTTGTTTTCTTCATCTGGGCCTTGTTGAAATACTGCGAGCAACATTTCAAATCCGTGCTGTTTGTGTTTGAATAAAACAGGCACCGCTTATCGGGGTGCCTGTTCCAATTCCAATCAATTTTCTGATTCAGTTCGTCCATGCGCCATACGATATAGAACAGGCAGCACCAGCAAGGTCAGTGCAGTCGACGACAAGATGCCACCGATCACCACAGTCGCCAGTGGTCGCTGCACTTCCGCACCCGTACCGGTAGCAAGTGCCATCGGCAAAAATCCGATTGATGCCACAAGCGCTGTCATCAGCACAGGACGCAACCGGGTCAGAGCACCCGAAGTAATTGCTTCATCCAGCGATGCGCCTTGCTCACGCAAGCCACGTATGAACGCCAACATCACGAGGCCATTGAGCACCGCCACACCGGACAAGGCAATAAAACCAACGCCCGCCGAAATGGAAAGTGGAATATCCCGCACCCATAGTGCAAAAATACCTCCTGTCAAAGCAAACGGCACCCCGGTGAACATCAACAAACCATCACGGATATTGCCAAACATCGTGTACAACAGTATAAAAATCAAACCCAACGCAACCGGGATGACGATTTGCAAGCGCTGGGCGGCCGAGATCATTTGCTCGAATTGCCCGCCCCAAGTTATCCAGTAACTCGGCGGAATATGCACCTTCTTATGTATCAGCTGTTCAGCCTCCTGCACAAACGATCCCAAATCACGGCCCCGAACATTGGCCGTTACCACAATTCGCCGCTTGCCGTTTTCACGACTGACCTGATTCGGTCCCTGGGTCAGTTCGAACTGGGCCACTTCACCAAGACTAACAAATACCGGCACCGGGGGCTGCCCCGCCTGAGCGAGTGGTGCAGCCATCAGCGGTACAGTTGCCACACTCTGCGCCGGCACACTAACCGGCAATCGTTTCAGTGCCTCGATATCGACACGCAAATGCTCGGGTAAGCGAATTTGCAACTCAAAGCGACGATCTCCCTCAAAAATCAACCCCGTACTGCGCCCCCCCACAGACATCGCGATGACATCCTGTACATCGCGACCGTTCAAACCGTAACGTGCCATTTTGGTGCGATCCATACGAATCGACAATACAGGTAATCCGGTGATCTGTTCGGTCCGGACATCGGCGGCTCCAGGCACGGTTTTCAGCAACTTTTCGATGGCTTCTCCCAAGTCCAGTAAGGTATCCATGTCATCGCCGAATACCTTGACCGCCACATCGGCACGCACACCCGATAGCAACTCGTTGAAACGCATCTGGATAGGCTGAGTGAATTCGTAATTGTTACCAGGAACTCGATGTACTGCCGCCTCCATCGCTGCGATCATTTCGGCCTTGGTATGATGCGGCCCGGTCCATTCCGATTGAGGTTTAAGGATGATGAATGTATCGGCAACACTAGGTGGCATTGGATCGGTGGCGATCTCGGCCGTACCGATCTTGGAAAATATCCGTTCCACTTCAGGAAAGGTCTTGATGGTTTGTTCCAGCTCATTTTGCATCTCAATGGCCGTGCTCAGACTGGTGCCCGGGATGCGAATGGCATGCAGCGCAATGTCTCCTTCATTCAGGCTGGGCACAAACTCACTACCCACACGCGTGGTCAGCAAACCTGACAGAACAACAATGACGATGGCGATGGTCACGGTCAGTTCACGGTTATTCATGGTCGCTTTTAGCAAGGGCACATAGACTTGCTTGGCCAATGCCATTACACGACTTTCCTTTTCCTGAACTTTACCGCTGAGGAAGAGCGCAATGGCAGCTGGTACAAACGTAATCGACAACAACATGGCACCTATCAAAGCCGTGACCACAGTGAGTGCCATCGGGTGAAACATCTTGCCCTCCACGCCAGTCAGCGCGAAGATGGGAAGATAGACAATGATGATGATCAGTTCACCATAAATCAGAACCCGACGCGCTTCACGCGAGGCATCAAATACCAGCTCCAGTCGTTCGGTAAGGGTCAAACCCCGTCCCAGGCGCATCTGTTCATGTGCCAGCCTGCGGATACTGTTCTCGACGATAACAATCGCGCCATCGACGATAATGCCGAAATCGATCGCACCCAGACTCATCAGGTTGGCACTGACATGATTGGTGACCATGCCTGTAAAAGTGAACAGCATGGATAATGGAATGACACAGGCTGCAATCAGCGCTGCACGCAAATTGCCGAGAAACAGCAACAACACCACGATCACCAGTGCGGCCCCTTCCAGCAAATTCTTCGCTACCGTGTGAATGGTCTTATCCACCAGTGTGGTGCGATCATATACCGGCTTGGCGTACACACCTTCGGGCAAACTGCGATTAATCTCCTCAAGCTTCTTGGCTGCGGCCTGGGAAACAATACGGCTATTCTCGCCAATCAGCATGTGCACCGTTCCCATTACTACTTCCTTACCATTCTGCGTTGCCGCACCATTGCGCAATTCCTTGCCGATCAAAATGTCGGCCACGTCCTTGACGCGAATGGGTGTACCCTGCCGCGAACCCAGAATGATGTCTCCCATTTCATGCAAATCAGCTATCTGACCGGGAACACGCACCAGATACTGTTCACCGCTTTTCTCAATGTAACCCGCTCCGACATTCAGATTGTTGCGTTCCAGTGCAGTCATCAAATCGGTCAACGACAAGCCGAACGAAATCATTTTCTCGGGATAGGGAACAACATGATACTGCTTGACATAGCCGCCCACCGTATTGATCTCGTTCACCCCCTTGACCATGCGTAATTGCGGTCGAATCACCCAGTCCTGGATTTCCCGCAAATCCGTGGAGGTGTATTCGCTACCATCCGGTTTCCTGGCACCGTCACGCGCATCGACTGTCCACATGAAAATTTCACCCAATCCCGTGGAAACCGGCCCCATGATCGGTTCGATACCAACCGGCAGGCGTCCTTTTGCTTCCTGAATGCGTTGACTAACTTGCTGTCGTGCAAAATAGATATCCGTACCATCCTCAAAAATGACGGTCACCTGCGACAATCCGTAACGCGAAATGGAACGGGTATAGTGTAGGTGCGGCAATCCCGCCATGATGGTTTCAATCGGGAACGTGATACGTTGCTCGGCTTCAATGGGAGAATACCCGGGTGCATTGGTGTTGATCTGCACTTGCACGTTGGTGATATCGGGTACCGCATCGATGGGCAATTTCTGATAACTGTAAACGCCGATGATGGCCACCATCAATACGACCATCAGCACAATGGCACGTTGATAAATTGATAAATGTAATATGCGCTCAAACATGATTCTCAGCCTCGATTAGATTCAGGGTTAATGATCATGGCTTGCGCCCGACTTGCCGAGTTCGGCCTTGATGGCAAAACTGTTTCCTGCAGCATACTGCTCACCAGGACGAATGCCTTTTAATACCTCGACCATGACATCATCGCTACGCCCCAGCTCCAGAGGTCGAAGTTCGAAATAATCACCGTAGCGACCAAACACCACCGGGTGATCTTTTATGGTTTGCAACGAAGACAGAGCGACTGCTGCAGGTACCCGAATTTCTTCTGCCACCAGTTCGGCATTGACAAACATGCCTGGACGCCATAACCCGGCCTGATTGTCCAATTCCACCCGCGCCGTGGCAGTTCGAGTCTGCCCTCCGATCAACGTGGAAATGTAGGTCACCACTCCATCACTGTGAATGTCCGAAGCCGTCGCTCGAACAGTCACTTTCTGCCCCATCCGTATCACGTTGAGATCCTTGGGATACACTGTGACCGATGTCCATACGGTCGATACATCGGCAATGGTGTAAATCTCGCGATCTTCTTTCAGAGCCTCGCCCAGTGCAATGGCCTTGGCGATGATGATGCCGGAAATGGGCGCACGAATCTCATAGCGCGAATAATCCGTCCTCAGATGACTCGTATCAGGCTTTACCCCCAACGCACGCAGTTTGGTAGTAGCAAGCTCTGCGGCTATCTGCGCTTCGTTCCATAGTTCTTCTGCCACCAAGTATTCCTGTTTGGCTGTGATTTTTTCTTCCCACAATTTCTTTTCACGTTCGTATGTCGCCCGTGTCAATCCCAGGCGCTTCTTAGCCACAAAATACTGACTGCGCAAATCAGCCAGCATCGGACTATCGACGATAGCCAGCACATCGCCTTTCTTGACCAGTTGACCGTGATGGCCCTGGACATCGGTCACTAGCCCGGCCACGCGCGGCACGACCCGGACAATGGTATGCTCATTGAACGTTATTTCACCGGGTAAGCGAAGTTTGGGCTTGATGACTGCCGGTTCCACGGTCAGGAGTTCGATGCCCATGGATTTGAGCATGGCGTCCGGGATTTCGGCTCGGCCTTCCACTTGACTGTCGCTCCAGCGCATGAGTTTGCCTTCATACTCAGCCGCTATGGCGATATCGAACGAATGAGGCTCGTCGACGACTTGATCTCCCAATAAATAATCTGCTTCAGGCGTGAATTTGAATAGCTGCGCCGATCCACCGAGGCGGGTCAATGTTACGGCCACTTGCGTCATTTTGGGTGGCAGCGGTTTACCCTTGTAATAGGTATAAATTCGAAATTGCGGCGGTACACCTTTTTCAAAAATAGTTAACTCCAGACTGAAATCTCCCTCACTAAACAACTTTCCTCCTCGGGGTCCGGCAACAACCTGTCCGTCCTCTCCAGCATGCGTTAATGGATCTTGTGCGGAGTCTGGCGATGGTGCAGGTTGATCCAGTATCAGAATCCAGCCAGCCAGAATGACGCCGATTACCACGACGATCAGGATCG
>WBZN01001577.1_pt1 | contig 13634 bp, 12 predicted proteins | sample 5204281 | NCBI WGS metagenome assembly WBZN01 (sample SAMN12344347, study PRJNA552823) | activated sludge metagenome | biome: Activated sludge suspended growth; feature: Nitrification reactor; material: Wastewater; isolation source: activated sludge from nitrification reactor of wastewater...
TTTCAGGATCGCCGCATGCGCCTTGGAACCCAGGCAGGCAGCGAAAAGAAGCGCTCCGAGGAGCGCCACGAAAAGGAGCCTTGATTTGGTCGGGTGGGCTTTGACCATGGTTAACGCAACCGGGGCGGACCCCCTCGGTTGCGCTTTCGCACCATAGAAAAGGCCCCCGGGTGGTGGGATCCCGGGGGCCTCGGTGAAGCAGGTCTTTCAGTTGTGCCGGATCAGTCGATCGAGAACCAGGCCCTTACGTCGCCCTCATGGCTCGGGTAACGATCACCCGAAACATCGATGATCACCTTTTCGATTTCGCCCGTGAAATGGAACGGTGCCTTGTATTCGGGAGTGACCGGTGAAGCGCTGTCGCGTCCCACGCAAAGTCCGTCGCCGACCACGCAGAAGTAACCGGGCTGAGTGACTATCTCACCGGATCCCACTTTCTCATCGTCGACGTAAAGGTCCAGGGTCCCCTTTGCGCCGGGCATCTTCGGGTCATCGTTCTTTCCCGTCGCCGTGAACTCGGCCACCACCAGGTGCTTGCCCGGCTCGAGTTCACTCTCGGCAGTCACGTTCTGCATGTAGGTGCCTACCCAGTTGAACGCGTAGCGGAGCTTTCCGTCCTTGACGAAAAGGCTGTGGCCACCGGAGACGCCGCCGTGCGCGAAAACCACGCCTTCGGTGCCCGCTTCCACTTCAATCGCGGACGAGATGCTGTACGACCTGCCCGAGACGCGAACCGCAGCCTGTTCGGGAACGTCGGCGGTATGCGGGTAGTAGGTGTAGCGGGCCATGTCGGGTGCTCCGCTCGGCCGGTCGGCCAGCGTCTGTTCCAGCGCGGTGCGATCGTCCAGCGGCAGGCCGTTGTAGATGCCCGCGTTGTAGTACCAAAGGGCCTTTAGCTCCTCAAGCCTCTCCGGGTGTTCTGCTGCCAGATTGTTGGTCTGCGACCTGTCATTCTCGAGGTCGTAGAGTTCCCACTCGTCGTGCTCGAATTTGCCCCAGCCGCTTAGCGGGGGATGGATCGTGGCTGCCAGCCAGCCCTTGTGGTAGATCGAGCGCTGACCGAGCATCGCGTAGAACTGGGTCTCCTTTCCGGGCGCATCCGCGTCGGCAATTGACGCGGCAAAGCTCTCGCCCTCGATCGGGTTCTGCTTGTAACCATTGATCGTCTCTGGAGGTTCGATGCCGGCCAGTTCGTAGATCGTCGGCACCACATCAACCGCGTGGATGTATTGGCTGCGGGGCTGGTCCTGGGGTTCGATCTGCTTTGGCCAGGCGACCAGACACATATCGGCGACACCGCCTTCGTATCCAGCCCAGCGCTTCCAGTAGGGGAAAGGCGTGTCGAACGCCCAGGCCCAGCCGGTGCAGTAGTGGTTGTAGGACTCCGGCCCACCGAGCTCGTCGATGTGCGGAAAGGTTTCGTCGGTCGAGTCCGGAACCCCATTGAAAAACCGCCACTCGTTGAACGACCCGTTGGGCCCTCCCTCACCGCTGGCGCCGTTGTCCGAGACCGAGACGATCAGGGTGTTCTCCAACTGTCCTGACTCTTCGAGGTAGTCGAGTACCCGGCCCATTTCGTAATCGGCATAGGCGATGTATCCGGCGAATACCTCGGCCATCCGTGAGAAGAGCTGCCTCTCGTCGTCGGAGAGGCTGTCCCAGGGACGAACCGTGTCAAGCAGCGGCCAGGGCTGGCCGTCCGGGCCGGTCCGCTGGGGCTCGCCATGGGGGTTGATCGGGGAAAGCTCGGTTCCTTCGGGCAGGATGCCCATCTCGATCTGGCGCTTCAGGATCTCTTCCCGCAGCGCCTCGTAGCCGTCGTCGAAGCGGCCCTTGTACTTGTCGATCCACTCCTGCGGTGCGTGATGAGGAGCATGCCCGGCCTGCGGCGCCAGGTACAGGAAGAAGGGCTTGTCCGGGTCGACCTGATGGGCGTCGCTAATGAACTCGATCGCCTTATCCGAAAGGTCTTTGCTCAGGTGATAGCCCTCCTCGGGCGTGGCGGGAGCATCGATCGGATGGTTGTCGTAGATCAGGTCCGGATACCAGCTGTTCGACTCACCACCGAGGTAGCCATAGAACCGCTCGAAGCCGCGGCCGAGCGGCCAACGACCCTTGTAGGCGGCCATGTTGACCTCTTCACCCGGGGTCAGGTGCCACTTGCCGACGCAATAGGTGTTGTAGCCCTGCTCGGCCAGCACCTCCGAGATGAAGCCGTTCTCGAAGGGGATCCGGGTCGAGATGCCCGGGAAGCCGGAGGAGAACTCGGCAATCGTCGCCATCCCGTTGGAAGTCGCATTGCGCCCGTTGAGAAGGGAAGAACGGGTTGGTGAGCAGAGGGCGGTGGTGTGAAAGTTCGAGTAGCTGACGCCCATCTCCGCGATGCGGCGCATGTTCGGCGTCTCGATCGGTCCGCCGAATATGTCCATGGTGCTGAAGCCAAGGTCATCCCAGACCAGCATCAGAATGTTCGGGGCTCCCTCCCTGGCTTTCGGTGCCAGAAAGGGAGCCCAGTCAGGCTGGGAGTCGCGTATGTCGGTCGCGACTTTGCCTTGAAAACCGGTCATCTAGAGCGCTGATTTCTCGTCTTCGCCGAAGACGATGATGCCCCAGGTAACCCAGACGCATAGGGCGAAGATAGCCAGCGACCACCAAGGGAATGCGCCGCCGATCGAGAGCAGGGCACCCAAGGCACCGAGGGTGCCACCGATGATCCCGATGACGCGACCGAAGGCGTTGCCTCCCAGGAGAGAGAATCCGCCGGCCAACTGGATCACGCCGAGGATGATCAGCACCCAGCCCATCGTGCTCAGGTTGGTCAGGACAAGGCGGGTGTCGTTGACCAGGATGTTTGCGTTGTCAAGTGCGGCGATTCCGTAGATCAGGTTGAGTACGCCAAGCAACAGCAGCATCACTGCCGCGAATGCTGTCCTTCCGGTTCCTCGCATGTGCAGCTCCCTTCGTGGCCTTGCGGGCCGGTGGATTGACTTCTTTCCTCAAGGTAGGTCCGATCGGCAATAGAAACATCACCTCAACCGGGTGAATCTCGCGGGGCGTATTCTTTCCCTGATGACCCCAATGACAGGCACGGCGGGGAACGGTTCCCGGGCTGACGTTCGGGTCGGTGGGAGCCTGCTGCCAAGGAACCGGCTGATCGAGGCCCTGAACGGTGCGAAGTCCGTTCGGGTTGTGGTCTTGGAAGCCCCGGCGGGGTATTCAAAGACCACCACGCTGAGACTCTGGGATGACGCGGATACGAGGCCTTTCGCCTGGGTTCGCTGTGAACCGCGTTACAACGATCCCGCTCTGCTGGCCAACACCCTCGTCGGCGCACTGGGTGAAACCGATATCGATCCCGAACTCCATGAGTCGCTCGCTTCGCCAGTTCCCGATCTGAATCTGTTGCTGGAGCGGGTGTCGGAAGCGATACTCGGTCTCGATCCCTTTGTGCTGGTCATCGACGATGCCCACCTGCTGGAGTCCGATGCGGCCTGGCAGGTGCTCTACTCGATCATCTCGGCCCTCCCGGAAGGCTCACAGGTTGCGGTGGCTACCCGGGTCCACCCTGGTCTGCCCCTCGGCCGGCTGCGCGCGAGAGGCGAGCTCTTCGAATTCGGGATGAATGACCTCGCCCTGACGAGGGGCGAGAGCCGTGAGCTGCTCGCCAGACTTGATCTGGACCTTGGTGAGCGAGCGGATGAAATCCACGAGAAGGCGGAGGGATGGCCGGCAGCGCTCTACCTGGCCGGACTGGCAATCAGGCAGGGCAGTGACGCGCGGCCGGAAACCGTGAAATTCGATGGCGGCGACCGGGTGGTGGTCGAGTATTTCCGCGACGAGTTCATTCAGGACATGCCGGAAGAAGAAGCGCGATTCCTGATGGAGACCTCGATTCTCGAAGAGTTGAACGGTTCGTTGTGCGATGCGGTCACCGGGCGCAAGGATTCACTTGCAATGTTGAACAAGCTGGCTGCGGAGAACACTCTCGTGGTACCACTGGACCGGGGCAGAGAAAGATTCCGATACCACCACCTCTTCCGGGAAATGCTGAGATCCGAAATGAGACTGCGGGATCCGGACGCCAAACCGGGCCTGCACCACCGGGCTGCTGAATGGCTTGCCGCGAACGGGGACATCTCAAGAGCTACAGATCACGCGATCTCTTCTGGCGATTTCGAGCTCGCAGGCGCGTACATCTGGCTTGATCTTCCTGACCTTTTGAGCCGCGGACGGGTTGCCACGGTGGATCGTTGGTTCCAAGCGATCGGCGACGACCGGATCGCGCGGATTCCGGCATTAATCCTGGCTCGGACCCATCGCGAAATCGCAATGGGTCGTGGAGACGAGACCTTTTACTGGCTTTCGGTCGCAGAGCGGGAGATTGTCGAGGACCTGCCGGTTTACGGTGATCTGTTCTCGCTTCGGGCGACGATCGGGCCCGATGGTGCAGCGGGCATGGTCGGGGACGGAAGGCGGGCTGCCGAGTTGATGAGCCCGACCAGTCCATTCCAGACTGCGGTAAAACTCTACGTCGGCGTCGGGTTGTTTCTGACCGAGAACGAAGGAGCTTGGGAACTGCTTCGTGAGACGGCCCGGGAAGCCGCAATGGTCTCGGCGATCATTCAGGCGTTGGCCCTTTCTCAGCTTGCTCTGCTGGACATGGAGAATGGGAGGATCGACAGCGCGCACGATTACGCGACGCGGGCGCGCGACCAGGTCGAGAGGAGCGGGCTCAGGATCCTGGGTGCGATGTCCCTTGTATATGTGGTTCTGGCGCTGACCAACGCCGAACTGGGCCGGACCGAAGCGGCCGCCGCGGACCTGGAAACCGCGTCGAAAGTCGGCGAAGGCATAGTTGACTACATCATCTGGCACGAAGCCGAACTTGTTCTGTGCCGCACTCGCACCCTGTTGCGGGTAGGACAATTCGATCAGGCCGAACAGGAACTCGGCCGGGCTGAGGCAGCGATCGAGCGGGTTCCCGATTCACCACGGCTGAGCCGTTGGCTTGAAGAATGCAGGGACGAACTGGAGAAGGTCCGGGGAAGTGACGGCGCGCCGATCAACCTGACCAAGGCCGAACTCAGAACCTTGCAGTTTCTGCCGAGCCACCATTCTTTCCGTTCGATTGGAGAGCAGCTCTACCTTTCGCAGAACACCGTCAAGACGCAGGCCAATTCCCTCTACCGAAAGCTCGGAGTGAACTCCCGGGCCGAGGCAGTGATGGAGGGTCGGCGCCTGGGACTGCTCAAGGGCGAGTGATTAACCCCGAATGGATGATGGCCGGAAACGTCTTGTGGCTAGATTTTGTGGAAACCCAGTTTGAAATCGAGGAAGGACCGAGCATTGACTGAAGACATCGAAGAAATGGGGCCGATCGACTACATCCTGGTCGAGTGGCCGAACAACGAACCGACCGGAGAAGCGATCCCCTACCTGGTCGATCTGGTTGACAGTGGCCTAATCCGGATCCTCGACCTGGCTTTCATCATCAAGAACGAGGACGGCACGGTCACCGAGATGGAGATCACCGACCTCGGTGGCGATGCCGAGACCTTCGCCGTATTCGAAGGAGCATCGTCGGGGATTCTCGGTGAAAGCGACCATGCCGAAGCTGCGGAAGCGCTTGAGACGGGCAAGGCCGCCGCCCTGCTCGTTTACGAGAACGCGTGGGCTGGCCCCTTCGCCGCCGCCGTGCGTCGTTCGGGCGGCCAGCTCGTTGCCAGTGGACGCATCCCGGTCCAGGACCTGCTCGCCAGCCTCGACGCTGCCGAAGCGTAGGAACTTCAGAGAAAGAAGGAGAACAAAATGCCAGGATTGATCAGAGGTGTAGCCCGAACCGCGGTCATCGCCGGTACGGCGACAACCGTGAGTAACCGTGTTTCACGCCGCCAGGCCAACAAATGGGCCGCGCAGGATGCGCAACAGGCACCGCAGCCCCAATACGTGGAACCGGCTGCTCCAGCTCCGGCAGCGGCCCCCGCTGCTGACCCGATCGCCCAGCTCAAGGAACTCGGTGAACTCCACCAGAGCGGCGTGCTGACCGACGAGGAATTCGCCGCGCAAAAGGCAAAGATCCTCGGCAGTTGAGGTGGCAGGCGTTGACCGATGACGAACAGTCCGCCCCGGGAGTCTGTCCTCCCGGGCGGGCCTCCGTCTTCACCCGTGGTACCGGCAAACACGGTCAGCACAAGCATCACGAGCATCCCCATTCGGTCTCGGACGAAGAGTTCGAGGCGTTGATCATCCGGGCGATCGACCGGCTGCCCGAACAGTTCCGCGAGATCATCAACCAGGTACCGGTGGTGATCTCCGACCAGGGTCGCGAACGGCATGCCTACGGCCTCTATCAGGGTGACGGAATCGCCCGGGACAACTACCCCGACCGGATCATCATCTTCAAGGACACCCTGGTCCGGGACTTCGGCCACGACCCCGCCCTGCTGGCCGCACAGGTCGAACGAACGGTCCGGCATGAGCTTGGTCATCACCTCGGATATGACGAGGGTGGCGTCCGAGGCCTTGGCCTGTAGGCTCGCAGCATGTCGAAAGCAACGCTGAATACCAACGCCGGTCCGATCACCATCGAGTTCTTCGATGACGACGCCCCCAAAACGGTCGAGAACTTCCGCAAACTCGCCGCTGACGGTTTCTATGACGGACTCACCTTCCACCGGGTGATCAAGGACTTCATGATCCAGGGCGGCTGCCCGCTCGGTACCGGTACTGGTGGCCCCGGCTACACCTTCGAAGACGAATTCAATGACCACGGAGTGGTGCGCGGCGCGCTCGCGATGGCTAACGCCGGCCCCAACACCAATGGTTCCCAGTTCTTCATCGTCACCATCCCCTCCGCCGACTGGCTGAACGGCAAGCACACGGTCTTCGGCGAGGTCACCGACGGTATGGACGTGGTCGACGCGATCGAAGGAACCCAGACCGACGGCCGCGACATGCCCCTGGATCCCCAGGTAATCGAGAGCGTCGAGCTCGCTTAACTGCAGTCGCGCCGGTCTGTGGCGTAAGTGGGATCTCGCGGTCCTGGAACCGGGTTGACGTAGCCGTGGGGGCTGGTATGCATCTCCGGGACACTCAGGAGTAGGGCGGCTGAATGCCGCCCGCATCCCGCGTCCCGGGGATGCATGCCAGCCCCCACGGCGTAACTACCGAGGCTAGGTCCCGGCGATGCTCACCCAACCCCGCGGCGCAACCACCAACGCCGGGATGATCAGGCTTTGGTGGGTTCTTCAGCCTCTTCGGGGGCGGTCTGGTCGATGTAGATGACCTGGTCGCCGGCCCGGAGGGTCTGGCATTCCTCGTCACCGGGGCGGTGGACCTTCTGGTCGCGGATCACGGCGATCGCCGTCTGATGGGGGCGTTGCTCGATCTGTTCGCCGTCGGTTTCGATTCGGCGTTCGTTGATGTCAAGGCCGTCGCCGAAGGTGAGCAGGTCGTTGACCACCCGGGCGGCCTCCGGAGTTTCGGCGGCCATGCCGAGGATCCGGCCAGCCGAACTGGAAGAGACGATCACCTCGTCGGCACCGGATGAACTGAGCAGTTCGACGTTCGACTCTTCCTTGCAGGAAGTGACTATCTTCGCCGTCGGATTGAGCTCCCGGACCCGCAGGACCGTGAGGATGGACTGCTCGTCGGAGCTGAGGGCGACAATCACGAACTTCGCAGTGCCGATCCTTGCCGCGTCGAGGATCTGCCGGTCATAGGACTTGCCGCTGATCCCGTTGATGTCGAGGCGGTTTGCGTCTTCGAGGGCGTCATCGCTCTCGTCGATCACCACCGCGTCGATTCCCTCGTCGTGGCTCTGGATGTATTCGAGTGCGGACTTGCCCTTGATTCCAAAACCGCAAACGACCACGTGATCCTTGAGATCACGCTGCCACTTGCGAAGACGAAACTGGAATCTGGACTGCTCGGCCAAGACCTGAAGCGTAGTGCCAACCAGCAGAACGATGAAAAGAATGCGGATCGGAGTGACAACCACCGTGGTGATCAGGCGTGAAGCCTGGGTGACCGGAACGATGTCGCCGTAGCCAGTGGTGGTGATGGTTACGGTTGCGTAGTAGAGAGAGTCGACGAAGGTGAGGAGCTGGTTCGGGTGCTCGTTGTCGACGTAACCCTTGCGGCCGATGTAGGTGATCAGCGTGACGATCAGCAGCAACATGCTCGCCAGGGCGAAACGCTGGATGATTGCCCTGAGGGGATCCTGCTTGACCCGGATCAGACGGAACCGGGTCGGGGCGACCGGCAGCGGCGGCGGCTGTTTGCGCTCCCGTTTCAAGTGGGAGCAGCATAGAACCTGCAACAGCCATTTCCCTACCGGCGAGGCGGAAACCGGGCTCGGACAGGTACCCTGCAAGGCCCGTGTTTACCTCTCTGGAGTGCCATGACTGAGTCCCTCGCAGACGGTTTCGACCCCGTTCCATTCGATGAATGGAGCGACGCCGCGACCAGGGGCGACGAGAACCTTGCCCTGATGACCCTGCTCGAAAACGGGGTCGAGGCGAAATGGCTCTACACCCCGGAGGATGCGATCGCCGCCGACCCGTCGGGTCTGCCGGGACAGGCACCATTCACCCGCGGCACACGGGCTGGCCGACACTGGCAGATCCGCCAGGAGCAGACGAACCCCGAACTGACCAAGGCCAACAGGGAAATTCTCGAGGATCTGAACGGCGGGGTCACCGAAATCACCCTCCGTTTCGGAGATGACGGAATTCCGATCACGAACCTCGATCAGCTGAGCGAGGTCCTGGACGGGGTCTACCTGGATCTGGCCCGCGTCGCGCTGGAGGCCGGTGCCTCGGCACCCGCAGCCGCCGGGCTCCTGAAGAAGCTCTGGCGGGAGAACGGGATCTCGCCGGACGTCGCGCTCGGTTCGTTCCGTTACGACCCGCTCGGCACCCTCGCCCGGACCGGCACCCTGCCAAGTTCACCGGAGCAGGCACTCGAGGCGGCCGCCTCATTGGCCGCCGATACCGCCCGCGAATGGCCGAAGGCCAGGGCGCTGGCGGTTGACACCGGGATTTATGTCGAGGCGGGAGCCACGGCCGGCTGGGAGCTCGGCATCGCGATAGCGACTGGAGTCGAGTACCTCCGCGCCGCCGCGGCCGCCGGGCTTGAGCCGGCCGATGCGGCTGCCCAGATCGAGTTCACGCTTGCGGTTGGTCCGGACCAGTTCCTGGAGATGGCCAAGTTCCGGGCGATCCGCCGGCTCTGGGCCCGGGTGCTCGAAGAGTCCGGGGTCGAGGAAGCGGCCCGCTTCTCCCCGACCTACGGAACCACCTCCGCCCGCATGATCACCGCGGTCGACCCCTGGGTCAACATGCTTCGCGCGACCACCGCCGCTTTCGCGGCTGGCACCGGCGGTGCCGACGGAGTCACCGTTACGCCCTTCGACAGGATGATTGGCCAGCCGGGTGACCTCGGCCGCCGCATCGCCCGTAACACCCAGATCATCCTCCAGGATGAATCTTCGCTCGGCCGGATTGCCGATCCGCTGGCCGGCTCCTGGTATGGCGAGGAACTCACGGATGAGGTCGCGAAGGCGGGTTGGGAACGCTTCCGCGAGATCGAGCGGGAAGGCGGGGCGCTCGCCGCGCTCCGTTCGGGTCTGATTGCCACCACCCTGGCCGGACTTGCCGACGAACGCGAAGATGATCTCAACCATCGTCGCCGCGTCATGACGGGAATCAACGAGTTCCCGTTGCTGGGTGATGACGGAACCGACCCGCAGAAGGTTGATCGACCAATTGGCTCCGGCGATCCGCTGGCTGAGCTCGAGGGCGCGGTCATCGGCGAGACCTTCTCCCTGCCGGCGCTCAACCCGCGTCACGACTCGACCCCCTTCGAGAAAATGCGCCGGTCCGCACAGGAGCATGAGGAGAAGGGCGGCGACCGGCCCCAGATCTACCTGGCCTGCATGGGTTCGATCGCCAGTCATGTCAACTTTGCGAACTGGGCCAAGAGCTTCTTCGAGGTGGCCGGAGTTGAGACCGTCCCCAGCGGTGCCCTCGAAAGCAACGAAGACCAGGCGAAGACTTTCAGCGATGGCGGCTTTGAACTGGTCGCGATCTGCGCCGGTCGGAACCAGACCCCCGAAGATGTCGCCGATCTGGTCGTCAAGCTCCGCGATGCCGGAGCGAAGTACATCTACATGGTCAACTCGACCCCCGAATTGAACGAGGCCGCGACCGAGGCCGGGGCCGACGAACTGGTCAGAAACGGCGTCAACCTGAGCGAGGTACTCACGGCCACCCTTGGCCGGCTCGGCGTGGAGGTGAAGTCATGAGCGGAATTCCGGATTTCTCCGAAATCGAACTAGACGCAGTCCAGTCTGAACCGGCTGACCCGGCCGAACTCGAGGCTTTACTCGAAGCCAACCGCGACCCCGAGGGAGACGAAGTCCACTGGGAGACGCCGGAGGGCATCACCCTCGACCCGGCCTACACTTCGGCAGCGCTCGAGGGCATCGATTTCCTCGACACCAAGCCGGGCTTCGAGCCGTACCTGCGTGGTCCGTATCCGACCATGTACGTGAACAAGCCCTGGACGATCCGCCAGTACGCCGGCTACTCCACGGCCGAAGAATCGAACGCCTTCTACCGTCGAAACCTTGCGGCCGGCCAGAAGGGCCTTTCGATCGCCTTCGACCTGGCCACTCACCGCGGCTACGACTCCGACCACCCCCGCGTTGCCGGCGATGTCGGCAAGGCCGGTGTGGCAATTGACTGCATCTATGACATGCGGACCCTGTTCGAAGGGATCCCGCTCGAAGAGATGTCGGTCTCGATGACCATGAACGGGGCGGTGCTGCCGATCCTCTCGCTATTCATCGTCGCCGGTGAGGAGCAGGGCGTGCCCCACGATCAGCTGACCGGCACCATCCAGAACGACATCCTCAAAGAGTTCATGGTGCGGAACACCTACATCTACCCGCCCAAGCCCTCGATGCGGATCGTCTCGGACATCATCGGATACACCTCGCAGGAGATGCCCCGCTTCAACTCGATTTCGATCTCCGGTTACCACATGCAGGAAGCCGGGGCCAGCGCCGACCTCGAGCTGGGCTACACGCTTTCGGACGGGGTCGAGTACGTGAAGGCGGCCCTCGAATCGGGTCTCGACGTGGACAAGTTCGCGCCGCGGCTCTCCTTCTTCTGGGCGATCGGGATGAACTTCTTCATGGAAGTGGCAAAGATGCGGGCCGGGCGCCTGCTCTGGGCCAACCTGATGCGCCAGTTCAACCCGCAGAACCCCAAGTCACTTTCACTCAGGACCCACTGCCAGACCTCCGGCTGGAGCCTCGCCGCCCAGGACGCGTACAACAACGTGGTCCGGACCAGCGTCGAGGCGATGGCCGCGACCCAGGGTCACACCCAGTCGCTGCACACCAATGCGCTCGACGAGGCGCTGGGCCTGCCGACCGACTTCTCGGCCCGGATCGCCCGCCAGACCCAGCTCTTCCTGCAGCAGGAATCCGGCACCACCCGGGTGATCGACCCCTGGGCCGGCTCCTACTACGTCGAGTACCTGACCAACGAGCTGGCCCGCAAGGCGCTGGCCCACATGGACGAGATCGACGAGTACGGCGGCATGACCGAGGCGATCGCCGCCGGTATCCCGAAGATGCGGATCGAGGAATCGGCCGCCCGCACCCAGGCCCGGATCGACTCCGGCAAGCAGACGGTGGTCGGGGTCAACTCCTACCGGCCCGAGCAGGACACCTGGGTCGAGGTGCTGAAGGTCGACGGCGACGAAGTCCGGCGTGCCCAGATTGCGAAGCTGGAACGGCTGCGGGGCGAACGCAACGAGGACGACGTGCGCCAGGCGCTCGAGCATCTGACCAAAGCCGCGGACAGCGGTGAAGGCAATCTGCTCGATCTCGGGGTCAAGGCCGCCCGGGTCTACGCCACCGCCGGTGAGATCAGCGAAGCTTTGGAAAAGGTCTATGGCCGCCATTCCGCCGACATCAAGGTGATCGGCGGGGTTTACCAAGGAGAAGTCGGAGTGGATACCGAGTCCTTCGCGGACACCAAGCGACTGGTCGAGCGTTTCGAGGAAGTCGAAGGGCGACGGCCGCGCATCCTGGTCGCCAAGATGGGGCAGGACGGTCACGACCGGGGCCAGAAGGTGATCGCCACCGCCTTCGCGGACCTCGGCTTCGACGTTGACATCGGCCCGCTCTTCCAGACTCCGGAAGAGGTTGCCCGCCAGGCGATCGAGGCGGACGTCCACGTGGTCGGGGTCAGCACCCTTGCCGCCGGCCACCTCACCCTGGTCCCGGCCCTGCGCAAGGCGCTCGACGAGCTGGACCGGCAGGACATCGCGATCGTCGCCGGCGGCGTGATCCCTCCGGCCGATTTCGACGAGCTGAAGGAACTCGGCGCCGACCTGATCTTCCCGCCCGGCACCGTGATCGGCGAAGCAGCGACCGAGCTGCTGCTGCTGCTCGGCGAGAGGCTCGACCTGGACATCCAGACCGGCTCCCCGTCGTAATGGGCAGAACCAGCCCTTCGGTCGAGGAGCTGAAGGAGGGCATCGCCCGCGGTGACCGCGGGGCGCTCTCAAGGGCGATCACCCTGGCTGAAAGCCGCCGGCCCGATGACCAGGAGCACGCCCAGGAGCTGATCGCCGACCTGCTGCCGGAAACCGGTGAGGCGATCCGGGTCGGGATCACGGGCGTGCCCGGGGCCGGCAAGTCGACCGCGATCGAGGCGCTCGGTCTTGAGCTGATTCGCCACGGTCACAAGGTCGCGGTGCTCACGATCGATCCGACCTCGGCCCGCACCGGCACGCTCCACTCCTTCGCGGTCACCGGGCGCACGGCCAGGTTCTTCGCGCGCTCCTCGGAGTAGGTCGAGCGCAGCGACTCCACGAACTTCGCGCGGGCCTGGGCGGCCTGGATGCGGTCGAGGAGCCCGCGGTCCTCGTCCTGCAGCGCCTCGAGCCGCTGCTCGAGCGCCCGGGCCTCGGCCGCGACCGTCGCCGCCGCCGTGATCACCTCGGCGGTGACCCCGTAGACCTTCGCCCGGGTGCCCCGGCCGTCCACGCGGATCGAGTCGTCGTCGAGCTCGAGGGGCAGGCCGTCGAGCAGGATCCGGACGGGGCCGCCGGGCAGCTCGACCTTCGCGACGCGGGTGACCCGCGCCCCCTGGCGGTAGACGGTGACCGCGTCGACGCGGGACGCGGCGGGGAGGTCGGCGGCGCCGGCCATCCGGGTGGCGCCGGCGGCGGCGACGAGGGCGAGCACGAGGGCAGTTCTCACGGGTGTTCCTCCTGCGGGGGAGAGACGCGCGGGCCGTGAAAAGGATCTACCGCTTCTTCGGCCGGCGCGGACGCGGCGTCGACGCCAGCGCCCGGGCGAGCGCGGCGTGCCGCGCCCCCCGCCCCTCCAGCGCCAGGGTCCGCACGTCGGGGAGCCGGGGGTGGTGGGCGAGCCGGAGCGTGAGCCGCTCCTCCGGTCTGCGCTTGACCATGCTGAGGATGAAATTCTTGGCGAGGATGCTGAAGTCCTCCAGCGTGCTCGTGTCTCCGGCGGATTCGCGGCCTGCGGCGATGTCGCGCAGCAGACGCCGCATGATTTTTCCGCTGCGAGTCTTTGGCAGAGCGGGGGTGAA
>WBZN01001578.1_pt1 | contig 13633 bp, 10 predicted proteins | sample 5204281 | NCBI WGS metagenome assembly WBZN01 (sample SAMN12344347, study PRJNA552823) | activated sludge metagenome | biome: Activated sludge suspended growth; feature: Nitrification reactor; material: Wastewater; isolation source: activated sludge from nitrification reactor of wastewater...
CCACCCTCGGGGGTGGCTCGCCTGCACGGGTCAAGGGCAGGCGATCGAAATCCAGGCGCCGATCTCGAAAGCCGCGCCCCGCCCCTGGCGGGCCTCGGCGGCTCGTCGCGCTGGGGTAAAGTTCCGCCGATGGCTGCCGGGTATTCGGGACGCGCTCTCGCCGACAAATTGGGGATCCAGCCGCAGATGCGCATCGCTCTGCTCGCCGCTCCGCCGGACTATGACCGCACGCTCGGAACGCTCGCACCAGGAGTGCGCGTCGCGCGGGCGGCGCGCGGGCAGTTCGACCTCGTGCAGCTCTTCGTCACGCGGGCCGCCGAGCTCGATCGACGGCTGCCGTCTCTGCGCCTGGCGATCGCGCCCGCCGGCTCGCTGTGGGTCTCGTGGCCAAAGAAGGCTTCGGGAGTGGCGACCGACGTCACCGAAGACGTGGTGCGGGATCGCGCGCTTGCAGGCGGCTTGGTTGACGTCAAGGTGTGCGCCGTGGACGAGGTCTGGTCGGGCCTCAAGCTGGTGATTCCGCTCGAGGATCGCGCCGCGTTCTCGCGGAAGACGTCCTCTGGGGCGACGAGCTCGGGCAAGGTTCGCCCATGAGCAAAGCGCCGCGCATTCTGCTCGCCGACGATCAGCGCGACGTGCTCGAGGCGCTGCGGCTGCTGCTCAAGGGCGAGGGCTTCACGATCGAGACCGCGTCGTCGCCGGCGGCGGCGCTGCGCGCGGTCGAGGCCGCGGAATTCGACGTCGTGCTGATGGATCTCAACTACGCCCGCGATACGACCTCGGGCGCCGAGGGGCTCGAGCTGCTCGAGCGCCTGCGCGGCATCGACCCTTCGCTGCCCGTTGTGGTGATGACCGCCTGGGGAAGCGTCGACCTCGCGGTCGAGGCGATGCGCCGCGGCGCGCGCGACTTCGTGCAGAAGCCGTGGGAGAACGCGCGGCTCCTGGCCACGCTGTCGACGCAGGTCGAGCTCGGCCGGGCGCTGCGGCGCGGCCGCCGCCTGGAGGCCGAGAATCGCGCGCTGCGCACCGGCGACGGCGCGGCCGACGCCGCGGCCGAGGGCGGGTTCGTGCTGCTCGCCGAATCGCCGGCGATGCGGCCGGTCCTGGAGCTCATCGAGCGCATCGGGCCGTCGGACGCGAACGTGCTGATCACCGGCGAGAACGGCACCGGCAAGGGCGTGGTGGCGCGCGCCCTGCACGCGGTGTCGTCGCGCGCCACGCGGCCGCTGGTGACGGTGAATGCCGGCGGCCTGTCGGAATCGGTATTCGAGAGCGAGCTCTTCGGGCACGTGCGCGGCGCTTTCACCGACGCCAAGAGCGACCGCGTCGGCCGCTTCGAGCTCGCCGACGGCGGCGCGCTGTTCCTCGACGAGATCGCCAACGTGCCGGCCGCGCAGCAGGCCAAGCTCCTGCGGGTGCTCGAGAGCGGCGACTTCGAGCCCGTGGGCTCGTCGCGCACGCGGCGGGTCGACGTGCGCGTGCTCTCGGCGACCAACGCCGACCTCGAGGCCGAAGTGCAGGCGGGGCGCTTCCGCAAGGACCTGTTGTTCCGGCTGCGCACCGTGGAGGTGCGCCTGCCGCCGCTGCGCGAACGGCGCGAGGACATTCCCCTGCTCGCGGCGCACTTCCTCGACCGTCACGCGCGGCGCTATCGCAAGAGCCTGGCCGGCTTCGAGGAGGCGGCCTTGCGCGTCCTGCTGGCGCACTCCTGGCCCGGGAACGTGCGCGAGCTCGATCACGCCGTCGAACGCGCCGTGCTGATGGCGCGCGGCGAGCAGGTCGCGCCGGCCGATCTCGGCCTGCAGCCGGCGCGCGTCGAAACCAGCCTCGAGGACCTGAGCCTCGAGGAGGTCGAACGCATGCTGATCCAGAAGACCCTGGCGCGTCGCGACGGCAACGTCAGCCGGGCGGCGCTCGATCTCGGGCTGTCGAGGAGCGCCATGTACCGCCGGCTCGAGAAGTACGGGCTTTAGGTGAGCCCGAGCGCCGTGATCGAGGGCGGCGCGATCGCGGGCGCCTCGCCGTAGACGCCGAGCCTCGTCATGTCGCGCTCTCCGTCGCCCCGCCTGCTCGGCCACGAGCGTTCGATGTTTCTGCTGGCGGTGTGCGCGGGCCTGCCGGGCACCGTGGTCGGGCTGGTCGTGCTCTGGCGCAGCTCGGTGTCGGGCGAGCTGCGCTGGCTCGGAATCGGCGGGCTGCTGCTCTGTTGGCTCGGCTGCGCGACGCTCGTGCGGCGGCGGGTGGCCTATCCGCTGCAGACGCTCGCCAATCTGCTCGAGGCCTTGCGCGAAGGCGACTTCTCGCTGCGGGCGCGCCGTGGGCGCGATGACGACGCGCTCGGCGAGGTGATGCGTGAGGTGAACCTCCTGGGCCGGACGCTGCACCAGCAGCGTCTGAAGGCGCTCGAAGCGAGCGCGCTGCTGCGTCGCGTGATGGAGGAGATCGACCTCGCGGTGCTCACGTTCGACGGCGAGCAGCGGCTGCGGTTGGTGAATCGCGCCGGCGAGCGGTTGCTCGGCGCGGCGGAGGAGCGCCTGCTGGGTCGCACGGCCGAGGAATTGCGGCTGGCCGAGTTGCTGCACGGCGAAGCCGCGCGCACGGTGCGGGCGGCGTTCCCGGGCGGCGAGGGGCAATGGGGCTTGCGCCGTAGCACGTTCCGCGAGGGCGGCGTGCCCCATCAGCTGGTGGTGCTGACCGACCTGTCGCGCACTCTGCGCGAGGAGGAGCGCCAGGCGTGGCAGCGGCTGATCCGCGTGCTCGGGCATGAGCTCAACAACTCGCTCGCGCCGATCAAGTCGATGGCCGGGACGCTGCGCAACCACGCTACCCGCACCCCGCGCGCTCCCGACTGGGAGGAGGATCTGAGCAGCGGGCTGCGGCTGATCGAGGATCGCTCGGACGCGCTCGGCCGGTTCATCGGGGCCTACAGTCAGCTGGCTCGGCTACCGCGGCCGCGGCCGGTGCCGCTGGCGGTCGCCGACTGGGTGCGGCGCGTCGTGGCGCTCGAACCGCGACTGCGGGCGCAGATCGCCGCCGGACCGGACGTGGTGCTGCGAGCCGACGGCGACCAGCTCGATCAGCTGCTCATCAACTTGCTGCGCAACGCGGTCGACGCCGCGCTCGAGACCGGCGGCGGCGTGCGCCTGGGCTGGTCGCGCGCCACCGCCGCGGAGCGCCCGGGTTCGCGCCCGGGAGTGGAAGTGTGGATCGAGGACGACGGCCCCGGTCTGCCGAACTCCGCGAACCTGTTCGTGCCGTTCTTCACCACCAAGCAGGGCGGCACGGGGATCGGCCTGCTGCTCAGCCGTCAGATCGCCGAAGCGCACGGCGGCCACCTGAGCCTCGCTAACCGTCCCGCAGGCCACGGCTGCCGGGCAACGCTCTGGCTACCTCTGACTCCTGAGTGACTGCTCGACGAGGAGCGAACCATTGGGAAAATGGGGGGAAAATGGGGACAGGCACCCATTGTCCGAAATCAACCTGTCCCCATTTCCCCGTTTTCCGCTAGGCGACTTGGCGGGGGTTCGGCGGCGCGGCTGCGCGTTGGCGCGGCTGGGGCTCGCTGTCGAAGGAGGCCTTGCCGTCGGTAAGGCCGACCGTGGCGAGCAGAGCCGCGAATCGAGGGTCCTTGCGGACCGCGCCGAAGTCCGGGTCGACCGCCAGGTAGGCGAGGCCGTGGTCGCGCTCTTCGACGGCCTTGGTCATCCAACGGAAGCCTTCGTCGAGCTCGCCGAGCGCGAAGAAGAGCTTGGCGCGCACCACCGACGATACGTATTCGTGTCCGGCGCGCTCGGTCACCTCGGCCAGGATCTTGCGCGCCTCGACCTGCTTGCCGGCGCGCGCCAGGCTCCTGCCGAGCGCCGCGAGCACGAAAGGATTGCGCTTCGAAGCCGCCAGCGCGCGGTCGAACTCCTGCGCCGCGCGGTCGTACTGACCCTGATAGGACGCGCACTCGCCGAGCAGGTGATGCGCCAGCCAGAAGTTGGGCTCGAGCGCCAGCGTGGCATTCGACTCGGCCACCGCGTCCGCGAGGTCACCGGCGAAATAGTGCGCGATCGCGACCGTCTGGTTGATGATCAGCGACAGCGGATCGAGCTCGAGGGCCCGGCGCGCGGCTTGGGCGGCCTCGGCATGCCGGCCGCGCGCGGTCAGGTAGCCGGCATACTGGTGCCAGGCGTCGGCATTGCTCGGATTGAGCGCCAGCGCGCGCTCGAACTCGGTCGCCGCCTGCGGCCACTTCCAGTCGTCGAGCAGCGCCATGGCGAGTGCGCTGTGCGCCTCGGAGAGCGAGTCGTCGAGCTTGAGTGCCTTGCGCGCCGCTTCCTCGGCCTTCGGAATCGACTCGCGCGGCGACATCACGGCATAGCCGAACGAACCGAGCGCCGCATAGGTCTGCGCCGTCGACGCCCACGCGAGCGCGAAGCCCGGCGTGCGCGCGGCGGCTTGCTGATACAGATCGAGCGCCTTGATCAGGTTGTCCGGCGTGCGCTTGTTCTGGAAGAACCGCGCGCGCAGGTAGAGCTCATAGACGTCGTCCGGCACGTTCGGGTGCTGCGACAAACGGGTGCGAGCCTCGGGCGGCAGGTCGCCGAGGATCTTGCCGGCCACGGCCTCGGCGACGCGTCCTTCGAACCCGAGCAGATCGGTCATGCGGCCGTGGTAGGTGTCGCCCCAGAGCTCGCGGTTGGTGCTGGGGTCGACGAGATGCACGACCACCGCCACCTGGTCGCCGGCGCGCATGACCGAGCCTTCGACGAGGTGCTGCACGCGCAGCGCGCTCGCGATCGCGCGCAGGTCGGGATCGGTGTTGCCCTTGTAACGCATGATCGAGTTGCGCGAGGTGACGCGCAAGGAAGAGACCTTGGCGAGGTCGGCGATCATCGCTTCGGTGGCGCCGTCGGAGAAGTACTCCTGCTCAGGGTCGTTCGACAGGTTGCGCAGCGGCAGCACCGCCACGGTGGCGTGCTCGCCGACCGCGGCGGGTAGCATCGCCAGTCCGTCGCCCGGCGCCGCGCGCCGCGCCGACACGCGCTGCAGGGCCCATAGGCCGACGCCGCCGAGCATCGTGACGGCGAGGAGTGCGATGCCCAGACGCTTGGCGCTGAAACTCGGTGCCCGGGGCGCGGCGGCGGACCGCGCGGGCGCGAGCGTGCCGGTCTGCGAACGGCGTTGCAGGCTGCTCAGCGTGTCCTGGAGAGCGGCCGCGTCCGGGTAACGGGCTTTCGGATCCTTGGCGAGACAGCGCTGCACGACCGCGTCGAGCTCGGCCGGCAGGGCGGCGTTCAGGTCGGGCAGGCGCGGCGGCTGGTCGCGGAGGATGGCCGACGCGATGGACGCGTCGCTCGCGCCGCGGAACGGCAGACGGCCGGTCAGCAGCTCGAAGAGCATCACACCGAGCGCGAACACGTCGGAGCGCGCGTCGGCGGGCTGTGCGTCGAGCTGCTCGGGCGACATGTAAGGAATGGTGCCGACCACGATCCCCTGGCGGGTGAGCGCGGTTTCCTTGGGCGCCGGGCCCACGAGCGTGCGCTGTTCCATCTTGGCGAGCCCGAAGTCGACGACCTTGCACACGCCGTCGGCGCGCACCATCACGTTGGCCGGCTTCAGGTCGCGGTGCACGGTGCCGGCGCGATGCGCGGCGGCCACGGCCTGGGTCACCGGCACCATGATCTCCAGGCAGCGCTCGACCGACATACCGTCACGGGGCACCAGCTCGTTGAGCGGCGAACCCTCGATCCATTCCATGACCAGGAACAGACGGTCGCCGACCTGCTCGACGCTGTGGATGGTGACGATGTTGGGATGGTTGAGCGAGGCGAGCGCGTTCGACTCGCGCTCGAAGCGCCGGCGGCTGTTCTCGTCGTCGCGCAATTCGTCGGGCAGGAACTTGAGCACGACCTTGCGCTGGAGGCGCGTGTCTAGGGCGAGCACGAGGCGGCCCATGCCCCCGCGACGCAACTCCTCCAGGACCCTGTACGGTCCGATCTGCTCCCCGATCACTGGCCTGATGTTACCTGTAAACGCCATCCGGCGCGGCCGCGTTCGAAGGGCCGAGAGGCGGCCCCCGCGGGGCGGGGCGCCGGTGACGCGGTGCTACACTCCGACGCGGTTTCTTGACAGTTCTGCCACGGGAGGAGCGCCATGTCCGAGCGTCGCAAGGATGCCGCCGAAGCGTCGATGCAGGCCGCTTTCGCAGCGCAGGTCTCGACCCTGAATCTGCCCGCCGACAGCACGTGCGAGAACGACAGCCGCACCATTGGCGTCGCGTTCGCCGTGTTCAAGAAGACGGTGGATCTGAAGACGGCGCCCGCAGCCGCCCAGCCCCCCGGCGCGGTCCCGTCGGGCAGCGCGTCGGACGCGGCCATCGGCCAGGTGCTGCGCGGCTATGAGTCGCTTGCTCCGGACCAGTTCGCGCAGCACTGGCGCGACTTCGCCAGCGACCCGCACATGGGCGTCGGCATGAGCTGGGTCGGCGTGGTGGACGGGCAGGCGGTCGACCACTGGCTGAAGTCCGATTCCCTGGCGAAGGCCGTGGCGGCCTTCCCGCCGCAGTCGCCGCGCAAGGTGAAGCTCCACGACCTGCACGTCACGTACATCGGCGACAGCCGGGCCGCCGCGACGTACCGCGTAGAGGAAGAGCACGCCAACGGCAAGAAGTCGGCCGGCAACGCCGCCGCCATCCTGATGCACGTCGATGGCAAGGGCTGGCGCGTCGTGGTCGTGACCAAGGGCGGCCGCGGCGAAGGCTGAGCGCCGCGGGCGGCGTCCAGCGCCGTTGCGGCCGCGGGTGGGTGGCGGCCGCTTCGCCGGCGGGTCGGGGGTCGGTGGAGGAGATTCGGCCCGGCGCGCTCGGCATTTCGGACCCAGCGGTTGACTCGGCCCGCGAGCCGCCGCGGCCTCGCGAACGTTCGCGTTCCAGCATGCGTGGCACAGGCAAGGATCCAGCCGTCGCGAAGGCGCGCGGCTCGGGCGCGCCCGCTCGACGCTCGTGGGGCGGCCGACGCCGGTGATTCGTCCGACGGACGACCCTGAGAGCGCGGAGCCGGACGGCTCCGCGAAGCGTTACCTCTCCGGTACGCATCGCGTTCGCGGTCCGCAGGAAACCTGGAAGGCGATCCAGCCGGCGCTGCGACGGGCCGGAGTGACGCGGGTGGCCGACGTCACCGGCCTCGACCGGCTCGGCATCCCGGTGTTCCAGGCGGTGCGGCCCGCCAGTCGCAATCTCTCGGTCTCGCAAGGCAAGGGCCTCACCGCCGATGCCGCGCGCGTCTCCGGCGCCATGGAGGCGCTCGAGCTTTGGCACGCCGAGCGTCTGGATCAGCGGACGACGGTGCGCCTGTCGCCGCGTGAGATGCGGCGCTCGGCGCGGATTCCGCTCGCCAGCCTGCGCTGGTCTGCCGAAGCGCTGGCGTGGGGCGAGCGCCTCGCCGCCACGCCGCTCGAATGGCTCGCGGCCCGCTCGTTGCTCGGCCGCGGCGATGGCTACCTGCCGCGCGCCATGATGGAGCTCGACTTCACCACTCCGGAGCCGCTCGCGCCGCGGCCGTTCGATCTCACCTCGAACGGACTCGCCTCGGGCAACTGCTCCGCCGAGGCCGAGCTGCACGCGCTCTGCGAGCTGATCGAGCGCCACGGTCTGGCGCTGGCGGAGCGCGACGGCGAGCGCGCGACGGCGTTGCGCGAGGCCTCGGTCGACTCGCCGTCCGGTCGCGATTTGCTGCGCCGTGTGCGCGCCGCGGGAGGCAAGGCCGCGCTCTGGGATCTCACCTGGGAGGTGGGGGTGCCGGTGATCCTGGCGGAGCTCGCGCTGCCCGATCTGCCGCACGTCTGGCGCGGCTCGGGATGCCATCCGTCGCCGGACGTCGCCTTGGCCCGGGCGCTCACCGAGGCCGCGCAGTCGCGGCTCACGTACATCGCCGGGGCGCGCGACGATCTCGTGCTGCTCGCCGGAGCGCCGGCGGCGCGCGATGCGGCGGCGGGCTTCGTCGAGCCAACGGGCATGCGGGATCTCGCGCAACTGCCGGATCTCGCGACCGCGCGCGTGGACGACGATCTCGCGACGGTGCTCGAGCGTCTGGACGCGCTCGGCTACGAGGCGTTCGGCCTCGATCTCGGACGGGCCGAGATCGGGATCGCCGTCGCGTTCCTCTTCGTGCCCGGACTTCTCGAGGCGCGGCATTGAGCGCTCTCCAGAGACCGATCGTGGTCTTCGCGGGACCGAGCCTGCACGGCGCCGAGCCCGCCACGCCGTCGGTGAGCGGGGCCTGCGTGTTCTGGCCGCCGGCCGGTCGTGGCGACGTGCTGCGGGCTCTGGCCCACCGACCGCGCGCGCTGGTGGTGATCGACGGCTACTTCCATCGCGTGCCGGCCGTGACGCACCAGGAGCTGCTCTACGCACTCGACTCGGGCGTGCCGGTGTACGGCGCCGCGAGCATGGGGGCGCTGCGCGCCGCGGAGCTCGCGGCGTTCGGCATGCGCGGCGTCGGTCGCGTCTTCGCCGCGTACGAGGCCGGCGAGCTCGACGGCGACGACGAGGTGGCGCTGGTCCACGCGCCGGCCGAATACGGCTACGCGCCGATCGGCGTCGCGCTGGTGGAGGTGCGATTCGCGCTGGCGCGCTGGGTAGCGCGTGGGCGGTTGGACGCGGACGCGGCGGCTGCGGCGATCGCGGCGCTCAAGCGTCTCTCGTTCGAGGAGCGCACGGGCGAGGCACTGGCCGCCGTCGGGCTGCCTGCTGCGCGGCTGTTGCGCGAGATCGCCGCGGAGAGCGTGAAGCGGGAGGACGCCTTGACCGCGATCGCTGCGGCTGCTGCGGGCGATCCGCTGGCGTCTCGCGAGTCCTCGCACGCCTCGGCGTTGACCTGGCGTCAGGAGGGGCGTGACTCCTCCGCTCGGGGACTTACGCTGCGGAGTCACGCCCCTCCTGACGCTGGCGGTGAGAGTGAGCGCTCGATGGCCCCGCAGCCCGCGATCGCCACGGCTGCTGGTTTCGATCCGCTGCGGTTTCTTGAGTCCTCGCACGCCTCGGCGTTGACCTGGCGTCAGGAGGGGCGCGACTCCTCCGCTCGCGGACTTACGCTGCGGAGCGACGCTCCTCCTGACGCCGGCGGCGGGCGTGAGCGCTCGATCGTCCGGCGGCCCGCGACCGGCTACCTGAGTTGTTTCAAGGAGCTGTACCTGCCCGTCCCGGGCTCCGGGCTCGGCGACGTGACCCTGGCGCAGGCGCTCCACGCGTTCCTGGTGCTTCATCCGGATGCCGAGGCATGGGTGCGCGCGGCGCGTGAGGACGCCTTCCGGGCCGCCAGCGCTGCTCTTACCGAGGGGGTCCTTTCGGACGACGAGATCGAGCGCCGGACCGCGGCGCTGCGTGCGGTGCATGCGGGCGGAGCGCCCGGTGACACGCGAATGCTGCCGGAGACCGAGTACGTCGCCGAGGCGCGCGTCGCTCTGCTTGCCGGGCATCCTGCCGCCCACGCGGGGGCGCCGGAGCTGTGGCGGCGCTTCGGCGGTGCGCCCGGCGAGGGTGAGGAGCCGTGGCGGCTGTTCGAGGCGCAGCCCGACCTCTTGCCGTCGTGGGATCTCGCGCGGCGGTTCGCATTCTCGCCGGCGCGCGCCGCGGCGGCGCGCGCGGCGCGCGCGGCAGCGGAGGTGCTGGCGTGCTGGCGGCGCGCTCATCGCGACGCGCGCATCGATCCGCGGGCGCTCCATGAGTTCGCGGCGGATTGCTGGCAATGCGCTCCAACGGAGGTCGGCGCGGTCGGGATTCGGCGCGGGCTGTTCTCTGCCGCGGGGCTCGCCTACGGGCTGCGGGAGGCGCTCGAGCTGCTGGCGCCGGCCGAGCGCCTCGCCGAGGCGATCAACGACTACCCGACGGCGCGCGCGGCGCTGCTCGGCTTGCGGCTCACCGCTTCCTAGAGGAGGGAGACATGTTCGGATCACTGTTGTTCGAGCTCGAAGACGCCTGGCCGACGCAGGCCGGAACGCAGGTGACGATCGTCGATCAAGCGGCCATCGGTCTCGCGAGCGGCGGCCCGATCGCGCGCGGCATCGCCGACCTCGCGTTCCTGGTCGGCGGGGTGTGGGTGACGCAGTCGGGGAGCACGAGCGTCGGGGAGCGAGTCGAATGGGGCGCTGGTCACTCCTGCCTGTTGACCGAGGTGACGCAGGTGGTCGCCGGCAAGGTGGCGGGTCTCGCACGAGGCACCTTCGGCTACTCGCCCGCCAAGCAGTACTTGATGAGCAACGCGCTCAGCAGCACCGGCTCGTATACCGCCGGGTATCAGACCGGCGCGCCCGACGCCACCACCTGGGTCTTCGCCATGCTGTGCGGCAGCGGCGCTCAGGTGATGAACGTGCAGGTGACCATGAAGCACCCGGCCCCCGACCAGCTGGTGATCGCGCAGGCGATCCAGCAGAGCGGGGCGTGGGTGCCGCAGTCGAGCACGACGTACCACCGCCAGCTCCTGACCTCCCGCAGTTGACGGCGGATTCCGCGCCGCGCCGGGGACGGCGCGACCGTGGGTTCGAGGGTGCTGGCTCCAGGGGGCCGATCGGCCTCGGGCAGGCGGAGGGTCGGCGGCGTTCGCCAGCGGAACGTGCGCGGCCACCGACGGGCAACGCCGGCCTTCATCGCCCTTCGAACTTCCCAATCCCGCGGAACGGCCGGCCGGAGCGAGATCGGGAGGAGGTCGCCGTGCCGTTGCGCGTTCGTGCTCGCGACGGGCGTGCGCATCGGAATCCTGCTGGTCGACGGTCAGCATCGCCGGTGCGCGGGTACCACCCCTGCGGGCGGTGCGGCGACCGCGTACGCGCCCTGTACACTGGGCTGGTGATCGTCCGCCGCCTCTGCCTGCCCCTGCTGCTGTTCGCGTTTCTGATTGCGCTGGTGCCCTGCGCGCCGGCGAGCGCGCGCGGCGGTTGTGGCATGCGCCGGGGCTGTCCGATGCGGGCGATGCACGGCACCTGCAAGACCGAGAACAGCACGGCCTTCGATTGCTGCACGATGCGCGGCGATCGCACGTCCGCCCCCGGTCTCCAAGCGCCGCTCGCGCCGGCGGGCTTCGCGCCGCTCGACGGTACGCCGCGGCCCGCGGTTCCCGCCGGCGTCTCGGCGCGGCTCGGGAATGACTCGGCCCACGTCTGCAACGGCGTCGAGCGCTTCACCCTCTTCGGCGTCTTCCTGATCTAGACCTGCTCAGGGAGCAGTGTGTCCGCGTGCCGCCGTACGGGTGGCCGCGGTCAGCTGCCGCGCGCGCTCTCGACGCCGCGCGGCCGACCTTGGAGGACGGCATGCGACAGAGAGTTCCAGGCATTTCCGCGATCCTGATCTTCCTCTGGATGAGCGGCCTCGCGCCCTGCCGGGCGGACGGCGACGACGCCGGGAGCGCGGCCAACTGGCGGGACACGCTCGGCGCCGGCATCGCCGACGCGCTCGCCGCGAATCCCGACATCGCCGCGATGGCGCACACGGTCGAGGCCGCCCGCCAGCGCGCCCTCCAGGCGAAGTCGCTGCCGGCGCCGGAGATCGAACTCGGCCTCCGCGACGTGCCCGCGGGCGCGCCGCACCAAGCGCTGCTGTCACGCGACGACTTCACCATGCAGATGTTCGGCGTGCGCCAGGCGTTGCCGGCGCGCGGGCGGCGAGTCTCGGAGCGTGGTCTCGCGGCGGCCGAGGCGGACGAAGCCGAGGCCGAGCACCTGCGCCACGTGAGCGAGGTCGCCGCCGACGTGGCGTCCGCGCTGGCGGATGTCGGCGAGGCGGACGCCGGCCTCGCCGCCCTCGGTCGAGCCCGTGGTCGCCTGGAGGACGCCGCGGCGATCGCGCGCCAGCTCTACGCTGCAGGCTCCGGCACGCAGGCCGAAGCGCTGCGCGCCGGCCTGGACGCCGCGGCCCTCGAGGACCGTGCGCTGGCCCTCGGCGGAGCGCGCCGCGCGGCGATGGCGCGCTTCAACTCGCTGTGCGGTCGTCCGGTGAATCGGTCGGTCGGACGGTTGGCCGATGCCGCGGAGCTCGATCAGCTGTCGACCCTGCCGGTGCCGCCGCTCGCCGATCTCCTGGCCCGGGCCACGCAGTCGCCCGACGTGCTGGTCGCCGCAGCCGGCGTGCGACGAGCCGAGGCGTCGCGCCGCCTGGCGGGCGTCGCCGGCCGACCGGAGTGGATGCTCGACGGCTACTACGGCCGCCGTCAGCGCTTCGAGGACATGTTCGGCATCAGTGTCTCGATCAGTCTGCCGGCGCTGCGCGGCGGGAAGATCGCGGCCGGTCGCGCCGCGGCGGAGGCCGAGGTCGCCGCCGCCGCCGACGCGGCGCGCGGCGCCGAGCGCGTGCTGCGCCTGGATGTCGAACGCGCCTACGCCAACCTCGATCAGGCCCGCGCCCGGTGGGCGCTCTACCAGCGCTCGATCCTGCCGCAGGCGGAGGCCGCCTTCGCCTCGACGCGCGCCGCGTACGCCGGTGGGCGAATGGACTTCGCCGGCGTCGAACGCGCGGCGAGTGACCTGTACCTCTATCAACTCGAAGCAGCCGGCCGGGCGTGGGACGTCTTGCGCGCGGTGGCCGATCTGCAGAGGTCGACCGGCGTCGCGCTGCTCGCGAACGCCGCCGCGGCCCGGGAGCCCAGCCATGCGCCTCACCAGCCCTGACCTTCGCATCGCCGTCGTCGCGGTCGTCGCCGGCACGCTGCTCGCGCTGCCCTTTGTCGCCTGCTCCAAGCCGCAACCTCCGGCGACGGACGTCGCGGCGCAGCGGGTGCGGTACCGCTGCCCGATGCACCATGCGGTGATCTCCGACCATCCCGGCAACTGCCCGATCTGTCGCATGGAGCTGGTGGCCTTCGTGGCGGACACCGCCGCGAGCCCGGCGGCGGGTGGCTCCGGAGCGGCGACTCCAGCGACGGCGCCGGCCGGCGAACGCAAGGTGCTGTACTGGTTCGACCCCATGCAGCCGAGCGCGCACTTCGATCACCCGGGCAAATCACCTCTCATGGACATGGACCTGGTGCCGCGCTACGCCGATGAAGCGCAGACTGCGTCGACGGCGGAGCCGGCGGGCACGTTGAACCTGTCGCCGGCGGCGGTGCGCGCGGCTGGGGTCTCGACCGGCGTGGCCGAGCAGCGCGAGCTCGAGCGCGTACTGCACCTCTCGGGCACGATCGAGATCGACGAGACGCGGCGTGTCCGCATCGCCAGCCGGGTCGCGGGACGCATCGAGCGCCTGTATCTGGATTTCGCCGGCCAACGGGTCGGTCGTGGCGCGCCGATCTACGAGATCTGGAGCCCGGAGCTGCAGACCGGCGCGAGCGAGCTGCGGCTGGCGATCGCCAACCGTGAGCGCGCCCGGCAGAGCGGCGACGCCGGCTACCTCGCGAACGCCGAGAGCCTGGTGAGCGCGGCCGAGCAGCGTCTGCTGCGCTTCGGCGCCGAGCCCCGCGACGTCGAGGCCGTCGCCGCGGGCGGCGCGGCGCGGCCCAGTCTGTTGGTGCGCTCGCCGATCGCCGGCACGGTGCTCGACAAGACCGTGCTCGCCGGCCAGTACGTCACCGAGGGCCAAGACCTCTACCAGCTCGCCGACCTGTCGCGGGTCTGGTTGGTGGCGCGGGTGTACGAAGCGGATGTGGCCGCGGTGCGGGTCGGC
>WBZN01001580.1_pt1 | contig 13609 bp, 11 predicted proteins | sample 5204281 | NCBI WGS metagenome assembly WBZN01 (sample SAMN12344347, study PRJNA552823) | activated sludge metagenome | biome: Activated sludge suspended growth; feature: Nitrification reactor; material: Wastewater; isolation source: activated sludge from nitrification reactor of wastewater...
CGCCCATGAGCTGGCCGAGGGCATCCCGGGCGCCGCCCCCATCGTGCGCGAGCACGAGGAGCTCGGCGAGCGCACCCGCAACGTGTTCGCGGTGGTGGCGGCGCTCGAGATCGGCGCCTTGCTGTTCCGGCGCCGCGAGCGTCTCGCGAAAGGTCTGGTGATCGGGTCCGCCGTGGTCGGCCTGCTCGGCGCCTTCGTGCTGTACGAAGCGGCTGAGCACGGCGGCGAGCTCGTCTACTCGTACGCCGGCGGCGTCGGGACGCGCACCGGCGCCCCGGAGGACGTCGGCCGCCTGCTGATCGCCGGCCTGCACCACCAAGCGCGACTGGATCGCGACGCGGGCCGCAAGGCCAGTGCCGCGCAATGGAACGAGCTCGCGGCGAAGGGCTTCCCCGCCGACTTCGACGTCCAGCTCGCCTACGCCGACTCGCTGCTGAACGACCGCGGCGACGGCAACGCCGCGGTCGCGCTGCTGCGCACGTTGCAGCCCGCGGCCGGCTTCCCGGCTATGCGCCACGGGTTTCTGCTCGCGCAGGCGCTGAAGGCAACCGGGGCCAAGGACGAGGGCCGCAAGGTGCTCGAAGCCCTGACCGCCAAGTACCCGCAGAGCAGGCGCCTGCAAGAGCTGCTGAAGTCGTATTGAGGCCCATGCGACGGGAGTCCCGGCCGGGCGTGCCCTCAGGCCCGGCCGACACCTTCCCGGCGGTCACGGGCTAGCTAGGAGTCCGTCTCCGCCGCGAGGCGAGCGATCAGACCTTCCAGGCGCTCGGACAACCCCTCCGACTCGACATAGCCCACGTGACGGAAGCGGATGCGGCCCGCGCGATCGAGTACCACCAGCGCGGGAAGCCCGTGTATGCGGCAGGCCGTCTCGAGCACGCCGTCGCCGCTCCAGGCGAGGGGCAGGGTCAGGCCCTGCGACGCCAGGGCCCGACGGGCCTTCTCGGGCGTGTCTCCGGCGTCGCCCGGCTCGTCGGTCATCGCGCTGTCGACGGCGAAGAACATGGCCTGTCCGCCGAGACGCTTCGCTAGGCGATCGATCTCCGGCAGCTCCCGCCGGCAGGGAACGCACCAGGTGGCCCAGAAATCCAACACCACGATGTGCCCTCGCAGCTGCGCCGCCGGGACGAGCGCGTCGCCGCCGGCGTCGATTCGGCGCAGTGTGAGCGACAGCGCCGGCTCCTTCACCTCCTCGCTTTGCACGAGGAGCCCCACGAACGCCGGCAGCGCCAGCGCGAGCGCGACGTTTCCTCCCACGAGGATCGGCGCCACGGCCCGCCAACCGGCGCGCGAGACGCCCAGGATCGCCGCCGCCGTGGTCACCGCGAGCAGCACGGTCAGCCCCCGATCCCGAGCCGACAACAGGAACGCGAACGCCAGCGCCAAGGGGAGATCGAGGGCCACGACGGTCAGCGCACGCTCGGACCCGCCGCCACGCGCTCGCCCTCGAGCCAGCCCGTACGCCGCGATCGACAGACACGGGAACAAGAGGTAGACCAGATTCCGGTCGTGAAGCAGCAGACGCGTTCCGGCGAAGACCAACCCCAGGAGGACGATGCCGCACAGGAGGTCCACCGCCACTGCCATCGCACGCCGCATGGGCTCACTCCTCGAACGTTCACAACAGTTACGGCGCGCGGCGACCAAGGTTTGCGCCACCGCCGACGCCTGCCGATGACGATTGCGCAGGACACAGCCGTCGCTAGGCCAATTGAAACGCTCCGAGGATGAGGCAGCGGTTCTGTCCGGCGGCGCGGGCCCAACCGGGCGAGCGTCTTGCAGAGAGATCGATCTGTACGTCGATAGCAGCCGCCGAAGGCCAAATCGGCGTCACCCTGGAACCGGAGAACGAATGTCCCACAAAGCAGCCGCCCTGTTTGCAGTCTGCCTACACCTGGCGGGCGGCTGGTGCGTCGCCCAAGCGCCCGCGATCGCGATGCCGCCCCGCCCGGCGAGCACGCTCGAAGCCGTCAGCGGCTCTTTCGAAACCATCGCCCGGGACGTCAGCCCTTCCGTGGTGCAGATCTTCGTCAACGGCTACACCGTCGAACGCGGCGATTCCTCGGTGCTGATGAAGCAGCAGGGAACCGCCTCCGGCACGGTCATCGACGCCGACGGCCTCATCGTCACCAACGCGCACGTGGTCGATCGCGCGACGCGCATCCAGGTGCAGATCCCGGCCCACGCCGCGGGCGACGCCGGCATGGAGCGGTCCGCCGCGTCCGGCGTCAGGCTCGACGCCGAAGTCATCGGCATCGATACCGCGACCGACCTGGCGCTGATCAAGGTCCATGCCCAGGGCCTGCGCCCGCTGCCCTTCGGCGACTCGAGCGCCTTGCGTCAGGGTCAGCTGGTCCTGGCCTTCGGCTCGCCGCTCGGGCTCGGCAACACGGTCACCATGGGCGTAGTGAGCGCGGTCGCCCGACAGATGGACGAAGACGACTCGTCGTGGTACGTGCAGACCGACGCGCCGATCAATCCCGGCAACTCCGGCGGTCCGCTGGTCGACTCGAACGGTCGCGTCGTGGGGATCAACACCATGATCCTGAGCCAGTCCGGCGGCAGCGAAGGCGTTGGGTTCGCCATTCCGAGCAACACGGTGCGTTCGATCGCCGAGCAGTTGCGCACCATCGGCCGGGTCCGTCGCGCGGTCATCGGCGTGCAGGTCCAGACGGTGAGCCCGACGATGGCCGCGGCGCTCCGGCTGCCGGCGGCGCGCGGCGTCATCGTGGCCGACGTCGATCCCAACGGCCACGCGGCGAAGGCCGACCTGCGCGTCGGCGACGTCATCCTCCAGGTCGACGAGCGCGAGATCGCCGACGTGCGCGAGTTCTCGGAGATGCTCTACCGGCACGCCATCGGATCGCAGGTCGACCTGCGCGTGCTGCGCGACGACCGGCCGCTCGGCGTGAGCATCGAGGTCAGCGAGCGCCCGGAGGATCCCACCACGGTGATGGATCTGGTGCGGCCCGAGAAGAACCTCGTTCCCGAGCTCGATATCCTCGGCGTCGATCTCGACGAGAAGCTGGTCGCGGCGCTGCATCCAGTAGCCGGCGACCGTGGCGTACTGATCGCCGCCATGTCGGCGGAGGCGAGCCCGCCAGCGAGTCGCTTCCAGGCCGGCGACATCGTGCACGCCGTGAACCGCACCGCGATCCACTCCCTCGAAGAATTGCGCCGCGCCGTCGCCGGCCTCAAGGACGGCGACCCCGTGGTCGTGCAGATCGAACGCCAGGGCTCGCTGACCTTCGTCGCCTTCGAGATCGATTGACAACCATGCCTCATCGAACCACCGATACGAATCCGGACCGCGATCCGTACAACCTCCGAGGAGACCCCTTCATGGCCGTGAACAAGACGACCAAGGTCGAAACCGACGAAACCCCAGCCTCCACCGAGCACGGGTCGCTGTCGCGCGACGCGCGCCGCGTGCTGGCGGTGTTCCGCGATCGCAGCTGCCACGTGGTCGGCCGCGGCCTGCTCTGGCAGGTGATCGCCACCGCCGCCTTCGTGCAGCGCTTCGACAAGGAGGCCGGCATCTCCGAGCTCGTGCACCGCGGCCTGGTGGCGCTGTCGCGCGGGCACCGGTACGTGCTGACCGCCGCCGGCGAGACCTACCTGCGAGCCACGGCGTAGACCGGCAACTCGCCCCATTCGGGAATCAAATTCCCCGCGCGTAAGGATGTTGACGTAAGCGTCAACTGGCGGTAGCGTCCGGTTCGAGCATGCCAACCGGCCGCGACATCCCCGACGCAGGCGTTTCCGACCGCGCGCAGGCGCGCCTGTTCTCCATCACCGAGCTCTCGCTCGAGCTCGGGGTGACGCCGCGCGCCATCCGCTTTTACGAAGCCAAGGGTCTGCTCGAGCCGCAGCGCGCCGGCTCGACGCGGGTGTACACCTATCGCGATCGCGCGCGCCTGCAGATCATCCTGCGCGGCAAGCGCCTCGGCTTCTCGCTCGCCCTGGTGCAGAAGTACCTCGAGCTCTACGACGCCGATCCCACCCACCGCCTGCAGCTCGAGCAGCTGCTGCGCGGCGCTCGGCAGCGCATCGCGGAGCTCGAAGGCCAGCGGCAGGACCTCGAACTCACGATCGAAGAGCTGCGCGAGATCGAGGAGCTGACCCTCGACGCGCTCGCCCGCCTCGAAGCCGATCCGCCGCCGGTCAAGGCCGCCGCGGAATCGCGCACCGCCCCGTCTCCGAAATCACGACGCAAAGGGAGCAAGTCATGAAGAACGTCGTCATCGCCGGCTACGCCCGGTCTCCGTTCACGCTCGCCAAGAAGGGCGAGCTCGCCAAGGTGCGGCCGGACGACCTCGCCGCTCAGACCGTTCGCGCGCTCGTGCAGCGCACCGGCGTCGACGCCGGAGACATCGAGGACCTGATCGTCGGCTGCGCCTTCCCCGAAGGCGAGCAGGGATTCAACGTGGCGCGCATCATCGGCTTTCTTGCCGAGCTGCCGCTCTCGGTCGCCGGCACGACGGTGAACCGCTTCTGCGGCTCGTCGATGCAGGCGATTCACATCGCGGCGGGCGCCATCCAGTGGAACGCCGGCGAGGTCTTCGTCTGCGCCGGCGTGGAGTCGATGACCCGCGTGCCGATGGGTGGCTTCAACCCGCTGCCGAATCCGGCGCTGTTCAAGCGCTACCCGCAGGCCTTCGCCGCCATGGGCGAGACCGCCGAGAACCTCGCCAAGCAATACAAGATCTCCCGCCTGCGCCAGGAGGAGCTCGCCCTGTCCTCGCAGCAGAAGACCGCCGCCGCGACCGCCAAGGGATCCTTCGCCGAGGAGCTCGTGCCGATCACCTGGAAGGGCGGCACGGTCACGGCCGACGGCACGCCGCGCCCCGACACCTCCCTCCAGGGTCTCGCCAACCTCAAGCTCGCCTTCGACGAGAAGGGCACGGTCACCGCGGGCACTTCTTCGCCGGTCACGGACGGCGCCGCCGCCGTCCTGGTCTGCTCCGAGGACTACGCCAAACGCAAGGGACTGAAGATGCTGGCGCGGATCAAGAGCTTCGCGGTCTCGGGCTGCCAGCCGGAGATCATGGGCATCGGCCCCGTGCTCTCGACGCGCAAGGCGCTCGAGCGCGCCGGCTTGAAGCTCGCAGACATCGACATCATCGAGCTCAACGAGGCCTTCGCGGCGCAGACGATCGCCTGCGTCGACGAGCTCGGGCTCGACATGGCGAAAGTCAACCTCGACGGCGGCGCCATCGCCCTCGGCCATCCGCTGGGCGCCACCGGCGCCCGCATCACCGGCAAGGCCGCGGCCCTGCTGGTGCGCGAGGGCAAGCGCTATGCGCTCGCCACCCAGTGCATCGGCGGCGGCCAGGGCATCGCTACCATCCTCGAGGCGGTGTAGCCATGGCCGGCGAAAGCAAAGCGACGATCAAGAAGGTCGGCGTGCTCGGCTCCGGCGTCATGGGCGCCGGAATCGCGGCGCACGTCGCCAACGCCGGCGTGCCGGTCGTCCTGCTGGACATCGTCCCGGACGGCGCGGCCGAGCGCAGCACGCTCGCTCTCGGCGCCATCGAGCGGTTGAAGAAGCAGAAGCCGGCACCGCTGATGTCGGCGCAGCGGGCCAAGCTGATCACGGCCGGCAATCTCGAGGACGACCTCGGATTGCTCGCCGATTGCGATTGGATCATCGAGGCCGTCCTGGAGCGCCTCGACGTCAAGCAGAAGGTGTACCGCGCGGTCGACGCCGTGCGCAAGCCGGGCTCGATCGTCTCGAGCAACACCTCCACGATCCCGCTCGGCCAGCTCCTCCACGGTCTGTCCGACACCTTCGCGGCCGACTTCCTCATCACCCACTTCTTCAATCCGCCGCGCTACATGCGGCTGCTCGAGGTGGTCGCCGGACCGCGCACGCGACCGGAAGCGCTCGCCACGGTGAGCCGCTTCTGCGACGTCGCGCTCGGCAAGAGCGTCGTCACCTGCAAGGACACGCCGGCGTTCATCGCCAATCGGATCGGCACGTTCTGGATCGAAGCGGCGATGCGCGAAGCCTTCGCCGGCGGTCTGCTGGTCGAGGAAGTGGACGCCGTCGCGGGCAAGCCGTTCGGCTTCCCCAAGACCGGCGTCTTCGGCCTGCTCGACCTGGTCGGCATCGACCTCGGCCCGCACGTGGCGAAGTCGCTACTCGCCTCGCTGCCCGCCGACGACCGCTACGCCGTGCTGCACGAAGAGAGTCCGTTCGTGGAGCGGATGATCGCCGCGGGCCTCACCGGTCGCAAGGGCAAGGGCGGCTTCTACCGCCTCGACACCACCGGCGGCAAGAAGACCAAGCAGACCATCGACCTCGCCACCGGCGAATACCGCGCCACCGTCACGCCGCGGCTCGCGAGCGTCGACGCCGCCCGGGCCGGCGGGCCGAAGGCGCTGCTCGAGCATCCCGACAAGGGCGGCCGCTACGGCTGGAAGATGCTCTCGCAGACGCTCGCCTACGCGCTCGGCGTCGCGGCGGAGATCGCACACGACATCGCGGCCGTCGACGAGGCGATGCGCTCGGGCTTCGGCTGGAAGTACGGGCCGTTCGAGCTCCTCGACCGGCTCGGCCCGGCATGGTTCGCCGGCAAGCTCGCGGCCGACGGCCAGACGGTGCCGCCGCTGCTCGCGCTCGTCGGCTCGGGCACGTTCTACCGCGTCGAGGCCGGCAAACTCCAGCAATTCGGCTTCACCGGCGGCTATCGCGACGTCGAACGGGGCGACGGCGTCCTGCTCCTCGCCGACGTCAAGCGGGCCGGCAAGCCGGTGGCGAAGAACGGCTCCGCCAGCCTATGGGACCTCGGCGACGGCGTGCTGTGCCTCGAGTTCACCAGCAAGATGAACGCGCTCGACGACGCCATCCTGCGCCAGCTCAAGAAGGCGATGACGCTCATCGAGCAGCAGGCGTATAAGGCCTTGGTGATCTCCAACGAAGGCGACAACTTCTCGGTCGGAGCCAACATCGGCATCGCTCTGTTCGCCGCCAACGTCGGCCTGTGGCCGGCGATCGACGACTCCATCGCCGACGGCCAGCAGACGTTCAAGGCGATGAAATACGCCAAGTTCCCGGTGGTGGGCGCGCCGTCCGGCATGGCGCTCGGCGGCGGCTGCGAGATCCTGCTGCACTGCTCGGCCGTGCAGGCGCACGCCGAGACCTACATGGGCCTCGTCGAGGTCGGCGTCGGCGTCGTTCCCGGCTGGGGCGGCTGCAAGGAGCTCACGACGCGCTGGGCCACCAACCCCAAGCGGCCCGGCGGCCCGATGCCCGGCGTCGCGAAGACCTTCGAGACCATCAGCACGGCCACGGTTTCGACCTCGGCCGAAGAGGCTCGCGAATACCTGTTCCTGCGCGACAGCGACGGCATCACGATGAACCGCGACCGCCTGCTCGCCGACGCCAAGGCCAAGGCGCTGGCTTTGCTCGCGGCGGGCTACACGCCGCCCGAGCCGGTCGCGATCGTCTTGCCCGGACCAACGGGAAAGACCGCGCTCGACATGGCCGTGGCCGGCTTCCGCGCCTCGGGCCAGGCGACGCCACACGACGTCGTGGTCGCCGGGCGACTCGCCACGGTGGTCACGGGCGGCGACACCGACGTCACGGAGACGGTTTCCGAGGACGATCTCTACCGCCTGGAGCGCGAAGCGTTCCTCGCGCTCATCCAGACGCCCGGCACCCTGGCGCGCATCGAGACGATGCTCGAAACCGGTAAGCCGCTCAGGAACTAGCGAGGAACTCTCTTCAGGAGTGATGCGATGCTGAACTACAAAGCTCCCCTGCGCGACCTGCGCTTCGTGTACTACGAGCTGTTCGACGCCGAAACCCTGGCGAAGCTGCCCGGCTTCGAGGAGGCGACGCCGGATCTGGTGATGGACGTCGTGGCCGAGATGGCGCGCTTCAGCGAAGACGTGCTGGTGCCGCTCAACTCGACCGGCGACCGCGAAGGCTGCCATTTCGAGAACGGCAAGGTGCGCATGCCGGAGGGTTTCGTCGACGCCTACAAGACCTACCGCGAAGGCGGCTGGACCGGCCTCACCGCGCGCCCGGCCTACGGTGGTCAAGGCCTACCGCACGCGGTCAGCATCATGATCACCGAGGTCATGTGCGCCGCCAACCTTTCCTTCTCGATGGTGACGGCGCTCTCGAACGGCGCCTACGCGGCGCTCGATCATCACGCGACCGACGAGCTCAAGGCGAAGTTCCTCGGCAAGCTGGTAGACGGCACGTGGGCGGCCACCATGTGTCTCACCGAACCGCAGGCGGGCACCGACCTCGGCCTGGTGCGCATGAAGGCCGACCCGAACGGCGACGGCTCCTACCGCCTGAGCGGCAGCAAGATCTTCATCTCGGGCGGCGAGCACGACCTGACCGAGAACATCCTGCACCTGGTGCTCGCCCGCCTGCCCGACGCCCCCCCGGGCATCAAGGGCATCAGCCTCTTCCTGATCCCGAAGCTGCGCGAGGATGGCGGCAAGCTGACGGAGAACGGCGTCACCTGCGGCTCGATCGAGCACAAGATGGGCATCAAGGCCTCCCCCACCTGCGTGATCAACTTCGACGGTTCGCAGGGCTGGCTGGTGGGCGAGGCGCACAAGGGCATGAAGGGGATGTTCACCTTCATGAACGGCGCCCGCCTGCACGTCGGCGTGCAGGGGCTCGCGCTCGCCGAGGCGGCCTACCAGGCGGCGGTCAAGTTCGCACGGGAGCGCCTGCAGGGCCGCGCGCTCACCGGCGCCAAATATCCCAAGCAGGAAGCCGATCCGATCCTCGTGCACGCGGACGTGCGGCGCATGCTGCTCACCATGCGCGCCTTCATCGAAGGGGCGCGCGCATTGACGGCGTGGATCGCGATCGAGATCGACCATGCCGAGAGCAATCCGGACGCGGAGCGCGCGATGATCGGCGACGACCTCGCGTCGCTGCTCACGCCGATCATCAAAGCCTTCCAGACCGATCTCGGCTTCGAGTCGACGAACCACGCCGTGCAGGTGTGCGGCGGTTACGGCTTCACCGTCGACTACGGTGTCGAGCAGCTGGTGCGCGACTGCCGCATCACGCAGATCTACGAAGGCACCAACGGCGTGCAGGCGCTCGACCTCGTCGGTCGCAAGCTGCCGGCGCACATGGGGCGCTACCTGCGCCGCTTCTTCCACCCCGTGCAGCAGTTTCTCGCCGCCGAGGCCGGGAATCAGGAGCTGGCGGAGTTCGTGGGGCCGGTGACCAAGGCGTTCGAACGCCTGCAGCGCGCCACCGCGTGGCTGGCTCAGGAGAGTCTGAAGAACCCCGACCAGGCCGGCGCTGCGGCGACCGACTACCTGCACCTATTCGGCTACGTGGCGCTCGGCTTCCTGTGGGCGCGGATGGCGAAGGTGGCGCTGGCGAAGCGTGGCGGCGCGGACGCGGCGTTCTACGAGGCCAAGCTCGCCACTGCCCGGTTCTACGTGCAGCGCATGCTGCCGCGTACCGGCGCACTGTTTGCGAATGTGATGGCCGGCAGCGCTTCGATCATGGAGTTCCCGGACGCCGCCTTCTGAGTCGCTGAGTCACTGACCCGTCGGCAACCTCCGACGTGACACCCCTGGGGGCGCCCAGCGCCCCCAGACTGCCATCAACGCGCGCTCAGCGCCCCCAGACTGCCATCAACGGGCGCCCAGCGCCCCCAGACTGCGATCAACGAGCGCCCAGCGTCCCCAGATTCCGATCAACGGACGCTCCGGTCGACGGCGAGCCTACCCAGCGTCTCCAGTCCGGGCGGGCGCTTGTAGCATTCGAGCCCGGCATTCGGGCTGGAGCCTTCGCGCGCGGCTGCGAGGCGGCTGCCTCCGCGTCCGGTCAATCCTGATCGAGATACTCCAGGGGTACGTCGTCCTGCAGCACCTCGTGCGTCGTCACTTCTCCCTCGTCGGCATCGGGAGCATTCTCGATGCCGCGCACGATGCCCGCTTCGAACGACTGGCCTTCCTCGAGCAGCTCCGTGACGCTCTCGGAAGCCGCCTGCTCGAGATCCGACAGCCCCATCGTGTCGCCGCTCTGACCGCCGGAGTCCGCGCCGAGCCCCCGCAGCTCTCGGGGTGACATCACGCTGAAATCCGCCCGCCCGCTCGATCGCGAGGACGACTCCTCGGCCGGCTGGCGCCTCGGTGTTGGGCGAACGACCAACGGCCTCGCACTGGCCGGCTTCGCCTTCGCCGTCCGAGCGCCGGTCACCGTCTTGCCGGGCGCACTCTTTTTCGCTGTCTTCGCTGTCTTCGCTGTCTTCGCTGCCTGAGCGCGGGGCTTCGAGGCCTTCGCGGCAGGCCGGCTCGCGGCCGGCTTCGCCGTGCGCTTCGTGGCGCGCTTGGCGGGGCTCGCTTTCGCCGCCTTGCGTGCCGGCTTCGCCGCCGGCTTGGCGGACTTCTTCGCCGGGACTCGCTTGCTGGCGGCCTTGGCGGGAGCCTTCTTCTTGGCGGAGCCGGTCTTCTTCGCCTTGGCGGCGCTGCTGCGGGACTTGCTCGTCTTTTTGACCATGGCCACAGTGTACAGGCTCCTCCCCCGCCCGGCTCGAGGCCCCTGGCGGCATCGAGCCGCGCTAGAGTCGGCGCGGACAATCGGAGGGTTCGCGATGAACAAGCAACTCGGCTTCATCCTGCTCGGAATCTGGCTGGTGCTCGGCGCCTTGATGTCGCTGATTCCGACCTTCATCTTTCCCTACGAGGGCACTCTCCACTCGGTGCTCGGTCTGGTGGCCGGAATCCTGATCCTCGCCCGACGATAGAACCACGTCCGACTTCGCATCTCGAGCTGCCGCGAGCGCTGCCGCGTCCCTTCGGGCTCGGCGGCGCCGCACTCTTCGCAACCGCCGTCGACGTCAGCCGCACAGCGCGACGGCTCGCAGCGGCCCGTGAGCCGCCGGAGGAGAACGCCATGACGAGCTTCAACCCGCAGGACCCGAGGTCTCCCGCGCAGACCATCACCGAACACGAGGCCCAGCAGGTCGATCGCGCCAACGCCACCGGTCGCCAGCCGGTGGTCTTCGTGCACGGCCTCTGGCTGCTGCCGAGCAGTTGGGACCGTTGGGCCGCACTCTTCGAGGCCGCGGGCTACACGGCGCTTACTCCGGGCTGGCCGGACGACCCGGAAACCGTCGCGGACGCCAACGCTCATCCCGAGGTCTTCGCGCACAAGACGGTCGGTCAGGTAGCCGATCACTTCGACGCCATCCTGCGCGGACTGCAGAAGAAGCCCGCGGTCGTCGGCCACTCCTTCGGCGGCATGCTGGCCCAGATCCTCGCCGGTCGCGGCCGGTCGGCGGCGACCGTGGCGATCGACCCGGCGCCGTTTCGCGGCGTGCTGCCGCTGCCGCTCTCCGCGCTGAAGTCCGCCTGGCCGGTACTCGGCAACCCGGCGAATCGCAACCGCGCGATCCCGCTCACCTACGATCAGTTCCGCTACGCTTTCGCCAATGCGGTCGGCGAAGAGGAGGCCAAGGAGCTGTACGCGACCTTCGCCGTGCCAGCGTCGGGCACGCCGCTGTTTCAGGCCGCCGCGGCGAACCTGAACCCGTGGACCGAAGCCAAGGTCGACACCGACAATCCCGAGCGCGGACCGCTCCTCTTCCTCTCGGGCGAGAAGGACCACACGGTTCCCTGGGCGATCGCCAACGCGTCGTTCAAGCAGCAGAAGAGCAATCCGGGCGTCACGGAGATCGTCGAGATCCCGGGGCGTGGGCACGCGCTCACCATCGACAGCGGCTGGCGCGAGGTGGCCGAGAAGGCGCTCGCCTTCGTGCGCCGCTTCGTGTAGATCCGCCCGCGCGCAGTCGCCGTCAGGCGGGGTTCATCCGGCGGAGGAACAGCTCCACCACCGCCGGATCGAAGTGCTTGCCCGATTCCGCTCCGACGTAGGCGGCGACCTCGGCGAGCGGCCAGGCCGGCCGATACGGACGATCCGATCGCAGCGCGTCCCAGACGTCCACGGCGGCGAACAGGCGCGCCGCCAGCGGTATGTCCTCGCCCGCCAGCCCCCGCGGATAGCCGCTGCCGTCCCACTTCTCGTGGTGGCAATACGGGATGTCGAGCGCGGGCAGCAGGTAGGCGACCGGCGAGAGCATGTCGTAGGCATACTGCGGGTGGCGCTTCATGACGGCGAACTCCTCCGCCGTCAGCCTGCCGGGCTTGAGCAGGATGGCGTCCGGAACGCCGAGCTTGCCGATGTCGTGCAGCAGTGCGCCGCGGCGCAGGTGGACCAGCTCGGGTTCGGTGAGACCCGCGGCGCGAGCCAGCGACACCGTCATCTCGGTCACCCGTCGCGAATGACCCTCGGTTTCCTTGTCGCGCAGGTCGAGCGCCATCACCCAGCCTTCGATGGTCGCGTCATAGGCAACGAGCAACTCGGCGTGCGCCTGCTCGAGCGCGGCACGTTCCGCGAGCAGCCCGTGGTACCGGTTCAGACGGGTGATCGTCTTCACGCGCGCCCGCAGCTCGGCGCGATTGAACGGCTTGCTGATGAAGTCGTCGGCGCCGGCCTCGAGGCCGAGCAGCCGCGACGCGCCGTCGTCGAGGGCGGTCACCATCACTACCGGCACCTCGGCGAGATGCGGGTCGCTGCGCAGCCGGCGGCAGACCTCGAAGCCGTCCATGCCCGGCATCATGACGTCGAGCAGAATGAGGTCCGGAGTGATCGCCGCCGCTTGGCGCAGCGCTTCCGGGCCGTCCCCGGCGAAGGCCAGGTCGTACCCTTGTCCGAACAGCAACTCCTCCAGCACCTGCCGTCCCGGCGGGCTGTCGTCCACGATCAGAATCGAGCTCGAAACGGCCATCGCAGGAGGCCTCCCTCAGCGTCGCAGCAGAGACTCGATGGTCTGCACGAGTTGCTTCAGACCCACCGGTTTGGTCAGGTATTCGTCGGCTCCGGCAGCCAGGCAGCGCTCCCGGTCGCCGGTCATGGCCAAGGCCGTCAGCGCCACGATCGGCGTTTCGGCAAACGACGCATCGGCGCGCAGCCGCCGGGTGGCCTCGAGGCCGTCCATCTCCGGCATCTGGATATCCATGAGAATGAGCGCCGGCCGAGCCTGCGCCGCGAGATCGAGCGCCTCCCGTCCATTGCGCGCCACGACCACCCGGTATCCTCGGTCGGCCAGGTAGTCGCCCATCACCTCGATGTTCACTTCGTTGTCCTCGACGAGCAGGATGCCGACGCCCTGCATCCTCGCCGACGCCGTCGCCGGCGCCGTTCCAGCCGCAGCTGCTGCTCGGGGCGCGGCGGATCCGTCCGATGGTCCGCCGGCGCTCGCCTGCGGCAGAGAAATCGTGAAGCAGCTGCCGCGGCCGGGAGTGCTCTCTACCGACACGCCGCCGCCGTGCAGCTCGGCCAGGCGCCCCACCAGGGCCAGTCCGAGTCCAGTGCCGTCGTGCTGGCGGCTGAGGCTCGAATCCAGTTGCGTGAACGGCCGGAAGAGTCGCTGGAGGCCTTCGGGAGCGATGCCAATGCCGGTGTCGCGCACCGCCAGCCGCGCCACGCCGGCTTCCTCGTCGATGGTCACCACCAGGCTCACGGCCCCGCCCGGCTCCGTGAACTTCACGGCGTTGCTCAGGAGGTTGACCAGCATCTGCTTCAGCCGCTTCGCATCCGCTTCGAGATACG
>WBZN01000724.1_pt2 | contig 13601 bp, 9 predicted proteins | sample 5204281 | NCBI WGS metagenome assembly WBZN01 (sample SAMN12344347, study PRJNA552823) | activated sludge metagenome | biome: Activated sludge suspended growth; feature: Nitrification reactor; material: Wastewater; isolation source: activated sludge from nitrification reactor of wastewater treatment...
CAACCGCCATCAGAGTTCGTTGATTCGATGTTTGATGCTACCAGCGGCGCCTTCGAAAAGACCTCGAGAGCGATGAGCTTCGACGAAGAAATCGCCGAGCAGGCGGCTGCTAAGCCGGAACTGCCGGCACCGACCAAGTCGTCAACTACGCTGCCCGCGCAGACATGGGCGATGCCAGCCGACGAGTGGGCCCAGGCGACACCTCCAGGCTCAGAGTGGGGCAACGAAGCTAAGCCGAAGGCTCCGTCTGATGAACAGCCCTGGAGCCCCGAGCCAGGCAGTGGTGGATGGGCACCTGAACCGAGCCCGAGTGGATGGGCCTCAGAATCAGCTTCTGGTCCAGACAAAGGCATTACGCCTCAACCAGCCAGTTCGCCAGAACCCGCTGCTCCGCCCACATGGAATTTTGAAGGTGCGGCTCAAGCACCAGCCTGGACTCCTGATAAATCTGACGCTGACAGCAGTGCCACTCCAGTCTCGTGGATACCTGTCGCTAAGCCTGCCGAGACTCCAGCACCAGTGCAACCACCGGTCAACGATGTGCCAGCCGAGGCGGTTGAAGAAGACGATGACGACGTCTCTGATGGAACACCATCGCTGTTCGATCGCCTCAACCAGCAGCTTCAAAAAGGTTCCCTCTCTGAAATTGAGCCACCACCATCAATGACAGGCAGCGAAAGCGAGCCTGCCACCGCAGACGCTTCGACAGCCGCGAAGCCGGCGATCGAAGGATTGAGCGCTGAGACGATTGCTGCAGCCTCAGAATCTGTTCCAACAGTTTCAGAGTATGCAAGCACACCTTTGCCACCACAACCAGGCGCACCGACTGATACCAAGACGACCCCAGACCCACTGCCGCTCGGCGTGAGCAAGAAAGACGCACCACTTATATTAGATTGGCCTTCACCGGTCGACCCATCAGGAGACACCGCAGACAATCTTTCATCAGTACCTGCACCTGGCGTCGCCACCCCCGGTCCGATGACTGCGCATACAGAACCTGTTGCAGCCGTCACCACTGGCGGTGAGGCCGAGACAGGCGCGGGTGGAGGAATCAAACACCTGGCAGAAGCGTTATCAGGCCTGATGGATAGCGAAGAACCCCGTCCGTTGTCACCTTTCGCGAACATGAGGTCGCCTCTACCCGAACCAGTAGCACCACCTATAACACCACCAGAACCGGTAGAAAACGAAGCTCCGCAGCAATCGGTCAACGATACCGAAGCCGTGCCGGCTACACAACCAGCAACAGAGCCCGTTCTCGACTCAGAAACGACAGTGTCGAAACCTATCGCCGCCGAAGCACGTGCAGGCTCGTCAGAATTGACTACGACCCTCATAGAACAGCCGGTTGCGGAGGTAGACCAGCTTTCACCGCAGGTAGAGCAGCCTGCAACACAGGTTGAGCAAGAAGCAGCGCCTTCTGAACAACCCACTGCACAAGCAGAGCCACTGGTTGAAGAAGAAGTAGAGGAAGAAGAAGAATTGAGTCCGAGCGCTGCGTTAGCGGCAAAAGGATTCCAGGAACCTCGTCTTGTCATGAATGAGATGGCGAGCTTGATGAGCAAGCTGGAGCAGCAAGTTCAAAAAGCAGCGAAGCGGCTGAACAGCCGCGCTGAAGAAATAAAACAGCGACTGCTTGCCCAGGTCGATAGCCTCGTTGCCGACTGCACGCAGGTTGAAAAAGAGAGCCAACGTTCAACTACAAATCTTTCGCAGCGATTGATCAAACAGCTCGACGATGTTTGCGAAGAATCCAGACTGAAAGTCTCTGACGTGGCGGCTAATGGTCGCTATACAATCAAGCAGCTACTAACGTCGAATCAAACCAACGTCGACGAAACCAAAAACACTCTCTATGAATCACTGCGCGAGGCGTGCAAGCAGTTCAGAATCGAAACCGAAGCACTGGCTCGCACCGCGGAAAATGACCTGAACGAACTGGTAAACGCGCGCACAGAAGAATTGAATAAACTTGTTCAAGGAATGAACGCGCATCTCGATGACACGAACAACAACTACATCGAAAAATTGAGCGCCCGGTTCGAGCGCTTCAAGGAAAGAATGTCCGAAGAGTCAAGTTCGGTCGTGCGTTCGCTTGAACGCAACGTACGCTCGATGGTTGAGGAAATTGACGGCAGCTGGGACAGAGCCTCCGACAAACTGAAGACAAGCAAAAGCGACTTCGAGCAAACCATACAGCATTCTGTCAAAACAGCCGAACTGAATCTGTCACAGAGCACTCGATTGATACTTACGAACGCACTGATACCAAAGCTGCGCGAAAGACAGCAGGTACTGCACGTTACATCAGTCGAGCTGAGCAAGCGCTTCAGTGACGAATCGGAGCGACAGGTAAGCGGACAGATACTGGGGCTGGAGGCGAGTCTTGGAGCAGCAAGACAACAACTTCAAACCCTTGTCGATGATTGCATGTCCAGCATTGATTCAGTTGGTCGTGGTCAGCAAGCCGGTCTCGAAGACATATTCAAAGAGACAAGTGCCCACGCAGAACGAGCGACTACTGAGGTAACTGAGTTTCTCAACAAAATCGAGACTCAAATCAATGAGAACGAGCAGACCTGCAAACGCCTGGCCGAGCAGTCGAACATCGACAGCGACCCTGAGCTTTCTGCCGATCGCAACGAAGCGATGCAGCGAGTGCAGCATTTAAGACAGCAAGCCAATGCAGAATTGACGAACGCCATAGATCAGGGCTGTGCCAAGCTGGAGCACATATCTAACGGCATCCAGGGCGAAGTCAGCTCCATGCGTATTGAGCAGACGCAGGCTGTTCGCGACGCCGCTGAAAATGGATTGACTCGGGTTCGAGATGCAATCCAGGAAGCATTTAGCGCGATTCAAGCCGCGCGCGAAAAGTATATGGAATAGGCTCCCGGAAAATTTTATGTGACGCTAGCAGCCCGCTTGGCGCGCGGTTAATGTTGGCGTAGAGCAAAGCCCAACCCGTTCTAGGCGATATCGGCAGACCATCTGGGGCTGCTGAGGCGGTCTGACACGAAGTTTAGATTTCAAGAATTAACGGGCATAGGTTAGAAAAGGAGGTTATTGTCAAGAAGACTACATAGGTCTGGAGAGGTCCAGGCTGGATGCCAAATAATCGAGGACCGTATCCTGGACGTTTTTCCCGATCATCAAGTGCCTCCGCCGCTTCCGCAATTTGTGCAGGAGCACTCTGGGTTAGATTATGACCCAGAGAAAGAAGAGATTTACCTTTACCACGGCACCAACTGCTATCGTCGCTGGGAAATCAATCGCTCTGGAGCGATTGAACCCGGTCGCAGCAACTACAGCTTCTTTTGCGCGCGAGCAGCCGATGCTTACCGTTATGCGCGCGCCGCGTCCATGCGAGACATGTCACCCGGAGCCGTCAATTCGCTTATTTGCGAACCAGTTGTATTGAAGGTGCGCTTCAATGTGCGCACATGGCTGCAAGTAGACTTTATTCAAGAAATCGGGTTCGTCGAAGATGAGGAGAACGTCGCGCCATCAGTGGGTTTATCTGTGGCGGTGCTCGGTCCGGTTCAGTTCGCTTCGATTGTAGATATCTTACATTGCAGCCACGGCAGAAGGCTCGGCTGTGCATCAGAGTCGATCAGGACGTTCGATGATGGCACACTGATGAGGGGCATTCGCCAGTTGCGTGAAAAACTGTGCAAGAAACGTGCTGATGCCTGGGTCTTAAAGCGGCTCGGAATCTTCACTCAGACCATGGGCACTAAGTTGCTGGGCGGCGAAATGCCTGAACTGACTCTTGAAGATAACTTGCGCAGATTGAGACAAAGCCAAGTTCGCGCTTAGTGAATCAATCGAGGTTTTGATGCAGCAAAAGCAGCTAAAGACATTGCTACTGCTTGCCTGTATAACAGAGTCATCGGCGTGTTATCTCGCGCAGCCTGCCTCAGCCCAATCAATGGATATGCAGCAGATGGAAAGTGCTCTGAACAAGCTTGATCCGTCGCCGTCGCTTCCCGTAGTGACACCTAATGCGGTGCAGGGTCAATTCCCATATCCGGCTCAACAACAGTATTCCTACGCCCCTCAAACTCAGCCTGGCTACAGCTTTCCAGCCCAACCGCTGGTCGGTTACCCGACCACGCCAGCGCCAGTTCAAGCAATGCAAAGTCAGTCGCCAATATCTCCTCTGCGCGCATTATTTGCGGGTCAGCAAAAACCTACTCCACCACCAAAACCAGTCACACCACTTCAATATGTGATGCAGCAATTTCTGGGCGGGAGTTCCGGAAGCACTGGCAGCAGCAGTAATTCAGCCAACGATCAGCAGAAGGTGTACAACGCGCGCGAATATTTGCAGACGGCTAACAACGAAGCATCAAAAGCGTACAACGCCTGCCAGCGCGCCAGCTACGGCTCAGACAAGTATGCCAGAAAGCAAGCGGCCCAGGAGGCTTACTACGCAGCACAGGCAGCGCATTACGCCGCCAACAACGCTACTTCCGCAGCAGCAGGCGGCTCATCAGCGGCACAAGATGCTGCTGCGCAGGCTCGCGATGCAGCTGACCGGGCTCAGGCTTCTGCCGACCAAGCCAGCTCAAATGCTAACAACGGGGGCGGCTGGTAGTTACCAGGCTAGAAGCCATACGAGCTGTATGCACGTCTGTGTCTGACCGGAGGCGGTGTAGAGCTCGGTTTGCTGTGCGTGCTGGACGAAGTGTGGTGCACGCGCGAGCGATGAGTGTGAGTGGCTGCCGCTGGTGGTGATGGTGGCGTATTTGGTGCAGTTTCAGGAGTTGGCTTCTCAGTTTTCGGCGGCGCCTCGGCAGTGACATGTTCGTTAGGATGCGCTGCCGTCGTGGTTGCAGCAACAGGATGCTCGTTCTTAGGCGGCACGGCAGTCGTCGGTGGATTGTTCTCTACCGGGGCAGGAGCCGGTTTTGATATATCATTCTTAACCGGAGCAGCTCCAGAGCCAGGCAGATTGGCGCTCAGGAACGTCTGAATTTCACCAACCTGTGGATTGTCAGCACTCAGTGCAGTCTTCTTGATGTTTAAGGCAGCCCGCCCATATTTATCTGCATCGCGAGGGTGACCCGCCTCATGAAGAACCTGGGCCAACTGGAAATTCAAATTCGCAAGTGTCAGGTCATTCTTACCGGCGGCATGATCTTGAATTGGAATCGCCCGGCGCAAGGCACTTTCAGCCAGGGTCAACTTATCCAACTTGCGATATACAAACGACAATTCCATCAAAACAGGCACGACTTCTCGGCTGTTCATTCCCGAGCCTTTTTCTGTTAAATCCAGAGCTTCCTCAAATTCAATTTTGGCGTCATCATACTTCTTGTTTTTAAATGATTCCTTGCCAGACATGAAGGCCGCCTGAGCGTTGGCGTCAGGCAGATTTGCGCTGATCTGATCGGCACTGCCTGCACCTGCTACGCCGGTTTGCGTACCAGAACCGGTGCCCGAAGCATTCTTATAAATGAAGAATCCAACCACACCTACGACTACAACAGACACCGCAGCAACCGAAATCAGCATGATTTTGTTGCCGCTGGCCATGCGCTTGCGCAGGTGAGACGATGCACCATGTTTGGTATCAGGAGCAGACAATGTTTGCGACGAGGATCTGGAGCCGGCACGCGGTGGAGGGCTTTCTTCTCGAGCTGAAACTTGTGAAAGTGAAACCGGCGGTTCAGATGGGCGCTGCTTCGGCGGACGTCCACGAGATTGGTCCGCTTCCACAGGGGGGCTGGCAGCTGCCACCGCAGGCGGTGAAGGCGCAGCGGCAGCGGGTCGTGATTTTGCAGCATCGGCAGACACAGGCAAAGCAGTTGATGAGGCTGTTGAAGGTGACCCTGCTGAAGAAGAAGCAGCAGCAGCGGCAGAGGCGGAAGAACCTGCATTTGCCGCACCTGTAGCACCTGAAGCACCAGCGCTAGCCGGAGTGCCAGAGGCAGGAGCAGCATCACCGTGGCGTTTCCACAAAGGCATCGGTCCTTCCACTGTCGGCGTCGGCGCCGCAGGCACATTTTTGCCGGAGCGCTTATCAACATATTTTTCGAGCGCTTCCTTGAACTCGTTCATGTTCTGATAACGGTCGGCTGGATCTTTAGCCAGCGCCTTGAAAATTACCGCCTCCAGGTCTGCAGGAATGTTCAAATCTGCATCAAACGGCGCTGGTGGTTCCGAGACTTGCTTAAAGAGCAACTCGATGATGTCTTCACCGGAGAATAGTGGGCGACCTGACAGGGTGCGGTACATGACGCAGCCCATCGAATAAATATCGGAACGAGCATCGGTTTCCTTGCCTCTGCACTGCTCTGGGCTCATGTAAGACGGACTGCCATACACCTCGCCGGTCTTAGTCAGCTCCCCGACACCCTGATTGAGAAGCTTGGCAATACCAAAGTCGACAATCTTGACGAAGTCAGTCTGCTCTCCAAAATTCACAAGCATGATGTTGCTTGGCTTGATGTCGCGATGCAACACACCTTTTTGATGCGCGTGCGCAAGACCGGCGCAAGCCTGAATAAAAATATTGACGGCTCTATCGGGTTCGACATGATGCTCGTTCTCGAGTACATCAGCCAGACTTGTGCCTTCCAGATAGTCCATCACCATATAAGGCTGACCTTCACCGGTCAAACCGAAATCATAGACGGTGAGAATGTTAGGCAGGCTCAAACAACTGGCGGCCTGCGCCTCCAGCTGAAAACGCTTGAGCGTGTCTTTGCTCGAAATCATATGCTTGTGCAGCATCTTGATGGCGACAATGCGATTCATGAGCTTGTGGCGAGCTTTGTAAACAAGGCCCATGCCACCGCCACCGATGACTTCTAAAATCTCGTACCGGTCGGCGAGAACGGTGCCGACCATCGAGTCTTCTTCACCAAGCGCAGTCAAAGGCGTGTTGTCATCTGGGCAAACAGTTGTTTCCCAGTCAAACTCTTTCCCGCAGGTAATGCAGGCTCGTTTCGTGCCTAATTTGTCTTTCTGCTCCACGATTCAGTCCCGCGGTGCGGTCGTCGTAAGTCTCGGAGTCGATTATTCCTTGACGACAGCATTGCATTCATTTGATAGATCATTTACCCGCTCGCGCATCTCTTTTAGCTTAGCGCTTCGGATAATTGTTCGCTGGGCGCCGACCATATCTTGTGCCTGTATAGGCATCATGCCGATTTTGGTCAATCGATCGACTTCAATATCCATTCTCGCAAAAAATCAGCAAGTGCTGTCTGAATCATTGCATCATTGCGTTAAAAATCCTCTGGAATGGTGTCTGACTGACCGTCTTGAGCCTATTGCTGAATTTCCACAGGCGGCTGATAACCTCGCAGCAGCTGTGCTTGCGCTGCCGATTGCCTTGAGATGTCGACTGCTGCCCGAGCGACTGATATTGTGCTCCAGGTTCGAAACTACGCCGTGGAAAGTTCATCTGAATTTGCTGTGCCAGACTCAGGGTTTTTACGGATTAAATTAAGCCGCCCGGCAGGTTCAATGGGGGAAGAATCGCCTGCCATTTGGAGGATTTATGAAAAATGCTCGTCTGATGGGACCCCTGATGCTTTCTCTGCTCCTCCTTACCACTGCCTCCGGCTCACTTGCAACTGGGCCGGTTTCAGTCACGACAGCACCATCAAAGTCTACTACTCCAAAGGTTCCTCGCACGGTCGAATTGAGCCTCGACCGCGCTATTCCCATCCCCTCCCCAGCAGCGAAATTTGCTTTGAAAGCGACTGTCTTTAGAACCGCCGACAACAAAGAAGGCTGGGCTATCAACATTCCGGGAGGCGCACCAATCGCTACGCCGGCCTACTGGAATAATATGCTCTTCGTTGGCGGCGGATATGGCTCTCATGAATTTTACGCTCTAGACGCACAAACCGGCGCAGTGATCTGGAAATACACAACCAGTGACGATGGTCCAACTGCAGCGGTAGTCGAAGATGGTCTTTGCGCCTTCAATACAGAAAGCTGCACCGTATTTGTTCTGGACGCCAAAACAGGCAAACTGGTCTGGCAGGAATGGCTCGGTGACCCACTTATGAGTCAACCCGCAATCTATAAAGGCAAACTCTACATCGCCTATCCAACCGGCAATGGACACAGTCAAAGCCAGAACCAGGCTTTGAGCTACGCACCAATTTCAACCCATGGGCACGCCAAAAAGACTTCGAAGAAAGAGGAGGTTGTAGACCCCAAATACAGTCACAGACTGCTTTGCGCCGATCTGAAAACCGGCAAACATTTGTGGACGCATCCAATCACAGCCGATGCTATTTCTGCTCCTGTTATCAATGACGATCAAGTGCTGTTGACTTGCCAGGACGGCACTTCCTTTTGCCTGAACGCAGAGACTGGCAAGGAGTTGTGGCAGAAAGCCAATTCTGGAACCAGCGCACCACTTGCCACCAAACAAGGTGTGGTCTTTACAGAAAGACAAGACCGTAATAAGAATGCATTCGAGGGGCTGCAAGTCTACACCAAGGGCGGCAGTTCGCTGCAAGATATGGCACCGGCACCGCAGGCTGCACCATATTTGAACAAAGGCAGCGACATGAATGGACTGGCTAAAGCACAAATGCATGTGCTCGATTCGTCGGTAGGGTTCATCGCGCCACCACCAGCGGCTCGCCTCGATAAGGCTGTGGGGCTGCCGATTAGCAACGTTATCGGTGGATGGGCTTATCAGGGCTCACGTGTGGCAAGTAAAGGCGACTCCTTTTTCTACAATCAGGGCACGCAACTTAGATCCAGTCGTAAAAACGAACAGGCCTGGACCGCTAATTTTTCAGGCAAAGGCGTGGTGCGAGACTCTCAGCTCTTTTCGCCTCCCGCCGTAGGGAAGGAGAACCTCTATCTAGCCAGCTCGAACGGTCACATCATCGCCGTGGATCAAAAAACGGGCAAACTCAAATTCGACTACGAGACGAAAAATCCAATTACATTCCAACCGGCGTTGGCTGATGGAAACATTTATGTAGGCACATCAAACGGTGTGGTGATGTGCCTTAAGACCGGTGAAAAGGATGCCACTGACTGGACAGCATGGGGCGGCAACGCACAGCATAATAAAGAGGAATAGATAACTAAAGAGGAAACGCAAATCCCACTTGTCACCAAATACGGTGACAAGGATAAAAGAAAAGTCCCGATCAAATGACCGGGACTTTCAAATGCCTTACATGTTCTACAGAGAACTGTTCAGCGAGCAGGCGTCGGTAGATTACCAACGACCTCTGCCACCACCGCCACCATCTTTTGGCTTTGGAGTGGAAACGTTAACGGCGATCTGACGACCATCGAGGTCGCGACCGTTTAGCGCTTTGATAGCAGCTTCAGCATCAGCCTGGTTTGCCATCTCAACGAACGCGAAACCGCGCTGTCTTCCGGTTTCACGATCTTGCGGTATCGCGACCGAAACAACCTCACCGTATTCAGCAAAGAGATCTTGCAATCCTTGCTGAGTCGTTTTGAACGAGAGATTCCCTACAAACAATTTGTTATTCATGTGCCTTATTCTCAACCTATTTTCGACCGCAAAATCTCAAAGCATTGAGAACCTTGGTCTGAATTGTACGCCACTAGTATGGCATCTCTTGCCTCTTTCGTCAGTGCATTTTCAACCCTTTTTTGGCAAATCTATTTAGCTAAACTGGCCGCGTTTTAAGGAGGCGCAAAAAGCCAGTGTTTCAGCGCACGTCAGAAAGATAAAATTTTCCAGGAAGCGGCCCGCCAGTCCCAAATGAAAAAACTTATAAGAAACATCTTGCAATCATTGTATGCCTGCCCCAGTCGTCTAAACAACGGTTGAGCCCGGCCAGGCAGGCTATGCGTCGATTGTCAATCGACTATACACCCGATATTCTGATGAACGATTTTTAGATTCCCAGGAGGAATAGGCGATGGCTGTGGCTGAAAGTAAAGCCGTGAGCACCCTGAAGCTGCTCGTAGGCGGCGAATGGGTGGATTCGGACGCGAAGGAATTCGGTGATATCAACAATCCATCCACTGGCGACCTGATCGCGAAAGTGCCGATGGGCGGAAGCCAGGACGTCGACAAAGCGGTTCGTGCCGCTCAGGAAGCCTTTTTTGACTGGTCCGAAACACCCGTGGTGGAACGAGCCCGAGTCATGTTCCGCTTTAAGAATCTTCTCGAAGCCCGCTACGAAGAAATCGCTAAATGTGTTGTTCGCGAGCACGGGAAAACCTTCAGCGAAGCCAAAGCCTCGGTACAGCGCGGCATAGAAGTGGTGGAGTTCGCTTGCGGCATCCCCAGCTTGCTGACCGGCGAATGCCTTGAGAACATCGCCCGCAACGTCGATTGCGAAACGATGCGTCATCCACTTGGAGTCTGCGCCGGCATCACCCCATTCAATTTCCCGGCCATGGTGCCGCTCTGGATGTACCCGATCGCCATCACCTGCGGTAATACATTTGTATTGAAGCCGTCTGAAAAAGTGCCTATGAGCAGCATGCTGATCGCAGAGTGCTTGATGGAAGCGGGACTGCCTAAAGGCGTTTTCAACATAGTGCACGGTGGCAAAGACTGCGTCAATGCGCTGCTTGAACATCCACTCATCAAAGCAATCTCTTTTGTTGGCTCAACGCACATCGCCAAATACGTTTACGAAAAGGGAACGCAAAACGGCAAACGAGTTCAAGCTGCCGGCGGCGCCAAAAATCACATCATCATCATGCCTGATGCAGACATGGACCACACAGTGCAAGCCTTGCAAGCATCGGCATTCGGTTGTGCCGGTGAACGCTGCATGGCAGGCAGCCTGGCAGTGCCAGTCGGCAAAGCTGCTGACGAATTGATGCCTCGTTTGCTCGAATCAACTTCCAAAATGAAAGTTGGCCGCACCGATACTGGTGGCAACCCAGATATGGGTCCGCTAGTTTCGGCAGAGCACCTCAAAAAAGTTACCGGCATGATCGACAAAGGAGCCAGTGAAGGCGCTAAGGTGGCTCTCGACGGAAGAACATTGAAGGTCCAGGATGCACCGAAGGGTTACTTCCTGGGACCGACAATTTTCGACCACGCCAAACCAGAGATGAGCATCGTCAAAGATGAGATTTTTGGACCGGTATTGTCAGTGGTGCGTGTTGAAAATATCGAGGACGCAATTCTATTGGGCAAACAAAGCCCATATGGAAACGGCGCCGTCATCTATACGAACAGCGGTCGCTCGGCTCGCGAGTTCAAACGTCACTTCAGCGCCGGCATGATCGGTGTGAATGTCGGTGTTCCAGCATCAATGGCATGGTTCCCCTTCACAGGCTGGAACAATTCCTTCTATGGAGACCTGCACATTCAGGGCAAAGAAGGAATTCAGTTCTATACACAGCAGAAGATGACGATGACACGCTGGTTTGGAGAGCCAATTTCAAAACAGTATGTCGATCCCGTCTGGAAGCCAAAAGCCTGATCGATCTAGCCATGGAGCGCACGCGTCCCGCGTGCATCGATCATGCCAACTAAGATTGTGAGCCGTTATCGAATAACCTGGAACCGGGGTTCCAGGTTATTTGCTATCAGACCAAATCTAAAATGCGCGGGGTCTATCAGCGACAGCTGCATTTTTAGAGCACATTTTTAAAGCACATTTTTAGACCGCGACTAAATTGCCTGGACCAGAGCAGTCCAGGCAATTTGATACGGATTCTATTTAGTGCGTCGTTTCTGCTCCAGGCTCTGTTGAAGCTCTTCGCTTTCGCAACGAACGCTAGCCAGTCTTGACTAACTATTCCTGATTGACCAGCATCGGTTCAGAAGCTGCTTCGAAATTGAACGGTGAGTCGACCGAAGCGGTCGCAGTTGCTGTCGCTCTTTGACCCATCAAGTGCTTCGGCGGACGCACAACAGCTGAAGCCAAACCGACTTTTTCAAGCAACCAGACGGCGTACCAGGTGACGTCTACTTCGAACCAATCCATGCCATGACGCGCAGATTTCGGCACCGCATGGTGGTTGTTATGCCATCCTTCACCGAGAGCGAGCAGCCCTACCCACCAAACGTTTCGGCTCTGCTCGCGTGTGTTGTGGGAACGGTAGCCGACATTGGGCAGGTGGCAAACGGCATTGACGAGCTGGGTGCTCCAGAAAATCGTGAAGGTTGCCATAATGTTCGCAACCAGTGGTATCGGACCCAGTGCGAAAAACAGTAAGACGCGGAATGCGATACAAACGCCCAGGCAAAGCTGCGCCTGCGCTGGAGAGTGATCGTCTCCCAGTTTGCGAAACAGAGGATCAGCCATCAAGTCAGGTACTTGTGCACGCATTTCTTCGTCAGATTGCACAGACCGCATGTCAAACATCCACTCATAGAGAGCATGTTTGAAACCATCTTTAGGTGAGTGAGGATCGCCGTCTTGATCTGATTTTTGATGATGCAACCGATGCACACCGACCCACACGATTGGTGAGCCCATCAGTCCCAAGTAACCACCTGAGACGATGAAATACATCAGCCACTTCGGCACTTTCAATGACTTGTGCGTCAGAAGACGGTGATAACCGAGCGTAATTCCGAGACCGTGATACAGGTAGAAAACTACGAACCACAAAGCGAACGAAAGACAAGCCCACAAATTCGCCTCACTAAAGATTCCCAAAATATGTGTCCCCCTCGTAAGTACAGCCGCCGCATCCGGCTCTCGGCGGTTTACATTTATAGCATGCAAAACCATCAGCACAGGCCGGGCAACTATAAACAAAGTATTCAGCATTATTGCTGCCACCAACATCCTCATACCATCAGTTAATCAACCGTATGCAAGGTCAGATGAAATGTCATTAACTGATACAAATTTGTGCTGACCGCATAGAAGAGGTTACAGTCACATCAGCTGCCGCATCACTCACGCAGGAACTGACAGGCACTGACATTTACCAGGGAACGATTGTGATCAAATTAGTTTCAGCGCTCGCACTTTTACTCACGTTCGCTCTTCCGACTATAGCGATCGACAGCACCACTCAACTTAGTGGTGCCGCACAAAAGATGCGAAGCAGACAAGCGAACGAGCAGGGAACATCGACCGAATCGACGAATCAAACAGAAAACGAATCGATTACTCAAACCACAATTCAAACAACAAGTGCACCAGCCCCGGTGAAACAAGTCGAATCGACAGGCAAACCATCGGAAGTAACTCGAGGCACGTCGGAGAGTCAGCAAAGCGAACAGGCAATGCCAACTCAGGAAAGAACAATCACACCCAGAAAGTTGAAAGTAGCGCTGGCTTTAGGTGGTGGTGGTACGAGAGGTTATGCGCATATCGGTGCGTTGCGTGTTCTCGAACGCGAAGGCATTCCAATCGACATCATTGCGGGAACGAGCATGGGCGCGATTGTCGGCGGTATGTATTGCGCCGGTCTCAACCCAGACGAGATCGAAAAAAAGATGATGAAAAAGGCTTTCGCTCGTTCTTACTACACCGTTCCCATTCCGGTGCGTGTGGCTGCAATTCCAATTTTCATCGTGCCCCACTTGTTTGGCTATCATCCTTACGATGGGCTTTATGTCGGCAACAGGTTCGCTAAATACATGAACGATTCGTTGCCTGCAACCAGACGCGACATCGAAGAATTGAAGATTCCGTTTTGCGCAG
>WBZN01001581.1_pt1 | contig 13579 bp, 14 predicted proteins | sample 5204281 | NCBI WGS metagenome assembly WBZN01 (sample SAMN12344347, study PRJNA552823) | activated sludge metagenome | biome: Activated sludge suspended growth; feature: Nitrification reactor; material: Wastewater; isolation source: activated sludge from nitrification reactor of wastewater...
GATCGCCGGGGACGCGGCCGCGACGAGCAGCCGGAGGTGAATCTCCTGCATCGCATCCGGGCCTTCTTCAGCCTGCCCGACGCCTGAGGATCGCGCTCTTCGGCACCGGCCATTTGGCGTAGGCTGATCGACGTGAGTCTCGCCGCCGATACCCCGCCTGCGGTCGCGCTGCGGGCGCTCGACACGCTTTGGTTCCAGGTCGCGGGCACGCTCTGCAATCTCGCCTGCCGACACTGCTTCATCTCCTGCTCGCCAACCAACCACACCCACGAAATGCTGGGCCTCGCGGAGGTCGAGGCGCATCTCGCGGATGCTGTGGCGCTCGGCCTTCGCGAGGTCTACTTCACCGGCGGCGAGCCGTTCCTGAATCCCGAGCTCGAGGCGATGTTGGCGGCGGCGTTGCGCGTCGCGCCGGCGACGGTGCTCACCAACGGTCTGCTGCTCGACGACGAGCGCTGCCGCCGACTCGCGGCGCTGGCTGAGGGCAGCGCGTACTCGCTCGACCTGCGGGTGTCGCTCGACGGCGCTACAGCGGCGAGCAACGACGCCATCCGCGGGCCCGGAACGTTCGCGCGTGCGCTCGCCGGAGTGCGGGCGCTCGCGCGCGCGGGGCTCGAACCGGTCATCACGGTGAGCGAAGTCGAGGCCCAGAACGCCACGCCGGCGGCGCGGTCGGCATTCCTGGACCTACTGCGCGCGGAAGACGTGCGCCGGCCAAGGCTCAAGATCTTGCCGCTGTTCCAGCTCGGTGCCGAGGTCGAGAGGACGGGCGGCTACGCGCCGTACCAGCGCTTGCGGGCCGCGGATCATCCTGGCGAGCGCTTCGAGCACCTGCAGTGCAGCAGCTGCCGCATGGTGACCCAGACGGGCGTCTGGATCTGTCCCATCCTGGTGAACGAACCCACCGCGCGCCTGGGCGAGCGACTGGCCGACGCGCTGGGTCCGTTCGAGCTCGCGCACTCCGCGTGCTGGACTTGCCACGCCTATGGGGTCTCGTGCCGGACGTGAACACGCTTCGCGCGAGCGGAAGACGCCGGGAGGATCGCCGGTGCCGGTGAGTCCCGAGTTTCGCGACTTCGTGCTCGAGCAGCTCGAGGCGTTCGAGCCGGTTTCCCATCGCGCGATGTTCGGAGGCTACGGACTCTACGCTCGCCAGGTGATGTTCGCGCTTCTGGATGACGACGTGATGTACCTGCGCACCGACGAGGCCGGGCGCGGAGCGTTTGAATGCGCCGGCTCGCGGCCCTTTGCGCCGATTCCCAGCGCGACGCCGATGCTGGGCTACTGGGAGACGCCGGCCGAGGTACTCGAAGATCGGGAGCTGCTCGCGGAATGGTCCGCACGCGCTCATGCGGTGGCGATCTCCGCCAAGGCGGCCAAGAGCGGCAAAACGCGGACGCCCGCGGTGCGGACGGTGGCCAGGAAGTCCGCAAAGCCAGGGAGGAGAGCTCGGTGAAGAAGGCCGCGGACGCGGCGGCGCTGGAGCGGGCGCGGTTGGCGGCGCATCGCGGTGTGGCGACCTGGGGCGACCGCACGGTGCCGCTCGCGGATTTTCGCAATGCGGCGGCGGCTTCCGGTCGCGAGCTGAGCGTGTCCGAACGGGCGGCGGCCGCGGCCAAGTGGCTGGCGTGCGAGGAGCCCGACGGTGCGCCTGTCGAAGGCCCATTCGAGCGCGTCGCGGTGTGCGGTGGCGTCTACAGCAACCACTTCGCGCTGGCTGCGTTGCTCGCTGAACAGCGCGTGGCCGCCGCGGAGGCGGTGTACTGCCTGGGCGATCTCGGCGCGTTCGGCCCGGAGCCCGAGCGGGTGCGGCCGCTGCTGGCGGCCGGGGGAGTGCAGTGCATTCAAGGGAACTACGAGGCTTCGCTCGCCACCGGCGCCGAGGACTGCAATTGCGGCTACACGGATCCGCGCGACAATCACTTCGCGGATCTTTCGTTTCGCTACACGGCTGCCGGCTGTTCGGCGGACTTCAAGCGCTGGATGGGTGGGCTGCCCCTGCGGCGTCGGATCCAGGTTGGGTCGCACGAGCTGCTGGCGGTACATGGCTCGCCGCGACGGATCAACGAGTTCCTCTTCGCTTCGACCACGCCGGACTCGTTTCTGGAGGCACTGCTCGACCGCGAGCGCGCCGACGGCCTGCTGTGCACGCATACGGGGTTGCACTGGCAGCGGCGCTTGCCGTCGGGTCGGATGGTGGTGAACGTCGGCGCCCTCGGTCGACCGGCGAACGACGGCAACACAGCCGTTTGGTACTGCATGCTCGCGGCCCGCGAGGGAACGCTTCAGGCGGAACTGCTGCCGCTGCGTTACGACCATCAAGCCCTCGCGGGCGCCATGCGGCGCGAGGCTTTGCCGGAGGAGTTCGTGGAGACAGTGCTCACGGGTTGGTGGACGACCTGCCTCGAGATCCTGCCGGCGAAGGAGCGGGCCGCCTCGAAATTCTGACCTTGGGCCTTGACACTGCGTCGCCACGGCGTATAGTTGTGTCATGCAACAAATGACCCACAAGCCTGCCGGAACCGCTCTCGAAGGGACGGGGGATCCGTCCGAGAGCCGGGCGTTCTCCGCCGCGCTACAGGATCTGCTACGGGTCTACCAACTGCGCGACCGCGAGCGCATCTGCTGCTTCGACATCACCGTCAGCGAGTGCTACGCCCTTGAGACCTTGGTGCGCTTCGGACCGCTCACGCTGGGCGAGCTCGCTTCCCGCCTGCACCTCGACAAGAGCACGACCAGCCGGATCTTGCGCGCACTGGAGGAGAAGGCCTACGCGCGCCGCGCGCCGCACGCCGAGGATCGTCGTGCGCTCAGCCTGGAGGCCTCGACCGCGGGACGCGATCTGTACGAGCGCATCCAGATCGACCTCCAGAACCGGCATGAGGGCGTGCTCCGCGGCCTCGATCCGGCGGTGCGAAAAGCGGTTCTCCTGGTCGTTCGGCGCCTGCACGACGACGCCTGCACGAGCTGCGCTCCCGGCGGCGCCTGCGGATGAGCAGCCGAGGCGCAGCACGATCCGCCACTCAATAGTTGCATGGCACAAACAACAACTGCGCAATACGAGGAAATCCTGCCCATGACCTCCTCCCAGAGCCGCCCCGACATTTCGGTGTCGGCAGCCCAGGTCGACGATCTGCCGGCGTATTCCGCTTTGCTGAGCGCGGCCGGCTTGCCGCCGGCCGGTCTTGCGGAATGCTGGCGCCACGCGCTCGTGCTCCGAGAGGGTGGACGCGTCGTGGGCGGCGTCGCGCTCGAAGTCTACGAAGGGGCTGCGCTGCTGCGCTCTCTCGTGGTCGCGCCGCACCTGCGGGGTCGCGGCCTCGGCGAACGGCTCACGGACGCCGCGCTCCGTCTCGCGGCGGCGGCCGGTGCGCGCGAGGTCGGGTTGCTCACCGAAAGCGCCGCCGACTTCTTCACTCGCCGAGGCTTTCTTCCCGTCTCACGCGAGATGGTGCCTCAGGTGCTTCACGCTTCCGTGCAGTTTCGTACCGCCTGTCCGCAAAGTGCGCAGGCAATGACCCGGCGGATCGATACCGCCTACTTCCCGCTGACTCGGGACCAAACTCAGGAGACCGAAATGACCACGTCCATCACGCCCGCCGCGACCACCACCGAAGCGCCGAGCTCCGCCGTCAAGTCCTGCTGCGGACCGGAGTGCTGCGCTCCCTCCGAGTCGACAGCGGTCGCGACTCCGCTGGCGCCGGCCGAGGAGTTGGTGGCGCAGGTGCGCGATCGCTACGCCCGCATCGCGGAGGGTGAGGTGAACAGTTGTTGCGGGCCCGTACCGTGTGGCGCGAGCACCGCGCACGATGCCGTGGCGCTCGGCATCGGCTACAGCGAGGCCGACCTCGCGGCCTTGCCCGAGGGCGCCAACCTGGGTCTCGGCTGCGGCGCCCCGCTCGCGGCGCTCGATCCGCGGGCCGGAGAGGTGGTGCTCGATCTCGGCTCAGGCGCCGGCATGGACGTCTTCCTTGCCGCCCAACGCGTCGGTCCGACCGGTCGTGTGCTCGGCGTCGACATGACCCCGCAGATGATCGCGCGGGCGCGCGCCAATGCGGAGTTGCGCGGCGTCTCGAATGTCGAGTTCCGCGAGGGTCGTCTCGAAGCGCTGCCCTTGGACGACGCCTCCGTCGACGCCGCCACCAGCAATTGCGTCATCAACTTGGTGCCGGACAAGCGGCGGGTGTTCGCCGAGATCGCGCGCGTGCTGCGGCCGGGCGGGCGGCTGGTGGTGTCGGACATCGTGCTCGAGCGCCCGTTGCCGGCCGCGTTGGCACGAGACCTCATGGCCTACGTCGGCTGCGTCGCCGGCGCCGAGGTGCGTGCGACCTACTTCGACGGCCTCAGGGCGGCCGGCCTGAGTGAGATCGAGATCCTGCGCGACGTCGACTATCTCGAGCTGGTTGGAGACGTCCTGCCCGAAGAGGTGACGGCGCTGCTCGGGCGCGCCGGACTCGCTCCTGCCGACGTGCGCGGCCAAGTGCGCTCGATCACGTATCGCGCCCGGCGCGCCTGAGTCGCGGGCATCGCATACGGCGTGGCCCGCGCCGCGCTTGGTCGCAAACGGGGCGCCTCGGCCGCGCCTTGCGTCATCCTGGACGGCGGGCCCATCCGGTCCGCCGTCGCTGGCGTATTCTTCGAGAGCGCGCGGTACGGGATCGCGCTCGAGCTGCGGAGGTTGCCTTGTCCGAACGTCCCCACATCGCCATCGTCGGAGCCGGTCCCGTTGGCCTCGACGCTGCTCTCGCGGCGGCCGAGGGCGGCTTTCCCTTCACCGTCTACGAAGCCGGCGTGGAGCTCGCCGCGAACGTGCGCTCCTGGGGCCACGTGCGCATGTTCACTCCCTGGTCGATGAACTTCTCGTCGCGCATGACCGCGGCTCTGGAGCGTGCCAGCCGGACACTGCCCGAGGCGGGAGTCGAGCCGACCGGCGACGAGCTGTTGTTTCATCTCCTCGAGCCGCTGTCCGAGCTGCCTCAGATCGCACCGCACCTACGGCTCGGCCAGCGCGTGCGTGCCATCGGTCGCGAGGGCCTGCTCAAGCACGAGGAGATCTCCTCTACGCGCCGCGCGGCGACGCCGTTTCGCCTGTTGATCGCCCATCGCGACGGCAGCGAGTCGATCACCCATGCGGACGTCGTCCTCGACTGCACCGGCACCTACGGCACGCCGAATAGCACCGGCGACGGTGGAATCCCGGCGCCCGGGGAGAAGTCGCTCGACCGGCGCATCGTGCGCTTCCTGCCGAACCTGTCGAGCGAGGAGGGTTCCTGGGCCGGGCAGACGGTACTGCTGGTGGGAGGCGGGCATTCGGCGCAGACGGCGGCCTGCGAGCTCGCCGATTTCGCCCAGCGCCATGCCGGCACCCGCGTGCATTGGGTGCTGCGCGCGGCGGCGCCGCACTTCGAGGGCAGCGAGGACGCGCTGCCGGCGCGCGCGGCGCTGCACGCGCGGGCGCAAGCGCTGCTCGACGGCGGCTCCCCCGCATTCACCGTTCACCACGGCGCCGTGGTGGACGGGCTCTCCGCAGTGGGCGGGCGCCTGTCGGTCCGGCTGCGCACGCCCGGCGGACCGGCCGAAGTGGTGGTCGATCGCGTGCTTTCGCTCACCGGCAGCGTGGGAGATCACAAACTCTATCGGCAGCTGCAGGTGCACGAGTGCTACGCCTTCGCGGCGCCGATGAAGCTCTCGGCTGCGCTCCTCGCCGCGAGCGGTGGCAGCGCGGACTGCCTCGATCAGCAGAGTCACGGTGTCGATGCGCTCAAGAACCCCGAGCCCGGGTTCTTCATCCTCGGCGCCAAGTCGTATGGGCGCAACAATACTTTCCTGCTGCGCGTGGGCTATCAGCAGGTCGAGGAAGTATTCGCGTTCCTGGCCGGCTGAGCAAGCGACTCCACGAACTCGCCGATCGCCGCCCAACAAGCGGCGGGGCCGGTCTGCAGCAGCAAATGCGGACCCGCGATCGAGATCATCTTCAGGGTCGGTCGCGCACGTAGCATGCGGCGCGCCGAGCCGCTGCGCACCAGACGGTCGGCGCTTGCCACGAGGGCCATCAACGGCACTGGGCAGTTGCGCAGGTCGTCCTCGGCAGCGCAGCCAAGGACGACCCGCAACCTCGCGGCCGTGGCCTCCGGATCGGATGCGCGCCGCGCGGCGAGCAGATCGTCGCGCAGATCCGGCGGCGCGTCACGGCCCGCGAGGAACAGTCGAAAACCCAGGCCGGGCGCACGCATCCGAAAGAGCCAGGGCGTCACGAAGTGTCGCAACGCGGCCCACGCGGGAGGCGAGACGAAAGTGACGCACAGGATCACGGCCACCAGTCCGGGGGGGCGCAGAGCGGCGAGCGCAAGAGCAAGCGGGGCCGAGAAGGACTCCCCGAGCAGCACGTAGGGACGATCCCGTGGCAGCGCGGGCTCGACGCGGCGGGCCAGCGCTGCGTAGCCCATCGCGCCCGACTGCGGCAGGGTCAGGATGCGGGTCTCGAGCTCGGAGGGCCTGGCGTCGATGAAGCGCCGAAAGAGCAGCCCCGTGCCGTCGAGGCCCGGCAGCAGGACCAGGGTGGGTGGGACCCCTTCGGCCACGGAGGATCCGTCAGGCCGGTTCTACGACCACGGCGGTGCCGTAGCACAGCACTTCGGTGACTCCGCCCATCACTTCCGTCGCGTCGTAGCGCACGCCGATGACGGCGTTCGCGCCCATTTGCCGCGCGTGCTGCAGCATCAGCGCGAAGGCCTCGGCGCGGGTCTTCTCGCAGAGCTCGGTAAAGAGCGTGATGTTGCCGCCGATGATGGTCTGGAGCGAGCCGCCGAGCGTGCCGAAGATGGAGCGCGAACGCACGGTAATGCCGCGCACGACGCCGAGGGAGCGCGTCACGCGTTGGCCGTGGATTTCGAAGGCGGTGGACGTAAGCGTGCTGGTCATCGTCGATCCTCCTCGCGAAACGCCGACGCGGGAGAGCGCGCGGCGCGCAGGGCAAGCCAGTCGGGGAGCAGGGCGACATGGGCGAGGCACTCGAGCGGTGCGGAGGCCCGTAGGTCCTCTTCGCGGTGGGATCCGCTGAGCACGCCGACCGCGTGCGCGCCGGCGTTGCGGGCCATGTCGAGATCGTACGTGGTGTCGCCGATCATCAAGGTGTCGCCCGCGGCGGCGCCGAGCTCGTCCATCAGACCCAGCAGCATTCCAGGATGAGGCTTGGGCGGCGCCTCGTCGACCGTCCGGGTGCCATGCACGAGCTCCGCCAGACCGGTCTTCGCGAGGTCGCGATCGAGTCCGCGGCGGCTCTTCGCGGTCGCTACGCCGAGCAGGAAACCCCGTCGTGCGAGATCGCCCAGCGCTTGGCGCACGCCCGGGAACAGCTGGGAGTGATCCTTGTACTCGGCCAGCCAATGATGGCGATAGCGCTCGACGACGAGCTCGTAGGTTTCCGACGCGATGCCGGGGTAGAACATCACGAAAGAGTCCCAGAGACCCATGCCGATCGCCTTGCGGATGATCGATTCGTCGCGCGGCTCGAGCCCGGCGTCGAGCATCGCCCGGCGCGTGCACTCGATGATCGAGCGCACCGAATCCATCAGGGTACCGTCCCAATCGAACACCAACAGGCGGAAGTTCGCGCTCACCGGCGGATTCTACTCGTGCCCTGATCAGTGACCGAGAGGGGTCGCCACCAGGTCGCCGTCGCCGGCGTTGCGACCGCGCGTGAGCAGAACCTCGCTCCACTCGCTGCCGGCGGAGACGACGGTGCTGTGGCCGAGGATCACGCGCCGCAGGCGGGCGCCCGCGCCGACCGCGGCACCGGGCAGGAGCAGGCAGTGTGTGACCTCGGCATCGCGTTCGACCAACGCACCCGTCTCGAGGACGCTGTCGCGCACCCGCGCGCCGGCGTCCACGATCGCCCCCGGGGCAACTCGTGGGCGGCCGAAGGACCTCGTCGCCGCGTCGAGAACGCCGTCGAGATAGCGCCGCGGAGTCCCGAGGTCATGCCACGGCCGGTCGGTGGTGAGCGACGCGATCGCCCCGCCGGCCGCGAGGAGCGGCTCGTAGAGACCCGCGATGATGTCCGCGGGACCTTCCTGTACCCGGGCGAGCAACCGGGGCGCGATCGCGTGCGCGCCCGCAAAGACCAGGCGACGCGTCTCGCCGGGAACCGCCGCCGCACGCCGGAAGCTGCGCACGGCGCCGGCGGCGTCGATCCCCACCCCGCCGCCGAAGACTGCCGGGTCGAGCGTCTCGTGCAGCAGCAGAGTGGCCTCGGCGCCGGACTCGCGGTGGCGGCGGACCAGCTCGGCCAGCGGCCAGCGGCAGAGGCTGTCGCCGTTGAGCAACAGCACGATCTCGGCCTCGCCGAGGAATCCGCGCAGCGGGTAAAGAGCGCCCAGCGTGCCCTGCAGCGTCGCTTCGCGCGAGTAGATCAGCGGCAGACCGGCGTACGCCGCGCCGAAGTGCGTCGCGATGGTGTCGCCGAGATGATGCAGATTGAGCGCCGCCGCCTCGCAACCGGCCTTCGCGAGCTGGCGCAAGGTGGTGCCGGCGATGGGCTCGCCGGCGACGGGCAACAGTGGTTTCGGGACGAGGTCGGTGAGCGGCCGCAGGCGCTCTCCTCGCCCGGCGGCGAGGACCAGAGCGCGCAGGCGCGGCCGGCTCATTCCTCGGGGAACACCATCTCGGGCGGCGCTTCCGGGTGATCCTTGAGGTAGTCGTCGTAGAGGCGCAAGTAGGAACGCTGCTCGACCTTCTTGAGATCCAGCCCGCAGCGCTTGGCGAGCACCTCGGCGCGATCGCCCTCGAACTCCACGAAATCGCCGATCGGCGTATGGTCGAGCGCGATCTCGACGCCGCCCACGCGCCATTCCTCGCGCACCTTCTGGTAGCGGCGCACGACGGTGTAGCCGAGCGCCTCGAAGAGCGCCTTGGCCTGGTCGACGCCCTCGCCCTCGACATTGAACTCGTGCTCGATGCGCACCTTGACGGCGCCTTCCTGGCGGCGCGGGCCCTTGTACGTCACCCGCGCGCCGCGACCGTCCCGCCGCAGGCGCAGCACGCAGCCGGCGGCTTCGAGCTGACCCTCGCGATCGAGCACCCAGTTGTCCTCGAACGACGCCGGGCCGAGGCGGTCGCCTTCGATCTCGATCACGCGCTCGCGCACGCCGTCGAGACCCTCGACCTTGAATTTCAGCTCCCGCTCTTCGGGCGGCTTCTTCGGCAGCGTCATGAACCCATGTCCTAGCCACCCATGCGATCGAGCAGGCGCGCGATCGTGCGGATGCCGTTGAAGTAGTGCGTGATGTTGAATTTTTCGTTCGGCGAGTGCAGGCGGTCGTCCGACAATCCGAAGCCCATGAGCAGGACGGGGGTGCGCAGAACCTTCGAGAACGTGGTCACGATCGGGATCGAGCCACCCTCGCGGATGCGCACCGGACGGGTGCTCCACGTGTCCTCGAGCGCCGCCGAGGCCGCGTCGATCGCCGGACCCTTGGTTTCGAGCAGCACCGGGTCGGCGCCGTGCAGGTAAGTGACCTCGACGGTTACGCCCTTGGGTGCCACCTTCTTCACGTAGTCGGTGAACAGCTTGGCGATTTTGGTCGGCTCCTGGTCCGGCACCAGCCGCATGGAAATCTTGGCGCCTGCCCAGGAGGGGAGCACGGTCTTCGCGCCCTTACCCTGATAGCCGCCGTACATGCCGTTCATGTCGCAGGTCGGGCGCGTCCAGGTGCGCTCGAGGTAGCTGTAGCCGTGTTCGCCGTTGAGCTCCGGAACGTTGAGGTCGCGCCGCGTGGCTTCTTCGTCGAAACCGAGGTGGCGGAATTCGTCGCGCTCCCAAGTCTCGACCGGCCGCACGTCGTCGTAGAAACCGTCGATGAGAACGCGGCCCGTGTTGACGTCGTGCAGTTGGCTCACGATGTGGCACAGGGCGTTGAGCGGGTTGGTGACGCCGCCGCCGAAGGTCCCCGAGTGCAGGTCGCGATTGGGGCCGGTGACCTTGATCTCCATGTACGCGAGTCCCTTGAGCCCGTACGTCAGCGCCGGCTTGCCGGGGGCGTACATCGACGAGTCCGAGACCACGACGCAGTCGCAGGCCAGCTTCTTGCCGCGATCCTCGCGTACGAAGTGGTCGATCGATTCACCGCCGGATTCCTCTTCGCCCTCGACTAGGAACTTGACGTTCACCGGCAACGAGCCGCGCTCGGCGAGCGTCGCGGCGATCGCCTTCAAGTGCGTGAAGGACTGGCCCTTGTCGTCGGTCGAGCCGCGGCAGACCAGCAGATCACCCTCTTCTGTCGGCTCGAACGGCGGGTGGCGCCAAAGATCGACCGGATCGACCGGCTGCACGTCATAATGGCCATAAAACAGGATGGTCGGCTTGCCGGGAGCGCCCAGCCACTCGCCGTAGACCATCGGATGGCCCTTGGTCTCGATCAATTCGGCGGCGAGCCCGGCGGAGGTCATCTTGCCGCGCAGCCACTCGGCGCAGCGCAGGATGTCCCGCTTGTAGTCCGGGTCGGTGGAGATCGACGGAAAGCGCAAGTATTCCTTGAGCTCGTCGAGATACGCATCCTTCTCGCGCTCGATTCGCGCCAGGACGTCGTTGCTGTCTTTCGGCATGAGTCGTTCCCCTTGCTACGCGCTGCGCCAGCGCGGACCCTGTTGGCCCGCCTTCGCGAGCGGGCAGTCTAGCAGAGCGTCCGCGCCGGCCCGGCTGTCTCGAGCGCTGTGCGCGAGGCCTCGAAGTCGGCGGCGACTCCGCCGCTGTGATTGGCTGAGGTCATGCAGACCGCCGCGCGGAAAACGAGGCGCGGCGGTCCAGAGCCAGCGGACTAATCGTCGAAACCCCTGCCGGTCTTCTTCCAGTCGGCGAGGAAGCGCTCGAGGCCGACATCGGTGAGCGGATGCTTGTAGAGCGACTCGAGGACCTTGAAGGGAATCGTCACCACGTCGGCGCCCAGCAGCCCGGCCTGGACGACGTGCAGCGGATGACGCACCGAGGCCACCAGCACCTGGGTCTCGAAGTCGTAGTTGCGGTAGATCGTGACGATCTGCTCGATCAGCTCCATGCCTTCCTCGGAGACGTCGTCGAGTCGGCCGATGAACGGCGAGATGTACGCCGCGCCGGCCTTGGCCGCGAGCAGCGCCTGCCCGGCCGAGAAGCACAGTGTCACGTTGCAGCGGATGCCTTCGCTGCGAAATTTCTGGACTGCCTGGAGGCCCACCGGTCCGAGCGGCACCTTCACCACCACGTTGTCTGCGATCGCCGCTAGCTTGTGACCCTGTTCCAGCATGCCGTCGAGGTCGGTTGCGAGCACCTCGCCGGAAACCGGACCCGGCACGAGCTTCGCCACCTCGCGCACGGTGTCGAGATACTTCTTGCCCTGCTTGGCGACCAGGCTGGGGTTGGTGGTGACGCCGTCCACCATGCCCCAGGCGAGGCCGGTCTTGATCTCTTCGAGGTCCGCGGTGTCGAGGAAGAACTGCATGGCTTGCTCCTTCTGCTAGGCCGGCGCGTGGAGATTTGGGAAGTCGACGACGCGCTCGTCCGGGTCTTCGTTCTGACGATAGAGGATGGCGATGTGGCCGACCACGCCGGGCACGTCGCAGGCCAGGCGCTGGGCGATCTGCTCAGTGAGCTCGCGCTTTTCTTCCTTGCCGGCGAGGAACTTCACCTTGATCAGCTCATGATGCCTGAGCTGTTCGTCGATCTGTTGGAAGACGCCCTCGGTCAGCCCCTGTTTGCCGATGTGCACCAGGGGCTCGAGGGGATGCGCCACCCCGCGCAGGGTCTTTCGTTCGCGGGACGTGAGCTCGCGCATCGGCATGCGGAGAGCCTACTACGAGGCCGTGCGCCGCTGCGCCGCTGCGGACCGTCCGCGACCGGCAAATGGAAACGGGCCCGAGCTTGCGCCCGGGCCCGCGTGTTCGATCGGCCGACGCGTCGCCGCTAGTTGACCGGTTCCCCGACCAACGGTTCCGGCTCGTCGCCATCGCCGTCGCCGTTGTCCTTCTCGAGGATCTTCGCCACCGCAACCAGCTTGTCGTCCCCCTCGAGGTCCATCAGCTTCACGCCCTGCGTCGAGCGGCCGATCTGCCGGACGTCGGCGACGTTCAGGCGGATGATCATGCCCTCGTGGGTGATGAGCATCATGCCGTCCTCGGTGCGCACCTGCTTGAAGCCCACCACCTTGCCGGTCTTCTCCGAGACCTTGAGGTTGATGATGCCGAGACCGCCGCGGCTCTGGACGCGGTACTCGCCGGTCTCCGTGCGCTTGCCGTAGCCGCGTTCGCAGACCGTGAGGATGTCGCCTTCCTTCTCGAGCGGCTCCATGCCGACCACGGCGTCGTGATCGCGCAGGTCGATACCGCGGACACCGGTGGTCGAACGACCGGTCGGCCTGACGTCGCTCTCCGGGAAGCGGATCGAGAAGCCGTTGCGCGTCCCGATGAGGATTTCCTTGTCGCCATCCGTGGCGCGGACGTCCAGCAAGCGATCGCCGTCCTCGATGTTGATGGCGATGATGCCGCCAGCCCGCGGGTTGCCGTATTCGGCGAGCACGGTCTTCTTGATCGTGCCGTTGCGGGTCGCGAAGACCAGGAACTTGTCCTCCGGGAACTCGCGCACCGCGACCGAGGCCGCGATCTTCTCGCTCTGCTCGAGGTTGAGCAGGTTGATGATCGCCTTGCCCTTGGCGGCCGGCCCGGCCTGGGGGATGTCGTAGACCTTGATCCAGTGCACGCGGCCGCTTTCGGTGAAGACCAGCACGTAGCTGTGGGCGGAGGCGACATACAGACGCTCGACGAAGTCGCCGTCCTTGGTCGACATGCCGTTCCTGCCCTTGCCGCCGCGGCCCTGCGCGCGGTAGAGCGAGAGCGGCGAGCGCTTGATGTAGCCCGAGTTGGTGATCGTGATCACCATGTCCTCGTCGGCGATCATGTCCTCGAGGGTGATCTCGTTGGTCTCGGGGATGATCTCGGTGCGGCGCTTGTCGCCGTAGTTGTCCTTCACCTCGAGCAGCTCGCGGCGAATCTCCTCGAGCAGCAGCTTGTCCGAGGCCAGAATGGCGCGCAGGCGCTCGATCAGGAGCATCAGCTCCTTGTACTCGTCGACGATCTTCTGCCGCTCGAGTCCGGTCAGGCGCTGCAGGCGCATCTCGAGGATCGCCTGAGCCTGGACGTCGCTGAACGCGAAGTTCGCGATCAGACGTTCCTTCGCTTCCGGCGGCGTCTGGCTCGAGCGGATGGTGGCGATCACCTCGTCGAGATGATCGAGCGCCTTGAGCAGGCCTTCCAAGATGTGGGCGCGCTCTTCCGCTTTGCGCAGGTCATACCGGGTGCGGCGGATGATGACGACCTTGCGGTGGTCGAGGAAGTGGCGCAGCAGGTCCTTGAGGGTCAGGACCTTCGGCTGGTTGTCGACGATCGCGAGCAGGATGATGCCGAACGTCGTCTGCATCTGCGTGAGCTTGTAGAGCGAGTTGAGGATGACCTCGGGAACCTCGCCGCGCTTCACGTCGAGCACGATGCGGATGCCTTCGCGGTCGGACTCGTCGCGCAGATCCGACAGGCCTTCGAGCTTCTTCTCGCGCACGAG
>WBZN01001582.1_pt1 | contig 13578 bp, 13 predicted proteins | sample 5204281 | NCBI WGS metagenome assembly WBZN01 (sample SAMN12344347, study PRJNA552823) | activated sludge metagenome | biome: Activated sludge suspended growth; feature: Nitrification reactor; material: Wastewater; isolation source: activated sludge from nitrification reactor of wastewater...
ATCGAAAACGCAAATGTGCTGACGAGTTCCTGCACGGTCAGGGGAACGACCAGGGAAAAGAGAGCGATGGCCAAGGCGTAGGAGACGATGAGAGTGAGGACGCGCTGTTCGAGGCCGATCACCAGCGCCAGCCGGGAAACTTCCCCCCAGAAGGTGCTGCGAACCGGCTTCAGCTCTAAATAGCGACCGGGCATGAGAGCCTCTCAGGGAGCACGCCGTCCCGAATCGCGCTGCACAGGTACAACGTGATGAGGGACAGTCCCGCCGCGAGCAGGAGAGAGGAGCGAGCCATGGGGATCCTTACTGTCTTGGCTTCGCTGGCCTTGTGATAAATCCTCTTCGCTTGGTCAAACGATTCAAGCATTCGGAACAGAGCTCTTGCCGGCTGAGGTCGTCGAAGCATAGTTGAACAGAGCGCCTGGCGCAGCGCTCGCAATACATGATCACGGCGGATTGTCGATCATTCGAGATCACAGAAGACTCCTTCACTCTCCTTCCCTCCTTAGTTCATTCATGCCTGGGGATGACCCGGCTTGTACCCTCAGGCAGCTCAGCCTCACGCAGAAGAGACCATGCCTGCTGCCACCTCATGCGCTCGAAGCAATTTTCGCAGAGCAGCAGTTTGCTCCACTGATCGAACATGAGCCGCCCGTCGCTTCGACCGCATCGCTCACAAGGATGATCCGTCGGTTCCATAACTTCACATTCCTATTCCGATCCGTTCATTTGAATAATGCGATCATTCCGCTGCTGGCCTAAGCAACTCGTATGCCTTACTGTCCAGGCCAGAAAATATATTGGATCTATGAGGGTTTGGACCTATAAGCCGACTCGCCTACATCGCCGTAACCTTGACCCAACGAACATTCAGGAAGTAGTTCTGCAAAAATTGCACATCGGCTTATAGTAGGAATGGCATCCTGCCCATGGAAAGAAAAAGCCCTGCTCACGACCGCTGCCCGACGCTCGAAGAAGTCTGCGTACTTGAGGCGCGTTGCCGTGGCTGCGAGGGTTACTGGTATTTGCCATCCATACGGGCATACGGATGGACAGAGAACCATTCAGGCAAATCAGGCTGGGCGTGGGAGGAAGGGGCCACCGGCGAGATCGTCATGGATTACTTACGCACATCTCCCAACACACACCAGAGACGGCGCGTGCCGGACTTCTGATCGGTCACAGCCTGACCGGAGAAGAAACTTTGCTGCCAGGCGACGATATCGTCTTTAGGATGGGGCGTGGCCGTCCAGTAGATGCCGGACTTGATATTGCGAAAGGGATGACCCGCCGGTAGCGAGGGATCCTGCTGATCCAGATCGACCAGCGTCTTGATTTCGTCGATGCTCGGCGCGCGCCAGCCCTGCTTCCCACCGACGGTTTTCGTGGCGCATCGGGCGATGGACCGGTCCCACACATCGAAGACATAATCCGGCTCCCGCTCCCAGACCAGGCCGCTCACAGCATCTTTCACCGCCTCCCCGTCCAGGATCAGCACAAATCGCGAGGAACTTTCCTCAGCATAGACATGGCCCGGCATCGTACCGGCCCAGAGGGAGAACAGAGCAGCAAAAACCCGGCAGCGGAGCCATACGATTCGCATGCGGGCAGTGTGCACCATGCTTGAGCACTTTTCAAGGATAGGGTGGGGAAGTAGAACGTGCTACCAGTCCAGGCGCCGGTATTGCCGCCTCAGAAGCATCGCACCCCACAACAAGGCCAGCAGCATCAGCGCCGTGCCGATCCCATAGGCCAGCTTCGCCAGACGATGGTCGTAGGGCAGCCAACCGAGCATGGTGAGAAGGTTGTTCCAGTCGTGCGCATCGACTTCTTTGCCGGTAAATCCGCCGAGCAGGATGAGGTCCATCGCGCGGGCATCGTTGATATAGGGTGCGACGTCCATGAAGTTTTCTGCCGTCCACCAAAGGGCGACCGAGCCGCCGAACGGATCACGCGTCTTGACGAGAAACGTGACTAGACAGATCAGCGGCATGAGGATCTGTCCGAGGCTGCCGCCGAGGATAGTCATGAATCGTCCGAAAGGCATGAACAACAGATGGCCGGCTTCGTGGAACGGCAGGTTCACCAGGTGCAAAAACGAGTCGCCGGTGTCATTCGTATCGAGCGGTGTAGTTACGAATCGCCACCCCCAGACCACCAATAGCAGGAAGACCAGCACACGCCCGGCGAAATAAAACGGGTTGACCGACTCCTCGGTCGTGAACAGCCAATCCTTGGCAAAATTCGGCCAGCGAGATTCGCGCACCGGCTGTCGCCGATTCATCGATAGACTGGGTCGTGAGGCCGAGGCTATCTTGGCGAAGATAATGCCGCAGCAGGCGCACTCTATCATCCCGTCTCCCTGTTCCCATCCACATTTTTGACAACGCATCGGTCAGCGCAGAATGAACGGCTCCCATGAGAAGGTCACGGCAAAGATGAGCAAGGCAATCCACCCGATCAGTACGCGGGCGGTCCCCAATTCGCGACCGGGATTTCGCACCGGCGGATGGGCCAACCCCATCAGGCCGGCAAGTCCCACCCACAAGAACCACCCCTTCCAACCCAGCCACCCGAACAGCATCAGAATCGGCACGAGGGCGACGGCCACACTGCGCTGCCGCTCTCCCAACAGAGCATAGGCGACATGCCCCCCATCGAGCTGGCCGATCGGCAGCAGATTGAGCGACGTAATGAAGAGGCCGAACCAGGCGGCAAATCCGACCGGGTGGAGAATCACGTCTGCAGTGGGCGACAGCGGGCCGATCACGACCCACGAGGTGAATTGAAGCAACAATGGTTCCCCCAGGTGCATGCCATAGCTACTTTGAATCGGCACGACCGTGGAAAGCCGGAGCCCGATCACCAGGGCGATCACCGCGACGACGAACCCAGCGATTGGCCCCGCAACCCCGATATCGAACAACGCCCGGCGATCGGTCAGCGGCGCGCGCATGCGAATGATAGCCCCAAAGGTACCGACAAAATGCGGCAGTCCCGGCACGAACAGCGGCAACGACGTGGGCACCCCATGCAGGCGCGACAACAGATAGTGGCCCAGTTCATGCGTGACCAGAATACCGAGCAGGGTCGCGGCAAAGGGAATCCCTCTCCATAACGAACCGGGATCGTCGACCAGGAAGTTCCAGGGGCCGACCAGAGGATTGGTGTTGGTTTGGTAGGCTCCGGCCCACAACACGGTAAACACGGTGGCCAGAAACAACAGCCCGGGGAGGACACGTGCCGAGAAGCGCGGAGGTTCCTCTTCCGCCCATTCGTCATCCTCAGCGTCCTCGAATGAGGAAGAAACCAGTTCACCCGAAGACCGGTTTTGATCCGACTCGTCGCGGTTCACACAGGCCTCTGGGTTTTACGTCGCGAACGGATTATGGCAAAGTTCCTCGCGAACTGTCGTGGCCGGTCCATGCCCCGGGAAAAGGCGTGTATCAGGGGAAAGCGCCAGCAACCGCTGACGGACGGAATCGAGATGCGTCTGATACAGCCCCGCCGGATTGGAGCGACCGATCGAGCCGGCAAACAGAGTATCACCCACAAAACAGATAGGTTCCCCTGCCTGTTCGAGACGATAACAGACCCCGCCTGGAGTATGACCCGGAGTCGGCATGAAACGCAGCGTCAATCCGCCGACGTGCAATGTCCCGCCCTGCTGCGGCACGTGCAGCACCTCCTGCGGGGGCCGCCAGCTGAGAAGATCGAGATCCTCAGGGCCGAGATACACCGCCGCTGGGCTGGCCTTCAGGATCGCCTCAATTCCCTCGGCATGATCGGAGTGACCATGCGTCAGACAAATCGCCTGTAAGCGAAGTTTCCGTGTGGCGAGCAGATCCAACATCGCGCGTGCATTGTAGGCGGTGTCGATGATGATGGCTTCGCCACGATCATGGACAATATAACCCTTCACCTCATAGCCGCCGATCGAGCCCAGCACGGTTTCAACATGAGCCATGGACGTTGGAAGTGGCTGAGGGGTCCAACCTTCTGCCACCTGTGTGAGCGGGTCCTCCCTCAGGCCAAGCGCACGGGCCACGGCCTGCACCTGATCACGACCGTGCGGGGCCTGGCCGCGCTCCAGTTCGGCCACCTCGACCTCAGGCACGCCACTCGCCCGCGCGATATCAGCCACCGAACGCTGCTGCCCGGTCCGGGCCTTCTTTAGAATATCACTCAGTTCGTCTTCAAGAGGCATGCGTCTCTCTCTAGGGGAAAAGCGATCAACTCTCAGGAACCAGCGTAATTTCCTTCACCTCGCCGAAACTCGCCAGCACTTTCGACAAGGCCTCGCCGGAGCCGACCGCGAGAATCCGCAAGCGCTCGGGATTAAAATGCGCGTTCGCTGCCCGCTGGATATCCTCCTTGGTGAGCTTCACCACCTTGTCCCGAATCTGCTGTAGCCAATCTTTCGGCAAGCCATCGTATTCAAGATCCATCAAGCGCCCCACGATGCTCGACGCGCTGGTGAACGAGAAGACGAAAGAATTCACATAGGCTTCTTTGGCTTCCTCCAGCTCGGCATCCGTCACCGGCTCATGACGCATCCGCTCCATGTTCGCTACGAAGCGATTGACCACCTCTTGCGTGGACGACAGCTTGGTCTCCGCGCGCATCAGCCACACGCCTTCATCGTAGACGCTGGCGCGGAGGCCGCTGCCGACGGAATAGGCCAACCCGCGCTTGGTGCGCACATCGTTAAAGAGCCGGCTCCGGAATGAACTGCCGCCCAGAATGTCGTTGGCAATCGCCACCGCGACGTAATCGGGATGCGTTTCCTTGACTGTCAAGTGACCCACCCGCAGATGGGTTTGCGACGTCTCCTTGTTCACGAATCGCACCAGGCCGGTCTTGAAGTCGGACTCCGCCACTGCCGGAATCGTGACGTCCGGCACGGTCCCTTTGGCCCAATCCCCGAAGGCTTCGCGCAACAGCACCAGCATGTCGGCCTTGTCGAAATCGCCGGTCACACCGAGGATGATGCCGTTGGGATGCACGGTCTGTTGATGAAAGGCCTCCAGATCTTCGCGGGTGATCGATTCGATTGAACGCACTGACGTTTCACGCGCGCTCGGATGGGTCGGACCGTAGAGCAGTTTTGCGAATTCCCGTCCCACGATGGAACCGGGACTGTCCTGCCGGCGCCGGATTCCTTCCAGCGCCTGCAACTTCGCCAACTCGACCCGGCTCTGCTCAAAGGCCGGCCGCCGCAACAGGTCGGCGAAGATCTGCAGCCCGCGCTTCAGGTCCTTCTTCAGGACATCGAGCGAGGCGGAACCGGATTCTTTGCCAAAACCGATGGACACGGTCGCCGCTAACTGTTCCAGCTCCTCATCGACCTCATCGGGCGACATCCCCGCCGAACCACCGGCGCGCATTGCTGCCCCGGTCATCCCCGCCAGGCCGACCTTGTCCGCCGGATCCAGCCAACTGCCGGTCTTGAGCGTGGCGTTGATGGTTACGAGCGGCAACTCGTGATCTTCCAGTAAATACACCACCAGGCCGTTTTCGAGCACGAGGCGCTCCGCGTCCGGCGGATTAAATTCCACCGTCGGGAACCGCATGGTGCGTGGACTGTCCAGCGCCAGGTCAGCCGCGAAACCCATCGTCGCCGGTCCCAGAAACACCATGATCATCGCCAGGATCGATACCCATCTTCTCTCTGCGCTCATTCCAGGTCCTCCGCCACCCTCACGCTTCACAAGATACGCTTCACGAATTACGCGCCTCATCGGACCACCTCACCCACGGCCGCCATCTTCTTATCCGGCGCCTTTTTTACCAGCACTCCGACGGTCCGATTCGGCTTGGTCAAATACTGAGCAGCAACCCGTTGAACATCGGCCGGCTTCACGGCTGCGATCCGGTCGCGCGCATTCAGCACATAACGCCAGGTTCCGGCCACGGTTTGATAAAACGCCAATTGCGAAGCCAGGCCGCTGTTGGAGCGCAGGGATCGCACCAGATCCGCATCGAGTCCGTTGAGGACCCGCTCAAACTCCTTGGCCGAGATCGGTTCAGTCTTCAGCCGCTCAAGTTCCTCGTAAATCGCCGATTCCACCTCCGCCGTCGTATGGGGCGCCAACGGTGTCGCCGCAATGACGAACAGGTTCGGCGCACGAACGCCGGGGTAATTCGTGTCGGACAACACGGAGGCCGCCAGCCGCTTGTCGCGCACCAACGTGCTGTACAAACGCGAGGTCACCCCTTCGGTCAACACTTCGTCGATCACGTCGAACACGAAATCGTCCGGATGCCCGATGGTGGGCTTGTGGTATCCGATCGCCAGCGCCGGTTCGGCATCGAATTCAATTTCGACCCGACGCTCTCCGCGCTGCGGCGGCTCCTCGGTCACCAACGCCGGAATGGGCGGCGCGGCCGGAATCTTGCCGAACGTCTGCTCGATCAATGCGATCACGTCTTTCGGCTGAATATCGCCGACGATGGCCACGGTCGCATTGTTCGGGCCGTAATAGGTTTTGAAAAAGGCTTCGGTGGCAGCCGGTGTGAGGGCCAGAATATCCGAACCCCAGCCGATCGTCGGGACACCGTACTGATGCGCCTGGAACGCCGTGGACGTGAACGTCTCATAGAGCAGCCCGTTCGGACTGTCGTCGGTCCGGAGTCGCCGTTCTTCCATGACCACACCGCGTTCCTTATAAAACTCGCGCAGGACGGGATGCGCCATGCGGTCGGATTCCAACGCCGCCCAGAGCGGCAAACGGTTGGCGGGCAAGCTGATCACATACCGGGTGATGTCTTTGCCGGTCGAGGCATTGAGGCCGACCCCGCCGTGGCGTTGATAGAGCAGCGCCATCTCATTGCCCACCACATACTCGCCGGCCTTCTCCTGTAATTCTTTAAACCGCCGCTGCAGTTGTTGCACCTCTTGCGACACCACATGCGGCTTGCCTTCCATCTGTGCGCGGGTGGCTTCCTCGCGCTCGCGCCGGTCGAGCTCGTTCCCGACCATAGTCAAATCGTCCAATACGGCCTGTTCCCGCTCATGATCTCGCGTACCGACGGTCCGCGTGCCTTTGAACGCCATGTGTTCGTATAAATGGGCCAGCCCGGTCAGCCCCACCTGTTCATTCACGCCGCCGACCCCGAAGGTCATGTTGATACTGACGATCGGAGCTTGATGCCGCTCCACCATCAAGACCGTCATCCCGTTGGCCAGCTTATGTTCGATGACCCGGTCGGCCAGGCTCGGGGACTCCGCGTACCCCGGCGCAGCCGCCGCGAGAAGTCCGGCCAGGATCAGGACACCCATTGTGTGCGCTCGTTCGATGCTGATCATATGAAGAGCTCCATCAGTTCCTCCGGGCGTTCAATAAACCAATCCGGCTGGCAGGCCGCCATCTTCTGACGATTGCCCATGCCATAGCCTACTGCACAAACCCGAATACCCGCATTGTGCCCGCCGTTGATGTCATTCGTGCTGTCCCCGATAAGCACCGTACGATCCTTGTCCGCGCCGAGTTGTTCCATCACATGCACCAGCATGCCCGGCTCTGGCTTCAGGCCGAACCCGTTGTCGCCGCCGACGATATAGGCAAAGTGCTGGGGCCCGAGTCCGTTCAAAATGACGTTGGTATATTCGATCGATTTGTTCGTCGCCACGGCTTTCGGCTTGGCGGAGTAATGCGCGAGGACCCGATCGATTCCCGGATAGAACGCGGTGCGGTCGAGGCAATGCTCCAAGTAGTGTCCGCGAAACACGCGTAGCGCTTCGTCGTACAGATCCTTGTTGCCCTCGCCGACTGCCAGGCGCAACAGTTTTTTCACACCGTCGCCGACGAATCCGAAAATTTCCTCTTGCGGACGCTCCGGTACGCCCAGATCGCGCAACGTCAAATTGACGCTGTCGGCGATATCCCACTTCGACTCGATGAGCGTGCCGTCGAGGTCGAAGATGAGCAAATCGATCGCAGCCTTCTTCGTCATTCTTTTGCCTTTCGCAATTCCGCCTGCAAGGCCGCTAACGAGGCCTGCCGCGTTCCGTCTTTTTCTTCCAGCATGGCCTGTCGCACCACATTCAGCATGCGCTTCTGTCCCACGTGGGGCGGCAGAATCGGTTCCATGATTTTCCACCGCCCGTTCTTGACCCTCACCCGGACCCGCGCCTGTTCCGTGCCGGGCTCCGGCACAAACCCGGCGGTATCCAGGTACATGACGCCCAGCACATGAAACTCCACCGGCACGATCACCTCCAGCCGGTTCACAATCTCCCACTGACGGAAATCGTCCGGCACCGCGAAGCCATTGATCACGATGACCTTGCCCCAGGCCGGCTCTTCCTTCCAATCCACAAATCCTGCCACCGATTCGAAGGAACTCGCATCGAGCCGCACCCCCTTGTTGTCGAGGGCGAAATATTTTTCCACGACCTTGGCCGGTGAATGCGACACCGCATTGGTTTGCGCATGCCCTGGTGCGGCCCAAGCCGTCAGCCAGACGACTCCCATCATCAATCCGATGTTCGCAACACGCAAAGACATCATACCGCTACCCTACCTCATGCAATTTCATCAGATTCGTCCCCCCCGGCTGCCCGACTCTTGTTCCGGACAGAATCACGATGCGATGACCGGCTTTTGCCAGACCTTCCCCCCTCAACCGGCGTTCCGCCTCGTTGACCCACTCATCGGTCGTTGGAATCTGCGGCATGGTGTGAGGCGTCACGCCCCAATAGAGGGCCATGCGCCGACAGATCGATTCAAAGGGAGTAAACCCGATGATCGGCGCAGCCGGACGTTGTTTCGATACCAGCCGGGCCGTCGTTCCCCGCTCACTGAAGGCCACAATGGCATTCGCGCCGGTCGCTGCCGCCGCCGAGGAAGCCGACAGGCAGATGGCCTCCTCGAATGTCAGACAGGTATTGTCCGCCGGCGTTCGCCTGACAAATCCCGGGCCCGTTTCAACCTCCGCCGCCCGCACGATCCGATCCATCACCTGCACCACTTCAACCGGATACTGCCCGACGGCCGTTTCGGCCGACAGCATGACGGCGTCGGTACCATCGAACACGGCGTTGGCCACATCCGACGCTTCCGCCCTGGTCGGCCGCATGTGTCGCGTCATCGATTCCAACATTTGCGTGGCGGTGATGACCAGCCGCCGACGGCGATTCGCGGTCGCGATAATGCGCTTTTGCAACACCGGCACGGCTTCCGGTCCCAACTCGACGCCCAAATCACCGCGCGCCACCATCACCCCGTCCGCCTGCGCGAGGATCGCCTCCAGCTCCGTCACCGCTTCCTGTCGCTCAATCTTGGCGATGACCGGCACATCTCCGCCGCACTCGGCGATCAATCGTTTGGCGGCGAGGACATCTTCCGCACCGCGCACAAATGACAGCGCGATATAATCCACGCCTTGTGCGACGCCGAATCGCACATCCTCCCGGTCCTTGTCCGTCAACGTAGGCGCACTGACCACCGTCCCGGGCAGATTCATGCCCTTATGAGACGTGACACGCCCGCCTGCCACCACCGTGCATTCCACCACGCCATCGACGATCCTGTCCGCCGACAATTCCACGAGTCCGTCATCGATCAGTATTTTGGCCCCGGGCCGAATGTCCCTAGTCAAGGCCTGGTAGGTGACGGGAATCTCCTGCACCTTGCCGGCCGACATCACGGTCCGGGCGCCGATCTGTCCGCCTGATCGCAGGGTCATCGTTCGCAACCGCACAGGCTGGCCGGCCAGGAGCTCCAGCACGCCGTCGATATCTCCGACACGAATGCGCGGGCCCTGCAAGTCTTGAATAATTGCCACTGCCACACCCTGGCGGTCAGCGGCCTCCCGAATGACTTTGATTGCCTGACCATGGGAAGCATGGGTGCCGTGAGAAAAGTTCAGCCGCGCCGCATTCATGCCGGCTTGTATGAGCTGTTCAAGCACGCCTGCGCCATCACTCGCCGGACCGATGGTGCAGACGATTTTCGCTTTTCGCATGCTGTTGTTCTTCTGTCTTGACAAGATTGGCCCGGCACACCATCTTGTACGTATGCGGTAAGGCTTGAAGCGTCTCTGGTTCGGTCGGCAACGGGTCATTCTAACAAACCCGCCCCTATGCCGCAAAAGAACATGCATGGCGTCCGGGAGAATATCGAGGCCAGACTCATTAAAACATTCTTACAAAGTCACACACCACGAGGCGATTCATGAGCGCATCGGACAAGCAGTCAACGGAGCAGTTGGACTTTGTCACGATGGAGGGCTTGCTGGCCTATGGAGAAGCCCTCGCACAACGTTCATCGAGCGGCAGGTTCCTGTTGCCGCCTCCGCCCCTGCCAACGGCGGACAGGTTGCAGCATACACGGGCAGCGACAGACCGGATCAGGACATTCATCCAGCATGCGCAGGCAGGCCTGGCCAGCGCCGAGGCCTATCGCACCGCGCGGCAGGAACTGCTCACCAGCGCCTGCGGAAATGATCCGCTGATCTTCTTCGCCGCCTGGAACCTGCTGCTCGCACGAGGGGAACTCGCGCCCTTGTACCGGGCCCCGATCGGCGCGACCCAAAAGCCCGCGCATCGCCGCCCTGTCGCCATCGTGCCGCGGACTCAATTGACCCCGCAGCTGGCCGAAGGCCGGATCGTCCTGGATCTGGGCGATGACCGGTTCTGGCTGCTTCCCCGCGATCTCGGCGACCGCACGCTGTTCCTCACGATGCGTCACGGCGTCTCCGAAGTCGAGAGCAAAACACATCGCGTGGGCCGGCGGCTGGCGAATGTGCTGGATGTCGAGCGCGGCGTACCCAGAGCGGAAGCCGTCGGCGCCGCGCTGGCCCGCATGGTGGGGGTGGTCGGCCAGCAGCTGGGCTATCTGCACTTGCGCAATTATCTCGATCCGCGCACCTTCCTCCACCTCATCAGCCATAGCCCGAACACCGAACAACTCTGCCGGCGCATCACTGAAGCCTTACTCCCCGACGGAGCGGATGCGGTACATCCCCACGTCGAACCGACCTTGGAATCGCAGGATTTCGGCTGGGTCACCGGCATGGAAAAACAAGCGGAGATCGAGGCGGCGGCTACGGCCTTCGGCGTCGATACAAAAACCGCCAAACGGTTGATCAAACATCCGTTCTACAGCTATCCGGGCGGGCATTCATTTTTCGATCTCTACGTCGATGTCATCGACGGCCTGCACCGGCTGGGCCGCTCTCACCCCGGAGAAGTGCTCTGTCTGTACACGCATAGTTCGACCCTGCGCGCCCTGCGGATTTATCTCGATCCGCGGCCCTTCCGCGAAGCGTTTTCGGAATTCGGCGAATATAAGGAAGGGCAGGACAATGTCGTGCTCCTCACGTTGGAGAACGGCAAACTCTCCGGCTATTCGACGGCCGTAGGACTGATCGAAAGCGACCGGATCGCGCGAGAGGCCTGGGTCACCGTTGAACGGGAACGCGGTCAGCGGGTGACGCTCAAACCTGGGCGTATCAAACGGTTGATCGCCCTCGTGTCAGGCGGAGATTTCGGCGGCGGCGGGGCGGCCTTGAAAGAGTTGCGCGTCACCGGCAACCGTTTCGGCCTGGATGTCTTTTTCGTCCGGCATGGATTTCTCGGCCTGGCCAACAATTGGATCGATGCCGTCACCGAGGAGGATACGCGCGGCATGAGCAGCCATGCCAGCAGCCCTATCGGCAGCAGTCGATTCGAAGATTTCAAAGACGAGCAGGTGCAACGCGCCGCCATGCGCTCCCTCGCGCCCTATCTTGAAGACTCTGCGCTGGTCGTTTTGGGAGGCGACGGCAGCTTACGCGGCGCCCGGGCCATTCACGAGACGTACGGCGTGCAGGTGGTTGGCATTCCCGGCACCATCGATAACAACATCGCCGGCACCACTTCGCTGGGATTTCACTCGGCCATCGCGCTGGCGAATCAATCTATCGAATCGCTCAAAGCGACCAGCGCTGCGATGGGCAGCATCTTTTTCGTCGAGGTCATGGGCGCAGGGTCCGGCCACCTGGCCCTGGCTTGCGCCTACCAGGCCAGGGCGGAAGGGATCCTCGTCAATGAGCATCCCGATCCCGATGCCTACATCGAAGAAGTTGTCTTAGGGACTCTGAAACACACGTTAGGCGTGCCCAACAAGAGTCACATTTTTGTCGTGGCGGAACGGACCCCTCACCGGCATCACCGGGAAGGCGGTGTCCATGGGCTGGTCGAATATGTCGCGCAGACCATCGCCGCCTGGCCGCCACGTCGGGAGTCCTCGGGCCAGTACTCGCTGGCCTCGGCCACGAAGGCCACGATTCTCGGGCATACGCTCAGGGGCGCTCCGCCGACACCGGAAGATAAAATGATCGCGCAACATCTCGCCTACGAAACGGTTCGCCGTCTCGTCGAACAACCGGAAACCATCGTCGGCTGCATGGTGGCCTATCATGACTCGAACCGGATCGAAACGATTCCGCTTCACGCCGTGTCGCCCAAGCCGTTCGACTGGGAATTGTTTACCCGCATGCACGGAGCGGAGCTCCCGCACGAAAGCCTTTGACCTGAGCCGATCGCCGTCCCGGCCAGGAGGTGGCCACGTTGACCGGTCCCATGTGACATGTTAGGGTCTTGCAGTTGGTGTCACCGGTTATGAATCGCCATGTCTGGTCCACGCTTTACACGACTTGTCCTGTGGGTCTGCGCGACGTTGCTCTTGCACCTGGGCGTCGCCTTCACGGCTGAGCCGGGCTCCACACTTCTCGACACACCCGCTCCGATCCTCACACCCGTTCCCAACCAGACACCGCCCGCGGCGGACGGCTCCGTGCGCGCCGGTCCGGACACGAAGCAACGCGAGGCGCGCGACACCATTCCCCCGGTTGCACGGGACACCCTCAAAGCCATTGAAGCGCGGCATGGGGAGCCTCTACCGGGGTATGTCGGAGGACGCAACTTTCAGAATCGTGAGCGCGTCCTTCCGCGCGGTCGCTATCGCGAGTATGACGTACATCCGAAGGTGCCAGGGAAAAATCGCGGGGCCGAACGGATCGTCATCAATCAGGCCAGCGGCAAGGCCTACTACACCGCCGATCACTATCGCTCATTTGTTCCAATGAATTGAGGACACATGTCGATTACTGCGCTCCAATCGATCAAGAAACCATGGGCCCATCTCCTGGTGCACACCGAGGGAGAGGCGCTGGATAAACTTCTGTCGGTTCCCGCGCACTTTGAGATCAAAACCATTTCCGGCAAAAAGTGTAAAACCAAGGCCGGGCTCTTGGATGAATTCAGCCGGGTCTTCTCGTTTCCGGACTACTTCGGCCACAATTGGGATGCCCTGGAAGAATGTCTGGCCGACCTCGATTGGCTGCCGGCCAAGGGCTACCTCGTCGTGGTGACGGATGCCGACCAGGTGCTGACGAAACCGGATGAGGAAGACGATTTTGAGACCTTCGTGGAAATTTTGAGCGAAGCCGGCGAAGCCTGGAGCCTCAAAGAATCCGACGACGCGACAGGAAACGGCCTGCCTTTTCACGCCGTGCTGGCGGTCTCGGAGCGACATAAACGCACCCGCCATAATTGGTTCGCACCGCCGTTGGCGATGGAGCGTAAGGCGGCCA
>WBZN01001584.1_pt1 | contig 13571 bp, 9 predicted proteins | sample 5204281 | NCBI WGS metagenome assembly WBZN01 (sample SAMN12344347, study PRJNA552823) | activated sludge metagenome | biome: Activated sludge suspended growth; feature: Nitrification reactor; material: Wastewater; isolation source: activated sludge from nitrification reactor of wastewater treatment...
TCACCACGGCCTTCAGCCGCTCCTCGAAATCGCCGCGATAGCGTGTGCCCGCCAGCAGGGCGCCCATGTCGAGGGCGAAGATGGTGGCGTTCTTCAGCACGTCCGGCACGTCGCCATTGACGATGCCCCGCGCCAAGCCCTCGGCGATGGCGGTCTTGCCCACGCCCGGATCGCCCACATAGAGCGGGTTGTTCTTGGTGCGACGGCACAGCACCTGGATGGTGCGGTTGACCTCGGATTCGCGCCCGATCAGCGGATCGATGCGGCCGTCCTTGGCCTTCTGGTTCAGGTTGACGCAATAGGCTTCGAGTGCATCGCTGCCGGTTTTCACGCCGTTGGCCTCCGCTTCCGGGTCGGCGCCGCGGACCCGCCGCGGTTCGGACCGGCCCGGCGACTTGGCGATGCCGTGGCTGATGTAGTTGACCGCGTCCAGCCGCGACATTTCCTGCTCCTGCAGGAAGAACACGGCGTGGCTTTCGCGCTCGGAGAACAAGGCGACCAGGATGTTGGCCCCGGTCACTTCCTCGCGTCCCGAGGATTGCACGTGGATGGCGGCGCGCTGCAGCACGCGCTGGAACCCGGCGGTCGGCTTGGCCTCGTTGTTGTGGCGGCCGACGATGTTGCCCAGCTGGTTGTCGACATAGTCGGTCAGGTCGCGGCGCAGCCGGTCGACATCGACGTTGCAGGCGCGCATCACGGCGATGGCGTCCTGGTCGTCGACCAGCGCCAGCAGCAGATGCTCGAGCGTCGCGTAGTCGTGCCGCCGGTCATTGGCGTAGGCCAACGCCCGATGCAGGGTCTGCTCTAGATTCGGCGACAGCATGCCACTCTCTCCTTCGCGGTCACGGCGGGCGTTCCCGGCCCGGCCGTCACTCCTTCTCCATCGTGCATTGCAGCGGGTGCTGGTGGCGGCGGGCGAAATCGATGGTCTGGGTCACCTTCGTTTCCGCGACTTCGTAGGTATAGACGCCGCACACCCCGACACCGCGGTGGTGCACATGAAGCATGATCTCGGTCGCCGCCTCGCGGCTCTTGTTGAAGAACCGCTCCAGCACGTGAACGACGAATTCCATCGGCGTGTAATCGTCGTTCAGCAACAGAACACGATACATCGACGGCTTCTTGGTCTTGACCTGGGTCTTGACGATGGTGCCGACGCCCGGCCCGTTGCCGGGCCCGCCGGTGTCCTCGTCGTCATGATCCGGCCCGCTCGCCCGGGTCGCGAACCTCGGTACGAATGCGTCCATCGCCGTCTCGATCTCTGCTCTTGGCATTTATCTATAATATTGGATGTCAACGTCAGGTTAAAAGATAGAGCGCCTTGCCGGCCATTCAACCACGATCTGCGTGGGTGCACCCGCCGCGCCAGCCTCGCCTGCCTCGCCTGCCCTGGCAGACCCGGGCCCCACACTCTTAGCACGCCCGCCCGTCGCTCGGCCCGGAGCCGAACGACCGGCCGATCAAAAGGCGTTGATCAGCCCGCCGATTCCCTCGCCCCGCACCGTCAGCGAGAAGATGGTGGCGGAACGCTCGTTCGGCTGGCCCTGCTCGGTGCGGTCGATGGGCAGCACCTTCACCGGCTTGCGGAAGGCCATGCCGGTCTTGTCATGCGCCAGCAGGAAGTCCTGGAACTTGATCTCCGGGAAATCGCCCTGCGCATGGACCCAGGCGTCGTAGTGGAACTGGCCATCCTTGCAGCCGGCGGCGACCCAGTAGAAATCGCGCGAATGCAGTCGCTTGCCCTGCGGCGCACCCTGGCCCCAGCCGCTTGCCGCCAGCTGATCGCGGAACGCGGCGAACTCCGCCGGGCTCAGCGGCATTTCCGATTTCTGCCAGCGCCACGGCGCCAGGAGGTCGTTGGTGGTGAGATTCAGCAGGTTGGGCTGGCCCATCGCCCGGGCGATGTAATAGGCGCCCCCGGCATTGCCGCCGGCGCCGTCGCCGGTGATCTCGTAGGACCGGATTTGCTGCTCATACTGGCCGTTATAGACCAGCCGGAAGCGGTCGATCGACCCCGGCGCGCAGCTTTGCCGGATGTCATAGCCATCCAGGTAGCTGAACCAGGCGACCTTGCGGAAGGCCGGATTGTCCACATTGCTCTGGGGGCCGTTGTGATAGGCGCAGCCCGCCAGGGCCAGCGCAATCCAACTCATAGCTAACAGGCGTCTCAGCATTTCGCGGCATATCCCGGGAAAGATTGAGTCATTAATTGTTAAGGCGCTCCAGTCTAACATGTTGTTGTAGACAAGATTCAGCCGGATTCGTATCATCCGTTAACTAATTACGGCGCGCCGCGTCGGCTAGGGGAACACTTGATGGCGTCCCGGTGGGTGGTCAAGCAAAAGCGGTGGGGGGCCTGGGCTGCCCATTTCGCCATGGTCCTGGCGGTGGCGGTCCTGTCGGCCGGCGCCCTGATCCATGCCGCCGAGGCCCGCCCGGTCCAGTCCAGCATCGTGGTCGACGCCGTCACCGGCGAGATCGTCAGCGCCTCCAACGCCGACGCCCAGACCTATCCCGCCTCGCTCACCAAGATGATGACGCTTTACCTGCTGTTCGAGGCGCTGGCCGACGGCCGGGTGAAGCTGAACGATACGATCCAGTTCTCCAACTATGCGGCCGGCCAGCCGGCCACCAACCTGAACGTCGACGGCGGGGATCGGATCTCGGTGGAGACCGCCATTCTCGCCCTGGTCGTGCGCTCCGCCAACGACGCGGCGACGGCGATCGGCGAGCATCTGGGCGGCACGGAAGCGGGTTTCGCCAGGCTGATGACGGCCAAGGCCACGGCGCTTGGCATGACGCACACCACGTTCCGCAATGCCAACGGCCTGCCGGATCCGAAGCAGAAGACGACGGCGCGCGATCTGGCTACGCTCAGCGTCGCCCTGATCCGCGACTTCCCGCAGTACTATGACTATTTCAGCCAGACCCGGTTCAAGTATCGCGGCGTGACCTATAACGGCCACAACCGCCTGCTGAAGAGCTACAAGGGCTACGACGGCATCAAGACCGGCTACATCCGCGCTTCGGGCTTCAATCTGGCGAGTTCGGCGAAGCGCGACGGCCGACGCCTCGTTGTTGTCGTGCTCGGCGGCGCCAGCCCCTCGGCGCGCGACCGCAAGGTCGCCGATCTGCTGGATGACGGATTCAAGCGCACCAAGGGTACCGGCATGTTGCTGGCGGCGAAAGCGCCGGGCAGCGGCAAGACGCCGGCGGCCTCGCATGCGCCGGAACCAACCGTGGTCGCCTCCGCCGACAACCAGGCCATGGACCAGATCGTCGCGAAGGCGTTGAAGGCGCCCGATGCGTCCCAGGCCGGCATCATCGACGCCGAATTCCAGTTGAAGCCCTATGCCGCGACGCTGACTTCCAGCGCGCCGCGGCTGATCCCGATGCTGAAGCCCGGCACCGGCGGCGCGGTCGCCATCGCTGCCGCGCCCAAGCCGGACGAGCAATCGACCACCATGGTGTGGAAGGCCGAAGGCGATTACGGCATCCAGGTCGGCGCCTATTCCAAATACAACGCCGCCCAGAAGGCCGCGCAGATCGCCGCCAAGGCAGAGCCCGCCTTGCTGGCCGAGGCGCGCATCATCATCGACAGCCAGAAGATGAACAACGGCGGCAAGGTCTATCGCGCCCGCGTGGCCGGCCTGAGCAAGGCCGACGCCCAGACCGCCTGCCGCAACCTGAAGGCCAAGCGCACCGATTGCCTGGTCCTCAAGCTCGACAATTCGCTGGCGTCCGTCGGCAACTGAACCGGCTGCGGCCGCCAGGTCCCCCTGATCCTTCCTGGGAATGCCGCCCCGCGGCGGATTGCGCTTGGCAATCGGCCTTGCGGATCGCTCAGGCCTCGGTGGGGCCGTAGGCGGCGCGCAGGAAGGCCAGCACGGGCGCGTCGATCGTGCGGGCGTTGAGGTCCACTCGTTCCTCGAAGTTCTCCGTCGTGATGAAGGCGTTGAGTGCGTCGGCCGTGGCGCCATCCCAGGACGCGGCTTCGTCTCCCTTGTAGTGTCCCGTGCGGCGCATCATCCGCTTGAGTTCCACCAGCACGCCGTCGGCGAGCCTCAGCTTCTCCGCCGCGGGGCTCGATCCGAAGTAGAGATGATGCAGGTCGAGCAGCCGCCCCAGCTCCTTGACCGGATCTGGATGATCGTCGACGCGCAGGTCGACCAGCACGTCGTTCTTGCCGAGATAGCCGCCCTGCGGGCGGACCACGTAGAGCGCGGAGGCCTGGCGGCCGCGGCGATCACCGCCTGCAGCCTCGCCAGCGGCGAGCGCCTTATGCAGCCGGTCGACCAGCGCGCCCGAGGATGATCGGAAGGCGGCGGCCATGGCATCGACGGTCTCCGCCCCGACCAGAAGGTTGCCCTGGCAGGCAAAGCCATCACCGACCACATGGCCGGCCCAGGCATTGCACGCGATCCCGGTATAGGCCGCCGCACCGCCGCGCGCATCGACCACGCCGACCTGGCGGCCATCCCGGTCGGGATCCTCGGCGATGAATTTCGCCAGCACATCGGCGGCCGCCATGCCGTCGCGCATCAGCTTGATGCCGTCGGGCCCGAAAGCGGTGTTGGAGAAGGACTGGGTGGCGACGGCGCCGGCCCCGGCGCTTGCCCAGGGAACGACGGCGCCGCAGGCGAGAAACTTGGACGCGACGGCGATTCCCAGATCGCCGGTCGCCGGATCGCCGGCCACGATCGAGAAGGTCGCGACAGCGGGATGCCCGTAACGATTGCTTTTCATTTTTCCCGTTCCCCTAGGATCGCTGTCCGTACCGGGCGAGCAACCGCCGGCGCCTTTGTGCGTGGCGCGCGCGCCTTGCTGCTCCGGCACCGCGTGTTGACTCACCAATTCCTTTACAGGACTATTCTCTATTCAAAAAAGGGGAGGCACAACATGCACGCAGTACTCTCGCGGCGTCTCTTTCTCGCGGCGACGTCGGCATCCGCGTTCGCCATCGGGCGGCCGTTCGGCGCGCACGCCGAAGAACAGATCGAGGAATTGCGCTGGGCGCTGCCGGCGATCAACGACACCATGTTCGTGCCGCGCGCCTGGAGCACTTATGTCGGCGCGATCATGTCGCTGGTCCAGGAGGGCCCGCTGGCTTTCGGCGACGACCTCTCGCTGGTGCCAGGCGTCGCGGAATCCTGGAAGCAGGTCGACGACACGACCTATACCTATACTTTGCGCAAGGGCGTCACCTTCGGCGACGGCAGCGCGCTGACGCCGGATGATGTCGTCGCGTCCTTCACCTATCACATGAATCCGGATGCGGGCTCGCAGCTTGCCGCGTTCTTCTCCTCGGTCGCCTCGGTCGAGGCCAGCGGCGAGAACGAAGTGACCGTCAAGCTGAAGGCGGCGAACGTGCAGTATCAATACACGCCCGCGCACATGGCCGGCTTCATCTTCAAGAAGAGCCAGCTGGAGGAGTTCCCCGAGGATATCGGCTCGCCCGACGCCATGCCGCTGGGGACGGGCCCCTACAAGCTGGTCGAGTTCTCGCCCGCCGACCGCGTGGTGCTCGAGGCGCGCGACGATTACTGGGGACCGAAGCCGGTCGCCAAGCGGATCGTCTTCTCCTCCATCCCCGATCGCCAGACGCGCCTGCTCGCGATGCAGAACGGCGACATTGACGGCACCTTCGACCTCGCCATCTCCGATATCGACCAGTGGAAGGCGTTGGGCAACGTCGACGTGATCACCGCGCCCTCGCTCGGCATGTTCGCGCTGACGCTGGATCACGCGGCCGCACCCTTCGACGACGTGCATGTGCGTCGGGCGATCGCCTATGCCGTGGACCGCGAGGGCCTGGTGAAGGCGCTGCTCAAGGGCAACGGCGAGGCGGCAACGGCGCTCAACCCGCCGGAGATGTGGTCGGGCGTCATGGCCGCCGACGAGGTGCGCGCCTTCTACGCCACCCTGCCCGGCTATGCGTTCGACCTGGAGAAGGCCAAGGCCGAGCTCGCCCAGTCGAAGCATCCGGAGGGCTTCGAGATCGCCGTGCCGGGATCGACCGCCGATCCCTACATGATCAACATCCTGCAGAGCGTGGCCGAGAACCTGAAGCAGATCGGCATCAAGATGACGGTGCAGGAACTCGACGCCAACCAGTGGCTGGCCGGATATTTCCGCCACGAGAACCTGGGCATGCAGATCATGGCCTACTACCCCGATTTCGCCGATCCGGCCAACTATCCCTACCTGTTCTTCGCCAGCGCCAACGCGGTCAAGGACGGCATGAACGGATCGAACTTCAAGAACGACGCCGTCGACAAGGCGATCGGGATCGCCAACGCGAACTCCGACCCCAAGGTGCGCGCCGAGGCGCTCAAGGAAGTCTTCAAGATCGCCAACGAGGAAGTCGCCCTGGTGCCGGTGTTCTGGCCGGCTTCCGCCATGGCGATCAGCAACAAGTACACGCTCACCGGCTACAGCGCGTTCTGGTACAACATTCCCTGGGCGATCCGGGGATTTGGCGCGAAGTAGCACGCTTCATCCACGCGGCATCGTTCCCGCTTCCATGAGGTGTGCGTCGCCATGACCGAGAAATCCGCCGTCGCGCTGGCCGTCGAACGACTGGGCCGGCTGAGATATCCCTCGGATATCAGCTTCGAGCGCGGCGGCGGCGCGCTTGCGGCCGCCGTGCGGCCGGCCAACCGCGAGCCGAACGAAAGCTACCAGAGCCGCATCTGGCGCTTCACCTTGGACGGATCCTCGACCCAGCTGACGCACGGGCCGAACGGCGACTACACGCCGCGCTGTTCGCCGGTCGACGACCGCCTCGCCTTCGCCTCTGACCGCACGGTGATGGGCAAGGCGGACCTGTTCATCCTCGACGGCGGCGCCATCAGGCCGCTGGGCGACATCCCAGGCACGATCGAGGACATCCGCTGGACCGGCGACGGCACGGCGTTGATCGTGCTTGCGGCCGATCGCGGGCTGGATGGCGGCGCCACCAACGGCGCGGTCAGGATCTGGTGGGGCGGTACCGAGGACCCGGCGGTCACCAATCCGGTCGATGCGCGCCGGCGGCTCTACCGGGTCGATGCGAAGACCGGTGCAACGCAGGAGATCGGCCCCCGCGACCACACGGTGTGGGAGTTCGACCTGCTGGGCGACACCGGCGCGGTGGCGCTGATATCCGCCGATGCCAGCGAGCGCGGCTGGTACCACGCGCGTCTGGCGCACGTCGATTTCTCGCGTCGCTCCGCCGAGGTGCTCCACAGCTCGCCATGGCAGCTGCAGGGCCCGGCCGCCGCGCCATCCGGCGGCCGCGTCGCCTTCCTGGAAGGCTGGTCGAGCGATCGCGGCCTGGTCGCCGGCGAAGTGCGAATCCTCGACCTCGGCACCGGCAAGATCGCGACCCTGGCGGCGGCGGAGCAGTCCAACATTTCCGCCCTGCAATGGCGCGACGACGAGAGCCTGTGGGTCGCCGGGTGGTCGCGACTGGGCTGCACCTACGGCGTCCTGCGGCTCGACGGCGGCTTCGAATGGCTCGAGCGCGAGGATGCGGTGGTCGGCCCGACCAGCTTCCTGGCGTCGATCACGCCCGCGCCCGACGGAGCCGGCTTCGCCGGCATCCGCGAGGCGGTCGGCGAAGCGCCGGAGATCGTCTACCGCAGTTCGCGGAATGTCCGGTGGAAGCCGGTCTCCGCCCTGAACGGCGCGGTGGTGAAGGACTACGCCGACTATCCCGAGGTGCGCGAGATCCGCTGGACCGGCAAGGACGGACTCAAGCTGGAGGCGCTCGCCCTGCTGCCGCGCAACCGCAAGCCCGGGCCACTGCCCATGGTGGTCGACATCCATGGCGGGCCGACCTGGTCGACCAAATACGCCTTCAATCCCGGCTTCGCCTTGCCCTACGCGGCCGCCGGCTACGCCGTCTTCGCGCCGAACTATCGCGGCAATACCGGCTGGGGCCAGCCCTATTCGCGCCTCAACATCGGCGATCCCGGCGGCGCGGAGTTCGACGACATCCTGGCCGGCATCGACCAGTGCATCGCCGAGGGCTTCGCCGATCCGGACCGGCTGGGCGTCACCGGCGCCAGCTATGGCGGCTACATGACGGCCTGGGCGGTGGCGATGACCAACCGCTTCAAGGCTGCCATCATGGTCTCCGGCATCTCCAACCAATGGAGCTGCCACTATTCCTGCAACCACGATTTCGGCGAGTTCATCGTCGGCGGGCCGCTCAAGGAAGAGCGCTTCCGCCGGCTGGCGATCGACCGATCGCCGCTGTTCCGTCTCGCCAAGCCGACGACGCCGACCTTGATCATCCACGGCATCGAGGATCGCTGCACGCCGCTGGGCCAGGGCCAGGAATTCTACAGCGCGCTGCTCGAGCGCGGCGTGCATGCCGAGCTGGTGGCCTATCCGCGCGAGGGCCATGGATTCCAGGAGCGTGCCCATCAGAGCGATGCCTGGCAGCGCAGCGTGGCGTGGTTCGACCGCTACCTGCGGCCCGGCCAATGACCGGTCCTGGGCTTGTCCGCCTGATCCTGGGGCGGCTGGCAGTCGCCGTTCCGCTGCTCCTCCTCATCACCATCGGCGTGTTCGCGCTCGTCCACCTGGCGCCCGGCGACCCGGTGCGCGCCCTGCTCGGCACGCGTCCGTCCGATCCCGCGACCCTGGCGGCCCTGCGCGAGAAATATCATCTGAACGACCCCTTCATCGTCCAGTACGGCAAGTGGCTCTGGCAGGTGCTGCAAGGCGACCTGGGGCGTTCGATCAACGGCAACCGGCTGGTCCTGCGGGCGATCGAGGATCGCGCCGGCGTCACCGTCTTCCTCACCCTGGTCAGCACGGCCATCGTGCTCATCGTCGGCGTCGCGCTCGGCATGGTCGCCGCCTTTCGCCGGGGCGGCAGGCTGGACCGCTTCCTGGTCATGTTCGGCGTGTTCGGCATTTCCTCGCCCGCCTTCGTCACCGGCGTCTTCCTGCTCTATTTCTTCGGCGTGGTGCTGGGCTGGTTCCCGACCTTCGGCGCCGGCCGCGGGTTCCTCGACCGCTCCTGGCACCTGGCGCTGCCCTCGGTCGCCCTGGCCCTGTCGGTCATGGCCATCGTGGTCAAGATCACCCGCGCCTCGATGATCGAGGAGTTGGACCGTGACTATGTCGCCTTCGCCCGCGCGCGCGGCTTGAGCGCGGCGCGCGTCACCTTCGCCTATGTCCTGCGCAACGCCCTGATCCCGGTGGTGACCGCCGCCGGGCTGATCGTCGTCGGCCTGCTGGCGGGCGCCATCTATGTGGAAGTGACCTTCGCCCTGCCCGGCCTCGGGTCGCTCACCGTGGAGGCGGTGCAGAAGCGCGACATACCCTTGATCCAGGGCACCACCTTGCTCTTCTCGTGCTTCGTCGTGCTGGTGAACCTGGCGATCGACGTGATCTACACGCTGATCGACCCGCGCATCCGCTTCGGACGGGTGGCGTCATGAGCCTGCCTGTGGATGCCGGTCGTGCCGATGCCGCCGCGCGGCGCCAGGCTCTGCCGGTGTCGGTGATCCTGTCGCTGCTTGTCGTCGCCATCGTGCTCGCCTGCGCGCTGTTCGGCGCGCACCTGGCGCCGGAATCGCCTTTCACCCAACGCCTGCAGGTGGGCGACCAGCCGCCGAGCGCGGAATTCCTGGCCGGGACCGATCTGCTGGGCCGCGACGTGCTGTCCCGCGTGATCCACGGCGCCTGGACGGCGCTGATCGGGCCGATCGTGGTGGCGGGCGGCGCTTTCGCCATCGCCACGCTGCTGGGCCTTCTCTCCGGCTATCTCGGCGGCCTGGTCGATACCGCGGTCATGCGCTGGGTGGATTTCATGTTCGCCCTGCCGGGTCCGCTCGTCGCCATTGTCGTGGTCGGCGTCGTCGGCGGCGGCTACTGGACCGCCGTGCTGGTCCTGATCATCCTGTTCACCGCGCCGGACACCCGCATCGTGCGCAGCGCCGTGCTGGAGCAGCGGCCGCTGCCCTATATCGATGCCGCGCGCGCCCTCGGCGTCTCCAAGACCCGCATTCTCTTCGTCCATATCCTGCCCAACGTGTTGCCGCTCATCCTCGCCTATGTGGTGCTGGATTTCGCTTTCGCCCTGGTCAACCTCGCCGGCCTGTCGTTCCTTGGCCTCGGCGTGGAGCCGGGCACGCCGGACTGGGGCCGCATGCTGTTCGAGAATCGCACCATCCTGTTCAGCAATCCGATGGCCCTGCTGTTGCCCGCCGGGGCGATCATCCTGACCGCGGTCAGCATGAACCTGATCGGCGATTGGCTGTTCGAGCGGCTGGCCAAGTGACCGGCGCTGCTGTTCCTTCCGGCGCGGCGCCGCTGCTGGCGGCGGAGGGGCTGTCGGTTTCGGCCGGCGACCGGATCATCACCTTCCCGACCGACCTGCAGGTCGGCCGCGGCGAGACGGTGGCGATCGTCGGCGAATCCGGCTCCGGCAAGTCGCTGACCGCCAAGGCGATGGCGCGCCTGCTGCCGCCGGGCGTGGTGGCAAGGGGCAAGGTCCGCTTTGACGGCGTCGATCTGCTCGCCTGCAGCGAGGCCGAGATGCAACGCATCCGCGGCCACCGTCTGTCGATGATGCTGCAGGACCCCTTCACCATGCTCAACCCGCTGATGCGCTGCGGCCTTCATATCGAGGAAATGCTGCGCGGCGATGCGCGATTCGCCGGCCGGGCGGCCCTGAAGGAGGAAGTGCGCCGGCGCCTCGCCGAAGTCGGCATCACCGATCCTGACGTCGCCGATCGCATGCCGTTCCAGCTTTCCGGCGGCATGAGCCAGCGCGTGGCCTTGGCCGCGGCCCTGGCGCGGGACCCCGAGCTGCTGATCGCCGACGAGCCGTCGACGGCGCTCGATGTCACCACCCAGGCGGAGATCATCAAGCTGCTGAAGCGGGTGCAGCAGGCGCGCGGCATGAGCCTGATCCTCATCACCCACAATCTGCGCCTGGCGTTCTCGACCTGCGACCGCATCTACGTGCTCTATGCCGGGGCGCTGCTCGAGATGGGCTCGGCCAGGGCGGTGGAGCAGGACCCTTTCCATCCCTACACGCTGGGGCTGCTGCTGTCCGAGCCGCCCGCTGACCGGCGGGTGCCGCGGCTGATCGCGATCCGCGGCAAGGTGCCGCGCGCCGACGAGGTCGCCGCGTGCTGCGCCTTCGCCGACCGCTGCGACTGGTCGAAGGATGTGTGCCGGTCGGCCAAGCCGATGCTGGCCCAATCGGCGCCGGGCCGCCTGACCGCCTGCATCCGCCGCCACGAGATCGCCGGCGAGATGCTGGCGCTGCGCCAGCTCGAACGTGAGTCGGTGCCGCCAGTGGCGCTCGCAGCCGCCGCGCCGCAGCCAATCCTGCGGGTCACCGATCTGGTCAAGACCTTCGCCGGCCAACGCGGCCGGCCGGTGCAGGCCCTGAAAGGTATGTCGCTCCATGTGATGCCGGGCGAGAGCGTCGGGCTGGTGGGGGAATCGGGCTCGGGCAAGACCACGCTGGGACGCTCCTTGGTCGGGCTCGAAACGCCGTCGGGCGGCATGATCGAGATCGCCGGACGGGATGCATCGCGCTTCGAGGCGATGCGCGCAGCCGATCGCACCGCAACGCGGCGACTGATCCAGATGGTGTTCCAGGACCCCTATTCCACCCTCAACCCTCGGCATTCGGTGCGGCGCTGCCTGCTGGAGGCGATCCGCACCGCCGGCGACGCGGCTCTGGCGCAGGCCGACGCACGCATCGCCGCGCTGCTGCGCGAGGTTGGCCTGCCCGAAGCCTACGCCGATCGTCGGCCGGCATCGCTTTCCGGCGGCGAGCGGCAGCGGGTCGCCATCGCCCGCGCCCTGTCGGTCGGACCCCGGGTCCTGGTATGCGACGAGCCGGTTTCCGCTCTGGACGTCTCGGTACAGGCCCAGATCCTGAACCTGTTCAAGCGGCTGCAGGCCGAGCTTGGGCTCTCCTACCTCTTCATCACCCATGACCTCGCCGTCGTGCGCCAGGTGGCCGACCGCCTCTACGTGCTCTATCTCGGCGAGATTGTCGAAGAAGGCCCGACCGAGGAAGTGATCGGCAACCCGAAGCACCCCTATACGCGCCGGCTGATCGACTCCATTCCGCGATAGCGATGGCGCGAGCGGCCCCGGCCCTCCGCCGATCGAAAGCGACGATCCGCGGCCGCTTCGGCGGGATGTTCGCCGTGTCCGTCGCGTCGTCACAGCAGCGAGGTCCGGGTTTCGCCTGCTGCGCGATCGTCTGTATTGACATCGGCCTTCCCGCCAACCCAAATCCTGCCAAGAGCAGGATATCGCCGACTGGGTCTGCAAGGACCGCGGATGGAGAATGAGCAGACCCATGATAGATAGGATTCGGATCGCGCCAGGTCTGGAGATCGGCCGCATCGTCACCGGCCTGTGGCAGGTCGCGGACATGGAGCGTTCGGGCAAGACGCTCGATCCGGTCGCCGCCGCGAGAGAGCTTGCCGCCTATGCCGCGGCGGACTTCGACACCTTCGACATGGCCGATCACTACGGCAGCGCCGAGGATATCATCGGCTGCCTGGCCGACATGCAGCGCGACGGCACGGCGCCACACGCCTTCAAGGCGTTCACCAAATGGTGCCCGGAGCCCGCCGCGATGACCGCCGACAAGGTTCGCGCTGCCGTCGACCTGGCGCGCGCCCGCATGAACACGCCGCGCATCGACCTCATGCAGTTCCATTGGTGGATGTACGAACATCCCGCCTATCTCGACGCCCTGCGCGAATTGGCGGCGCTGCGCCGCGAGGGGCTGATCGGCGAGTTGGGGCTCACCAATTTCAACACCGATCACCTCAAGCTGGTTCTCGCCCACGGCATCCCCGTCGTGACCAACCAGGTCTGCCTCTCGCTGCTCGACCGCCGCGCCCTCGGCCAGATGACCGAACTCTGCCGCGCGCGGGGCGTGAAGCTCCTCGCCTATGGCACGCTGGGCGGCGGGTTTCTGTCGGAGCGGTATCTTGGCGTGGCCGAGCCGACCGACATCCATGACTACAGCAAGGTGAAATACGGCCGCTTCATCGCGGCCATCGGCGGCTGGAGCGTGCTGCAGGGGATTCTGAAGGCGGCCGATGCCGTCGCGCGTCGCCACAAGGTCTCGATCGCCAATGTCGCCACCCGCTGGGTGCTGGAGCAGGAGGCGGTCGCCGCGGTGATTGTCGGCGCCCGCATCGGCGAGCGCGAACATCGCGACGACAACGCCAGGGTCTTCGCGTTTGAACTCGATGCCGACGACAAGGCGAGGCTGGAGGACGCGCTGTCGGCGGCCAGTCCGCCGCCGGGCGATTGCGGCGACGAATACCGCAGGCCGCCCTACCTGACCGCTTCCGGCGATCTTTCGCATCACCTCAACTCATTCCCGGCTGTCTACGAGGCCGTCCCGGTCGGCGGCCGCAAGGACCACCTGAGGATCGACACCGGCAGCCTGTGGGAACCGATCTGCGGCTACGCCCGCGCGGTGCGGAAGGGCAATCGCATCCTGGTCTCCGGCACGACGGCGACCCATGGCGCGGAAGGCATGGTCGCCGCCGGCGACCCGGCATCGCAAGCCGTCTATATCC
>WBZN01001586.1_pt1 | contig 13565 bp, 16 predicted proteins | sample 5204281 | NCBI WGS metagenome assembly WBZN01 (sample SAMN12344347, study PRJNA552823) | activated sludge metagenome | biome: Activated sludge suspended growth; feature: Nitrification reactor; material: Wastewater; isolation source: activated sludge from nitrification reactor of wastewater...
TGGCATTCTTCTATTAGTTCCGCCGTGGGGTATTGATTGAAATTATCACAAATCCAAACCATAACCGAAGATGAACACTTAGATTATACTGGTATAAATCCAGTTATAATCAAAACGCTTAAACAGTATAAACCTCACTACCAACAATGGGCACTCCAACAAATTAAAAATGGAGGAAATGAGAATAGCGTCATAGACGCCATCAACTATTACAATAACAAAATCGCCGATAACAGATTTCAACAAATACTCAATAAAATCACACCAGCACCAAAGAACATCCTCACACTATCATTAGATCAAATTAAAACAGCCCAATCAGAATACGATCAGAAATACGCAGCACCCAGCAAACGCGGCCTCAAACGAGAACTAAAAAAGAATTATACCACTAAGTTAGTTGATACTCCAGATCTCACAATAATCAAAATAGAAAAGACAGATGACACTGACGGGGCGGCTAAAGTATTATCAGATTTAGCCAGAGGAACCAAATGGTGTGTTACTGACACTCAAACAGGTGATGATTATTTGCGTGGTGGTCCATTATATTTAATAATTATGAATTCGGTAGAATCAATTTATAATGAAACTGGTGATGTCATATTGAGAGCTAATCATCCACGACAACCATCAACCAGAAATAAGTATTTATGCAGTGTTGAATCAGAACAATTGATGAATGTTGAAGATAAATCTGTTATCATCAGTGGTGCTGTTTATAATAAATTGTCACAATATATTCCAAATATTGGAATATTTATTGATAAAGAATCACCTATTTATATTGAAACAGTAAAATCAATACCAAGTTCGGCTTATTGGTATGCTATTGATGTTATTAAGGGTCGGTGGCCAGAAGCCGAACCAACAATAATGAAAGATCCAGAATTTGCTGTTAATTATGCTGATAATGTGATTAATGGTCGGTGGCCAGAAGCTGAACCATGGATAATGAAAAGCCCTAAACAGTCTTGTTATTATGCTCGTGATGTTATTAAAGGTCGGTGGCCAGAAGCCGAACCAACAATAATGCAAGATCCACAATGGGCTTTTTATTATGTTTGTGATATGATTAAGGATCGGTGGCCAGAAGCCGAACCAATAATGGTACAAAATTCTAAACATGATCCTAAACGTAATTCCGATTACTTGTTAAAATATGCAAAATATATGATTAAAGGTCGGTGGCCAGAGGCCGAACCAATAATAATGCAACTTCCACATTCTGCATGCACTTATGCTATTGATGTCATTAAGGGTCGGTGGCCGGAAGCTGAACAAATTATTGCACGGAATCCGCATGCAGCGGTAAGATATGCTCGTGATGTTATTAAAGGTCGATGGCCGGAAGCTGAACAAACTATCGCACAAGATTCACATGCTGCAAGTGTTTATGCTCGCGATGTCCGTTTATCAGAAACAGAATCAACAACACAATCATCACTTCAAAATATATCATCACAAATATAATATAGAGGCTTGTGATGATCCATAGATTCGGATTCGCTCAGGGAATTGGCGATGAAGCTTTCGATGCTGTGCATGAAAGTTTCCGTTCTGACGTAGATGAGCGTCACACACCGCTTGCTTTACATGATCAAGAATCAATTGATATAAAATTGGCTAGACAATTAGCCGATGAAATGATAAGTATAAGCGGCGCTGAAGTTAAGGTCTACATTAGAACTGATAATAATGATTATGATCATGTTTGGGATGAGGACCCAGATCCAACTTATTGGACGCCTGTAACATTGAAGGGATTTTTTAAACCGCAGCAAATTGAAGTTGAATTACAGCGATGGGGTGCCGATACAATCAATAAAACCGAGATAATATTCAGCCACAGGCAACTTTATAATTTACTTGGCGAGAGGATGTTGCGAATTGGCGATGTTATCCAATTACCTTTTAATGCTGTTCCGATTAGTCCCAAAAATTATCGAGTATTGAATGGTACACCAAGTGGTAATTTTAGATATATCTGGTTATATTTTACATGTCAATTAGAGTTGCTTACTGCTGATATCACAGTTCGGCCAGAAGCAGATATGCCTGTAGATGAGCAAGATATGTCTGGTGGTCGATACCGAGAGTCATTATGAACAAAGTACAACCACAACTGCAACACATGATCAATGGATTCAAAGTATCGAATCATCGTTTATTGAATATGATTGCAAATGGATTAACAAAGCTAATTGATAAAAAAGTTCCTGGTTTAAAACTTAAGTATGGTGGTAAGTCTATAAATGATAACACTGTTTCGGCTGTTCTTACTGGTGAGATTATATTTTCAAATAAAGATGAATTTGATAATGCTTCTGACAAGATTCGCTCCACAATGCAGCAATTGCAGAATCAATCAAATCTTATTACTATATTAAAGGAATAATGTATGCCGATATATGATTTTAATAGCGATTTTTCTACTAATCGGCAGAGTACAGCACAGCATTTACCATTTGGTTTGGGTGAAATTCCGGCTGTACGACAATTAAGTCACGCCGAAGGTGGCCGCAGCCAGATTGGTGGTTCAGAACTTCAAACATATCCATATCATTTAGAAGAATTTCTTCAACCTGGATTCTGGTCATTAGACTCTGCAATGAAGCAATATTGGAGTGGCGTACGTGTCCCGACAAAAGATTCATATCGCTTTATGCGTGTGAAGATTGCTGGTGGTGATAAAAGCTTATTGGTATGGGCCGACGATTTAAAAGAGGGACGTGCTAGATTACCTCTTGCGGCTATCAGCAGAGAGGGGCACGAGTTCAATCCTGAAAAATATAGTCCGGCTTTTCATGCTATGACGGCTAGATATTTGAGTAGCCGTGGTAATTTGGCTGCAAAAGTATTCAGACCTGTGCCATTTTTAGTCGAGTATAAATTAATTGTATGGACCGAGAGAAAACGTGATGTAGAATACATTCTATATCAAGCATTGACTAGATTTAATCCAATCGCAGAATTCAGAATGTTTGATGGAAAATTAGAAGGCAATGTACAATTGCGATATGGGGGCTGCACTGACGCTAGTGACAAAGAAACGGGTTTCGATCAACATGCAAATGTACGTTATGAGATATCAACTACAGCAGAGGCTTGGTTGCCATTGCCTGAGAAGATCATCCCGACTGTTCTTGGTAGAACAACTATTCTCAGAGAAAAATTAGGTGAGATCTTGCTCGCTGGCCTTGGTAGTGCAGTTGGTGGTAATCACTGGTTTGAACCAATTCAAGATCCGAACAAACTATAAGGAATATGTAGATGTCAAAAAAGAAGTCACATGCTGTTAGAATTTACAATTGCTCCAATCAAATGATTCCGTTACAAGTTCGTGCTCCCGGTGCTGATTTTTTTACAAGTGAGCAACAAGTGCGAATTGGTCCAGGCAAGGATGTGATGTTGCCAAAGAATCATTTAAGGAAGGAGCAAATCGAAAATTTGCAAAAACGTGGTATGCTCAAAGTGGTATATGACAGTGAGATCACTGAAGAGCAACAATTGGCAACTTCTTAGTGCTCCGGGAAAAAATAATTCAAAGCCTGTAAACGACAGATGGAGTACGACAGATGCCAGTATATTTAAGCCCAGGTGTTTACCCACGAGAAATAGACCTAAGTGTATTACCAACAGCGGTTGGTCCACTTCGGCCAGCGTTCATTGGTACTGCCAAAAAAGGGCCATTGAATCAACCGATATTTTTATCGAATTCTCAACAGGCTATTGATATATTTGGTGAACCTTTCCCAGAAAGCTATATGATGTATAACTTGTTAGCTTTCTTGGAAGAAGGCAACCAATGTTATGCCATGCGGGTTGGTGTTGAATGCGAAGATGGTCAACCAGAAGAACTGACCAGCATTTGCATCGACACATCTGGTGCACGTAGTAGCGGCTGGGGTCGCATTCCACTATTCACAGGAATTGATTACGGTCGTATCAATTTGCGAGAAGTCACCAGTGATAGTCCATTAGCATTTCATGATGCCGCAGTTGCAGACATATCATATAATGATGTTGATGTATCAAGCACACACGGAGCGACATCAGCCACATTGGACACACTTGGCACATATACCGGCGACAGCGATGACTCATACGTAATGATTATTACTTCTGCGCCAGATGTGTCAGCATTTGCATCAGTGCAAGGTGCTGGCTATCAAGTCGTGCGCAATAGCGACGGTGAAATTGTTGCATCTGGTTATCTCGTTGATGATAATGATGATGGTGTTTCTGAATGGATTCCAATTGGCGATGGATTGTCAATCCGTGTGAATGTTTCGTCTGGTGTACTAGACGAAAATGACACATTCTCTTTCACAGTTCAACCAGACAATCGCTCGTTTTCTGTCTCTGTTGAAGGAGGAGTTGATAACACATATCAGATGGCTGTTGCGACGTACACAAGTGCTGAAGATTTTGTTACAGCATTTAATGCGTTGTTGTCTGGTGAAGACTATTTAATGATTGAATACACCATGGAAGATGGTGTTACTGTCATACCACAATTGCGTACAACTACCGCTGGCGAACGAATTCAAATAATTTCAACCAATTCGTGGGCGTTAGAAGTTGGAAGCCAACAATACGCATGGGATATTCCACGATCTTATTTATTAGGTGTTGATTCTGGATTATACAACATAACTACACAAAACAACCGCGTTAAAATCAACGTCATAGGTAGTGAATCTACTAAGACAGTGGAATTTAATGTTCCGGCTGGTCTAAACCAAACTTCTGCCACAATAGCAAATGCAGTAGATCTCGCTGGAATTGTGTCAGGCGATGTGGTTTGGGATTCGTTTGAATTGACAGTACCAGGTGGTAATACGCATGTTGTAATTGTTACATCGACTGCATATCAATTTGACACATTGCATATGCAAGCAAACTACTCTAATTTAAAAACTCTGCGATTCGCAGAGGAGTTAAATATTCCTTATCCGTACAAACGTGCGTATCGAGGATTTACAGATAATCGTTTGACATTACCAGATTCAGGCGAAATCACAGCCGACACTCCGCTGTCATGTGAAACAGACCCTCTCAGCGCAGATTGTGCCGCTGATACATCGTATTTCCAAAATATAGTTGGTTGGTTAGTCAGTCCGAGCGCTGGTACGTGGATCGATGACTACACAATCACATTGGAATTATTCACTGATGGACTTGGCGATGCCGCTGGAAGATATAAGATTACAGTAAAGAAAGATGGACAAGTCGTTGACGCCATTGACGATGTGTCATTTGATAAAAGAGAAGATCGTTATATTTCGAGTGTCATAAATCCAGGTACTAAGTATGGCGGATCTGCTGGAAATTATTATATCAATTGGGAAGAACGTCCCGCGTTTTTGAATAATAATGTCAATGATTCGTCAACATTTGAAGTTAGATTGCCATCGCAATTGAATAATAAAGAGTTTAATGGACAAGCTAATGGTATTCCGAGCGATCCAGCGTTTTCAAGTGAACTTGATTCGGCTGTTATCGGAAATCCATCTATAAGTTCTGGTATTTATGCATTTCAGAACCCTGAGGCTTTGGACATTAATCTTTTGCTTACGCCGGGATTCTCAACAGGAGCAGTTATTGGAACTGCTTTACAAATGTGTGAGAATCGTGGTGAAGTACTATATCTTGTTGACCCACCATTTGGTCTCAGACCGCAACAAGTTGTAGATTGGCACAATGGAATGCTACTATCAGATCTTCGGTCTGCGATTAATAGTAGTTACGGTGCTCTCTATTGGGGTTGGTTGAAGATTTACGATCAATTTAGCTCTGATGAATTGTGGATACCACCATCTGGTCACGTTTCTGCTGTGTTTTCTAGGACCGCCCGTGAAGCTGAACAATGGTTTGCACCGGCAGGTTTGCGTCGTGGCCGTTTGTTGACAGCATTGGATGTTGAATACTCTCCGACTCAAGCAGAACGTGATTTATTGTATGGGTCTGGCAATGCTGTAAATCCAATTGTTAAATTCCCACAAGATGGTATTACGGTTTGGGGCCAAAGGACACTTCAGCGTTCTCAGTCTGCTCTTGATCGTGTCAGTGTTCGCATGCTTGTGAACTATCTCAAGAAGAACTTGATACGATTGCTTCGGAATTTCATTTTCGAACCAAATGATCGTGTGTTATGGAAACAGGTTGAAGCCACAATAAACCCATTCTTGTCTGATGTTCAGGCTAGACGCGGTTTATCTGCCTTTAATGTTATTGTTGATGAAACGAATAACACTCCAGAGCGGATTGATCGCAACGAATTGTGGGTTTCGGTTTTCTTGAAACCAACACGTGATGTCGAGTTTGTTGCTTTGAATATCGCGTTGCTTCGTACTGGTGCAAGCTTTTCTGCTGAAGAGGTCTTGGCAGCCGGTGGAATAGTTATTTCCGCAACGGCAACATAAATATCGCTGTCCGTTGATGCCAGCTAGAAGGCTGCTGTGAACCAGCAGCCTTCTTGCGTATTATAACACAATGCGTACTCGCTTAAAAATCGATGCTAAATGCGATTGCCGTTGCGAGATTTAGCCCACTAATAAGACAAAATATTTCACATCAATTCCCACAAGATTCTGTTGAATTATCAAGGCTTTGTGTACATCCGAAATTTCATAAGAAGAATTTATTAAGCTGGTGGATTGCTAGAATACCAATACGACCGATTGTATCATATTCTGACACAACTGTTGGACATACTGGCGCTGTCTACAAAGCTTCTGGTTTTAAATTACACCATACCACTGAACCAGATTATTGGTATGTTAATACTGATGGATATGTGATGCATAAGAAGACATTATATAATCGTGCTGTGAACCTAAAAATGACAGAGCGTGAATTTGCTGAAACCTATGGATATCAAAGAAAGTATGGTGGATCAAAATTGTGTTTTATTAAGCAAAAATAATATAACTAATCGGAGACAAAAATTATGCCAGGCTTCAATGTTCAACCGTTTGGTGGTGGTTATTCTCCACAGGGGCCGTCAAATACGATAGAAATCCGGCGCAAGCACCGATGGGTCTTTGAAACGCTTGGTCGTGGAACTGGGGTATTTTCACAAGCAGAATTGTTGGTACTACAATCTGCGTCCAGGCCAAGCTTCAAATTTGAAGAGCCTGAAATGCACCACAACCAGGAAGTGGCACGATTTGCCGGTAAGCAAGACTGGGATCCGGTCACTTTGGTGTGGTATGACGCCGAGCAACAGCCCGATATCTCTCGCGGGATCTATCATTGGTTAGAGACCGTAGTGAACATGCAAAGCGTGGCTGTTTCTCATCCACGATTTTATAAGAGAACTGCTTCACTTTTGTTGCTCGATGGCACAGGCCAATCAACAGAACAATGGCAATTATTTGGGACATGGCCAGCTGCTGTGAATTGGCAAGAGCTAGATCATACTTCTACAGATTTATTGACGATTGAAGCTACTATGCGATTTGATCGAGCGATTCGGACTTGCAATCAGATTCCAGGTCCGCAGCCGTTCGCTCCGTCATGCCCATAATGATCAAAATTTTAACATTACAAACCATAACGGGACCAGCGATCGTATCAATGGTCCCGTCTTTGTAGGTATCATATGCCAGGATTTTTCATACCTGATTCTGATAAAGCATGTTTAGATGACAATGCATTTAAAACTCAATCGGCGTATGCTGGCCCAGATCCAAACATGGAATATGCCCGTCGTAATAGGTGGCTGATTGAAATTTTTGAGCCGTTTGGTACTGTACAAAAAGGTATATTGGTTTACGCACGTAAATGTGCACGACCGTCTCCTGAGATTGATGTTATAACTGTCCATCATGGACAAGATGAAATATACAGACCTGGTAAGAATAGATGGGGACCAATAGATTTTACATTTTATGAGAAAGCCGATGGCAATTCACTTGTAAATGAATCAGCAGAACGCATTTACAAGTGGTGGGCAGAGACGATGATTATTTTGCAGCAATCGCGACACGGCGAGCTGGCTAATTATTTGAAATCTGGTAGTATTAAAATGCTTGATGGTGTTGGGAGAGGGATATGGGAGTATCGTTTGTACGAATGTTGGCCAATAAAAGTTACACCATCTGAGTTGGATTATGGCGATAGTCAAATTGCAGAAATTTCAGTGACATTACGTTTCAACAAAGCCAAAGAAATTACAACCGCTACAATATAGAGATATCAATGCCTGGGTTTCAAGTGCAAGATCTTGGCTCTTCTGCTTCATCGCGAGTTGATTATTATTATACATATACGTGGCAACTTCCACATATATTAGGCACTAGTGCTATTGGATCACCATTAATCACATTGAAGGATATTACAACACCAACATTTACCGTTAATAAAGAAAATTATATAGGATCTAGCTTAGAATATAAGTATGCTAAAAGCGTGGTGTGGGACGATATTAAATTGACGTGGTATGATAGCGTTGGTCTGATAGATATCATACGTGAGTGGCGCAGGTCGGTTTGGACAGCCGAGGATGGGCTAAAGCCAGCTTCTAATTATAAAAAATTAACAATATTAGAATGTGTGTTACCATCAGGTCTGTCTCCATATGGGTGGAACTTGCATGGTAGTTGGCCATCACAAATAAGAAGTGGCGAACTTACTTATACTAATAGCGATGTTAAGTTAGTTGAAGTTACTGTATCATACGATTGGGCCGATGAGTACTCTGGTGAACCATTCGCCAATGAATTATCAAGATCATCTGGGTCATCTGATACACCTTTCATCATTTCACGTTAATTTAATAAATTATAGTTGTTTTTGTTTAAATTTTTACGTAAATAGATTCACATAATTCACAAGTGGTATTTTTATAGGAAATCAACATGTCAGACAAAGAAGAAATCAATTTAGGCGCAACTGATGAAAATATCAGCGAAAACCAAAATCAGCAAGATAATGAAATCAATAAAATAAGTACTGCTGTTGGTGATTTACCAATAGGCCCCGGCACCACTAATGAAGAATTGGTGTCACAGATTATACAGGCTTCTCCAGACCAACTTATTCCATGGGAAGAATGTCATCTTCCTAGCCGTGGGATTTATTATGGTTGGCCAGATGGGATGATTATGGTTCGTGCTATGGGTCAAACCGCTGAAAAGGTGTTAGCTACTCAAAGGCTTGCTCAATCTGGTCAATCTTTGGATTATTTATTTCGTGAATGTTGCAAATTCCCACTTGGATTTGACTCTGGTGATCTTCTTCTTGGCGATCGTGTATTTTTATTATATTATATTCGTGGTATTACACATGGTAATATGTATGAATTTGCTATAACATGTCCAAATGAAAATTGTCAATCTGTATCGACACATACTTATGATTTGAATGACTTGGCTCGTACTGTTGTGTGGGCAAATTCTGCTCTTGGACCAGAGCCATTTAGGATCAAATTGCCATATTTAAGTAATGTCACTAAACGTGAGTTTTATGTTGGCGTTAGATTTTTGCGTGGTGTTGATGCTAGCGATATTCTTGCCAAACGAAAAGCACGTAAGAAAATGTTTGCTAAACCCGGTGGTGTTAAGACTAAAGCTCCACGAGGCCAATCGTTTGATATGCGCCGTCAGCAACAGCAAAATCAGCAATTAGATGATTCTGTATCTGAGAATATGGAAAAAATAATTGTCAGCGTGATGGGTGTTTCAGATCATTTTCAAATTCGACAATTTATCGAGAAGATGCATGCACAGGATACTGCGGCCGTCCGTGAGTGGTTGCGAGATAATACACCAGGTATTGATAATACCGTAACGGTTGAATGCCCTGAGTGTTCACGAGAATTTACGATGGAGCTTCCGATTACGGAGTCATTTTTTCGCCCGTCAAAAACCAGATGAATACGATAGGATTTATTATAACTTAATGGAACAGCAGTTCCAATTAAAATATCATGGCAAATTAAGCTTGTTTGAACAAGCATCTATGGTTGCCGAAGATCGTGCGTGGTGGATGAAACGTATAGAACGTGAATTGAAAGAAGAAGCAGATCGCGAACGCAATAAAATAGGTTCTATACCACGCCCGCATAAACCATCGATATCTAGACCATCGATCCCACGTCGATAATAATTATCTGATACAAAAATAATAAAAGGGAGATTATATGAGTGCAGAACTTGCTAATGCTTTCCCACGGATATCAGCACGACGCGGGCAAGTTGTTGATCTAAATGTCGATTTTTTGCACGCTGGTGTGTTGGCAGATCCTTATGCTATTCGACATATTGAGATTTATAAAACACAAGTAGTGCCGCATAATTTAGTTGCAACTATTCCAATCGTTTCGCCAACTGATGCATTATATCCAGCACCAGTTATTAGAGAATATGTTGAATCTGAATTGGGTGAATGTTGCACAGAACCTACGGCAGATACCGTTCCAATTGTTGGAAAGTATCATATGCCATATTTAATTCCAACAGATTTTGCTGTTCCAGATGTATATTTTGATGTGTGGTATTATTTTGCCGACAACCCATGCGGAAGTCTTGGTACAGAAAGCGATGATTGTGATATCGATGATTCACAATATGATGCTTTATTGTTAAAGTGCTGCCATCGTTTTTGGATTTATCCAGATGAGTGGGCTTGTGATGATAAATTGCAGGTTGTGCGATTTGGATTTGAACCACTTGATCAGAAATTTAATCAACCTGAATATCGTCCGTTAGAAATTGGGTTAATGCCGCTCCCATTATACGATTATAATTTTAATCTTGTTAATCCGATGATTCCGTTTTTACAACCAACAATTACAGTTGAAACACAACATTGCGAATTGTTGGTTGATAAGGCACCATGCCGCATTGGTGTACGACAAGGTTCGTATCGTTCAAATCCGTGGACTATTCAATACGATCTTGACACGACTAAATTTTTAAAGGGAACATATCGTTATTATATTACATTAATTCTGCCAAATGGTAGTACACGAGTTAGCAGAAAATTTATTTTTACGGTATTATAGAAACAAATATATTGCGTACTTTTGGGGGCAGACCTAATTTTTGTTAGAGGAGGTGAAAGTATGCCAAGTATATTATTTGGAGAATCAAGCAACACGACTGCGTTTGATTGGGTAACTCCTTTAATTCAATTAGTGACGGCTGGTGGATTTGGTGCATTTGCTTGGTATTTGGTGATTAAGCACATTCCGACTATTGAACATCGCCATAGAGAAGAACGAAATGAGTGGCGTGAGTATTTCGTAAATCGTGATAATGATATAAAGGCGTTGGTTAAGGATACGAACGAATTACATCAAAGAGTATTGATGGCTCTGACTGAATTTCGTGCAACGCATTTACGTGATATACGTGATATGCGTGATCATACAAAATTTCCCGATCCGTAATGTATTGAAAGGTCAGGCTATTTATGCCGTATGACCTTGGTCAATACCGTTCTAATGCATCCGGTGGAATACAAATTCCGTCGGTTAATATCATTGCATGGATCACAAAGAATTTTGATTATAAAACCAGGAAAGGTGATACTGAATACTGTATAAACAACCCATTTGATGGCGATACTGGTTATAATTTTAATATTAACCCAGCAAAGGGTAGATGTCATGATTGGAGAGGTGATGAATGGGCTGGTCCTATTAATCCAGAGACAAATCATAGGAATTGTTCGTTTATAAAGTTTGTTAGGTTATACAGGAAATGTCGGTATTCAGAGGCTGTCCGAGATGTTCTTGGGGCTTCCGTTGACATTCGTCAATATTTGAGGCCCGAAAATCGCCTTACTGATCAGAATGCCAAGAAAAAGGTCGCGGTGGCCCTTCCTGATGGTGTCGAGCCATTGATGACATCGATCGATAGCCAAGCTAAAATTTTATTAAATTGGTTGAGTACTAGAGGATACACCAAAGAAGATATTATAAAAAACGATTTACAACATCTTGGTATGGATGTATATTGGCCGTATTATGAATTCGATACGTTAGTATATTGGCAAAGCCGATCGCGATTAAATAAACGTTTTAATTTCCCATCTTTGGATATTTACAATAAATCTGGTAAAATTGTTGGGCAAGTTGATGGAACAAAAGGTGATTTTCTATATGGGTTTGATGATATTGAACCAGCCAGCTATGTGATAATTACGGAAGCTATTTTCGATAAACACACACTTGGAGAACAAACATTGGCATCAGGTGGTGCTATGTTAACTCCGAAACAAATTGGCAAATTGAAGATCATAGGACCACGGCGTGGTATTATTTTGTCTCCAGATAATGATACTGCTGGATTAAAAAGTGTGATATCAAATTATCAATTATTATCATCACATGGTTTCGAAGTTTATTGTAGCATTCCACCATCTTTGAAATATGAGCGTGATGGGAAAGAGCATTATACTAAAGATTGGAATGAAATTGGGCAATATGTCGCTGGGTTTGATAAAGTTCGCAAGATACACGATGATGGAATTCGGAAGATTACTGAAGAGGTTCTTGTTGAATTAGGTGGATTGCTTTAGGAAATGTAAATTCATTCCCTAATTGGACATTGAACGCCCGACAGCTTCTTCAACTTTTTCTGTCAGTTTGTACAGTGAATCGGTCTTTTTAATTGTGGTTATGTTCCGGTAATTGTCAAAAAGCACGTGATCGACGGTGGTCGATCTGATTTTAGTAAGGTTTTGTGGTGGGCGAACTTCGTATGCTTGATCCGAAGTGAAGAGAATAATAAATTTATTTTGTCCATCGTAATCTTTTCGCGTTTCGACTTCTACGACCAATCCTGGGTTACAAGATGGGTCTGCTAAGCGATCATCGCTGATTGTACTAAATCCATGGAGGCCGATCCCGTGGGCGTTATAATGCAATTCAACCCATTTGAAATTATGGCATTTGTTTTGTGTTCCAACAATAGCCGCTTCGATAGACATTCTGTCTAATGATGCTCTGTCTATTGGTTTATATCCATCGCGTCGTTGTCCAGCGATTTTGGATTCAATGAAGTTTTTTGCAGCCCAAGTCGCAGCAAATGATTCAGATTTTGATTGGCCTTTGGTGCCTATTCTGCCCCAGCGTCTAGTCACTGTGTTTGTCGTGGTATCCAAAGTAATTGACCAGAATTTGTTATGACCTGTACCTTGGTGAATGAATAATTGTTCGTTTTTGTCCTTTTCACTCCAAGCACTCATGGCAATTCTCCAAGCATTTGTATATTCGGTAATTGATTTTGTGTGGCCACAAAATGCAGTTTGTTAAATACGAGGAGTTATATCGAATATCGTTTGATTATTGTCATATTTGTTAAATATATTTCTCGGTATCCGTTTCGATATGTCATCGGGCAGTTTGTTTTGATCCAATGTAACTTCTTATCCAGTGGTAGTCGAGATAATATATCTTTATTGTTTTTGATTTTATGTATATCTGGTCCACTTATTGATTCTGAGATTATTCCGCAGATTTTATTATCGTGCTGACCCAAATATAACAGTAGTAAGTATCGTGGTGTTTTATTTTTTGCATGATAATTAACGTGGAGTAACTCCATGGC
>WBZN01001588.1_pt1 | contig 13560 bp, 8 predicted proteins | sample 5204281 | NCBI WGS metagenome assembly WBZN01 (sample SAMN12344347, study PRJNA552823) | activated sludge metagenome | biome: Activated sludge suspended growth; feature: Nitrification reactor; material: Wastewater; isolation source: activated sludge from nitrification reactor of wastewater treatment...
CGCCCCCGACCTGGACTGCAAATGCGACATCGTGCGCAACGCCATCGACCTGGCGCACGCGCTGGACGTCCGCACGCCGCGCGTGGCGATCCTGTCGGCGGTGGAGACGGTGAGCGCGCGCATCCCTTCGACCATCGATGCGGCGGCCCTGTGCAAGATGGCCGATCGCGGGCAGATCACCGGCGCCATCCTGGACGGGCCGCTCGCCTTCGACAACGCCATCAGCATCGAGGCGGCGCAGCAGAAGGGCATCGTCTCCGAAGTCGCCGGCCGCGCCGACATCCTGATCGTGCCGGATTTCGAGGCTGGCAACATGCTGGCCAAGCAGCTCAGCTATTTCGGCGGCGCCGACAGCGCCGGCATCGTCATGGGCGCCCGCTGCCCGATCGCGCTGACCAGCCGCGCCGACCCGATCGAATCGCGCCTGGCTTCCGCCGCCTTGCTGGGTTTGGTGGCGGCGGCGCGCAATCCCATCCAGGCGTGACCGGCGCGCGCCGGCGGCGTTTCCGCGCGGGTTTTCGCCGCGCGGGGCAGGCGCGGCGGCGTCTTGTAAGTCTCCTGTCAGGTTGACGCGCGCAAGGTGACGGCGGAGCCTCGCTTGCGGCGACCGGCCGGTCCGTCTTGGGCACGCCGGGTCGACGGCCGCACCGGCGCTCCGGACCGAGAGGCCCATCGTCCATGTGTGGTTTTGCCGGAGAAATCGCCTGCGCAGCCAGTGCGAGGGCCGACGCCGATCGTGCCCTCCCCATGCTCCAGGCCATCCTGCATCGCGGTCCGGACGGGATCGGCTTGTGGGAGGCGGAAACCGGCGAGGCTTGTTTCCTCCATGCGCGGCTGGCGATGGTGGATCCGGTCGGCGCCGCGCAGCCGATGACCGACGCCGGCGAAGACGTGGTCGTGGTGTTCAACGGCGAGATCTACGGTTTCGAATTGGAGCGCCGCGCCCTCGAGGCCCAGGGCGTGGTGTTCCGCACCCGCTCCGATACCGAGGTCCTGCTGCAGCTCTACCGGCAATACGGCCCCGACTTCGTGCGCGACCTCGAAGGCGAGTTCGCCTTCGTCATCCTCGACCGGCGCAGCGGCCAGGCGATGCTGGCGCGCGATCGCTTCGGGGTGAAGCCGCTCTTCATCGCCCAGCACAACGGCATGCTGCTGTTCGGCTCGGAGGCGAAGGCCATCCTCGCTCATCCGTGGTCGGAGCGGCGGCTCGACCCCACCATCCTCGCGCGCGAGCTGCAGGGCGTGTATCTGCCGCGCGATACGCTGTTCGCCGGCATCACTGCGATCGAGCCCGGGACCTACATGCTGGTGTCGCGCCAGCGGACGGTGACCCGCCGCTACGCCGATCTCGACCCGGAGGCGGCCGGCAGCCTGAAGATCTCCTTCGAAGAGGCGACCGACGCGCTCGAGGCGGCGCTGTCCGACGCGGTCAGCCGCCGCTTCCGCGGCGATGCGGCGGTCGGCCTTTTCCTGTCGAGCGGTCTGGATTCCGGCACCATCGCATCGCTCACCCGGTCGGCGCCGGCATCGCCGACCGCCGCCTATTCCATCGACTTCACCGGGCGCGGCCAATCCGAGTATCCGGCGGCGGCGGCGACCGCGCGGCGCCTGGCGCTGCGTTCCGTCGGCCGCGCGGTCGACGCCGCCGCGCTGGAGGAGGCCTTCGCCACCTCGATCTGGCATGGCGAGACCACCACGCCGAACCCGCACGGCGCGGCCAAGCTGCTGCTGGCGCGCCGTGCCAGGGACGACGTGAAGGCCGTGCTGACCGGCGAGGGGGCCGACGAGCTGCACGGCGGCTATGCCTATTTCCGCCACGCGGCCCTGCTGGCCGATGCGGCGGAGGGGCGCGATTCCGGCCGGCTGAAACCGTTCCTGGCGCAGCATGGCGGCCGCGACGGCGTGCTTGGCGCGATCACCCCGCGGCTGCGCCGGCACCTGGCCTGGAGCGATCGCGGCGGCACGCCCTACGCCGCCATGCGGGCGCAGGTCGCGCGCTGGGGGCCGCGCTTTCTGATGACGTCGGATTTCCGCCGCCAGGGCGCCGGCGATGCGGCGCGGGCGCTGCTTGACTGGCTGTCGGCGCGGGCGCCCGCGGCGCGGATGCTCGACGACGTGACCCTGTCGCGCTTCGTCGCGTCGCAGACCGATTTACCGCGCTACAATCTCGCCGGTCTTGGCGACCGGGTTGAGATGGCCAGCGGGCTCGAAGGCCGGCTGCCGTTCCTCGACCGCCGCGTGGTCGATCTGCTGTGGCGCCTGCCCGTCGATTTCCACCAACGCGACGGTGAAAGCAAGCGCGTGCTGCGCGCCGTGATGGCGCGGCGCCTGCCCGATGCGGTGGCGGAGAAGAAGCGCGCCTTCCTGGCCCCGGGTGGATTGTCCCAGGGGCTGCTGTCCGGTCCGCTGGCGCAAAGCTGGCTGTCGGCCGACGCGACCCGGCGGGCGGGCATGTTCCGGCCGGCCAGCGTCGGCGCGCTGCGGCGCTGGGCGGCGATGCCGGGCTCTGGCGGCGCGTCGGCCTTCTACGTCAACGCCTACCTGATGATGGCGATGTCGGCGCACCTGATCGCCGACATGTTCTGCGACAACTTCGCCGCCACCGTGGCGCGCCGGGCGCCGATGTCGCTCGCCGAATTGCGGCGCCGTCTCGGCCAGAGCCGGCGCGACTTGCCCGCGGTGGCTTAGCGCGGCGCGGCGCCGGCGGGCGGCGCGCCGAGCATGGCCGGCATCAACGTGAAGATGCTGAGCAGGGTCGCCGCCAGCCCGGCGAGCAGGACGATCCCCATGCCGGCGGTGCCCGGATGGCTCGACAGCGCCAGGCTGGCGAAGGACGAGCCGGTGGTGAGGCCGCTGAACAGCACCGCGCGCGCCGTGCTGGTCTGCAGCGGATGCGGGATGCCCTTGCGCCAGTTCACCACGAAATAGATGTTGAAGGCGACGCCGATGCCGAGCAGCAGCGGCAGGGCGATGATGTTGGCGAAATTGAACTGCAGCCCGATCGCCCAGCAGACGATGGCGGTGACCAGCCCCGCCGCCACCAGCGGCGCCAGCACCATGACGACGTCGACCACCCGGCGCAGCACGACGATCAACAGCAGCGCCATGCTCGCCATCGCCAGCAGCGTGGCGATCTGGAAGGCCTTCGACACGGCGAGGCCGGCCTCGTAGATCTGTACCGCCGAGCCGTTGGCCCCAGGCGCAATCGCCTTGACCGCGGTCACGAAGCGCGCCAGCACCGCGTTGTCGTTGCTGTCGCCGGCGGGAATGACCATCAGGCGGGCGGTGCCATCGGCGGCGACCCAGTCGCCGCGGATCTCCGGCGGCAGCGTGTCGATGGTGAGCGGCCCGGCGTTGAGCGCCGCTTGCAGCGCCGTGAGCCGCGGCTGCAGCGTCGACAGCAGCACGCGGTCGAGCCGCGCCAGGTACGCGTCGTCGGAGGCGGCAGCCTGGTCCAGCAGCCGCGCCAATTGCTGCGCCACATCGGAGGACGACAGGGCCTCGCGCAGCTTGGCCGCGCATTGCCGCAGCGCCGCGCGGACCTCGTCCGGAGTGGGCGCCGCCGCCGGCTGGGCCATGTCGAGGCTGAGGCCGACCAGGTCATTGAGGTCCTGGATGATGGCGAGCTTGGCCTCCTGGTCTTTCGGCACGAAGGTGGCGGCGCTCAGCACCGCATAGACCTCGGGAAGCTGCTTGATCTTCTCCGCCAGCTCCTGCGCCGTCTGGGAGTCGGGTGCGAGGATCTCGATGTTGTAGGGCGTGCGCAGCGGATCGCGCATCAGATCGAGCATGGTGGCGACCGATTCGGTCCTGGCGTCCTTGAGATGCAGGGGATTGAAGTCGAAGCGCAGGCCGAATCCGGCGGCGATGCCGGCCGCCGCCACCAGGCCCCAAATCCCCAGCACCAGCCAGCGCCGGCGCAGCAGGAAATCATCCGCCCCCTTGGCCCAGGCGAAGCCCATGTCGAGCGGCTGGCTCCTGGGCCGGAACAGGTGCAGCAGCGCCGGTAGCAACGTCAGGTTCAGCACCAGGGTCACGATCATGCCGGCGCCGGCGATCCAGCCGAGGTCGGAGACGCCGCGATAGTCGGTCGGCGTGAAGGAGAGGAAGCCGGCGGCGATGGCGATGGCGGCGAGCGTCAGCGGCCGCGCCATGAAGCCGCCGGTGCGGGGCAGCGCGCGCGCGTCGTCGGCGACGAAGCGCTCCTGGCCGTAGCGCACGCCGAACTGGATGCTGAAATCGATCGACAGGCCGATGAACATGACGGCGAAGGCGATCGACACCAGGTTGAGCGTGCCGATGGCGATGGCGGCGAAGCCGAAGGTCAGCACCAGCCCCATGATCAGGGTGATGAAACAGGCGGCGATCAGCTTGAACGAGCGCAAGGCGGCGAACAGCAATCCCAGGACCAGCAGCACCGAGGCGACCAGCGCCCAGCCCATGCCCTCGGCGACGGTGCCGAACTCCTCGTCGTTGAGCGCGACCTGGCCGGTCAGCCGCACGGTGACGCCGTGTTCCCTGTTCAACTCGAGATCGCTCACCATCTGGCGCACCGCCGCGCTCGCCTTGGCGCCTGGCTGCAGCACGCGGAAATCGCGCAGCGGCTGGGCCAGGATGAGCTTGCGCAGTTCGCGCGCCTGCACCGGGGTGTCGATCATCAGCGTGCGCCAGGACAGCGGCGTGTCGTCGCCTGACACCGTCGCGGTCATGGTCGATGCGATGGCGGAGAGTTTCTGCTCCAGGAAGGCCACATCGAAGGCCTTGCGGGCGACGCCCTCCATCGCTAGCGACAAGACGTTGAACAATCCGCGCAAGGACGGGTCGGCGGCCAGGCTGGCGATGAAGGGCTGGGCCTGGATGACCGAACGCGCGATCTGGTCGACGTCCTTGGTCGGCAGCAGCAGCATGCCGTAGCGGTCGAAGAACGGCCCGCCATCGCCGCGCCGCACCGTGTCGAACAGATCGCTGCGGGCCGCCATCGCGGCATAGAGCCTGGCGGCGGCATACTCGGCGGAATCGGCGTTGGTGCCGTCGATCACCACCACCAAGAGGCCGCTGTTCTGCGGGAACTTCTCGGCGATGCGCGCCATCTCCTGCTTCCAGGGCAGGCTGGGCGAGATCATGTTGGCGGTGTTGGTGTCCATCGACAGGGTGCGCGCCGCATAAAAGGCCGCGGCGACGGTCAGCAGCAGCGCCAGCGCAATCACCAGCTTGGCGTTGGCGACGGCCCGCGCCACCAAACGTTCGACGAAGCGTTCCATGAGGTCCTAGATCTCGCGATACAGCAAAAGGGTGACGGCGGTCAGGCAGAAGAACACCGGCCACAGCCAGCCGGCGACGGTCCGGCCCGGGCCATCCTCCAGCCGGAGCTCCAGCCAGCGGGTCCAGCCAGACCAGATGGCGAACACCGCCAGCGGCATGTGGGTCATCTCGAGCAGCAGCAGTTCCTTGACGTTGGCGATGCTGTGCGAATGGGTCAAGAGCATCATGCCGCCCAGCGCGCTCAGCAGGGGAAACACGTATTTCGCCCAATCGTTGCGCAGCAGCCGGTTGCGCACGCTCCACTCGAATCCGGCGAAGGCGGTCATCAGCAGCATGAAGGCCTTGTGCTGGATGAATTCGGGGTCGCGCAGGCTCTCCGCCAGCGTCAGCGACCCGGTCGGCCAGCCCTCCGCCTCCGAGCGCAGGAACAGGAACCCGGCCAGCACGACCAGCAACAGCGGCCAATGCCGCGCCCAGGGCGCCTTGCCGGTCTTCTCCAGCAGCACGAGGATGGACATGACCAGGACGATGGCGCCGGAGATGTGGTGGTTGTATTCCGACCAGGCGATGTCCTCGGCATTGCGCGGCAGTGGCACGCCGGCGCCGGGCACATAAGCCTGCAGGGTCGCCGGCTTGTTCGCCGCCGTCGCCTCGGCCAGTTCGTGCTGTTCCTGGTAGAAGGCCAGGCTGTCCCGGTCGGGGCTGGTCAGCGCCGGCCATTTCGGCTGCAGCCGCTCGACAATCTCGGCCAGGCTGGCGCGGCCGTCGGTGAGGTCGGCGGCGGGCGGCAGCGAGGTCATCGAGGCGGCGACGAAGAAGATGGTGATGCCGACGCCGAGCTCGACCTCGGCGAAGCGGAGCAGGCGCAAGACCGAACCGTGCGGATTGTCGGCCAGCCCGCGCACCACGCGGGAATTGAAATAGCCCAGCACCAGCAGGCCGAAGAACAAGGTGATCTTGGTGCCCAGCATCATGCCGTAGGCGGTGCCGTACATCGCCTCGGGGCTGCCGACGTAATAGATCAGCATGACGATGCCGGAGACGGCGATCGCCGCCACCGACAGCGCCGAGAGCGTCGAATAGCGCGCGCCGATGGCGCGGCGCAACTCGCCCCCCGGCAGGTTGCGCATGGCGGCGAGGAAACAGGGCAAGCCGCCGATCCACGCGGCGGCGCCGAGGTGATGCAGCGCGGTGATGACGGCCAGCAGGCCCCGGTCGTCGACGCGCGCCATGGCGTGGCTGATGGCGACGCCGGCGCCGAGGTCGATCAGCCCCAGCACCACCAGCAGCGGCGCCGACAGCCGGGCGCGATAGAGCAGCGCCAGCAGCAGGATCGCGGCGGCCAGGCGGATCTCCTGGGCCACGGCGAAGTCGCCGGTGAATCCGAGCGCGAGCGGGATTTCCGCCGTCCCGACCAGGATGCTGACATGCATGGCCAGCAACGCGGCGACGCTTACCAGCAACGCCCAGGCGAAGCGCCGGGTCCACAGGCGCGCCCGCGCGAGGACGGCCTGGCCGTCGCCGGTGCCCTGCGCCAGCGGCAGGGCGATGAAGGCGAGGAAGGCGATGCCGCCCAGAGTCAGGCATTGCGCCGTGCGCACGATTCCGGACAGCAGCACGCTGGCGAAGCCGAAGATGTCGAGCAACAGGTCCATGCCGGCGCGGGGCTATTGGGCGACGGTGAAGGGGATGTCGCCGCGGGTGATGTGGCCGTCGATGGCGAGCACCTGCCAGCGCAGCGAATAGGCGCCGGGGGTCAGCGCGGGGGTGGTCGCGGTGATCACGTTGGGCTCGCCCTCCAGATCCATCTTGAGGTCGGCCTTGCTGCCATCGGGCGCGGTGAGCTGCAGCTTCGAGCGCTCCTTGTCGATGCGCGCGTTGAATTCCAGGCGGATCGCCAGCGCGCCGCTCGCCACCTGCTGGTCCAGCGCCGGCTGTGCCTTGACCACCACGGCATGCGCCTGCGCCAGGCCAGGCGCCAGCGCGGCGGTCGCCAATGCGAGCGCCGCCACAATCAGATTCCTCAGATATTTCCGCATCTTGGACCCCGGGTAGCGATGCCAGGGTCATAGCAGAGCCGGGGCCGCTTGTCATCGCGCGCCCCGCCGCTGGCGATCCGAACCGGGTGGTTTGACTTGGAGTGTGACATCCGGCACATCCTGGCCGGGCCTTCGGGCAACGCGATCTCCAGCAGCGGGACCATCCTTGTGCGTTTGAACCTGGTAACCGGCGGCAGCGGCTTCATCGGCCGCCACCTGGTGGATGCGCTGCTGGCGCGCGGCGAGCGGGTGCGGGTGCTCGATCTTCGCCCGATCGCACCACTGCCGGAGAATGTGGAGCTGTCGATCGGCTCGATCACCGATGCCGCCCATGTCGCCCGTGCCGTGGCCGGCTGCGACCGGGTGTTTCACCTCGCCGCCAATCCCAATCTCTGGGCGCCGGATCCCAGGAGCTTCGACGCCGTCAACCATCAGGGCACGCGGCGCATGCTGGAGGCGGCGCAGAAAGCCGGGGTCCAGCGCTTCGTCTACACCTCGACGGAATCGATCCTGAAAAGCTATCGCGCGCCGAAGACCTCCGGCCGCGCGCTGATCGATGAAAGCGTCGTGCTCGTCCTCGACGACATGCCGGGACCCTATTGCCGCTCGAAATACCTGGCCGAGGCGGCGGCGCGCGAGGCGGCTTCCGGCGGCCTGCCGGTGGTCATCGTCAATCCGACCATGCCAATCGGCCCCGGCGACGCGCTGCTGACACCGCCCAGCAAGATGATCCTGGGATTCCTCAACGGCGAGACGCCGGCCTATCTGGATTGCGAGTTCAACCTGGTCGACGCCCGCGACGTCGCGGCGGGGCAGGTGCTGGCGGCGGACAAGGGCCGCGTCGGCGAGCGCTACATCCTCGGCAACGTCAATCTGAGCCTGGGCGAGTTGCTTGCGGCGCTGCAGCGCCTCAGCGGCCTCGCCATGCCGAAGACCCGGGTTCCCTACGCCCTGGCGCTGGTCTCCGCCCTGGTCAGCGAGGGCATCTCGGCGGTCACCAAGCGGCCGCCGGTGGCGCCGCTCACCGGCGTGCGCCTTGCCCGCACCTCGATGGCCTTCGATTGCAGCAAGGCGCGCAGCGAGCTCGGCTGGGAATGCCGTTCGCTGGAAGCCTCGCTCCTCGACACTATCCGCTGGATGTCAGGGCGCGGTCTGCTGCGGCGACCAGTAGGTCTGCCCCTGGCTTGAGATGATCGTCGTGCCGATGTCGCTCGGCTCCGCCTGGGCGCCGGCGGGCGCGTTGTAGATGAAGCCCTCCGCCGGATAGATGCTGCCCCAGGCGCGCGCCTCCTGGTTCCAGAAGCGCAGCTCGGTCCAGTCGTTGGCGGGCGAGATATCCATCACCGGCATGCCGGTGATGACGGTCCCGCGCTGCCAGTTGGCGTGGTCGATGCGGATCTCGCGCGGATTGATCCGCTGCGTCACCACCGCGACATGGCCGTAGGACAAGCGGTTGGTCTGGCGCAGCACCAGCACCGCCCCTGGGGCGGGGACATGGCCGCGGGCATAGCGGCCCGCCGCCGTCTGCCACCAGGTATGGGCGTCGCCGAAGATGCCGATGCCGGAGCGCAGCCGGGCATAGGGCACGCACTGCATGTTGACGGAGTAGTCGACGGAATAGGGGGCGCCCGTGCCGCTCATGCTTGGCGGCGGCGCCGGCGGCAGCGAGGCCACGCGCGGCCCCGGCGCGGCGCAGCCGCTGGCCAGCAGCAAAGCCATGCCGAACCCCGAGAGGGCGCGGCGCAGGCGCCGAATTGCAGCTTCCCCCGTTTGAATCATCGCTCGACCCCTCGAGACGGCACCGCTACCCCTCAACGTCGCGGATTGGCTGCGATACGACTCGGGGACGCTTTCGTGCTCATCCTAGTCGAAATCTGGATAGCCAAAAAGAGTCATTAAAATAGGATACATAACCAGCGGGAGACATCCGGATCAGAATGGAGTGGTCCGTTTGACTGTCTCATTAGCGTCATTCATCGCGCGACCAGAGTGCTCGCGTGCCGGGTGAAATTGCGAGCCATACCCCGGTTTCGGGTGACGTCTCGCCATATTCACACTTCATCCGCGTTGAATAACGATGCCGGTGGACAAAGTCCCGGCGCGCAGGCATTGATCACCGGATGGATTTTTGGTGCACTGCAGCATGGCGGCTGCGACGGCACCGCGCTCGGGACGCTGACTGGGGAGAGACGCTCCATGAACATCCATGAGTATCAGGCCAAGCAACTGCTTCGTCGCTACGGTGTGCCGGTCCCGCGGGGCGACGTCGCGCACAATCCCGCCGAGGCTGAAACCATCGCCGAGGAACTCGACGGCCCGGTCTGGGTGGTGAAGGCGCAGATCCATGCCGGCGGCCGCGGCAAGGCCGGCGGCATCAAGATCTGCCGCTCGGTCAAGGAAGTCATGGCCAGCGCCGACAAGCTGCTCGGCAGCAAGCTGGTGACGCACCAGACCGGCCCCCAGGGCAAGGAAGTCAAGAAAGTCTATATCGAGCAGGGCAGCGACATCGCGCGCGAGCTCTATATCGCGCAGCTGATCGACCGCAAGACCGGCGGTGTCGCCGTCATCGCCTCGACCGAAGGCGGCATGGACATCGAGGAAGTGGCGGAGAAGCATCCCGACAAGATCATCCGCCTGTCGCTGCCCCCGGCCACCCCGATGCGCGCCTTCCAGGCCCGCAACATCGCCTTCCAGCTCGACCTGAAGGAGCGCGAGGTGCACAAGTTCGTGCGCCTGCTGATGGCGATGAACAAGGCGTTCCGCGAGCTCGACGCCAGCCTGGTGGAGATCAACCCGCTGGTCGTCACCAAGTCGAACCGCCTCATCGCCCTCGACTGCAAGATGACCTTCGACGAGAACGCGCTGTTCCGCCACCACGACATCCAGGACATGCGCGACGACAACGAGATCGACCCGCTCGAGCTCGAGGCTTCGCGCCACGACCTCAACTACGTGAAGCTGGACGGCGATATCGGCTGCATGGTGAACGGCGCCGGGCTTGCCATGGCGACCATGGACATCATCCAGCACTATGGCGGCCAGCCGGCGAACTTCATGGACATCGCCGGCGCCGCGACCAAGGAACGCGTCGCCTGCGCCTTCAAGCTGATCTTCAACGATCCGGGCGTGAAGGGCATCCTGGTCAACGTCTTCGGCGGCATGATGCGCTGCAATTCCATTGCCGAGGGCATCGTCGGTGCCGCGCGCGAGGTCGGCCTCGACCGGCCCTTGGTGGTACGCCTCGAAGGCACCAATGTGGAGCTTGGGCGCAAGATCCTGCAGGAATCCGGCCTGCCCATCGTCAACGCCACGACCCTGGCCGACGCCGCCGAGAAGATCGTCCACGCGGTGCGACCTGAAGCCAGCGCGGGGAGGGCCTGACCATGAGCATTCTTGTCAACAAGGCGACCAAGGTCATCTGCCAGGGCTTCACCGGCACCCAGGGCACATTCCACTCGCAGCAGGCGATCGAGCACGGCACCAACATGGTGGGCGGCGTGACGCCGGGCAAAGGCGGCTCGACGCATCTCGGCCTGCCGGTGTTCAATACGGTGCTGGAGGCGAAGGCCAAGACCGGCTGCAACGCCAGCGTCATCTACGTGCCGCCGACCTATGCCATGGATTCGATCATGGAGGCGATCGACGCCGAGATCGAGGTCATCGTCGCCATCACCGACGGCGTGCCGGTGCAGGACATGGCCCGGGTCAAGAAAGAGCTGAAATACGCCAAATCGCGGGTGATCGGGCCGAACTGCCCGGGCATCATCACGCCGGCCGAATGCAAGATGGGCATCATGCCGGGCTACGTGCACAAGCCGGGACGGGTAGGCATCGTCTCGCGCTCCGGCACGCTCAGCTACGAGGCGGCGACGCAGACCACGGCGGCGGGCCTCGGCCAGTCGACGGTGGTCGGCATCGGCGGCGACCCGGTCAACGGCTCCAGCTTCGTCGACATCCTGGAGCTGTTCCTGGCCGACGACGACACCGACGCCATCATCATGATCGGCGAGATCGGCGGCACGCCGGAAATCGACGCCGCCGAGTTCCTGAAGCAGTCGAAGCGCAAAAAGCCGGTGGTCGGCTTCATCGCCGGCCGCGCGGCACCCCCCGGCCGGCGCATGGGCCACGCCGGGGCGATCGTCTCCGGCGGCGGGGAAAGTGCGGCGGAGAAGATCGAGGCGTTGCGCTCGGCCGGCATTTTCATTACGCCAAGTCCGGCGGAAATGGGCGCCAGTATGTTGCGGGCCTTGGGGAAAGCGGCGGCCTAGCCGCATCGCAAGAGGGGCGTGGGGATGGCGGAACGGTCCGGAAAGCAGAGCGCGCGAAGCAAGAGCGGCGAGCGCATCGCCTTGCGCGGCCAGCCGCCCTCCCAGCGCATTGCGAAGGGCAGCCGCGTCCGGCGACTGCGCGACGACTTGCCACCCGAAGCATGCCTCTTCCCCGATGACGGGGTGCTGGAGATCGGTGCGCTGGAGCGCGACCTCGGTCAGGCCCTCGGCATGCTCGGCGACCTGCGCGAGCGCAACCCCTTCGGCAACTCGATCAAGCTGCTGGCCCTTGAGCTCGGCAAGCGCCTCGATCGCGGGGCGTTGGGCTATGGCGACATCGAACGGTTGATCCAGCAACTGACGGCGGAGGGCTATGGGCACCGCGCCGATCGCCTCGGGGCCTATCTCGGCGAGCGCGACGAGGCGAAGAACGCCGCCGCGATCCGGGCGGCGGTGCGCAAGGTGGCGTTGCCCGATTCCGGCTCCAACAGTGGCAAGGGGGGTCGCAAGCCGACGCCGATTCCCTTCGCCGAGTTCCAGGGGCTGCTGGAGCGCGAGCTGTTCGGCATCGTCATCACCGCGCATCCGACCTTCAGCCAGTCGACCGAGATGCTGTGCAGCATGGCCGAGCTGGCGATGGAGCGCGACAGCGCCGGTACCAGGATAACGCCCAAGGAGCGGGAGCGCCGCCTGGCCGCCGCGCGCGGGGTGGAGCATCGCCCGCCGGCCGACATGGCGCTGGCCTATGAGCATCGGCTGTCGATCGCGGCCATCGCCAACATCCAGAAGGCGCTGCGCCGGGTCTACGGCATCGTCTTCGACGTGGCGGCGGACCTCTATCCGAAGGAATGGGAGAGCCTGCGGCCGAAGCTGCTGACCATCGCCTCCTGGGTCGGCTACGACCTCGACGGCCGCTCGGACATCAAGTGGAGCGACACTTTGTTCAAGCGCCTGCGCGTGCAGACGGCGCAGCTCGAGCAGTATCTCTCGGTGATCGAGGACCTGCGCGCGGCGCCCGGGCGCGGCGAGGCCAATGTCGATCTGGCGCATCTGCTCGACCTGCTGGAAAGCCGCCTGGCCCTGGCGATCAAGGAAGCGAACGACGAGATCGAGGTGTTCCAGTCCGGCGATTCGGACCCGAAGACCTGGAACGAGGAGGTCCGCCGCATCGCCAAGCGCATGCATGACGGGCGGCACCTGCGCCTGATCGATTCCGCCCAGCTGCTGGAGCTGATCGAGCGCGCGCTGCAATTGTCCAAGCGCCCGGCCGATCGGCGCAAGCTGATGATCCTGCGCGCCGAGTTGTGCAATCACGGCCTCGGCATGGCGCATACCCATGTGCGGCTGAACGCGGTGCAGATCCACAACGCCATCCGCAAGCTGATCGGCATGGAGACCGAGCCCGACGATCCGGCGCACAAGCGCTCCTACCTCGCCGCGGTCGCCAAGCTGCTGCGCGAAGTGAAGCCGGTGAAGATCAACTTCGCCTCGATCCTGGCCGAGCGCACCTCGGCCAAGCGCCTGTTCATGATCGTGGCGCAGATGCTGAAATACATCGACGCCACGACGCCGGTGCGTTTCCTGATCGCCGAGAGCGAATCGCCGCTCACCCTGCTGGCGGCGCTCTATTTCGCCAGGCTGTTCGGGGTCGAGGCCAAGGTCGACATCTCGCCCTTGTTCGAGACCACCAAGGCCTTCGAGCGCGGCATCCGCGTGATCGACGAATGCCTGCAGAACCCGGACTATGCCGCCTATGTGCGCCAGCGCGGCCGGCTCTGCATCCAGACCGGATTCTCCGATGCCGGCCGCCACCTGGGCCAGACCGTCGCCGCCGTCTCGGTCGAGTGGCTGCGCCTGAAGCTGGCCGATTTGCTGCGCGATCGCGGCTTCGCCGATGTGGAGATCGTGGTGTTCGACACCCACGGCGAATCCATCGGCCGCGGCGGCCATCCGGAGAGCTTCCAGGCGCGCCTGGAATACGTCGCCTCGCC
>WBZN01001138.1_pt1 | contig 13542 bp, 9 predicted proteins | sample 5204281 | NCBI WGS metagenome assembly WBZN01 (sample SAMN12344347, study PRJNA552823) | activated sludge metagenome | biome: Activated sludge suspended growth; feature: Nitrification reactor; material: Wastewater; isolation source: activated sludge from nitrification reactor of wastewater treatment...
GATATAACTGGCTTGCATTTGCCTAGCATGCTGCATTGTCTCGGCAACAGACTTCAAATGCTCCCAGACAGGTAAAATCTTTTCCCTCTGCTCATCAAGATAGTCGCTGGCAAAGATCAAGTTTTCAGGAGAATCGGTTTGCCAATATGGCAAAAAGTGATGAACCAGTTGATTGCGTTCCTCGCGCATCATTTCAAAGGCTTCGAGCTGGGTTTCAGCAAACACGACATCGCCGGTAATTTTAAATGAGGAAGATAACCAAGGCTCCGCCAAATCGCGTGGCCCCTGCGGTTCTTCATCGGACGAAGCTAATATTTCGTCAAAATACTGCTTGATGAGTTGCCCCAGCATGTCTTTCTGTATTCCGTTGCTACGCTGCTCCTGGTAAAGCGTTAATTCACGGGCATAACCTTGCATTTTTGAGTTTCCCAGAATCATTTTCAGCAGCCCCTCGATTTGCTGAAATATCAGCAAATTTCTGCCAACCTTGCGGAGCACTTCATCTTGCAGCTTTTGTGGTGGCAAGGCTTCTTCTTCGTCCCTTGGGAAAGGCTGTGTGGTTAAACTATCCCCCTAAAACGGCACAAATTCCTATGAAATGAACTCAAGGGCCATCCCTAGTATTCAATTGACTGACCGGAGAACAGAGTGCGAAATGTACTAGAATGCACAATTTGCCAAGTATCTGGAAAACCAATAGCAATGGCGACGTCAAACTTTTCGGTATTAGGCCAGCACGATAAACAACTGCTTCGTCTGGGTAGGCTGCCCGCGAAGTAATTTGCAGATGAACCACATATCCTGTCTTGGCAGATTCAAGTATAAACTCCAACAATTTGATTATTTTGAAGATATACAGTATATTTCTACATATTTGAATAGTCGAAAGTCTTTTTAAATCATTCTGATCGATATGAATTGGAATAACTGGTGATGGACTTCGGCTAATGTTTACAGCTTTTCAAGCAAAATACTTTGCATACGAATTAACCCGCCGTTTCTCAACAGATAGCGCCGAGAAATTAGCAGGTGCAGTAGCCAGTGCTCAAGTGGATATCAACCCACACCAGGTCGATGCAGCCTTGTTTGCTTTTAACTCACCGCTTTCCAAAGGTGCGCTACTGGCTGATGAAGTGGGCTTAGGCAAGACTATTGAAGCCGGATTGGTGCTATCCCAAAAATGGGCAGAGCGTAAACGGCGCATCCTGATCATCACACCTTCAAACCTGCGTAAACAGTGGCATCAGGAATTGACTGAAAAATTCTTTCTTCCCTGCAGTATTCTCGAAGCCAAATCCTATAACGCTGCAATCAAACAAGGCCAGTTTCGTCCATTTGAATCGCCGGAAATCATCATCTGCTCATACCAATTTGCAAAAAGTAAGGCGGCAGATGTTCATGCAATACCCTGGGATTTGGTTGTTATTGATGAAGCGCATAGACTGCGCAATGTTTATAAGCCATCCAATGTCATAGCAAATACGCTGAAGCTGGCATTAGCGGGTAAACATAAGCTACTGCTTACAGCGACACCGCTGCAAAATTCACTGCTGGAACTCTATGGATTGGTGAGTTTCATTGATGAACATACTTTTGGTGACTTAAAAAGTTTCCGCGAGCAATTTGCCAATCTGAACCAGGATCAAGTATTTCAAACCCTCAAGGCTCGGCTCAAGCCGGTTTGTCATCGAACGCTACGCCGCCAGGTTACTGCGTATATCCCATACACCAAGCGCCTGCCGTTGGTGGAGGAATTTACTCCAGAAGAGAGCGAAGATCGTCTTTATCACCTCGTTTCAGAATATCTGCAACGTGACAATCTGCAAGCGCTGCCATCAAGCCAACGTTCCCTGATGACACTGGTGTTACGCAAGTTATTGGCTTCATCTACCTTTGCCATTGCGGGTGCGCTGACTTCGATTTCAACTCGACTCAAACGCAAACTGTGCAAACAAGAATCCGCAGAATCGCTCGAAGATGAATTGGATCAGGACTACGAAGCACTCGATGAAACCGCCGAGGAATGGACGGATGACGAACCCGCCGAACTTCTCTCCGAGGATGATCGCAAGGCTCTCGAACAGGAAATTGCCGAGCTTGATGCTTTCGCCGCACTTGCCATTTCAATAGACCATAATGCCAAGGGTAAGGCGCTGTTAAAAGCGCTGGGTATTGCATTTGCCAAGGCAAAAGAACTTGGTGCAGCCGAGAAAGCTATCATTTTCACAGAATCACGCCGCACACAAAACTATTTATTGCGCCTGCTGGCAGACAGTCCTTTTGCTGAAGGTATAGTACTTTTCAATGGCACTAATACCGATGATCAATCCAAAGTTATCTACAATCAGTGGCTTGATCGTCACAAAGGTACAGATCGAGTGACAGGATCACGTACCGCAGATATGCGCTCGGCGCTGGTCGATTATTTCCGCGAAGCGGGACGTATCATGATTGCAACGGAAGCCGGTGCCGAAGGTATAAACCTTCAATTCTGCTCACTGGTAGTTAATTACGATCTTCCCTGGAATCCGCAACGAATCGAACAACGCATCGGGCGTTGTCACCGTTATGGGCAAAAGCACGACGTAGTGGTCGTGAACTTTCTTAACCGCAAGAATGCTGCGGACAAACGCGTTTTCGAATTATTGGCAGAAAAATTCAAGCTATTTGAAGGTGTCTTTGGTGCCAGCGATGAAGTATTGGGAGCTATTGAATCGGGTGTTGATTTTGAGAAACGCATTGCGGCTATCTATCAGCACTGCCGTATGCAGGAAGAAATTCAAACAGCTTTTGATCAGCTCCAGCTCGAATTGAGCTTGGAAATCAATGAATCCATGACACGCACGCGCCAACAATTATTAGATAATTTTGATGACGAAGTGCGTGAAAAGCTCAAAGTGCGAGACGAGGCATCCAAAGCTTACCTCAATCATTACGAACGCTTGCTGATGCAGCTTACCCAATATGAACTCAACGGCCGTGCCGAGTTTCTGGATGATTCCTCGTTCCTCCTCGAGAAACAGCCTTTCCCGGAACAGGCTGCAACAATCCCAGTTGGATTATATGAACTACCACGGCGATCCGGTGAAGCGCATCTTTATCGCCTCAACCACCCACTCGCTGAAACACTCATTGAACAGGCCAAAATGCGTAACCTGCCTCCAGCAGAAATTCATTTTGATTATCAGCAGTACGATGGCAAGGTTACATTACTAGAAAAATTTATTGGCAAGTCTGGCTGGTTAACTCTCTCGCTTTTTAGCGTTGAATCACTTGATCAAGCGGAAGATCATCTTATTTTGGCAGCAGAAACCGATGATGGCCAAATATTGGACAAGGAAATTGCTGCACGACTACTAACACTTCCTGGGAATGTGGTTAACCCAGTTCAGCCTGTCTTGGAAAACTCCTCTCTGGAGACACAAAACCAAAAGCGCCAATTAGAAATACAGCGCGCTATTTCAGAACGCAATGCCCGTTTCTTCGAGGCAGAAGCAGACAAACTGGATGGCTGGGCAGATGACTTGAAGGTTGGCTTGGAAAGAGAAATTAAAGAAATTGACCGTCAAATTAAGGAAGCACGCCGTACTGCGGTAACTGCGCTGACTCTGGAAGAAAAGCTCTCCGGACAAAAAATGGTCAAATCGTTAGAGGCACATCGCAATCTGAAGCGACGCTCACTCTTTGATGCACAAGATCAGGTAGATAAGCAGCGTGAAGAATTGATTTCGGTGATAGAAGGGAAAATGAACCAAAGTATACGATCTGATCAATTATTTTTAATACGCTGGACTATTTCATAGCCATAGCTATAAACAGGAGAAATATTGTTATGACAGAGCCAACGATCACCTGCCCTAACTGCAAAACAGAAATTAAGCTCACCGAATCATTAGCGGCTCCGCTGATTGAATCCACGCGTAGGCAGTTTGAGCAACGGCTGGCGCAAAAAGACAGCGAAATTATCCAGCGCGAACAAGCCATGCGTGAAAAAGAAAAGCAGCTGGCCGAAGACAAACGTAGACTTGAGGAGCAAGTAGCCGATCAAGTGGCAGAGCAGTTGAAAGCAGAGCGTGCTCGCGTGATTGCGGAAGAATCCAAGAAAGCTAAACTGGCCAGTGCTGCCGAGCTGGAAAACAAAGCACGTGAACTGATCGAATTACAAGAAGTGCTAAAATCCCGCGACGAAAAATTGGCGGAAGCGCAGAAAGCACAAGCAGAACTGATCAAGAAACAGCGTGAACTCGATGATGCCAAGCGCGAACTGGAACTCACCGTAGAAAAGCGAGTGCAGGACGGATTAATCGAAGTCCGCACCCTCGCCAAAAAAGAAGCTGAAGACGAGCAGAAACTGAAAGTGATGGAAAAGGAACAAACCATTGCCGCGATGCAGAAGCAGATCGAAGATCTTAAGCGCAGGGCTGAACAGGGTTCTCAGCAACTACAAGGAGAAGTACAGGAACTTGAACTGGAGCATCTGCTGCGCAGTAAATTTCCTTTCGATGCGATTGAACCAGTGCCCAAGGGAGAATATGGCGGAGATGTGCTGCACCGAGTTGTCGGCACAGGTGGTCAGCCTGGAGGCACCATTTTGTGGGAATTCAAACGCACCAAGAACTGGAGCGACGCGTGGCTGGTAAAACTGCGCGATGATCAGCGTACTGCGAAGGCAGAAATCGCTGTGATTGTGAGTCAGATTTTGCCGAAAGGCGTTGAAACCTTTGAATTGGTCGAAGGTGTCTGGGTCACACATCCGCGTGCTGCCCTGCCGGTAGCTATGATATTACGCCAATCATTGCTGGAAGTTGCTCTGGCACGCCAGTCAACCGAAGGCCAGCAAACCAAAACCGAAATGGTTTACCAGTACCTCACCGGCCCACGTTTCCGTCAACGTGTGGAAGCCATTGTTGAAGCCTTTTCCACCATGCAGGAAGACCTGGACAAGGAGCGCAAAGCGATCATGAAACAATGGGCCAAGCGCGAAGAGCAAATAGAGCGCGTGATGGGGGCTACGGTTGGGATGTATGGGGACTTGCAGGGGATTGCCGGGAAGTCGTTGCAGGAGATTGAGGGGTTGAATTTCCCTGCTCTTGAAGATAGAGCGGTTGGCCAATAGGGGTGAACAATGCAAATATCAAAAATAACCATAGAAAATTTTCGCTCAATTGAACATGCCGAATTAAATCCTAGCTCTTTCAATGTTCTTGTTGGTCAGAATAATCATGGGAAGACGAATTTCTTTGAGGCGATTGAATGGTTCTACAACGGAAGTGGTGATCTTGGTCAGATTACGTTTATGCATGATAACCAGCGTGATGTTTCTGTTGAGCTGGAATACACCGGCATTCAAGCAGGAATCGAGACGGTTAAAAATGAAAAAACAAAAGAGTCGTTTCGAAAATTTGCTGATGGGCGCGATACCATACGTGTGATACGCCGAAAATCAGATGGAGCCAAGCGTTCTCTGTGGGATGAAGATAAAGGAGAATGGTCACCAAAGAACTTCGCAGGCTTTGACAAGGCGTTTAATGATTGCTTGCCGCGCCTCCAGTATGTCGCCACAACAACACGTCTTGCAGAAATATCGAAGTACGGCAAAAAAACTCCTATTGGCGAGATGTTGTCTGGTGTTTTGACTGCGATCATGGAAACGAGCCCAACATACCGCGGGTTCCGTGAAAAATTTGAGGAGATGTTCGGCAGTGATGGTTCTGAAGTCAGGGTAGAGCTTAATTCCTTGGCAAACAGCGTTAAGGAGCATTTAGAGCAACAATTCCCAGAGTGTTCGAAAGTCACTTTTAGTGTTGCGGAGCCTGCTTTCGATGATTTGCTCAAGAACTTTGAAACGTCCATCAATGACGGTATCGAAACGAAGGCAGAAGAAAAAGGTGATGGTATGCAACGGGCTTTAATGTTGGCCATCATTAAGACGTATTCAGACTATCGGAGAGAAAAGGATGAACTTGGTAAACGCTTTCTTTTTCTCATTGATGAGGCAGAGCTTCATCTGCATCCAACTGCACAGCGTCAATTAAAAGATGCGCTTCTCTTGCTGGCAGAGAACGGCGATCAGGTTTTTATCAATACGCACTCTTCTGTATTGGTGGCAGACAATCATGAAATTCAACTCTTGCTTAAGGTGCAAAAGCTTAGTTCAGCGACTCATATCGCTGCCATTACGGATGTAGATAAGCCGCATGTTGTTTATGAGTTGCTAGGCGGTAGTCCGGCTGATTTGCTTTTCCCGAACAATTTCATAATCACTGAAGGGAGGAGTGAATATGAGTTTCTAATTCGGCTGATCCATAGGTTTTATCAAGACAAGCCAAAATTGCAGGTCATCTTCGCCGAAGGGGATATTGAACGGCAGAGGAAATCAATGGATGCTATCAACACAGTATTTACCCCCCTGAATCAAACGCCAATATATCGTAATCATTTGATAATTCTTTGTGACAAACCGAATGATCAACAAACTTCAGAGTTTGAAAAATTTGTTGCTGCTTACCCGCATCTTTTGGCAAATAATCAGCTTTTCAAGTTGGACACAAATTCGCTAGAGGAAAGTTATCCAGCGCCATGGAAAAAAACCGCAGATGAGGCGGCATTGCTAACCTCACGACAAAAAACTGATCTCGCAGCTCAAGTTGGTGACAATATTACCAAGGCTGAATTTGAAGCGGACATGCCGATTGCGTTCCAAGCAATCAGCGCGGCGTGGGAGAAAGCGCATCAATGAGCAGTCATCGAAAACAAAAACTCGAACTCACCTGGATCGGCAAGGAAAACCGCCCCAAGCTGGAGCCGCGCATTTTGCTGGAAGACCAAGCAAAGAGCTATCACGCAAAACTTCGGGTGACGGATGGCGATATCTTCGACAACAGGCTGATCTTCGGCGACAACCTGCTGGCGTTGAAGGCGCTGGAGGCGGAGTTTGCGGGGAAGGTGAAGTGCGTGTTCATTGATCCACCGTACAATACGGGCAGCGCTTTCACGCATTACGACGACGGGGTGGAGCATTCGATCTGGCTGTCGCTGATGCGCGACCGGCTGGAGATCATCCGGCGCTTGTTGTCGGAAGATGGCTCGCTGTGGATCACGATAGATGACAACGAGGCTCATTACTTAAAGGTACTGTGCGACGAAGTATTTGGGCGAGCAAATTTTGTTTCAAACCTCGTTTGGCAAAAGAAAACGGCTCCTCAAGGCCACGCACAATGGTTTTCAGACAATCACGATCATGTTTTGGTATTTGCAAAGAACAAGGCAAATTGGCACCCAATACCTTTAGGGCGAACTGCTGAGCAGGACGCCCGTTATGACCGTACTGATGATCCGCGCGGTCTTTACACTCCGGATAATTTCACTATCAGTTTGACTGGCGGTCAACGCGGAGCCCAATACGCAAAGACTGGAGTAAGCGACAACATTTATGAAATTACTCTTCCTTCTGGAAGAAGGGTACTCCCCCCAAAGGGGCGATGCTGGCTTGTTAAAGAGCAACGTTATTTTGAGTTGCTAAATGATGGTTTGATTGTATTTGGCAAAGGCGGCGATGGCGTGCCGATGATCAAGCGTTTTTTAAAAGACGTTAAACAAGGCACGGTTCCACTTTCTGTAATGCTCCATGAAGAAGTTGGTGGCAACACAGAGGCAAAAAAGGAAGTAAGAGAATTTAATGATGTAGATATTTTTTCTACACCTAAACCAGAAAGACTTTTGCAGCGCGTTCTTCACATAGCTACCAACCTCGGCGATCTCATCCTCGACTCCTTCGCCGGTTCCGGCACCACAGGTGCAGTCGCCCACAAGATGGGTCGCCGCTGGATCATGATCGAGCTGGGCGAGCACTGCCACACGCACATCATTCCGCGCCTGCAAAAGGTGATTGACGGTGAAGATCAAGGCGGTATCAGCAAGGCGATGAACTGGCAAGGCGGCGGCGGTTTCCGCTATTACAAACTCGCACCTAGCTTGTTGCAGCAGGATACTTACGGACAGTGGGTGATCAACAAGGAATACAACGCCGAGATGCTAGCGCAAGCCTTATGCAAGCTGGAAGGATTCACCTATGCGCCTTCTGGGGTACATTATTGGATTCACGGGCATTCCACCGAACGAGATTTTATCTATGTCACCACAGCTAATCTGAATCATGAGCAATTACATCAGCTTTCCGATGAAGTGGGATCGGAGCGAAGTTTATTAGTATTGTGTACTGCCTTCCGTGGCCGGGGCGATTACCCGAATCTCACCGTGAAGAAAATCCCTAAGCAGGTGCTGTCGCGCTGCGAATGGGGGCATGATGATTATTCTCTGCGCGTAGAAAATCTTCCCAAAGCTCCTCCTCTAGTTGAAAAAGAGAAAACCATAACCAAAGGACAAAATGCCGCGAATTCATTGCAAGGTAGGTTGTTTGATGAGGAAATGGAATGATCATTGTGAGGAAATTAGATCATTCTGCGGTAACTGTTAAATCACGTATGCCAGATTATTCAAGAATTGTGCAGCAGGTGAGTGGGAACTTCAAACACTCCATTTTTTCTTGTTGGTCTTTGTCATGAAGAAAATTATCATCATTGCTGGGCCAAATGGGGCTGGTAAAACGACTTTCGCTCGAGAATTTTTGCCCAATGAAGCGGGTTGCCCAAAGTTCGTGAACGCAGATTTGATTGCGGCGGGTTTGTCGCCGTTTGCACCGGATGTGGCTGCGATGAAGGCAGCTCGTATTATGCTGGAAAGTATTAAAGAGCTTGAAGAACGCGGTGAAAGTTTTGCGTTTGAGACTACACTTTCCGGATTGACTTATGCGCACCGGATTCGCCGCTGGCGCGAGGCCGGTTACCATGTCACGCTGTTTTTCTTGTCGTTGCCTAATTCACAAATAGCCATTGATCGTGTGGCCGAGCGTGTGCGCCAAGGCGGCCATGATGTGCCAAGTGAAGTTATTCGTAGACGTTTGCAGCGGGGTTGCGAAATTTTGAGCAGATTTATCGTGATGAAGTGGATGCTTGGGCGTTGTATGACAATGCAGGCGATGAGCCGGTGCTGATTAATTGGGGAGAAAAAGCATGAACCAAAAAAGTATTGAACTGGCAAAAGATCCGGATTTAGCGGGTTCTTTGATTGCAATCCGCCGTGCTGCACAGCGGGCGAGACAATTAGCGGCCAGCACAAACACTGAACTTGTTGTTTTGCGCGATGGTAAGTGTGTGCATATAAAGCCAAGCGGAGAGCAAAAACCGCGATGAATCGTCATGTCAACGCCATTGCCGGTCGGCTCAGCTTGCGTGCACCGCAGCGCAGCTCGCTAGAGATTCTGGATCGAATCTCTGAGATTACTCCGCCCCAAAAAGATAGAGATCTTCTGTCAACACTGGAGATTATTCGCAGTGAATTTCCATCCGTCACAGATTTCGAACGCGAGTTTCCGTCACTGTGCTTTGCGCTGGCTACAGGTGTCGGCAAAACCCGTTTGATGGGTGCATTCATCAGTTACCTGCATTTGGCGCACGGTATCAACAATTTCTTTGTGCTGGCACCGAATTTGACGATTTACAACAAACTGATCACGGATTTCAGTGACCGCACCCATCCTAAATATGTATTCAAGGGTATCTCAGAATTTGCCATTGATGCACCTGCCATCATCACGGGCGACAATTACAATCAGCATGATCCGTCCAGTGGTACGCTATTCGGCGGTGTACGTATCAATATTTTCAATATCTCAAAAATCAATTCAGATAAAAAGCAAACAGCATCTGGGGAGAAATTACCGCGCATCAAGCGATTATCTGAATATATCGGCGAAAGCTATTTTGATTATCTGGCCGGACTACCCGACCTGGTGCTTTTGATGGATGAATCGCATCGCTACCGTGCCAGTGCGGGAATCAAAGCGATCAATGAGTTAAAACCAATTCTTGGTTTGGAACTAACGGCGACGCCGTTTACTGGAACGACTACACAAAATCGACAATATTTCTGCAATGTGGTTTATGGCTATCCGCTTGGTCAGGCGATGGAAGACGGTTTTGTTAAAGACCCAGCTGTGGTTACGCGCAAGAATTTCAACCCAACAGGTATGTCGCCGGAAGAGATCGAGCGCGTAAAACTAGAAGACGGTGTGCGCCTGCACGAGAGCGTGAAGGTAGAACTGGAGACGTACGCCCGCCAGAACAGTAGCTCCATCATCAAACCGTTTGTATTGGTGGTTGCACAGGATACGAGCCACGCCAGTGATTTATTGAAACTAATTCAGTCCGATACATTTTTTGATGGCCGCTATAAGGAGCGAGTTATTCAAGTTGATACCAGTGCCAAGGAAGAAGATTTCGTTGATCGTCTTCTGAAGGTAGAGCACACTAATGAGCCGACTGAGATTGTAATTCACGTTAACATGCTTCAGGAAGGCTGGGATGTAACCAATCTCTATACCATCGTGCCATTACGTTCCGCTTCGGCACCACGCCTGATTGAGCAAACCATCGGTCGAGGTTTGCGACTGCCTTATGGTAAACGCACGGGAGTAACGGCAGTTGATAGGCTGAATATTGTGGCACATGATAAGTTTCAGGAAATCATCGACGAAGCAAATCGACCTGATTCCGCCATTCATCTAAAGGCAGTGGTGCTGGAAAATGACGAACTCGATCAAAAGACAGCAACTGTTGTTTCTCAATCCCAAGTAGCTACCCAATTAGGAATAAAGCCAGCAGATACCACTGCCAGCACACAAATTGCGGGACAAAATGTGCAGCCTCTTTTCACCAAACCAGAAGAACAAAAAGTGGCACAAATTGCATTTGAGGTAATCCGCAAAATGGAAAATCAGCCGAAGACTGTGCCCACATTGGCGCATTTGAAAAATCCGGAAGTTCAGGCTGCTATCGTTAAGGCAGTACAAGAACAACATCGCCCTATACAGCTGGAACTCGAAGGAGTCACAGAATTGCCGGATTTTGCAGCCGTTGTGGCTAAAACGGTCGAATTAGTTACCCGGAAGACAATTGATATTCCACGTATTCTAGTCGTGCCCAAGGGAGAAGTGAAAGCTGGTTTTAGACCATTTACTCTAAAACTGGATACATTGAAATATCCAGCGGTGTCCGATGAATTATGGATACAGCACTTGCGTACCAGTCAGCGAGATGAAGTGACTCTGGGCGCTGGCGGTATTGAAGAAAAACGGATAGAAGATTATGTCGTCAGCGGCCTGATGGATTTTGATGATGTTTCTTACGATGATCAAGCAGACCTGTTGTATGACTTGGCTGCGCAGACCGTTAAGCATTTTTGCAGTTATTTGTCTGAGGATGAAGCACGTAAGGTTTTGCGCTGTTATCAACGCGATATTGCACGCTTTATCCATGCACAAATGCAAGATCATAGCTGGGAAGAGGCAGTTGATTACGAAGTAATTGTAAGTAAAGGATATTTGGAACTCAAACCCAGTGCTTATACCTATTCGATCAATGATCCAGTTGCGGATTATCGAATCTCGCCTGATGACAAAAGCAATATGTCAAAGTACGTTTTCGGCGGTTTTACACGTTGTCTGTATCCAATTCAGAAGTTTGCTTCAGATGCAGAGCGTGTGTTGGCAGTCATTCTTGACCGCGATGCTATCAAGTGGTTTAAACCGGCAAAGGGACAATTCCAGATTTTCTACAAGCAAGGAGCTGATCATCCTGAATATCAGCCGGATTTTGTTGCTGAAACAAATCAAGTGATCTATATGCTTGAACCTAAGGCTAGCAATCAAATGACTGATCCTGTTGTTCTGGCAAAAAAAGAAGCGGCAATCAAGTGGTGTAAAAATGCTTCTGACTACGCCATGGCGAATGGTGGCAAGCCTTGGCGCTATGTTCTGATCCCGCACAACGCAATCGCACAAAATATGACACTAGAGGGATTGGTTCAGCAATTTATTTCATAGAGCTTTTGACAAATTAAATAAGTATTGTTAGTTTCTTCAAACAAGGGATCCATAATACTCAATCAGTCTATTATCTAATCATCTCGATAAGGTTTAAGGGTTGAGCCAACACGGTCATGCCCTGGGGCGTTCGTCCTGTTTCAAAAACAGTTTTCCAAAAACCATTGTTCTGCTTGCCACCAAACACCGTATCCGAAAGGTCCGTGTTCACCCAAAGCGGCATAGCCATAAGGTTTTCAAGGAATTTTCGGATATTCTCCCAAATTTGATCAGAAAATGGAATTTGGAATAGTCGTCCCATAGGATCTGGCCTCCCCAATGTGATGAAGTATGTGCGTGCAACCTGCCCGACCAATTGAAGCCAGTTATAAACAATTTCCTCCTTGCTCATACGATACGCTCGTAGATGATCGTGCGCGAAGGTCTCACCTTTCTGTAGTTTGCTTTCAATTTTGTCAGTGCCAACCTCCGGATCGAACTTGTCAATATAAATCAGCTCCGCGATTAAATTCATTAGGTGCAGAATCTGCTTGCATTCAACAATACGGGGATTCTCACCCTCTTCTGCTCGGAAATTGATGGGGGTATCCAACACTTCTTGGTATATAAAAAAAGAATAGAAGGTTTTCTCTATTGTGCTATAGGACAATGGTGATTCCTTCCCTCGTCCGCCAAAATCTATGTAGTCACGAAGCCTATTACCAGAATCTGATGTTACACCATTACGAACCGCATCAAGAATATAGCGTTTGATCTCTTTCGATTGCCCCTTAAAATGATAAACCAAGTCCCGTTCTGAGAAACTTAAATCATCTTCTGGCCGTCCAGTCTCTTTCAGGAAACGCTGAATACGATCCTGATATAGAGAACTTCCAAGATGACGCTGAACCGATTTATCAAAGGCCACCTGCTTGAGCGTAGTACCCGCATTCGTGTTAGTTGTGATCAATGTATCTGGATCGGGGTCGATGAACACCCGAACGGGCAATGTTCTTGCTCCCAACATGATCTGTGCAGCCGCTTTGTGCTGACCATCAAAAACATGTATAGCGCTTTTGCCACCTTCGCTATTCATCCACGCTAGCGGCACATGCAGTTGCGGCCGCTTCTTGTAGAACTCCTCTACCAGCTTTGAAATATTGGGCCCAATAGAACGTGGATTGATATGATCGTCGTGCGCAAGGTACGGAATCGGAATATTAGCAAAAAAGAAACGAAACCCACTCAATTCATCTTTGTATACCGGCAGGGAGTGGAGCGAATTATCGCCAAGCTCCCCCATACTGTACGTTATTTTATTATCTGATAACTTGAAACCTAGTTTATATTTTCCACCGCTGGCATTTTGCAGCAAGTCACCTAGGTTAGGACTTCGATTTTCGTTGGCGAGCTTCTCTTTAAGTTGTTTGAAGTGGTGCAACACTCGTGCAACCTCAAGGTTGGATGCCTGCTTTGAACGATTGCAGCTGGCGTGGGTCAACGCAAAATTTACCGGATCATCTTTGCCTCGATCATTAAGTGGCACAACGTGATCAACATCCAGACAGTCCTTATGTATTTCTAGATCTATTGCTTGCTCACATATAAAGCAGTTGCCATAC
>WBZN01001591.1_pt1 | contig 13536 bp, 13 predicted proteins | sample 5204281 | NCBI WGS metagenome assembly WBZN01 (sample SAMN12344347, study PRJNA552823) | activated sludge metagenome | biome: Activated sludge suspended growth; feature: Nitrification reactor; material: Wastewater; isolation source: activated sludge from nitrification reactor of wastewater...
CTTCTGTTCCATACTGTTTCTGCCAATCCATCAAAGTCATTCCTTTGCCTTTCATCACCTACCTCATTATCCTATTGATCTTGCTATATAAGATGAAAAACACTGAGAATAGTTCATAGGCATTTTAATTTAAGTCAAGCCACGGCACAGCAATATGCTTGCCACTTGTTTTTGGTAAACTTTATCGTCGAGCTTACGCTCGCGTAGTTTAATCATGTACCCAATAATCTTCTCATCTGTATACCCGTTACCGGCTTTGCAATTAGACAAAACTCCTACTAACAGATCTTCAACCTTTCTTTGTTCTTTACCACTAATTGGATATCTTGGTTTTTGCGGTGGATTTTCAGAATCTTCCCCTTCTGTCCAAAGATTAATGAAGTGATTGAGTGCAATATTTTTATCTTTCTTATCACTATTCTCATCCTGAGCAGCTAATACCTTTAACTGGCGGATCATTAGGTCAGCCGCTCTCATTTCTTTTATCTGCGCTGCTAATTGATTTAGGCTATCGGTTGGGGCTGCTTCACGAAAAATTGGCGCTCTTTCTTGGGCTATTTCCTGAGAAAGTGTTGAAAGTGTTTGAAACATTGCCTGATGCACATCATTCTCTATTGGTGACTCAGCCTTATTAACTTCAACGACAATATAGGAATTTTCCCGGTAATAGCATTCTGGTGGGTACTCTCCAGGTACCTCTTTACATGGTTTATTAGTAGCTTTATTTTTTTTAAAAATGAGTTTACCGCTCATTTCATCGTACTCAAGCTTATCCCAATCCGTAGATTGATATCTGTTCTTTTCACGAATAAATATATAGTCCCCTGTCAGTAAAATACCTGTACTAAGATCAGCCACACTTCCTTTCGCTGATTTGAATTCAGCAGTAAAGTGATAAGCTCGATCGTCTTGATCGTCGGTAATTAAAGTACCTGCTAACTGAGCTAATGGCCCAGCAAGAGGTGACGCCGGTGGATAAAAGGTGGATCCAATTGCTGCTAGATTAGTTAGTAGTTGCCGTAATTGTGGTCCCGGTGTATCAAGTTCTACGATATAAACATCCAACACGAATGGTTTTCCGCCATAAGAAAGTGGTCCATAAATTGAACTCAAATTCGACAAATTTAAGAACTGTCCTTCCCATACATCATCTGAGTAAAACACAACACGTGCATTTTTCTTTCCATTGGGACCAAAATCAAGCTTCTTGCCACTCCCAACTTCAAATGCATTGACGACAACTGCAATTTCACCATTCGCCGGTTCCATTCTCCGGATAATTCGTAATGGGCTGCGAAATTCAGAAAAATCTTTAATAAACACTTGCTTAAGGGATATTAGTAGAGGATCGTCCGCTTTAACAATATGCGCGGAATTAACTTCCTTAGGTTGAATGTATTTCACTTTACTAAAATGGCCACCAGAAGGCTGACTCTGCTGATTATTAGGGTTAGCAACACCGCGATTAATATAACGATAGTCAGTAGCACCTTCATTGGAAATCGCACAGCTAATCAATAAAGGTAATACTATAAAAATTAATAATAGCGCAAGCTTTGCACTAAGATAGCTCGCTTCAGTCCCCGATCTCATCGTAAGTAACTCCTCTTCACCTTGTCATAAAAGGCATGCAAACGAAATGATTGACTTATGCCTGTCAATATTAATGCTAGCATGGATTCCAACCAGAATCAGTGATAAACATCACATCAGGTCAAGCTGTTACAGATTGTTAGATTTCTCAGGCGCTAAGTAACTTGAGGCTCAGTCAATTTACCTACTCAATGCCTTAGTACTTTTGAGAATTTATAGCGTTTGTTTGTTGATTTCAACCCGATCGTACAGTTTCACAAACAAATGGGCTTTACTCAGTTTTAAGATTCACATCAGTTATCAAATCTTCGATCACTTTGAGAATTACGTTGAAGATCACGCGCGCTCATCAATAGAAACTGTTACATAAATAATTGCGCACATGCTGAGAGGCGTTATTGACAGCATCGAGTAATTCCGATTTTTTTGTCCAGTCGTTGCTGCTTCCAGTCTGACTGTCCGATACAGTCGCCTGCTTTGCAGTCCATCTAATGTCGAGAAAAATCCCATGGTAAGAGGCAGTTATATCAATCGCACGATGATAAATCCTAGGAATACGCCTTAACTTCAATACCCAATGCCTTAATTCTATCTGCAAGTTGTGCTAACCACTGATCGGATACTTTCGACAGCCGATCGGCTTCCCCTTGCATTGGCGGGCGTGCCAACCCGTAGAGCAAGACACCTTGTAACAAGACTTGTGCATCGCGTGTTTGCTGCATGAAATCCAAATAAGCGTTAACCTCACTTTCGCTGGGTGGTTGACCATCGATTTGCAACACGCAGGTTTGAATCCAGGTGGGACACAGCGCTGCTGCTATTTTCAAATGACGCTTAATCGTGCCATTACTGATACTTGTTCCATTAATCAATTGCCTACGGTCTGGAATAGCGCTATCGAGTTTAAACCAAACTTCACCATTGAGAGTTGCCATACGGGCAATTCCGCGCTGCACGGCGATGCGGTTGATTAAACTCCCATTGGTAATCAACACCAGTTTGATCGATTTAGCTAAGGCAAAATCGCGTTTCACGCGCGCGATAACTTCGATAACGTCAACAAATTCTTTAGCACTTGTGGGTTCACCGTTACCCGATAACGCCATATCGTTAATTCGCTGACATTCGGGTGACACTTGCTGGGACATGAAATCTCCTTCCAGCAATTCTCGCAAAAAAATCCTCAATTCCTGTTCCAGCAATGGTAAATCAATGGTTGGTGCAGTACCGCGGGTCAGGTTCGGCACTTGGCAATAGATACAACGCCAATTACACGCATTATTGGGATTGAGATTAATGCCGATCGATACCCCGCCCGAGCGGCGTGAGATCACAGGGTAAACATAAGTCATCCCGACAATATCGCGGCGATGATCTTGCGTTGTTAAGGTTTTCGTTTGATTGGCAATGATATAATTCCCTTATGTTAATTACACGTCGTTTAGAATTCGATGCCGGTCATCGAATTTCCACCCATACCAGCCAATGTCGACATTTACATGGTCACCGCTATGCCATCGAGGTCACCTTATCGGGAAATATTATCGCCGAGGAAGGTGTGCCAGAACAAGGCATGGTCATGGATTTTTCTGAGGTTAAACGCATTGTACGGGAACAAATTGTCGATCGGTGGGATCATGCCTTTCTCGTCTATAAAAACGATACAACTGTAGTCGATTTTTTGCATTCCTTGCAAAACCATAAAACTATTATTCTGGATTCTCAACCGACTGCTGAAAACTTAGCCAACACTGCGTTCTTGATATTAGATCAAGCATTCCAAGAAAATTACGGAGATCGGCTAAAGTTAGAGCGGGTGCGACTCTATGAAACCCCCAATTGCTGGGCAGATGCAACTCGAATTCATCACGGCACTTAATCGTTTTCTTTTGGATCTATTTCACCATGTTCATTGATTCACATTGTCACCTTGATTTTCCTGACCTTGCTGCAAATTTACCCGAATTACTCGACAATATGGCACAGAATCAGGTAAGCCATGCGCTCTGCGTCAGCGTTAATCTGGAGGATTTTCCGCGGGTACGCGCGCTTGCTGAAACTCACGACCACCTCTATGCTTCAGTTGGGGTGCATCCTGATTATGAAAATATTACCGAGCCGACTGTTTCTCAACTCACTGAACTCGCCCAGCACCCTAAAATCATTGCTATTGGTGAAACGGGATTGGATTATTTTCGGATTAAGGGTGATTTAGATTGGCAACGCGACCGCTTTCGCCGCCATATCCGAGCGGCCAAGGAAAGCCAGAAACCACTCATCATTCATACCCGAGAAGCCGCGCAAGATACCTTGCGCATCATGCAAGAAGAAGGTGCGGCAGCAATTGGTGGCGTAATGCACTGCTTTACGGAAAATTGGGATGTTGCACAACGTGCAATCGAGATGAATTTTTATATTTCTTTTTCAGGCATCGTCACGTTCAAAAATGCCTTGATGTTAAAAGAAGTCGCCCGAAAAGTGCCCTTAAACCGCATGTTGATTGAAACCGATTCGCCTTATCTCGCCCCCGTTCCACACCGTGGAAAAACGAATCAACCGGCGTTTGTTAAACATGTGGCCGAAGAAATTGCCCGGTTGCGGGAAACCAGCCTTGATGAAATCGCTACCGCGACAACTGAGAACTTTAATACTTTGTTCCGTTTAACACGTACTCCATTCATAACTCATTGAGTTAAAAAGGTTATTAAAGCAAGCCCCGTTCTGCAAATGAAGTAATGCCTTCTGAACCCACAATAAAGTGATCCAGAACTTTAACTTCCACATAGGCAAGCGCTTGTTTCAACGACTGAGTCAATACCTCATCAGCACGACTGGGTTCGGCATGCCCTGATGGATGATTATGGGCAAAAATGATGGCTGCAGCATTGTAAAATAACGCGCGTTTGATGATTTCTCGTGCATAAACACTAGTTTCGGTCAATGTTCCACTAAATAATTCCTCACTTTGGATAACGCAGTTTCTGGCATCTAAAAAGAGACCCATAAACACTTCATGCTGCCTATGCGCAAGGTTAAGTCGCAAAAATTGGCGTACTTGCTGCGGTGAAGTCATGACATCACTTTGTTTTAAACCGAATTCTAGTGCGCGTTGTGCCATTTCCAGTGTCGCTTTGAGTTGTACGTACTTAGCCACACCTAATCCCGGTATTTGACAAAATGATTGCTGATCCGCGCTGAATAGTTCAGCCAAACTCCCAAAATGATTCAGTAATTCTCTAGCGAGATCGACGGCGCTCTTTCCAGTAATACCAGTGCGTAAGAAAATGGCAAGTAATTCTGAATCGGAAAGGCTAGCAGGACCATAATGCAGTAATTTTTCACGAGGACGATCTAATTCCGGCCAGTCACTAATTGCCATTGTATTTCTCTATCGAGTTAACCATGAGCCATGTAATCGGTCATTCTAAATAAAACTACACAAGGTCAAAAATCATCGTAATATGTGATACAACAGCATCAATAATGCGTTCTCATAACCCATTACGACTTATCAATTTTGTGCAGTATGAACACAATCAGCGCGCTTACAGGCAGAAAACTGATACTGGGCATAACCGGTGGCATCGCAGCGTATAAAGCAGCTGAGCTCGCTCGACTCCTAATCAAAGAAGGGGTAATCATCCAAACTGTGATGACCCAAGCTGCCTGCCGTTTCTTAGGACCAGAAACCCTCCATGCGTTAACAGGGAATCCGGTATACACTGAACTTTGGGGAGACGCTCTGCAAAATTCGATGGCGCATATTGAATTAACCCGCAGCAGCGATGCGATACTCATTATACCGGCCAGTGCTAATTTCATTGCAAAACTGGCACAAGGTATTGCGGATGATCTACTTTCTACGCTTTGCTTAGCGCGCAATTGCCCTTTGATCATCGCGCCAGCCATGAATAAACAGATGTTTGAAAACCCAGCGACACAGCGCAACCTCAATACCTTGCGAGCAGATCAGATAACCATCTGGGGGCCTGCTATGGGTGATCAAGCTTGTGGTGAAAATGGGTTGGGGCGCATGCTCGAGCCCGCGCAACTACAACAAGCCTTACAGGGCTTCTTTGAACCCCAATGGCTCGATGGAAAAAAGGTCCTGATTACTGCAGGTCCAACGTATGAACCTATCGATGCGGTTCGCGGCATTATTAATTTGAGTTCAGGCAAGATGGGTTACGCCATCGCAAGCGCAGCTAGCAATGCAGGCGCTACAGTAACCCTTATTGCTGGGCCAGTTCATTTGCCTAGACCGACCGTACAACAATTTATCAGCGTAACCAGCGCAGATCAAATGTTCGCGGTTGTCAAAAAGGAAGTAAAGAACTGTGATATTTTTATCAGTGTAGCAGCGGTTGCAGATTACCGCCCTAAAACCTATCAATCTCAAAAAATAAAAAAATCGAATCAACCGCTAACGCTTGAATTAGTTCCTAACCCCGATATCCTTCAGTACGTGGCCCACTTAAAAAAACCACCATTTTGCGTTGGCTTTGCGGCTGAGACGGAAAAACTCGATCAATATGCCCAAAAGAAACGGCAACAAAAACGATTACCCTTGATCGTAGCAAATCTTGCACAACAAGCGATGGGTGCAGATGAAAGTACGTTAATTTTGTTTGATGATCACGGCAAACACGTATTACCACATGCTCCTAAATCTGAACTTGCCCGCCAGCTCATTAAACATATTGGGCAATTATTTGAAAAACAAGGTACCTGAAGCATTTAAGTAGCTCTCATTGCGTTGTAAACCTTCGCTTAATTTGATTTAGAATCCATATAATGGTTTTTACATGAAGCAACAAACAACTAGCATTAATTCCTTGGAGAATATATGAAAATAATATTATTTTTAGCACTGATAGTTAGTTCCTATGGGTACGCGCAAAGTGGTCACGATCATGCCAGTGAATCCTCCCCCAAAGACAACCAGCATAGTGATATGCATGGTCATGGTAGTGGTCACCATGGTATGGGAAATAAGGATGGTATGATGATGCATGGAGGGCATCATCAATTAGATAGTGCTACATTAAAACATTTCTTTGAGCCGCTACCGGCATCAATCATCGACGAAAAGAAAAATGCAGCTTTGATTGCGCTTGGCAAAAAGCTATATCTTGATCCACGGCTTTCGATCAATGATACGATTTCTTGCAATTCTTGCCATCAATTAAACAATTTTGGTGTTGATAGCCAACCTACTTCACCCGGTCATGATGGCACACGCGGTGGAAGGAATTCCCCCACGACATTTAACGCTGCACTTCATATTGCTCAATTCTGGGATGGTCGTGCTAAAGATGTGGAAGAACAGGCGCTTGGCCCAATTCTGAATCCAATCGAAATGGGTATGCCTAGTAAAGAAGCCGTCGTTAACAAACTAAAAAGAATTGATGAATACAAAGTCTTGTTTGCTGACGCATTCAAAGATGAAAAAGACCCAATTCAATATAAAAATATTGGAAAAGCAATCGGTGCATTCGAGCGTACCTTATTAACTCCTTCTCGTTTCGATGATTATCTGCGCGGTGATGAGAAAGCACTCAATGACACTGAGAAACGTGGTTTGACAAAATTTGTCCACATGGGTTGCGCAAATTGCCATAACGGCGTAGCTATCGGCGGTAATTCATTCAAGAAAATCGGTTTGGTTGAATCCTATGAAACCAAAGATCTCGGTAGATATGAAGTAACTAGCTTGGAAATAGATAAAAAAGTATTTAAAGTACCAAGTCTTAGAAATATTACCCAAACTGGCCCTTATTTCCATGATGGTTCCGTCGCTACGTTGGAGCAAGCAATTGAAGAAATGGCTGAACATCAACTGGGGCGCGAAGTAGGCCCTGGTTTTATTAACGATGTTAAAGCATTCTTGGGTGCATTAACCAGCAAAAGTCGGTAATTTAAGTACTACTTTGTCGAAACAAAAAGCCCTATTCCCCACAAGTTAATTGTGGGGAATCTCTTGTTACTTAAGCATGTACTCCTGACTTTGTATTAAAATCCATTTAAAAACATCCCAAATTGCACTGACGCCTTAACCCAACTCATGAAAATCGATATAAAAATACTGGATACGCGGCTGCAAACTCAACTACCTAGTTATGCTACACCGGGCTCAGCAGGACTGGATCTGCGCGCATGTACCGAGCAACCACTAATATTACGCCCTGGTGAGACGCAACTGATTCCTACCGGAATTGCCATCCATATTGAGGATCCCAGCTTTGCTGCCGTTGTTCTGCCCCGTTCTGGTTTAGGTCATAAGCACGGTATTGTTTTAGGTAATTTGGTTGGTTTGATTGATTCCGATTATCAAGGACAGATTTTTGTATCGTGCTGGAATCGTGGGCAAACTGAATTCTTACTCAACCCCTTAGAGCGAATTGCACAACTGGTTATCATCCCCGTCGTACAAGCACAATTTAATATTGTAGAAAATTTTGCAGTAAGTCATCGCGGTGAAGGTGGTTTTGGCAGCACTGGGCGATGATCAGGTTTAGTCTATTGGTGCTCAGCTTTTGTGTCGGTTTGACACTGAGCCCACAATTAGTTGCTGAAAACCCCATGGTTTCGCTATCTATTGGTGAGCATCGTCTCCATGCGGAAATCGCTCATACTTACGATACGCGGGCAAAAGGATTAATGAATCGTGCTACGCTGCCTGAAAATCAGGGTATGTTATTTATCTTTCCCAAAATTGACTTCTACAGCATGTGGATGTTCAATACACCACTACCTTTGAGTGTTGCTTTTATTAGTGAAAAGGGCATCATCCTTAATATTGAAGTGATGAAACCCTTTTCTACCGTGACACATTCTTCAATTAAACCGGCTAAATACGCACTTGAAATGAACCACGATTGGTTCGTCAGCAGAAAGATTACTGCAGGAAATAAAATCATTGGACTTGAAAACGTACCTGATGCAATTGAGTAATACCGTTTTCTCTCCTATCCAAAACTTAACGGAATTGTGGAATAATACCTTTCATGGCACGCATCATCTTGGCCATGCCTCCTTTGTTAACCATTTTCATCATTTTCTGAGCTTGCTCAAACTGCGCCAGTAGCCGGTTGACTTCTTGCACTGAAACTCCCGCACCAGCCGCGATGCGGCGTTTACGTGATGCTTTAATTAATTCTGGCTTAGTGCGTTCCAGTTGCGTCATAGAATTAATGATTCCTTCGTTTCGGTTGATAATGCGATCATCCACTTTAACGTTCTGCGCTGCTTGACTCAATTGATGAGGTAACTTATCTAGCATTGCACTCATTCCACCCATTTTTTTCATTTGCTGAAACTGCATTTTAAAATCATTCAAATCAAAGCCTTTGCCTGATTTCATTTTCTTCATCAGTTTCTCAGCTTCTTTCTGGTCTGAGCTACGCTGAGCATCTTCAATCAAGCCCAACACATCCCCCATCCCTAAAATACGAGAAGCCATCCGATCAGGAAAAAATGGTTCCAAACCCGTTAGTTTTTCAGCAATCCCTACAAACTTAATGGGCCTACCGGTCACATGCCGAACTGACAGCGCTGCCCCCCCTCTCATATCGCCATCTAACTTAGTTAGAATAACACCGGTCAATGGTAGTGCATCTGCAAAAGCTTTGGCGGTATTAACAGCATCCTGGCCTTGCATCGCATCGACCACAAAGAAGGTTTCAATGGGTTTAAGTAATGCTTCGAGCTCACTAATTTCTTTCATCATGAACTCATCAATACCTAAGCGCCCTGCAGTATCTACGATAATCACATCATGATGATTTCTTCGTGAATAATCTAAGGCCGCATTACAAATTTCTTTAGGTTTCTGCCCGGTCTGTACTGGGAAAAAATCAGCACCCACCTGTTTAGCTAACAATTCCAACTGATCTATCGCAGCAGGACGATAAATATCACAAGATACCAGCAAAACTTTTTTCTTTTTATCGATCAACCACTTGGCGAGCTTACCACTACTGGTTGTTTTACCCGCCCCTTGTAGTCCGGCCATCAAAATAATAGCTGGTGGCGATGTGCTAAGATTCAATTCGGCCTTATCACCACCCATAATGTTGACCAATTCTTGATGCACCACACCAATCAATGCCTGCCCAGGTGAAAGGCTTGCTAGAACATCTTGACCAACTGCTTTTTGTTTGACGCGTTCGATAAAATCTTTGATTGCAGGCAGCGCAACATCGGCTTCGATCAAAGCCATGCGAACTTCCCGTAAAGCGGATTGAATGTTCTCTTCGGTTAACCTTGCCTCACCGCGTAGCGATTTAATAACACCGGACAAACGTTCAGTAAGATTCTCAAACATAGTGTTCTCTCAAATAATTATTCATTATTAATTTTTACGCTTTAAATTTAGACCGTCCCATTGTAGACTGTGTACACCGAAATTTCTGGTTAGACTATATTCTACTTCGAATGACTGGCACATTAGTTTATATCCTCGCTTTCCTATTTTACACGTTTGCGGGCTGGTATTTCTGGCAAACGCGATGGAAACATCAATCGGTTTTTTCAGTCAAGCAGCGCAATGATTCATCGCAAGAAGATTGGCCAGCGCATCTCATCATGCTGGCTCCCATTACTCTCCATGGATTAACCCTGTCTCATTCTATTTTTATTGAAACAGGCCTTAGTTTTGGCGTAGGCAATGCTATTTCCTCAATTGTATGGTTGACTGGTTTAATTTATTGGTTTACTGGTTTCTTTCCACGTTTACAAGGCCTACAAAATTTATTTGCACCGATTGCGATTGTCGGGGCAGTCGCAGTGCTATTGCCGCTTGTGATTCCATCGGCACGACCCTTAGCTAATACCGAAATGACTGCATTCAAAATGCATTTGTTGGTCGCTATGCTGGCTTATAGTCTATTTACTATTGCAGCACTGCACGCTTTACTCATGACGATCCAAGAATATCGCCTACATCACCCAACACTAGCACCATTACTCACAAATTTACCACCGTTGCTTGCAATGGAAAAGTTGTTATTTCACATTATTTGGACTGGTTTTGTACTCCTAACACTCACACTGCTTAGTGGCGTTCTTTTTTCACAAGAAGTCTTTGGACAATCGATCACTTTTTCACATAAAACACTTTTTGGTTTTATTTCATGGGGAATTTTTGCTGCTCTGCTGGCCGGAAGAAAGCTGTATGGTTGGCGCGGCCATACTGCTATTCGCTGGACACTAATTGGTTTTATCATCTTACTGCTCGCCTATATCGGCAGTAAATTTGTTCTAGAAATCATTTTAAGTCGTTGAAACGATTTCTAGTATTTCAGCTTTAGACTTTCCAATCATTTTGCTATTAATTTCTAATTAACAGGTTGGAATCATGTTGAGTCTACTTAGGAATCTCGAACACTTGCGGTACGTAACAAAAGCTAGACCGGCAACAATCGTTATTTTGGTGAGCTTTATCCTAAGTGCGTGTGTTCAACCCCAAACGAAGCCAAATTTAGAGACTGAAACAGCCGTTGACCTCAGTCACTCAGCAGAATTGGAAACGATACCAATTCCCGAGAAATTACCATGTACTAAGCAATGTGAAGCTGAAATCAATCGACTAAAGAAACAACTGAAAGAAAAAAGTGATTTGCTTCGTAGTTATCAAACACAATTGAAAGATCAAAAATCACCAAACAATGGGCATGTCAGCGAAGCAACACAAGCTCAAGCTAAATTATATCGACTCGCATCACAACCGAGTGCCGCTTCAAAAATTGCCGAAGTAGAAGCAGAAACTGAAAGTCTCAAACAATCCCTACTAATCAATGCAGATCAATCGGATCGATTACTATTCAATCATTCTCAACAGTTACTCAGTGCAGCTTCTCAAGCATACGAGAAGTACGACTATGCAGCATCCATGCATTTTGCAACCCAATCACAAGCCATTATCGAAATGATTAAAAATACGGCACGTAAACTTACAACTCAATCGACCATTTATTCACTCAAGGCACCGATTACAATTCATGCTCAAAAAAATAGCCCGATCCTTGCAGAACCGGCAAATACTGCAATGCTAATAGAAAAACTGCAAAAAGATACCACTTTCACAACAAATGCCTATTTAGCAAATTGGTTACGAGTTCAAACACAATCAGGACAAATCGGTTGGATTGATAGCAGCCATACCCGAATTAGTATTCCGACTTCGAACTAGCAGTCGCATTGGCTGCTCAACGACGACGTCCCCCTAAAATTGATCCTAATACACCGCGCAAAATTTGCCGGCCTACCTCATTACCCACAGTCCTCGCCATACTTTTGGCAACAGTTTCCACAATACCTTGAGTCTGCCGTCCTGACGATTTGCTATTGGAAGTACCGCTCAATATTGAACGCCAATCAAACCCAGGAGCTTCATCCGATTTTTCAGAGTTTTGTGCTCGACTAGCATTGCGTACTTTAAGGATTTCATATACCGATTCCCGATCGATCGCATTTTCATAACAACCATAAAACACTGATTCTTTAATCACTTGATTAACTTCAGATTCAGTTGCTGCACCTACTCTGCTGGCCGGGGGTAATATTTTGCCGATTTCTACCGGGTTAGGACGCCCTTTTTCATCCAAAAATGAAATCAACGCTTCTCCTACACCAAGTTCGGTTATCGCTGTTTCGATATCAATATTCACATTAGCTCGAAATGTTTGAGCTGCTGACTTAACTGCTTTCTGATCACGTGGCGTAAATGCTCTTAATGCATGTTGCACGCGATTCCCCAATTGGCCGAGAACCATATCAGGAATATCCAAAGGATTCTGGCTGACAAAGTACACTCCAACTCCTTTTGAGCGAATTAAACGAACCACTTGTTCTATTTTCTCCAAAAATACCTTAGGTGCGTCATTAAAAAGTAAATGCGCCTCATCGAAAAAAAAGACTAATTTGGGTTTCTCAATATCTCCTACTTCCGGCATATTTTCATATAGTTCGGATAATAACCAGAGCAATAAGGTGGCATAGACTCGTGGCGTATTGTACAAGTTCTCAGCGGATAGGATATTAATCACACCATGGCCATGCTGATCGGTTTGTATTAGGTCAGCAAAATTCAACATGGGTTCACCAAATAAGGACGCTCCTCCCTCATGTTCTAATTGCAATAAAGCACGCTGAATCGCGCCAACACTCGCCGCAGAAATATTGCCATAGGTAGTTGCCAGCGATTGCGAGTTTTCCGACGTGTATTGAAGTATTGCGCGTAAATCTTTTAAGTCGAGTAACAACCAGCCATTGTCGTCGGCGACTTCGAAGGCCGCAGTCAATACACCGGTCTGAATTTCATTGAGATTCAGCATGCGTGATAGTAATAACGGCCCCATATCAGAGATTGTAGCACGCATGGGGTGGCCTTTCTTTCCAAAAACATCCCAGAAAACAACAGGGTTGTTGGCATAAGTAAAGTGATCGAGCCCCAATTCTCTGATTCGAGTTTCTATTTTGCTATTTCCCCCTCCTTTCTGGCTCAATCCTGACAGATCACCTTTGATATCTGTCATAAATACAGGAACACTCGCCTGGGAGAACTGCTCTGACAATGTTTGAAGCGTGACCGTTTTTCCGGTTCCGGTTGCACCTGCAATGAGTCCGTGCCGATTCGCCATCGAGAGTGATAGCGATAATGCCTTTTGATCGACTTGTGCAACACTCAAATCATTTTTCATAACTTCACCTTATTTTTGGCTATGTTACAGTTAATTGTTGAAACTGTCTTATTTTCCCAAGAGATGCCAGGAAACAATGATGTGGCTACACTAAACCGGACACATTCCTTAAAATAATTGAAAGAAGGAGTGTATTTAAATGAACCAAGAAAAACCCAAAGTCTATACAGCTGAATTTAGGGAGTCATCGGTAAAGTTGGCCATTGAATCGGATAAACCGGTAGCCCAAACCGCTAGGGAA
>WBZN01001593.1_pt1 | contig 13531 bp, 7 predicted proteins | sample 5204281 | NCBI WGS metagenome assembly WBZN01 (sample SAMN12344347, study PRJNA552823) | activated sludge metagenome | biome: Activated sludge suspended growth; feature: Nitrification reactor; material: Wastewater; isolation source: activated sludge from nitrification reactor of wastewater treatment...
GATCCCCCCGCCCTTGCGGTGAGTCGCCGGAGGTCGAGCAAGGCCCGACCCGCTGCGCCAGCCGAAAGCCGGAAGCCGGAAGCCGGAAGTCGCCAGCCGGAACAAGTCCCTCGGAGCGCACCGAACCCGCGCCCTCCGCCCGGCGAACCCCACGTGCCCGCGCGAACCAGAAGTCCTACACTCGCGCCGAGTCCCTGCCACGGCCGTGCGGGGACACCCGGTCGGGAGGGATCCGTTCATGCTCGTCGCGTTGCGTTACCTGCACGTACTGCTTGCGTTCGCCTGGTTCGCCGCCGTGTTCGCCGCGCACTGGAACACGATGCAGGCCCGCAAGGCCAGCGACTGGGCCGTGCGCAACACGCTGTTCGCGCTGAACCGCGGGCTGTCCACCATGATCGCGCTGCCCGCGTTGATCGGCGTAGGACTGGTCGGCAACTTCTTCGGCATGCAGATGGGCTACAGCATGAAGACCACGCCCATGTTCATGGCCGCGAACGGCCTGTGGGCCGTGCTGGTGTTAGTGACCCTTGTGCTCGAGATGCCCGCCACCGGCGCGTTGGGTGCTTTGGCCCACGCGGCGGCCGATGCGGCCAAGCGAGGGGGCGAAGGCGAGCCCGCCGGCTGGCAGAAGGAACTGACCCGTTGGCGTATGGCGAACGGAATCCAACTCCTGCTGTACATCGTGCTCCTTGCACTGATGGTGGCCCCGTGGGGCCCCGGCCGGTAGCACAACTCAAAGGTTTCACACGACTTCCGCCGACCACTCCCGTAGCCTTATAAGGCCCCGGATGGCATCCCGTACTCGGAGATCTCCCCAGATGATCGCGTTCTCCCGCATCGGTGCCCGGCTCCTCGCCGGCGCACTCCTGCTCACGCTGCTCCCCACATTCGCTCGCGCGCAGGCTGCTGCCACGGTTCATCCGTGGAAGCAGACCTATGTTCGGCGCATGGCGGAAGAGGGCATGCACGAACGAACGGAGAAGCGCGAGCTCCGCGAGAAGCGCGTGCGCGAACTCCGTCGATTGGCTCGTGAGCTCGCCCGCAGCGGAAAGTCCTCGTTGCGCGCGAAGTCGAAGGGCGAGCACGCCCGACCGGCTCCGCACGAACCACAGGAAGTCATGTCCATCGAGCAAGCCACGCGCGGAGCACGGACATTCAATGCGCGCGCGTTCAACACGCCGCTGAATCACATCCTGAACGATCGTTCACCTGACGGCCCCCAGACCGGCCAGTCCGAGACCAGCATCGCCGCGTTCGGTGACCTCCTCGTGGCGGCCTGGAACGACTTCCAGAACTTCAACGACACGCAGAACTGGGCGACGTCCACCGACGGCGGTGTTACCTGGGTCGATCGCGGAACCCTGCCGCATGCCCCAGGCCTCATCGGGTTCGTGTGGACCTCGGACCCCGTTCTGGCCGTGAACGAGAAGACCGGCGCGTTCTACTACTCCGGACTCTGCGACTACATCAGCAACACGCTCGGGGCGCGCAGTGGCATCGGCATCATCAAGGGACGCTTCAACGGCTCCACGTTCAGCTGGAATGCCCCGACGGTTGCTCGAGATGCTCCCGACCAGGAGCCCGACAAACAGTGGATCGCCGCCGACTCCTCGAGCGGGCGGGTCTACCTGTCGTATTCTCGCTTCCCGGCCGGAGGCTCAGTCATCGACTTCCAGTGGGCCGACAGCGGCCTGACGATCTGGTCCACCCCGAGGCAGATCTCACTCAATACACCAGCCGAACGTGGCTTCGTTCAGGGATCGCGGCCGGTGGTCGATGGCGACGGCCGGGTGTACGTCATGTACAACCTGATCGGCGCCGGCTTCTCCGACTACTACAAGGTGGCGCGCTCGCTCGACGGCGGGCTCACCTTCGCGGCGCCGGTCGTCGCGGAGTCGCTCTACACCAATTTCGGCACTGGCGCGCCCGGGTTCAATCGCGAGACCGGCGTTCAGTTCGCGGGCCTCACCGTGGATCGCAGCCATGGCCCCAACCGTGGCAGGCTGTATCTGTCCTGGGCCGAGTCGATCAACTGGCTCGATGAAGTGTTCGACATCGGCACGGCCGGGAGCCGGTCCGAGGTCGAAGGGAACAACACGGCCCTCACGGCGACCTCGTGCGTCATCGGACAGACGCTCCGAGGCACCCTGAGCGCGACCAGTGACATCGACATGTATTCGTTCACGCTCATCCAAGGTGAACATATCGTGATCGCGGTGGACTCCGTTCAATCCAACGCGCAGGACGCGATGTCCTTGCGCTTGCTCGCTTCCGATGGCCTGACTCGACTGACCTTCACCCTCGCGGACTTCAACGTGAACGCCCTCACGCCGCGGGATACCCCGTTCCCCTCCGGCTGGATGTTCACGGCACCGGTCTCGGGCACGTACTACCTGCGGATCGCCGGCGTGAATGGCTCCGGCAACTACCGCGTTCGGACGGGCGACGTTCACCGCAACGCTGAGCGTGGCCGCGACCAGCGAGACGTCTTCGTGGCCTGGTCGGATGACGGTGTCAGTTGGAGCGAGCCCGGCCGCGTCAATGAAGACCCCCCGGGATTCGACAACTGGCTGCCGGAAGTCGCCGTGGCGCCCGATGGTGGCGTCTACTGCGCCTGGTACGACTATCGTGACTCCGCTCCGACTCGGTGTGGTGGCGAAGCGGGCGTCTACCTTGCCCGCTCGGGCGATGGCGGCGTCACCTGGACGACCCTCGGGGCCATGACCGACACGCTTTCCAACTGGAGCGCGGCCCTCACAGACATCTTGCCCAATCAGGGCGACTACATGTCGCTGTTCACCACCTCCGCTCAAGTGCACGTGTGCTGGAGCGACGCCCGCCGCGGCAATCCGGACGTGTTCTCGGCCGCAGCCCCTCTGATCCCGAACGGCGCGCAGGTCGCGTTCCAGCGGCTGCGTCTCGGGTTCAATCGCATCAGCCTGGACTGGAGCACGTCGCCCGCCGACACGCTGAGCATGCGGCTCTACCGCAGCACGGACGGCGGCGCGTATAGCAACATCGCCGCGGTCACGTTCGATGCGACGGGCGCACTCACGTACGCCGACACCACGGTGATGGGTGACCACGTCTACGCGTACCGGCTAGGCCGCTTCACCAACGGCATCGAGCTGTTCTTCGGCCAGGTGCGGCTGTTCCTGCCGAGCACGTTCCCGATCTCGATGTCCGCACCGCGGCCGAACCCGGTCGTGGGCAGTTCCTTCACGGCGAGCTTCTCGGTCCCCGAAGAGGGCCCCGCCGATCTCATCCTCCACGACATCACGGGTCGTGAGGTGTTCCGCCAGACCGTGAACCTGGGCAAGGGTCCGCACACGCTCACACTCCCCGCGGGCTCCGAACTCAAGCAGGGCATCTACGTCCTCACGTTGCGGCAGGGCGGCCGCAATGCCTCCACCAGGGTCCACCTCGTGAGGTAACCCGCCTCTTGCAGCGCTCGCTTCGCCTCCTGCTCCCGCTCCTGCTGCTCAGCACCCCCCTCGCACCGCCCGCACAGGCAGCCGTCTTCCATCGCTTGGACGCCCGCACCACCCGCCTCGCGGCGAGTGTGCTGGGCGCGGGCGCGCGCATGCGCGTCGCCGCTCCGAGCGATGGCGGCACGGCGCTCGTGACGGCCGGTGCCACGGGCGTTGCCGCGGCCGGGAACGTGCTGCCCGAGGGCGTGAGCCTCATGTCGGCCGACACCGATGCGATCGCCGCGTTCCGCGCCGCCGGGGGCGGCACGCTCGAGCTGCCCGCCGCGGACGGCAGCACGCTCGCACTGGAGCTGGAGCCCTACGCGCTGCTCGCGCCGGGCGCGTCGATCACGGTGACCGATGACCAGGGCCGCCACGATGTGCGCCCCGACGTGTCGCTCTATCGCGGCCGCATCGCGGGTGAGGACGGCAGCTGGGCGGTGATCGCACTCGGCGAGGCCGGCGTGTTCGGCGCGCTCGAGCACGGCGGCCAGCGCTGGAACCTGGGGCCGTCGCAGACCGTGGCCGCTCGCGCGAGCGCCGCGGCCGGCCTGCCCATGCACGTGCTCGCCCCCGAGAGCGCGCGCGCCGACGGCCGCGGGCCGTTCGAGTGCGGCATCGACGGCAGCAACGAGGACGCGCTCAGCGTGCCGCTGAACCTGCCCGCGCCGGACCTTGCCGCGCCGAACCTGGCCGCGCCCAAGCGCACGGCCGGCACCGCGCAGGTCGGGGCCACGCGCACGGTGTGGAAGATCGCCATCGACTGTGACTACGAGGTGTACCACCTCAAGTTCGCCGACAACCTGGCCGCCGCCACTTCTTATGTGCTCACCGTGGCCGGCACCGTGAACCTCATCTATGAGCGCGACCTCGAGGCCACGCTGTCGATTCCGTACCTGAACCTGTGGACCACGGTCTCGGATCCCTACACCGCCACCACCACCGCGCAGCAGCTCACGCAGCTCCAGGGCTACTGGGCCACGAACAACGCCGCCGTGCAGCGTTCGGCCGTGTTCCTCATGTCGGGCCGCCCGCTGGGCGGTGGCATCGCGCTCATCGGCTCGCTGTGCAACACGCCCAGCGCGTTCGCGCTCGCGGCCATGGACTTCACCTACACGTACCCCACCGCCACCTCGACGTGGGACGTGGACGTGATGGCGCACGAGTTGGGCCACGTGTTCGGCAGCTATCACACGCAGAGCTGCAACTGGGCGGCGCAGGGCTACATCCCCGCGGCCACCACGCTCGACTCGTGCTGGACGCCCGAGGGCGGCTGCCTCACGTACTCGAACCACCTGCCGCCCGACAAGGGCACCATCATGAGCTACTGCCACGTGCAGTTCGGCGTGGCGAACGGCATCCGGTTGGATTTCCACCCCGTGTGCGTGCAGCGCATGCGCTCGGTGATGAGCGTGGCCGCGTGCAGCACGCAGGCCACGGTGCAGCCGCCGCGCAACGTGACGGTCGCACCGCTCGGCAACAGCGTGCGGATCACGTGGACCGCGGGCGGCAGTGCCAACGTGCTCGGCTACGAAGTGGCGCGCAGCCCGGTGCCGCTCGACACCCAACCCGGCAGCGTGGGTTTCACCGCCGCGCTGCAGTTCGACGACGCCGGCTTCGGCACCTACTGGTATCGCGTGCGCACCATCCGCGCGGCCGATACGTCGTCGTGGAGCGCTGAGGTGAAGGGCACATCGTCGTGCAACGTGATCGCGAACGCGAGCATCTCCACCGACCCCGATCCGGTGGCGGCCGTGCCGCTCGACATCGATGGCGATGGCCGCGAGGATCTCGTGGTCGCGCGCAAGTCGGGCAGCCTGCTGGCCACGCTGCCCGGCCTTGGCACGGGCGCGACCGGCAACGGTTCGTTCGGCGCGCCGACGGCGTTCCCCACCGGCAGCCAGCCCGCGTGCATCGCCGCGAGCGACATGACCGGTGACGGCATCGCCGACCTCGTGATCGGTGCGCAGGGCGACAACTCGCTGCGCATGCACCGCGGCAACGCCACCGCCGGCGTGCCCAACGGCACGTTCCTCGGGCCGGCGGGCGCTGGCGTGCTGCCCGGGCCGCCGGTCTCGCTCGCGATCGCCGACACCGACGAGGACGGCATCGAGGATGTACTCGTGTGCGCGGATGGCACCGTGGCGCGGCTGCGCGGGCTCGGCACCGCGGGGCTCGGCAACGGCACGTTCGCCACCGTGCAGTCCACGCCGGTGAGCATGACCACGGCCGATCTCGTGCTCCACGACTTCAACAACGATGGCGTGCTGGATCTGGCCGTGAGCGGCAGCACGGGGCTCAAACTGCTCGCCGGCAGCGGCAATGCGGGCAAGGGCGACGGCACGTTCCTGCTGCCCGTCTCCTACGCGGCGGGCGTGGACCCCGGCCGCATGGCGGTCGCCGACCTCGACCAGGATGGCGCCGACGACCTGCTCGTGTGCGATCGCGGCGACACGCTGGTGCGCGTGTTCCGCGGCCTGCGCACGAACAACGTTCCCAACGGCACGTTCGCCGCGGGCGTCGCGTACGGCGCGGGCGCGAGCCCCAGCTGCATCGCGATCGTCGACTGGGACCACGATGGCCTGGCCGATGTGGTGATCGGCAACGACACCGCGCCCGGCACCGTGAATGTGTTGCTCGGCCGCGGCGACGGCACGCTGGCCAAGCGCTTCTTCGTACCCACCGGCGGCAACAACGTGGTGGCGCTCGTGACCACCGACTACGACGAGGACGGTGCGATCGACGTGCTGGCGCTGCACAAGAGCTCGGGCACCGCCGTGCGCGTGACGCCGGTGTGCGCCGGCGCGTTGGTGCCCGCGCTCACGCTGAGCGCGCCGAACGGCGGCGAACAGTGGTCGGCGCAGGACGAGCGCGTGGTGCGCTGGAGCAAGTCGGGCGGCATCCTGAGCGTGGACGTGCAGCTGTCACTCGACAGCGGTGCGCACTGGCGCACGATCGCGCGCGAACTCACCGGCTCGAGCTGGACGTGGACCGTGGGCGCAGCCACCACCACTCACGCCCGGCTGCGCGTGGTCGCGCACGGCATGACGCAGGTGAACGACGCCAGCAACGCCGACTTCGTGGTGCTGCCGTTCAACACGCTCGATGTGGCGGACGGCCCGCCGCGCCTGGCACTCATGGGTGCGTGGCCGAACCCGGCGCGCCAGGAGCTCAACGTGTCGTTCTCGCTGCCGGCCGGTGCGCGCGGCACGCTCGACATGGTGGACCTCACGGGCCGGCGCGTGGCGTCGCGCGACCTCGCGGGTCTCGACGGTGGCACCCATCAGGTGCGGTTGCTGGAACACGCTTCGCTGCCGCCGGGCGTCTACCTGGTGCGTCTGCGCACCGGAGCGGATCTCCGGCTCGCCAAGGTGTCGGTGGTCCGGTAGCGGACTTCGCTCACGGCGGCCCCCCGGGACCCCACGGACGGCCTCGCCGTGGCCGCGGTCTCCGACCCGTCGAGACCGCGTTCCGGCAGTGGTGCCGGCGGCCATCACTCGACTAGACTTATATGCGGCCGGCGCGGATCGCACGCGATCCGCAGCCCACGCGCGCACGGCCCGCCGGAGCCCGCGCGCCCCCGGCCAGGACCTGTGCTCGTTCGCGACACGCTCACCCACCGAGGCACCCTGAAATGCGTTCCCTGCCCGCCCGCACCACGCTGTTCGCGCTCCTGACCCTCGCCTCGGCCGCGGTGGCCGCCGCCGCGCCTGTGTTCTCGCGCCTCAGCGACTCCGGCACCAAGCTGCTCGCCTCCACGTACGCCGCCGGCGGCACGCTGTTGCGCGAGACGCCCGGCACCGCGCTGCTCACGATCGACGCGCAGGCCATGTCCGACTTCCGCGCCGCGGGCGGTGGCACGCTGGCCGTACCCGACGCGAACGGCGGCACGCTCGAGCTGGTGCTCGAGCCCTACGAGCTCATGGCGCCGGGCACGAGCGTCACGTACTCCGATGCCACCGGCCGGCACGCGTTCACGCCCGACGTGTCGCTGTTCCGCGGGCACGTCGCCGGCGATCCCACCAGCTCGGTGGTGCTGTCGATGGCCGGCACGGGCGTGCTCGCCACCATCGAGCAGCACGGCGAGCGGCTCATGCTGTCGCCGGCCCAGAAGGTCGCGGCCGGCAGCGCCACGCCCGGCGTGCATGCGCTAGCGCCCGAGAACGCCGAGGCCATCTCGCAGGCCGCGGCGCGCTGGCAGTGCGGCATCAACGCCGACAACGAGAAGGCGTACGGCCTGCGCGACCTCGACGAGAACGGCCTGGAGCAGGGCCTGACCACCGCGCCGCAGGCCACGAACCTCGACGGCACGCGCATGCAGTTCAACGCCGCCGCCGACTGCGACTACGAGATCTACGGCATCAAGTTCGGCACCAACCTCACCGCGGCCACGGCCTACATCATGACCGTGCTCGGCACGGTGAACCTGGTGTACGAGCGGGACCTCGAGGCCACGCTCAAGTTCACGTTCGTGAACCTGTGGACGGACTCCAACGATCCGTACACCGAGCCCACCACGAGCGGCGAGCTGAGTGAGTTCGCGTCGTACTGGGCCGCGAACAACGGCAGCGTGCCCGCGAACTTCAAGCACATGATCTCCGGCCGCCCGCTGGGCGGCGGCATCGCGTTCCTCGATGCCGTGTGCGGCAACGGCTATGGCGTGAGCGCGATCGACGCGGTGTACAGCTACCCGACCACCACGACCACGTGGGACGTGAACGTCATCGCGCACGAGATGGGCCATAACGCGGGTTCGCCGCACACGCACAGCTGCCAGTGGCGGAACGAGGGCCGCATCCCGGCCGGCACGCTGGACTCGTGCGTGGCCCCCGAAGGCGCGTGCGCCACGTACACGAACCACCTGCCGCCCAACAAGGGCACGATCATGAGCTACTGCCACCTCACGGGCGGCGTGGCGAACGGACTGCGGCTGGAGTTCCACCCCGTCTGCGTGTCGCGCATGCGCGGCGTCATGGCGAACTGCGGCGCGATCCAGGGCCTGGGCGGCACCGTGGGCCCGCCGCGCAACCCGATCGCCAGCAACATCAGCACCGGCGTGCGGTTGTCGTGGGTCTCGGGCGGCGGCAGCGGCATCCTGCGCTACAGCGTCATGCGCAGCCGGCTGCCGCTGGACCTGAATCCCACCTACGTGGGCAGCACCACCGGGCTCACGTTCGACAGCCCCGGGCTCGGCACTTACTACTTCCGCATGCGCGCCATCCGCGCGGCGGACTCGTCGGCCACGAGCGGCGAGATCCGCGCCACCGCGTGCGGTTTCAACTCGGCCTCGCCGGTCGTCGTGGGCTCGCAGCCGACCGCCGCGCAGAGCGAGGACCTGAACGCCGACGGCATCCAGGACGTGGTGCTGGTCACCACCGGCGGCGGCAATCTGGTGACGCTGATCGGGCAGGGCGCGGCCGGCGTGGGCAACGGCAACTTCGCCGCGCCCGTGAACGTGCCCACCGGCGGCTCGCCCACCTGCCTGGCGCTCTACGACCTCGACCGTGACGGCATCCTCGACGCCATCGTGGGCGCGCAGGCCGACAACACGCTGCAGCTCCACCACGGGCTCGGCAGCGGCGGCGTGGGCAGCGGCACGTTCGGCCCCGCGAGCACGCTGGCCACGCTCACGTTCGCGCCCACCGGCATCGCGGTGTCGGACTTCGACGAGGACGGCATCGCCGACCTCGTGGTGGCCGGCGGCCCGACGTTCGTGACCACGCTGCACGGCCAGGGCACGGCCGGCGTGGCGACCGGCACGTTCGACGCGCCGGTCGACGTGAACACGGCCAGCACGTCGCGCGGCGTGCTTCCGTGGGACATCAACGCCGACGGCATCACGGATCTGTTCGTGTCGGGCACCGGCGTGCGGCTGCTGCTCGGCAACGGCACGGGCGGCAAGGGCGACGGCACGTTCACGCTCGGCGGTACGCTCACCACCGGCTCGACGCCGAACCACATGGCCATGGGCGACTTCAACGCCGACGGCCTGCCGGACTTGGCCGTGTGCAACACCGGCACGACCACCGTGAGCGTGTTCCTCGGCAATGGCGCGGCCGGCGTGCCCAACGGCACGTTCGCCAGCGCGATCAACGCGACCGCCGGCAGCGGCCCGAACGGCGTGCAGGTGGCGGACTGGGACCACAACGGCGTGGCCGACCTGGCCGTGGCCAGCAACAACACGCTCAACTCCACGAGCATCCTGGTGTCGACCGGCACCGGCGCATTCGAGACCGTGCAGACGTTCGCGACCGGCGGCAGCAACCCGGCGTTCATCGCGGTCAATGACTTCAATGAGGACGGCACGCCGGACATGCTGGCCTGCAACCGGCTGTCGCAGTCGACCACGCGTCAGTTGGCCGGCTGCCCCGGCATCCTGTCGAGCGCGCTGGCGATCACGTCGCCCAACGGCGGCGAGACGTGGAACGGCGGCACCGAGCAGGTCATCTCGTGGACCAAGGGCGCCGGCGTGATGACCGTGGACCTGCAGCGTTCGGATGACGGCGGCACGCACTGGCGCACGCTGGCACGCGGGCTCACCGGCACGAGCTACTCGTACACCGCCGCGGGCCCCACCACCACGCACGCGCGCTTCCGCGTGGTCGACAGTCATGCCGCGCAGTTCTCGGACGCCAGCGACGCCGACCTCACGGTGAACGACGCCTCGATCGTGGGCGTGCCGCTCGACACGCCGCGGCTGGCGCTGCTGGGCGCGTGGCCGAACCCGGCGCGGCAGGACCTCGCCGTGTCGCTGGCGCTGGCCAAGAGCGACGCACGCGGCACGCTGGAGCTGCTCGACCTGGCCGGCCGCCGCGTGGCGGTGCGCGATCTGGGCGGGCTCGCGGCCGGGCGGCACCAGGTGACGCTGCTCGAGCGCCAGAGCGTGCAGCCCGGGCTCTACCTGGTGCGCCTCACGCACGGCGGCGAGGTGCGCAGCATGAAAGTCGCCGTGCTGCGGTAGTGGCCGTGCTCGGGTAGTGGCCGTGCTGCGGTAGCACGCGCAGCGGGCCGGCTTGGCGAGCCCCCGTTCGGGATGCGATCCCGGACGGGGGCTCTCGCTTGGCCGCACCGGCTGACGATTCCTTCACAGCGTTCCGCCGCGCTCGGGATTTTTTTCGCCGGCGGACACATTTTCCCTTGCGTCCACGCGTACAGGGTGTATTTATTCGCTCCCCCGCATAGTTATGCACGAGGCGGGTGAGCCCCGAGAAAGCGCTCGCAGTTCCCGCTCGCGGTTCGTGCTCGCAAGCGCGTCTGTCGAGCCCGCGCGCAGCACCCGCAGCACCCGCGCCGTACCGGCCCGTGAGCCGGTGAACGCCGGCCCCTTGGATCCAAGCGTCCTTCGGCCGCCGCACCGTCCCTTCGCCACGGAGCCCTTCTTGTCGCGTACCAACCGCCTCACCGTCATCGCCGAGCTGCTGAGCGGCCGGCGCTTCTCGAGCCAGGAGGAACTGGCCGGGGCGCTCGCGCGTTCGGGCATCGACGTGACGCAGGCCACGTTGTCGCGCGACCTGCGCAGCCTGGGTGTGGCCAAGCGGTCCGGTCCCGATGGCAGCAGCTGGTACGAACTGCCCACCCCGGCCACCGAGGCTCTCGATCGCGGCCGGCAGATGCTCGACCTCAAGATCTTCGTCAACGAGACGCGCATCGCCCAGAACCTGGCGATCGTGAAGACTCCGCCCGGCCACGCCAGCGCGGTCGCGCGGGCCATCGACCTCACCGGCTTCGACGCCCTGATGGGCACCGTCGCCGGAGACGACACGGTGCTCTGCATACTGGAGGATCAGGTGTCCGCCAAGCGATTCAAGAAGCATCTCGACGTACTCTCGGGCCAGACGGGGAGCGCCAAGTGAGCGCGCCCGCGATCGCCCCGGCGTCCACCACGCGCACGAACGGCACGGGCCGCACCGCGCGCGTCGCCGTGCTCGGCGCCTCGGGCTACTCCGGCCATGAGTTCGTCCGCTTGGCGTTGGCGCACCCCGGCCTCGAGGTCGCGGTGCTGGTGTCGCGCGAGTTCGCCGGCCGTCCGGCGAGCGAGCTGCTGCCGGGCGTCGACGCCCGCGTCATGCCGCTGCCCACGCCCGTGGCACCCGACGCTCTGCCGGGCCTGCTGGCCGACGGCGTGTTCGACACGCTCGTGGCCTGCCTGCCGCACGGCGCCTGGAAGAAGCTGGCGGGCGACATGCCCACGCTGGCGACCGACAGCGCGCTGGTGGTCGATCTCTCGAGCGACTTCCGCGACGGCGCGCACGACTACGTGTACGGCCTGCCCGAGGCGTTCCGTGAATCCATCGCCGGCGCACGGCGCATCGCGAACCCCGGCTGCTACCCGACCGCGGCCACGCTGTCGCTGCTGCCGGCGCTCGAGCTCGGCTGGCTCGCGGGCCCGGTCACGGTCACCGCGCTCTCAGGCGTGTCCGGCGCGGGCCGCAGCCCGTCGCTGCGCACGTCGTTCACCGAACTCGACGGTGGTGCCGCCTTCTACAAGGTGGGCGAAGTGCACCAGCACGTGCCCGAGATGGCGCGCAACTTCGCGCGGCTCGCGAGCAGCGAGGTGCCGGTGGCGTTCGCACCACAGTTGGCGCCCATGTCGCGCGGCATCCTGCTCACCACCATCGCGCCGCTCGACCGCGTCGTGTCGCCGGCCGAGGCGCATCAGGCATACGCCGACCGCTTCGCGGGCGAGGCGTTCGTGCGCGTGCTGGAGCCCGGCACGTGGCCCGAGACGCGCCTGGTGAAGTCGTCCAACCGCTGCGATGTGGCGGTGACCACGGTGCACGGCGGCCGCACGCTGCTCGCCACCGCGGCCATCGACAACCTGGTGAAGGGCGCGGCGGGCCAGGCGATCCAGAACCTCAACATCGTGCTCGGCTGGCCCGAAGGCTGGGGCCTGCCCGTGCACGGCAACCCCTGGTGAGCGGGTTGGGCGCGCAGCAGCGTCCGGGACGCGAGCCACACCAGAACGAAGTCACGCCGAGTGCGCCGCTTGCTCCTGAGGCGGGCGCGCACCACGGCGAGCGGACGACCGAGCCGGGGAGCCAGCGCGTGACGCTGGCCGGGCGAGGCGTCCAAGCGCGGGAGCGAGCAACGGCCGAGTCGCCGCAGGGTCCCGCCCTGCCGGCGCTGGTCGTGAAGCTGGGCGGTCGTGCCCTGGAAGCGCCGGGAGCGCTTTCGGAGTGCGCCGCGTCGCTTCGGGAAGCCGGCATGTCCGGTGGCTCCTCCCGCGCCACGCTCGTCGTGCACGGCGGTGGCGCCGAGGTCAGCGCGTGGTGCACGCGCGCGGGCCTGGAGCCGCGCTTCCACGACGGGCTGCGCGTCACCGATGCCGCCACGCTCGAGATCGCGGCCGCCGTGCTGGGCGGGCTCGCGAACAAGCGCCTCGTGGCCGCGCTGCGCGCGCACGGGCTCGATGCCGTGGGGCTGTCCGCGCTCGATGGCGGCACCGTGCAGGCGCGCCGGCACACGCACAGCGCCACGCTGGGTGAGGTCGGCGAGGTCGCGAGTGTCGACGCGTCGTTGGTGGCCACGCTGCTTTCGAGCGGGCGCACGCCGGTGCTGGCGTCGCTCGGCGACGACGGCGCGGGCGCGCTCTTGAACTTGAACGCCGACGACGTGGCGGCGGCGATCGCCACCGCGCTACCCGCCGGCGACCTGCTGCTGCTGTCCGACACGCCCGGCCTGTTGCTCGATGGCGCGCTCGTGCGCGCGCTCGATGCCGCCGAACTGGCGGCCGTGCTCGAGCGGCCCGACGTCACCGGCGGCATGCGCCCCAAGCTGCGCGCCGCACAGGCCGCGCTCGTCGCGGGCGTGCAGCGCGTGCACATCGCCGCCTGGCAGGGGGCGGGCACGATCGCCGCGGTGCTCGCGGGTGACGGCATCGCCACCACGTTGCATGCCGCAGCCGCGGTGAGCGCTCACGAGTCCACGAGTCATGCCTGAAGCCGTACCCAGTCCCGTACACGAACCTCAGCACCCCGCGGAGGAGAGCCATGGTTGAACCGACCACGATCGTGCCGGACGCCCCGGCGTTCGCCGATGACGAAGTGGGGCTCCTGGCGCCG
>WBZN01001594.1_pt1 | contig 13529 bp, 9 predicted proteins | sample 5204281 | NCBI WGS metagenome assembly WBZN01 (sample SAMN12344347, study PRJNA552823) | activated sludge metagenome | biome: Activated sludge suspended growth; feature: Nitrification reactor; material: Wastewater; isolation source: activated sludge from nitrification reactor of wastewater treatment...
TGCCGCCGGTATCGGTGAGTTCCATTTTATCCTGGGACAACACACGAACCGATAGAGGCGGTGTTTTGCCCTGGGAGACCACCAGGCGAAACCGGTCCTGCTCCTGCTCGATACGTCCCGTCTGCGAGGTTGCCTTATAGAATTCGGAAACGTTGGCCGCCGTAATCGTCCAGACAAATTCTTCCTGCCGATCGACGAACTTGGCTGACCCTTCCCACGTGCCGACCACAGACGGATCGACGGCAGGAAGGCGTTTGACGGCAACCTTGCGCGGGGTGGCCGTGAAAGACTGCCAGAGGAGGGGATCGAATTTGCTCGGCGCCTGATTCTTCGCCAACTTGTCCCAGGTGACGCTTAAGATTCCGGTGGTCGAGAACCGGTCATTACCTGCCACCTGATAGGTGCCATGCAGAATCTCCTGGTAGGATTCGGCCTGCCAACGCCCTCGATCCGCAGTCACCGTGCCAGGCATGATCACGGCGGTCGTCATCGTCCAGGTGCCGCGTTCGTTCAGCGCCAAGTGGCCCTTGCCATATATCATCCCGACGGGCATGCAGCCGTACCAGTCACCGGCCCATTGTGATGGCACCCCGGTAATGCCTGGTTCAGCCGCGGTGGCCGAAGCCGTGCGAATCGGCGCGCCGAGTCTGGTTGCAGCCACCTTCGCTAAGTTGGTCACTGCCGCCTGCGGATTGGCTTGTTTCGGCGACGTGAGTGACAGCGTCACCAGCGCATCGGCCTTTAAAAATGTCAGTTGAATCCCGCCGATAGGAGATCGAAGCGTGAATGCGCCATCGCCGACGCCGGAGACCGGCTGGTGGCCGGCTTTTGAGCGTTCATCGTGAAAGAGACTTTTTGGGTCGCCCTCGGATCCTGGGTTCAGCTCCACCATGACCGTTTCTTGGGGGTTCCGTTTCGCCTGGTAAAGGCATTGCCGGTCATTCTGTCGGAGGCCTGGTGTAACCGGTGTTCCGATGGCGAATTCAACCTCGGCCTCCGTCACGATGAGGCAGGCGTTCAGATTGGTTGAGATTACGTCACTGGATTGAGAGCAGCCGAGCACCGTGGCCCACAGCAAGAGGACGGAGCACAGAGGGTGTATAGAGGGGAGCGAAGCCATGGATTTCGGTAGTCTAGGAGCGTTCTGCGACAAATTGCAAGGTGCGGCTCGGTACTCGACGGGAGACTTGCGAGCCTAAAGGCATAGGACATGTGCCCTGTGATCTTGCCGAGGTGTAGATGGCAATCAGGCCGAAACGAATTTCAACGAGACGCCGTTGATGCAATATCGAAGTCCGGTGGGTTTGGGACCATCCTCGAAGATGTGTCCTTGATGGCCGCCGCAGCGCGCGCAGTGGACTTCGACCCGCGTCATAAAGAATTTGGAATCGGTACGTGTTTCGACCACCTTGGGATCGACCGGTTGCCAGAAGCTCGGCCAGCCGGTGCCGCTGTCGAACTTGTGCTCGGATGAATAGGCAGGCAGGTCGCAGCCGGCGCAGTAGTAGAGGCCGGCCTGGTGATTCTCATGGAGCGGACTCGTAAAGGCGCGCTCGGTATCTTCGTGCCGCAACACCTGGTAAGCGGCGAGCGAGAGCAGCTTTTTCCACTCTTCGTCGGTCTTGGTCACTTTGACGATCGGTCCGATCTCTATTTTCGAGGGCATGGATCAACTCCTTTGCCGGTGCGCGGGATACGCACATCAATTGAACAAGCGCCTTCATCCTGACATAGGTCTTTACGGAAGGGCAAGGCGATCGGATGGGTGACTCGCGCCTGTGGTAAGGCCCCGGCTTTTCAGCCGGGGCCTTACAGGTTACGATGCAGTGGAAGTCGTCAGCGGTTCGTGTTTCTCCGGCTGCGAGGCCGCGTCCTGGTTGAAGGCCGCCGGCAGGACCTCTTCGATCCGATCGACCGGAATGACCGTGAGTTCATCGCGCACTTCCTGCGGCACTTCCTTCAGGTCCTTTTCGTTCGCCTTCGGCAGAATAATCCGCCGGATGCCGGCCCGATGGGCGGCCAGCACCTTCTCTTTGATGCCGCCGACCGGTAGCACAAGCCCCGTCAGGCTGATCTCGCCGGTCATCGCCGTATCGCTCCGGACCGGCTTGCCGACGTAGGCCGAGGCCAGCGCGGTGGCCATCGTAATACCGGCCGAAGGGCCGTCTTTGGGAATGGCGCCGGACGGGACGTGGATGTGCACTCCGTTGCGTTTGAAGCGCGAGATGTCCAGCCCCATGCTTTCGGCATGTGACCAGAGGTAGCTGCGCGCGGCACGAGCCGATTCCTGCATCACATCCCCCAGTTGTCCCGTGAGCGTCAATTCGTGACTGCCGGGCAACAGGGTGGTTTCGATGTAGAGCACATCTCCGCCTGTCGGCGTCCAAGCCAGACCGGTGGCGACTCCGGCCGGCAGATTCTTTCGCGCCTCTTCCGGTTGGAACCGTTCCTGACCGAGCCATTCGTCCAGAAGCGATTGCGTGATGTCCACGGGCGCGGCCGGAGAGTTCTCAGGCCGATCGGCAAAGGTCACGGCGACCTTTCTCGTGATGCGGCCCAACATCTGTTCCAGCTGCCGCACGCCCGATTCCCTGGTGTAACGGCCGATGATATGGTCCAGCACCGCTTCGGGAAGATTCACGTCCTCAGCTCGCAGACCGGCTTCCTTCAACCGTCTCGGCCAGAGGTACCGCAGGGCGATTTCGCGTTTCTCCCGTTCGCTGTACCCATTCAACCGAATGATCTCCATACGGTCGAGCAGGGGCTGCGAGAGCGTCTCCAGCGTGTTCGCCGTGGTGATGAAAAACACCTTCGACAAATCAAACGGCAAATCGAGATAGTGATCTCTGAACGTATGGTTCTGCGCCGGGTCCAGAATCTCCAATAACGCCGCCGCGGGATCGCCGCGGAAATCGCGTCCGAGCTTATCGACTTCATCCAGCATGACCACCGGATTGTTCACGCCGGCTCGTCGCACGGCCTGGATGATCCGGCCGGGAAGGGCCCCGACATAGGTGCGGCGATGGCCGCGCAATTCGCCTTCGTCGTGCAATCCACCGAGGCTGAAGCGCTCAAATGTGCGCCCCATGGACTTGGCGATCGATTGCCCCAGGCTGGTTTTCCCCACGCCGGGAGGGCCGACCAGGCAGAGAATCGGCGCCTTGGCGGAGGGGTTCAGCTTCAAGACCGCCAGGTGTTCCACGATCCGTTCTTTCACTTCCTTGATGCCGTAGTGATCTTCGTTCAGGATCTTCCGGACATATGCGAGATCGAGTCCTTCTTCCGAGGATTTGGCCCACGGCAGCTCGAGTACCAGTTCGAGATAACTCCGGATCACCTGATGCTCGGGCGAGGCGCTGGGCGTCTTCGCCAGCCGGGTCAATTCGCGATCGGTCTCTTTCCTCACAAGCTCAGGAAGGTCCGCCTCCTGGATTTTCTTTCTCAGGGCCGCGACCTCGTCCTCTTCCCCGTTGCTCTCGCCGAGCTCCTGCTGAATCGTCTTCAGCTGCTCACGCAGCAGATATTCCCGCTGGGTTTTGCCGAGTTTCTCCCTGGCTTCGCTGGTGATCTTGTCGCGCAACTGGAGAATCTGGACTTCCCGCGACAGTGCCGCATAGAGCCCGCGTAGCAGATCGGCCCGGGTAGGCGCCGCCAGCAACTGCTGTTCGCCGTCCAAGGTGAGATTCAACAAGGACGCAATGCGATAGGCCAGGACCACGGGATCTTCTTCCGTGCCCAGGGCGGCGACCGCTTCATGCACACCCGGAGTTTGGATCAGTTTCGGCAGTTCAGTGATGATGTCCAGGATCGCCCGGTGCAGTGCCTCGACTTCCGTGCTCTGTTCACTCGGAGGCGCAAGCTGCTTCACACGGGCCTGGAGATACGGATCCACCTGGTCGAGTTTCAGCAGAACGAACCGCTCCAACCCCTGGATCAAAATATTGTAATGCCCTTCCGGCGTCCGGGCTGTCTGCTTGATGACGGCCTTGGTCCCGATCGGATAGAGGTCTTCCAACGTCGGCTGATCGGTCTGCGCATCCCGTTGTGCCACGACGAGCAAGGTCTTGTCTTCCGTCTTGAGCGCGGCTTCGACGGCGGCAATGGAGCGGTCGCGCCCGACCGTCAACGGCATCATCGTGCCGGGGAACAACACCGTTCGCTTTAATGGCAACACGGGCAAATGCGTGAGTACCGAGGCATTCGATTCGTTCATTTTATCCTCCGCTGTGCTCGGATGGTCATCTGGTGAGAGCGGCATGACGGGTACAGAAGGCACGGTCACGCTCGTTCTTACCGGTTAAGATAGCCACAAGACCGAGTGAGTCAAGCGCGGTTTAGGAAAGGGGGAGAGCTCAAGGGCTGGACACAATGCGAAGCGAGCCTGCAGGGTGGTCAAAAAGGCCGTCCAGCGAGGCCGCAGCGAAGTCCACGGCGCGATGAATAATGAGCGCCACGTGTGTGGACGCCGGCGAGCTGGTGAGCCGGCCGTGTCTTGGGCCGAGGCATACCCTTGTGGTACGTTGAGACTCTGCGCGATGCGAGAACAAAGCTGGCGGTCTTTTTCACCATCCTGCTACCGGTCGATGAAGAGGCTGCCTGCATTCTCGACATACGTTTTACGATTGAGCCGCTCCGGGCGCGTCCCAACACCGGGGGGAGAGACGGAAGAATAGTCGTCTCTGCCTTCCAGGTCGAAAAACGCGCCGATGCTGTGCTCCGTCCCCTGTCCGAGCCCGCGGCTGACTGCATACTGATCCGCGCCGCCCTCTTCAATGAAGAGGCCCCATCCGCCGAGATCCGCCATGCCCAAACCAGTCGAGGCCGGCAGGTCATAAAAATCACTCTCCGGGCCGCCGTCGACGGCGAGGGCCACACTGCCGTCCCAGGCCGTGCCGCCGTTATAGAAAGGGCCCTTCGACCCATAGCGGTCCTTGCCCTGGTAATCAAGCGACAGGCCCACACCGAAGTGCGCGGCGGTTCCGTGGCCGTACCGTGCCGCTTGGTGTTCGTCGTCACCATCCAGGTCGAGTTTTACGCCGAGGCCGAAAAAATACCCGTGTCCCTGCGAAAAGTTCGCGCTGTGGTATCGATCGCGACCGGCCAGATCGATCAGCAGGCCCCATCCGCCGGCCAGGCTCTGCGCGCGTTGCGCCTGGTGCTTGCTGTAGACGCGGAGCCCCGCGCCGGTGCCGAGCCCGAAACAATCGTATTGAAACGCGGGATCTTGCGGGCGGGCATGCGGAGCATCGCTCTCATTGTAGACGCTGGGGTATTTCCCGCCACATTCGTAGGAATCGTTTCCCGAGACATCGATGAGAGCGCCCACACCCAATGGAGCGCCGAAGCCCAGCGCGTAGCCGAAGCTCGTATAGCGGTCGTCGCCGCCGCGATCCACCAGTAGTCCGAATCCGCCGAAGGCAACGCCTTGCGTAAACCGGCTCCCTTCATAAATATCCTGTCCATCTCCATCGTACAGGATCCCGAGCCCCGCCAGGCCGACCCCGCCGGAGCCCGGCGCCAGGCGATAGGTATCGTCTCCACTGTGATCGATGACGATGCCGATTCCGGCGCGCCCCGTGGCCAGGCCCAGCGCGGCAGGTTGATAGGTATCGTTGCCGCTCAGGTCGATGACGACACTGTTGCCCAGATCGCTGTTCGGGCTGGCGCCGATGAGTCCGTGGTAGGTGTCGTTGCCGCCTAGGTCGATGATCAGGGTGGCTCCCTTGTCCAACTCGTAGGTGTTCGGGCCACGTCCGCCGACGATCACGAGGCCATACGAGGTCTGTTGGGCGAGAAGCACGTCGCCGGTGATACCGGGGAGTGAATGACTGATCGGCTTTCTTTCATGAAAGACGATGTCTAATTGCTGCAAAAACTTCCGGTTGCCGAGTCTTGCCAACCGCTGTGCGGCGCTGACGAGGGACGAATAATCCACCTGCTGCATGAGGAGTGTCGCATATCGGGCTGCAGCTTCGGCCTCCGTGAATTGCGTGGGCGGAGTCATCTGCGGGGTAAATTGTTCCACCAATGGGCGCGCGTGCGTGAAGAGAAACTCGCGGTCCTGCGGAGAGAGGTGACGCAGGGCATGTTCGCGGTCTTGATGGGCATCCTCCAGCGCTTCCATCATGAAACCGAGAAGGTCCTCACGCGCGAGGGTGATCGGAAAGTTGAGAGGCTTAAACGGCGCGCCCGTGCGATCCATGCCTCCTTCAAGAATCTCGATCACCGCCGGCAATCCTTCGACGCCCGACTCGGCCGCAGTGGCTGCCAACAGTCCGGCCTGCTCGATGGCGGCGAGGCCCTCCCAGGGATCGGTCAGGGTACGTAGCACCAGGCCGCGCTTGAACTTGGCCACCTTGTTGGTCTGATCGGCCAGGCTTTTGCGCACCACCGGAAGCCTTACATTGAGATTGTCGCGGAGTTCAGGTTCGATGAGAGGCGCGAGCCGGGCCACCATCGCCTGCTGTTGTCGATTCACCGGCTGGTCGGACGGTGGCGTGACCGCGAACAGGTGAGAGATCTGCGCGCAGCCGCCGAGCATGATCGAGAGGCTCAAGAACGCGAACAGAGAGAGTCGCCGGCTCAGAGCGCGGAACGGGTCGATGGCTGCGGGGCGGCGTCGATTATTCAAGCGCGGGACTGTCATGAGGTGGGAGGATTCCTGCGTCGCGCAAACAGTCGTCGGCCCAGGATCGAATGTCGTGTGTCTCCAGATAGGCGCGCATCCGCCGCATCCGCTCCCGGCGCTCATCGAACGGCATTTCCAACGCCTGGCGGATGGAGTCGGCAACGCCTTCCGGGTCGTAAGGATTGATGAGTAGGGCGTCAGTCAGTTCTTCCGCCGCGCCGGCCATCTGGCTCACCAGCAACACGCCCTTGTCCTCGACCTGGCTGGCCACATATTCTTTGGCGACCAGGTTCATGCCATCGTAGACGGAACTGACCAGCGCCAGGTCGGCCAGCCGGTAATAGGCCGCCAGGGTGTCCATGCCGATGCGCCCTTCGCGGAACTCGATCGGCCGCCAGCGCGAGGCCTGGGGGCTGCCGGGATTGGAGATCGTTCCGTACCGCATATTGATGTCGTTGACGGTTTCACGGATCAGTTCGCGATAACTTCGATAGGCTTCGAGGTCGCCTCGTGTCGGCACGGCAATTTGAATGAAAGTGAACTGGCCCCGGTACCTTGGGTACTGCTGAAAGAAGGCATCGATGGCCCACAACCGCTTGAGGAGCCCCTTCGTATAGTCGAGACGATCCACGCCGAGTCCGATGCGGACCGTCGGCTGAAAGACATGCAGATTGCGCAGCACGTCCATCGCCCGCGTGACTTGCGGGGCCTGCGCCCGTTCGGCCCAGGCTTGGTAGCTGATGCTGATCGGCCGGGTCACGAGCCGCGTCCGGTGGCCCTTGTATTCGATGTAGTCGATGTGTTGGTCATCGGCCAGAACGCCCGCCCCCAGAAACTCCTTCGCACATTCGATAAAACAGTGGAGAAAGCTCCGGGTCTGAAACATGACGAGGTCGCCCGCCAGCAGGGATTCGAGCAATTCCCGCCGTTCGGGCAGAATGCGAAAGGCATCGGGGCCGGGCCAGGGAATGTGCCAGAACATCGCCACCGGCTGGGCGGGGAGCGAGGCCTTGATAAGGCCGGGCAGCAGCGCCAGATGAAAATCGTGGATCCAGACAAACCCCGATTTTTCGTATAATTCATCGAGCACGACTTCCGCGAAGCGCGCGTTCATTGACTGGTACGCATGCCAGAAGTCCTTACGGTAGGCGACTCGATCCAAGGTAAGGTGGCACAGGGGCCAGAGCACCTGGTTGGCATAACCCTGATAGCCGCCCCTCACCTCACCGCTCTCCAACCACACGCGGCGAAGGCGGTAGGTCGGAGCGTCGGGGGGGACTTCGACGACCATGTCCTGGTCGACCACATCGCGGTCCGCCTTGCCGCTACCCCAGGCGATCCAGGTACCGCCGAACCGCCGCATCATCGGATCGAGGGCCGAGACGAGACCGCCGGAGGTGCGTTCCCAGATCAAGTGATTTTTCACCAGCCGGTGTTCGTAGGGTTCGCGGTTCGAAACCACGATGAGGCGCGAGAGCGAGAGGTCGCGCTCCTGCTGCGAGGCCTCGAGCGGCGCGTGGGACGCGTTCATACGCCTCCGGAGGCCGGCTCGTACGGGAATGACGGCGCCTTGGAAGTCATAGCTTGAAAATAGGAGCCTTTGGCCACGCTGTCAAGGACCCTGTTCGGTCGGCGTGACACGTCTCTCGGGAACGACGATTCACCAGCAACGAGTACTTAGTGGTCGAGTGGAGGTTGTTCTTGCCGGCGAGGTTTTCGGAGACTGCCGGCCACCATGCGGAATTCGAACAGGCGGCATTCGATGGCGCCGTTAAACAGCGGCACCCGGCGGGAAGGGGCCAGGCGCAGTAAGCCGGGCAGCTTCATGTCGGCCGTGAAAATCTGCACGGTCCAGCCACAGAAGTGTTGCTTCAGATGGTCGCCGAATTGGGGATAAAACGACTGCAATGCCCGGACTTCTCCCATGCGGTGGCCGTAGGGCGGGTTCGTGACGAGGAGCCCGGCTTCAGCCGGCGCGGGGAGTTGCAGCACATCTCCCTGCTGGAGCGTCACGGCCTCGCTGATCCCGGCAATGGCGAGATTGGCCTTGATCGACGTAATCGCCTGCACACTGTTGTCGGCCGCATGGATGAAGCCCGGCTTGGCGTCGACCTCCGCCGCCTGGAGTTCCGTGCGGAGGTCGTTCAACGTATGAGGGTCATAGGAGAGCAGTTTTTCGAACGCAAACCGCCGGCCGATGCCGGGCGCGATGCGACGGGCCATCAAGGCGGCTTCAACGACAAAGGTCCCGCTGCCGCACATGGGATCGTAGAGTACGGTATCCGGCATCCACTTGCAAAGGCGCAGGATGCCGGCCGCGAGATTTTCCCTGACGGGTGCTTCGCCGGCGGACTTTCGCCAGCCGCGTTTAAACAACGGCTCACCCGACGTGTCCAGATAGAATGTGCAGTGCGTTCCGTCTAAGTAGACGGCGATCTGGATGTCCGGCGCATGGGTATCCACCGTCGGGCGTTTGCCCCTGGCGTACTGGAAACGATCGCAGATTGCGTCCTTTACGCGCAGGGTGACGAAATCCAGACTCTTCAACGGGCAATGGTGCGCGCTCACCTTCACTTTGATGCGCTGCTGCGGGGTAAACCAATCCTGCCAGCGGATGGCGTGCGCCGCGTCATACACATCGTGTTCGTCGCGATAGGCCCCTTCCGCAATCCGCAGGAGAATGCGGCTGGCGATGCGGCTTTGGAGATTCACCCGGTAACCAAGGGCAAGAGTGCCGCGAAAGGCGACTCCTCCGGCCGTCGCTTTGACGTCCGCGGCCCCCAGGTCCGTGAGTTCTTCAGCGAGGACGGCTTCGAGGCCGCGAGGGCAGGGTGCAAAGAATGCCTGAATTGTGCTATCCATTTCTGTCTTTCTGTCGTCGTGATCGGGGGCCGCAATGAAGTTCTGCAGCGAGTGTGGGGCCGGGCTGTCGAAAAAAATTCCTCCCGGCGATAACCTGCCGCGGTTCGTCTGCGAGACCTGTCAGGTCATCCATTACATCAATCCGAAAATCGTCGCCGGCTGTATTCCTGAGTGGGAAGACAAAATTCTGCTCTGCCGACGGGCCATTGAGCCGCGCATCGGCCACTGGACCTTTCCCGCCGGCTTCATGGAAATCGGCGAAAGCACCGAGCAGGCGGCCGTCCGCGAAACCTTTGAAGAAGCTCATGCCGACGTGGACATTACGTCTTTGTATGCCGTCTTGAGTCTGCCCCGTATCAGCCAGGTCCACATGATCTTTCGCGGGTCCATGCGTACGCCGGAGTTCAAACCCGGCACGGAAAGTCTGGACGTGCAATTGTTCGCCCTGAGCGACATCCCCTGGGATGACCTGGCTTTTCCCGTCATTCAGGAAGCGCTCGAACGCTACGTCGCGGATGTGGCCCGTGGCACCTTCTCCATGCATTTCGGCAGCGTTTTTCCCCGCATGAAATCGTAAGCAGTTTCAATCCCGCAGGATGCTCAAAAAGGCCGTCCGGCGAGGCCGCAGCAATGCGAGGAGGCGAGGCGTACCCTTGCGCTACGTTGAGCCTGCGAGCAATGCGAGAACAAAGCCGGCGGCCTTTTTCAGCATCCTGGCTAATTGCGGCTGGGCATGATCAGCCCCGGGTCGTTTGCGGAAGGATGGACAAAACTGAAATGTCCGTCCCGGTAATCCACCGTCATCCCGCTTGTCCGCTGTGCGCTTGCCCGGTCCAAGGCCACCGTTAATCCTTCAATCTGTTCCACCGCATCATCGTCCCGGACCTCCGCCTCCAACGTAATCGAGAGGGACAGGCGCTGGGCATTCACGTCGCGCACGGCAACCCGAACGACGGGATCTTCCGGATGTTCCAGGATCAACGCCCGCAGGCGATCAATGGCCTTCTGTGTAAGAGTCAGCATGGTCAGGCATTGAAGGAACTGCGGGACGGCGGCCTGTGTTCAATGTGATGAATGTCTACGAGCTGTTCGGCCCGGTCGATCGAATAAAAAATCCGCCAGTCGCCGACGGAATATTTATGGATACCGGGTAAATCCTTGGCGACCGGTTCATGGCGCAAGTTCTCCACATTGGAGGCGAGCCATTTCGTTTTGTCGAACAGGCGTTGGGCCATGGCCGGATCGGCGACGCGCAGGTCGGTCACCACATCGGGCCGGAAGGCGAGGCGAAACCAGGCCATCCCTACCACCGCAGGCCGAGTTTGTCGGCCACTTCGTCACCGGTGAGACGTTCCGTCGATGCCAGGGATTGCTTCAGGCGGTCGCGGACCGATTCGCCCAGGGGCGCGCCGAGATCGGGGTCGCCCAGCAACGTGCGCAGCCGGTCATCGACCAGGCTCTGGACCAGGTCCTTCAGTTCGGCCAGGCTTAAGTTGGAGATGGTCATGGTCGGTTCGGTCATAGATATTCCTCAATAATAAATCGAGCATACGAGGCTGGCCGCGGGAATTGCAAGACAGGGGATGGAATCGTGAAGGGTATCTCGTCCGACGTGTGTAGCCGCAGCACGTGATTTCTCATCCAGAACAAGGTATCCTGCGCCCGCTTAAGCAAGCGATCAACCAAAGGCAAAGGTTCATGTCCCTTCACCCCGAATTCCCATCCTCGCCGTACGAACCGTTCATGCCTGCGCAACGTTGGTTTCCCGCCGACGAAGCGCTCCGCAGCATGGCCTACGAGAAGTTGCTGCCGCCGTTGGTGGCGAACGTGCGGGAGGAAATCTTTGCCTGGCGAACCAATAAATACGCCGGCGCATCCGCGACGTCAGCGGCGCTGCTCCGCCACTGGTTTGAGACCGAGCATTTGATCGAGAACGCCGATGGATCACTCTCCCCATTCCGCTACTACTTCGCTCAGCGGGAAGCAGCGGAGACCGTTATCTGGCTGTTCGAAGTCCGTCGCGCTCGCGACAAGTACGATCTCCTGAGGTTCGATGCATCCGGAGCCGTGTCGTCCGGCATGTTCGACGAAGACTGGCCGCGGTATGTCTTGAAAATGGCGACCGGTGCAGGGAAAACCAAGGTTCTCTCCCTGCTCATTGCCTGGAGCTTTTTCCATAAACTCTATGAAGCGGACTCGCCGCTGTCGCGCAACTTCCTCGTGATCGCGCCGAACATCATCGTCCTTGATCGGCTACGCGCAGACCTCGACGGCCTCCGAATTTTCTTCAACGACCCGATTCTGCCCGGCAACGGCCATGAAGGTCGTAACTGGCGAGACGATTTCCAGCTCACTCTGCATATCCAGGACGACGTGCGCGTCGTCCGCGACACAGGCAATCTGTTTCTGACCAACATCCACCGGGTCTTCCTTGGCGACGTGGCTGATCCCTCGCTGGAGGACGACGATCTGCGGGATTACTTTCTTTCCCCATTCGGGCCGAAGCCCGTCGGCAAAACCACCGACAGCCAGACGGACCTCGGTGAGATCGTTCGGGAGGTCGAGGAACTCGCCGTCTTCAACGACGAGGCGCACCATATTCATGACCCGAAAATGGCCTGGTTCAAATCCATTCAGGACATCCATCACAAGATGCTGCAAAAGGATCGCCGCCTGGCCTTGCAAGTGGATGTGACCGCCACCCCGCGCCATAACAACGGCGCCATTTTCGTCCAAACCGTGTCCGACTATCCGCTGGTCGAAGCCGTTCATCAAAACGTCGTCAAACACCCCGTGCTGCCGGATGCGGCCAGCCGCGCCAAATTGCAGGAACGCAAGAGCGCCCTCTTCACGGAGAAGTATGCAGACTACCTTGCGCTGGGAATCGAAGAATGGAAGAAGAGCTACGCAGAGCACCAGCAACTCGGCAAGAAAGCCGTGCTCTTCGTCATGGTGGACGACACCAGAAATTGCGACGACGTGGGTGCCTACCTCGAAAAGATCTGTCCTGAATTGCAGGGTGGGGTGCTGGTCATCCATACCAAGAATAACGGCGAAATCTCCGAAGCCGCCTCGGGCAAGAAGAAGGAGGAACTCGAACTGCTCCGCAAGCAGTCGAATGAAATCGATTCCTGGAAGTCGCCGTGCAAGGCCATCGTCTCGGTGCTGATGCTCAAGGAAGGTTGGGACGTGCGCAACGTCACCGTCATCGTCGGTTTGCGGGAGTACAGCGCGGAGAGCAAAATTCTTCCCGAGCAAACCCTCGGGCGCGGCCTCCGCCGGATGTATTTCGGCACAGACACCAAGGAAACCGTGTCCGTGATGGGTACCCCCGCCTTTATGGAATTCGTCGAATCCATCCAAACCGAAGGCGTCAGCTTCGAGCACGTGCCGATGGGCGGCGGCACGACACGGCAGGATTCGCTCATCGTTGAAGTGGACCGGGAGAACCCCGATAAGAACCTCGACGAACTGGACATCCCGCTCCCAAGACTCAGCCGCCGTTTTCATCGCGAGTTCAAGAACCTCGACGCGCTCGACGCGGCGGCTCTGGGCAATAAGCGACTGCCTCTCAAGCCATTCACGTCGGAAGAGACGAGAGAAATCGTTTTCAAGACCATGCTCGATGCGGAGATTCATCATACGATCCAACTCGACGGCTCCGGCCCTGCCGACTTCCGTTCCGTCGTCGCCTTCTTCGCGCGCCAACTGATGAAGGATCTGCGCCTCGTCGGCGGCTACGATGTGCTCTACGGCAAGGTGAAAACCTTCATGCGCGAATATCTGTTTTGCGGGGAGCCGGTGAACCTCGAAGACCCGGTGGTGCTTCGCAACCTCTCCGAGCCGGAGGTGGGCAAGGTCCTGTACGATGCGTTCAAGACCGCCATCAACGGGCTGACGATTCAAGACACAGGCACGACGCGGATCGAAGCCCGCATTCGATTGAAAGAGACACGTCCCTTCCGCACCGAGCACCGCCCGTTTCTCACGGCAAAGAAATCCCTGTTCACCAAGACCGTCGGCGAAGCCAACGCAAGCG
>WBZN01001595.1_pt1 | contig 13522 bp, 11 predicted proteins | sample 5204281 | NCBI WGS metagenome assembly WBZN01 (sample SAMN12344347, study PRJNA552823) | activated sludge metagenome | biome: Activated sludge suspended growth; feature: Nitrification reactor; material: Wastewater; isolation source: activated sludge from nitrification reactor of wastewater...
TGGCCGCGCCGTCCTTGACACCGGTCTTGTCCTTGCCGCCCTTCGGCTTGTCTTTCTCTTCCTCCGCCACCTTTTGTTCAATGGCGGCAATCTTGAGCTCGGCGTCTTTAAAGGCCTTTTCGTCCTTCGTCAGCGACTTTTGGGGATCATAGTGTGGAGCCGCGACCACGTCCGCAGGTTTACAGCATTCATGTGGATGCGGAGTCGACACGGGAAGGACCGCCCAGAAGAGCACACTCAACACAGCCCCGGCACCGGTGAATGCCGTCAACATGAGACTTTGATCGGTCGGAACGCGAATCATGTCCCAACGCGAAATCAGATCCTGATAGGTGTCGTTCGCCGGCCCGGCTGCTGCCACACGTCCTTCGACCAACTTACCCAGAATCATCAGGCCGACATAGGTCAGGGCTAACAACACCACAAATGCGGCGCTCCCCCACGCGGTAAACTCCAGGCCGATGCGTTCAGCGACCGGGAGATGCTTGAGCATCTCCATGTCTAAAATGGCCTTGGTCACGGAACGAGCCAGGTCGGTTGCACCGCCTTGCACTACCCAGAGAAAGGGTAGATACAGCGCCCCGGCTACCGCGAAACGAACCCAGAGGGCAAGCCCCAAAGAGGCTGGTGGTTCAACCCGGAGTCGCTCCAAAAATACGGTTCGCGCAACCAGCCCTAACGACCAAATGTCGATCGGGATGCAGAGCAGAAAGAGTAACGGCAGGCCGATACCCTCACCGAAATGGAAACCGAGCGTTAAGGAGATGATGAAAAAGGCAAAGACACTGACCGGAGTCATCAGCAGCATCAGGAACGTGATGCCGAGCTTGGTCTCCAGATGGATGGTGCCCATCGCCATGAACAACACGACGAAGGCCATTTTCAGTGGCAAGGCGGTCCAGCAGGCCGGCCAGAGAATACTAAGCCCCAACTTGAATGACGACATTGTCTCTCGACCACTCATGTGCCCACGCCCCTCCGGCTAGTCAAGAAATTCGCGGTTGATAATGGCGGCCACGGTGAAAATCAGGATGCTGGCCATTACCACGATCCAACTGATCAGCGCGATCGGCCGCTTAAAGATATTGCGTTCCGGATCCCGATCAATGAAAGGCAGCGCAGCGAGCAAGGCCATGAAGGCCCCAGGCAATGCAATTGCCCCGAGAAACTGTCCGAACTCTCCGGCAAAGACCTTGAGACGGAGAAGTTGGAACAGGAAGAGGAAATACCATTCCGGTTCCGGGTGATAGTCGCCCGGGTCCGGGGTCGCTTCCTCAAGAAGGACGATTGGCTCCCAGAAGGCGAGACTGCAGATGCAGAGAAACACGGCCACCATGCCGACAATATCTTTCCAGATCTGACGAGGGAAGAAATAGTCGGTCTTCGCCTTGATCTCTTCGACGCTCCCGCGGAACGGGCCGGCAGGGCCGGCCTTTCTGAACAAGAACAAATGCAAGCCAGCCAGGCCCATGAGCGCGGCGGGCAAGACCATCACATGGATGACAAAGAAGCGGCTCAATGTCATCTGGCCAGGCGTCGCACCGCCCTTAAGGAATCGCGCCATGAAGTCGCCGAGCAACGGCGTCTTGTCCATGATCTCGACCCCGACCGTGGTGGCCCAATAGGCGCGCTGGTCCCAGGGAAGGAGATAGCCGGTGAATCCAAACCCCATGACAATCCCGAAGAGCGCCAAGCCAACCAACCAGATCAATTCGCGAGGTTTTTTGTAGGCGCCCCATAGAAAGACTTGAGACATGTGCGCAAAGACACACACCACCATCGCCGTGGAGCCCCAAAAATGGTAGCTCAGCAAAAACCAACCATAATCCACTGTGTGGATGATGTACTGGGTGCTCGCATAGGCGTGGTCTGCGGTCGGCACATAATAGAACATCAGCAGAATGCCAGTGACCGCCTGCATGATGAAAATAAAAAGCAGGACAGAGCCAAATACATACGCCCACCGAGACCCGCCAGGGACGGGCTCATTGAGCATTTTGGCCTGTAGCGTCTTCAGCCCGACGCGTTCGTCGACAAAGGCGAAGACTTTTTCAATGGCTGACGGCTGAGTCGTTGTCGATTGCGTAGTCGTATCCATTTAGACAATCCGAACCTGGGCTTTCGTGCCCGCTTTGAATTCCATATCGATAATGGTGATGTCGCCCGTTGCGGTAACTTTGATGGGGAGCGGATCCAACGGCCGAGGGGCCGGTCCATCCAAAACCTTCCCTGCAGCATCATAGATACTTAAGTGACAGGGGCAGAGAAAGACCTGCCCCAGGATCTTGTGCGTCCTCCATTTAAAACCACAGCCCAAGTGTGGGCATTTACCCGAGTAGGCGATATAGGGCACGTCCTTCTTGTTGGTCCAGACCACCTTGCCGGCCGCATCGTGGAACTCCATATCTTTGCCTTGATAGACAGACTCCAACACCTTGGGCGTCGCCTTCAAGACCCAGACGTTCTTGTCGATCTCCTGCTCCGGCATATAGGCTTCTTTAAACTTGCGTTTGTATTTGTATTGAACGCCGACGTCATCTTGCTTGATTTTTCCCGAGTTGCCGATCTTGATCCACTCGTTATCGAACGGGGAATACATCGGCTTCATCAAATATCGCAACACGGGAAACGCCAAAGGGAAACCGATGAGAAAACCGATGGCATGGGTGAAGTTCATGAAGAACGTCCGGCGCTTCACGCTCCGCTCAAGTTCAGGAAGAGGAACGAGCACCTCCCCCGGCGTGACGTGAATGCGGTCTTCCAGGTGGGCGATTTCGACCTCGTGCGTGGTCACATACTCATCGCGCTTAAACCCGGGGAAGGCCGCGTACTCGGCACGGGTGCCGCGAAGCGTCACAACCTCATCAGTGACTGCCTGCACCTGGGACATTGGAACCTGGCGTTCGACCGAACCGGTTCTCTCATCGCCGACCACGATGTCACTAATCTCGTGGGAGAGCGGATCCATGATGACCCGGCGCAGTTCCCCGACTTCACCGTCCGTACATCGAACTTTGGATTTCAGTTTCGGCTGCATCATACTCACTTCATCTTGATCGGCTTCGGAGTATTCACCGAAGCATTCTTATAACCGGCCAGCCAGGCCGCCAACGCATCGATATCCTTGGGCTCCATGAGGTCCTTGTATTTATCAGGCATCTTCCCCTTGTCGTACTCTTGATCGAATCCTTCCGCCTTGTAACTTTTTGGATCGATGATCTTTCTAGCAATTTCCGCTGCGGGCAAGAGGTTCCCGATGTTATCCAATTCAGGGCCGCGCTTCTTACCGCCTTCACCGTTAAGCTTGTGGCAGTTGTAGCATTCCTGCAATTGCCATTGCTCTTCACCCAATTTGGCGATGTCACCGGAAGAGGCAGCAGTCGAGGTCGGCGCACTTTCCCCTCCGGCCTTCTGGTCCGCAGGAGCCTGCCCCGCACCCAAGGCCTGCAATCGAGCAGTCAACTCTTTGGCTTTTTCATCCAAAGCTTTGGCGCGCTGCATGAGCACATCCACCTTACCGGCTTCATAGTGTTCGCGCTTCGGCTTCAGAATTTTTTCGATCTTCCCCTTCTCATCTTCCGGATCGTACTGCGGCCACGCGGAAGCGCCAGCGATAAACACCACAGACAATATGGCATAAAACACGAGGAGCGCCCCGACGGCCTTCACGCCACCAAAGGGCTTCAACGTCGGAAGGTCGAGAATCATGAAGACAAGGGCGCCTAGGATGGCATAACCAAAAAACAGCGCCTGAAAGACGAAGGGGAAGTCCAACGCCTTGGTGGCGCCGAACAAGATCCCGCCGATCACAATGCCCACAACCATTTTTTTAATCACGTTTCCCATGAATACCCTCGTTTACCGCCCGTCCAGTATGGTGACCGTCTACTTCGCTCCTGCAGGAACAGGGCTTCCCTCGTGTGCATGCCCTTTCGAATCAGAGGGCCGCAACGTCACGATAATGGCAAAGCTGACCACCGCATAGAACACGATGGTAATACCGGTGATCCACCAGGCCGAATACGACAGCGTTGGCGTAAAAGATTCCGCCGTGAAATCCGGCAACAGGTTGTACGTATGGAAGTACTTCCGCAACAGGGACCGAACCGCCCCCATGAGGCCCATGGTCCAAATCGCGCTAAAGGCGAGGAACACCAGAACGAATTGCGAGGCAAAGTCGATTTTGCCCCACACAATGGTTCCCTGCGAAACGGCACGGTTATAAATGACGTAATTCACGACTGTGACGAAGACCAGGGTGAACGCCGCGGAATTTTTTGCCGGCATCAGCGCGAGGAAATTCCAATCGGACGGCAATTCGAGTTCTGCCACCAACTTAGCCCCCGTGGGCACAAATCCGTGCGGCGTCATCCAGATGGCGTTGCCCACGACCACCATCAAAAAGCCAATCTTGATGACGGTACTGGACGAAACTGTCAGCGGGATGAAGCGTCCCAGGACCGCCGGCGCCAACAGAAGCGGGAGGAGGAAGGCCAGCGAAGTCGGATCCGGTACGGGATAATCGGTCAAGACCTTGGTCATGACGATCGGCAGCAAAACCATAACGATCGGCGCGATCACCGTCATCCGAACCCGCTCGACCCCCTCAATACGCTTCATACTCAGCCAGATATAGTAATTACTCGCCAGGAAGATGAGGCCGATCATGGCGCCTTGCATTTCGAAGAACATCGACAACTGATCGGCCATCATGTAGGGACAAATTGAGGCGTCGTAATCGCAGAGCTCGTAGGCCAGCAAATATCCCATGAAGGGCAGGAACAACAACGCACCCACGCCGATCATATTGCCGACAAAGCCCATCCAATCGTAATAGGCGCGATCTTCTTCCTTCTTCGATCCCATGAACATATAGGCAGCAATGAGGCCGGCGACGAAGCCACCGAAGGTCACATTCCCAACAAGCCGGTGCAAATTGAGTGGCATCCAGCTGTAGTTGAAGACTTTGTCCCACAGGGTGGCGGTCGCCAGGAATTCAGCCGGCGAAATACCTTCCGCCCGAACCGGGGTATTCATGAAAGAGGTCGGCGCGTCGATCACAAACAGCGTAATCGAGCCGATGAGATTCAGCAGCACGCCCAACGCAATGTGACGCCCCTTCTTTTCACCCTTCCAGGCATCCCATGTATAAAAATACATGTAGAGGACAATGGTTTCGCCGATGAACAAGAGCGGATAGACGACGGCGAAAATCAGGAAGAAGTGATTGATGAGCCAGGTCGTGAACTGAGGATAGGTGGCAAGCAGCACAAAGATGAACAGGCCGCCTGTTAATGCGGTCATGCTGTAGAGGATGACCGTGACCTTCGTGACCTCTTTGGCCAACCGGTCATAACGAGGATCCTGCTTGCGATACCCCAGCCATTCGGAGATCACCACAAAAATGGGAGCCCCGAGGATGAATCCCGCAAAGAGAATGTGGAGCTGAGCGACGATCCATACTGCCGTGCGATTCCCGGTGTAGGGGAACTCCACGGGGGGCGCACTGGGAGCTTGCGCATAGGCCACGCCTCCCAATATCGCCACTAGCGCAAACATGACCAACAAACAGCGCTGCCAGATTTTCATGATGTCTCGCCGCTCCTCCTCATTCCAACCGATTGCCCCATGACTCGAATCACGCCAGACACGAACTACTTCACCTGGTCAGCAGGCACCCAATCCTTCTTATTGGCATCCCAGCCCTTGCCGGACAAGCCGAACGAGCGCTCAAACGCCAAGATCTTCCAGCGATCCTCTTCCGACAACTTGCTCTTCCACGGCTTCATCTTGGTGTTCGGCACGCCCTCGGAAATGCGCCAGAACCACACGGAGTCCGAATACATCTTCATACGATCGCCGTTGCGGAAGTCGCGCGCACCGGCCTTCACCGGCTTACCATCCTTGCCGTGACAGCTGGCACAGTTGACGTCGGGATTCTTACCGCCGATATACAACTCCTTACCCTCTTCCAGGATCTTCGGATCCGTCCACCAACCGGCAGGCATATGCTTGTCGGCATATTCCGCAGGAGCAGGGGGTGGCGGAACAACCGGGCCCTCGCCGCCGCCTTCACCGCCACCACATCCCACGACACCAAAACCAAAGCCAAGAATGCCGACCATCAGAGCCAATCTCTTCATGCCTGCTTGTTTCATAAAAAAGTTCCCGCTCCTTTCTTCATGCCGGCGCCTTCTCAAGCCCCGACGCCCATTATCATCGACAGAAAAAAAAGACGCTTCTCTGTGGCGCAACCAGCACCCACAGCAAAAGCGTCAAGACTCACAATACAACGAGGTCACGTTTGGAATTCCCCGCCTACTTCTTACGATTCGATCCGGCGAGGAACAATGCCCCACGGACCGTGCCCTATTTCTGCCGCTTGCCCTGCCCCTTCTTTCGCCGTTGCTCTTCTCGCATCCGCTTGCGGGAAATTTTTAGCCCAATCCATCCCACAATAGCAACAGCCGCAATCCCCAGCCCATAGAATAACCACTGCGGAGGACCAAGATCGCGCTCGCACCCACTCCCGAAATCAACCCGAAGCTTACGTTCGGTCTCCAGATCGTTCGGATCGAACTGGATTTTAAAATTCTGCTGTTCCCCGCCGGCCTCAACCAAGAGCGGGTCGCCGACATTATCGTTATGAAGATGCAGCGTAACTTTATAGTACCCGTCACCATCTGTCGTAACAGTCTGACCGACGGTGACCCGCGTATCCTTGACCAGCACCTCTACATTGACGGCGGGCCGACCGTCTTTTCCGCACACAAACCCTTCGACAGTAAATCGATGGTCGGCGGCATGACTGGCAAACGAGACCGACGGCACGAACAACGTCGCGATCAAGCCCCAAACAAGTACGAAATGGCGGGCGGCACCTCTGCTGCTCCCTCTCCGCCCTCGCATACGTTTGACCCGTGCCGGACTGATTTTCAGCCTCACAAACATCCCGCCCAGAGCCTGATTATGAGAGGCTTCCTCGACACGGACTCGACCCAAATTTGAGGCCGATCCTTCTAGCATAGCCCCCCCTCTTTGTCAACAAATGGATGGAGTCAAACGGAAGGATCAACGATGGAATACGTGTCGAAGATTGAGGAAGCGGAGGAGGAAATTGCAGCCAGTGAGGAAGCGAAAACGCTCGCGGCACGCCAGAACAAATGACTGGCGGATCAGCGGCGCGAATGCTCAGAGATGCCCGCGCGATTTGGCGTCCGCAGCGGCGCGATCGATGTCTTTCTGCCGCTCCGACTCCTTCTTGGCGATCCAGGCCTCCCAGGACTTTCCGGTGGCCGTATCTTCTCCCGTGAAGGCAAGCGTCATCACCTCCGAATACGGGATGGTCATCGTTCCGCTGCTGGTGGAAGGGAACAGCTCAATTGTGGGCTGATCTCCTGTGGCAGTTCGATTAAAGAGGTAGCCGGTGACTTGGCCGCCGGACTTCAGTTCGACGGTGATATCTCCCCGGTAATCAAAGGCGAGTTCGATGGCCTCGCCCAATTCCGTAAGGGAGGTCGGCCGAAAGACTCGGCCTTCAAGGCTGCCGGTCTCCGGCGCGTGGCACTTCGCGTCAGTCATAGTCTTCCCGTCTTGCGAAAGGGTGACGGTGAGGCATTCGGCCGGCCCGCGGCCGAATGCCTCACCATGGCGACCACCATACCGATTGAGACCGGGCTATTGCGCGTTCGGCATGAGGGTAATTTTGACGGTCTTCGTGAAACCGGACAGTGACCCGAAGGTATCCTCCACAGCCGAAGCCTCGTACCCGCAATGCACCATGCAGTCCGCGCATTTTTCATTGCGCCCGGTGCCGTAGGAATCCCAATCCGTCTTCTCCATGAGCTCTCGAAAACTTGGGGCATAGCCCTCTTGGAGCAAATAACAGGGGCGCTGCCATCCAAACACGTTATACGTGGGATTTCCCCAAGGCGTACACTGGTATTCGCGCTTGCCCATGAGGAACTCCAGAAACAGGGGGGACTGGTTGAACTGCCACCCGCGCTTTCGATTGCTGAGGATCTTCGAAAACAGTTCGGTGGTCCGGCTCCGCTTCAGAAAATGCTGTTGGTCTGGGGCTTTTTGATAGCTGTACCCGGGCGAAATCATCATGCCTTCGACGCCCAGCCCCATCATTTCATCAAAAAACTTCCGCACGCGCTCCGGGTTGGCATCGTCGAACAGCGTCGTGTTGGTCGTGACCCGATGGCCCCGCTTGAGCGCCGCCTTGATGGCCTTCACGGCCACGTCGTAGACCCCGTCGCGACAGACCGCCAGATCGTGCTCATCCCGCAGACCATCCATATGGACGCTGAACGTTAAAAATTTTGACGCCGGATACTCATCGAGCTTCCGTTCCATCAAAATGGCATTCGTGCAGAGATAGACATATTTCTTCCGCTCGACGAGACCGCGCACGATTTCCGGCATTTCAGGATGAATCAGCGGTTCACCACCGGGAATACTGATGATAGGCGCGGCACACTCATCCGCTGCCGCCCAACATTGTGCCGGAGTCAACCGCTTATCCAGCACATGATCCGGATATTGAATCTTGCCGCATCCCGCGCACGCGAGATTGCAGCGAAATAATGGCTCGAGCATCAACACGAGCGGATACCGCTTGACCCCCCGGAGTTTCTGGGTCAACACGTACTTGGTCACTGTATACATCTGGGAGACTGGAACAGCCATCCCGTTCTCCTATTCTGGTAAATGTGAATGTGAGTACCGACTGAGACTTCCGGCCTTGTAGCAGAGGGTTCGCGCGGATTCTACCATCGCGATCGAAAAATCGTCAATTTTCAGGTTGGGGAGCAACCCTGGCGAACCCGCGCCCGATAGTCGAGAAAAAACGCGAGGAACATGCCCATCACCAATGCGAGCACGCCGGCCACCGCCACATTGAGCACGATGCGCGGACGAATCCGTTTGTCGGCCGGCACAGCCTGGTCAAGCACCTGCACCGTCGGCGTGTCACGAGCCTCCGCGATCTTCGCCTGCTCATGCTGGGATGTCAAAAGCGTGAAGAGCGTTTCCTGAACCTTGACTTGCCGGAAGAGCCGGCCGAACTGCAGCGCCAGATCAGGCACAGCCACCATTGCCGGATGGAGGCGTTCTCCCGAACGGATCCCCTGGACATCCTTCCCCGAACTCATCGTAGCCAGTTGTTTTTTGAGCTCTTCGACATTCGAGCGGATGCGAGCCAGATCCGGATTCTCCGCCGACAGATACCCTCCCATCACCTGGAGTTGAACCTCCTGTGCCGTAATCTGCCCTTGGATGATCGCCGCTGCTTCAATCATGACTTTTGCCTGCGCCTCGACGGCCACCGTCTTATTTTTGGCCTGAAAGTCCCGTAACGCGTCCTCGGCCTTCGCCATGCTCTCCATCGTCTCATGGAGCCGTCGCTCCAAAAACGCGCGATTCTGTCCGGCCTTATTGACGGTCACCGTCCGGTTCAAGCGATCGAGATTCGACACATAAAAATTCGCCATGTCCGACGCCACCTGCGGGTCCTCATCCTCCACCGAGACCTTGATCACTTTCTCCTTGGTCACCGTGATCCGCAGATGATCTTCCAACTCTTTGCGGGTTTCGACCATCGTCTTTTCCCGATATCGATCCATCAAGTTGAATTTCTTGATCACATCATCGGCCATCAGGCGCGACTTCAGGATGGAGACAAAGACGTCTGTCGGTGTCGTCGGCAAACCAGGCAAACCAAGACCAAGATTTTGAGCCATCCCGCCTGCGGCCGGTGACGCCAGCAAAGCAGCCAATGCCCCACCTTCCTTGGACTCCAACTGAGGCAGAACAGAAGAGGTGGATTCGTACACATGAGGCAGGAGGAGGCTGACACCGAGCGAGATTGCCAGAGCGGCCACGCACAAGCCGAGCACTATCTTCCGCCGCGCGACAAGCACATCCCAGTAATCGAACAGAGTGGCTGATTGGTCAACCGCAGGCCTCTCTGCCTGGTGGCGGGAAGGTTCCAGCAGGGCGTGTGGGCTATCTGAAGGCCAGTCCATCTTGCTAGATTGTCTCAGGTGAGGCGACTGTCACGGTTCGATCCCAGCATCGCCAACGGTCAGGCGTGATATCTCTACAGAATCAAATCGCCGCCGGAAGTTCGTTGATTCTCCGCATGGGGATTAACAGACCACCTTGGTTTCTCCGCCCTACCGACCGACCACGGCAATGCCAGCCGCCGTCAGCGCGAGGCTGCCGATAATGCTCGCCACGGTTTGCCACAAGGCCAATTGGGGAGGGCGAGCCTCAATTTTCTGCGGCACGACGATGGTATCTCCAGGACGCATTTCCTTCGCCGAGAGGTAGGAGGAATCGGTTGTTCCATTCGCCCGCATCACATACATCTCACGCTTGTTGGCATCTTCCGTGATACCGCCGGCTTGCCGCAGGTAATCGTTGAGATCCAAGCCCGGCCGATACACCACGGTGCTGGGGTTCTTCACGGACCCGATAATTCCGACGGTTTGCGGGGGAGTTGGAATGGTAATCCGGTCACGAGATTCCAGAATAATGTCGTCTTCAGTCCCTTCCAGACTCTCGATCGAATCCAACCGGACAATGACCCGGCCCAGCTCGATCCGCGATGCGATCGCTTCGAGCTGCTGGAGTCGAAGGGACAGCACCTGTTGCTCCGCAATCGTTCCACTCGTCGCAAAAGCCGACGCGGCGGTCAACCCTGCTGTTCCTGCAGCAATGCCGGCGGATTGGGCGGTCAGACGCTGTCGCTCGGCCGCAATAAAGCGATCGAGCTCCGCCTGCTGTTTCAATTTCACCGATTCTCGCACCAACATGATGCCGTTTGGAAAGGCATTAGGGCTAAATCCGCCGGACCGTTTCAATACCGAACTAAGTCGTTCGCCGATTTCAATGGTGAAGTAGCCGGCCCGTCGCACCTCGCCTTCCACCAGCACAAGAGCCGGAGGTCTCAGCTGACTCGCAATCACCACCTGATCCAGTCGCCTCAGCAGATGGTTGTCGGACTCCTGGCCTTCGAATAGCGCCTTCGGACTAAACTGAATCACTTTGGTGAGATAGGTCACGGGATCTGTGCGAACGATCTCAGCCCGATCAGCATACGCATCGACGGAGAGTTGTTCCGGCGATAAGATGTCTTTCACGTGCATGCCGGGACGGTACTCATACGGTCCGGGGCTTTTGACCGCGCCGACAAGACTTACCACGTTCACCACCTGGGTGGGCAACGTCGGAATACGGATATAATCGCCATCCAGGAGAATGGGATCCCCGCCCTCGCTGCCCAGCCGACTTTTTTCAGCCCCTTGGGACGCAAAGGCTCGAACGAGATCGACATCGATCATATTCCGTTCTTGCAGGGCCGGATCCTGCCGGAACAAATGGCAGCGCTGGCGATCAGACAAGGGCGTCAGCCCTCCCGCCAAGGTCAGCAATTCAGTCAATCGCGCACCAGGCTTCATTTCATAAATCGCCGGTCGTTTAACCGACCCGCTGATTGCCACAACAGGCCCAAGCGGAGGGACGAGCACCACGTCGCCGGCCTGCAGCCGACTGTCCTGCCGCCGATCTCCCTGAAGTAAAAAATCATAGAGATCCAATTGCCCCACCGTCTTTCCTTCTCGCATGATCCTGATCTGTCGTAGGGAGCCGGAACGAGCAGGACCACAAGCCGCATAAATCGCGTTCGACGCTGTAGCCAGGGCACTCAGCTCGTAGGCGCCTGGCCGTGCCACTTCTCCTACGACATAGACCTTCATCGTCCGGATTCTGGCCATGGACACGTGCAACTCAAAACGTTTTAGAAGCATGCTCAATCGGGCATGGATTGTGCGCTCAGCCTGTGAAAAGGTTTGTCCTCCGACCGGAATGGCTCCGACTTGGGGAATCACCACCATCCCGTCTCGTTCGACCGGAGCAATGTAACTGCGATTGAAGTTTTGATCCGGCACATTCCAGATGTGCACAGCGAGAGAATCCTGCGGACCAATCACGTAATCCGGACCTACGGGAACATCCTGTAGCGAGGTGAACCCGCCCGCATGGGCGTCGAAAAAGTCATAGCCAAATTGTTTCAGGCGACTCTTGACTCCCTGCAGCACCGAAAATTGGGCGAAGGCTTCTTCGACGGAGAAGTCCTGATGACGCAGCAGTTCCGCAGTAAACGGTTTTTGCTGAAGCTCTGTTTTTTGTTGCTGGTTGGCTTGAGCCAGCGCTTGGGCCTGCTGCCCTATCCCCATGCCCCCCTGCACGGCTGATTGCAAGCCCTGCAGTTGAGACACGCCTTTCTTTTCGCGCTCGACCTGAGTTTGATGCTCCAAGCTCCGCTTTTCTTTTTCTGCTTGATCCCGTTCGAGCCGCCGATCACGTTCTTCTTCCTCCTGCCGCATGCGTTGCTCGACTGAGGCAGGCAAGAGACTATTGGCGGCCATGGGCCAATAGTCGTTGAGATTCGGCACCGTGTTCTCCGGCGAGAGATCTGGCGCCGTTGGGATCGGGCAAGGGGCATACTGAGGCACTATCGGTTGAGTCGCTGTCGGATTCGTCACAATCGCCTGCCCGGGAGAGGTCGGCAACCCAAAGTTCCCGAATGGGAGAAACGGTGACATTTGATTCCCCAGCGAGGGTCCGCCTGTTGAAGGGGCGGATGAGGGTGGCAGCACAGGATTCGTCAGCGTCTGCGCCAAGAGAGAAGGAGGAAGAACCAGAGCACCCACTAACAACCAGGTTACCACGCGTATCCAACGGCTTGGCCGAGGGCACGGAAGAATACAATGCAGTGACTCGTCAGTTGAATGGTGCATCCGATGGAAACCGCCTTAGCCTGTGGATAACGACAGTAGGTTCTAATCTAAAATCATCGCCTCAGTCAAACGAGTCTCAGGCTGGATCTAACCCACCTTATTCATGAGCACTGATGCAACACTCAGGGAGTCACTGCTGCGACTAGCCTTCGGCCGGCGGGCTCGCGGTAGGGCGCACCGAAACTCTCGCCTCGCGCACGCCTCCTCAAGCACTGCGCATCTCCGGCCGGGGCAGTAACTCCCGTTCCCGAATGAAGTACGCCTCACAGGTGACGCACACACTGATTGGTGAACTTTTTCAGCACCCGTCTAACAGGCTGCGGAAAAACTCATTTTTTGCACGCGACGCCGCGATCAGCTCACGTGGCGTGTTGGTATCAGGATAGTACGCAGGATGCGCAACAAGGCCATCCAGCAAGGCCGCAGCGAGTGAAGCGGCGACTCGTACTCGTGTCGTACGTTGAGCCGCTGAACGAGGCGAGAACGCCGCTGGTGGACTTTTTCCGCATCCTGCTAAAACTGAACGGCCACGGCCGTCCACAGCAAATGATTCTTCGCCGTCACTCCGGGGGAAAAAGTTTCGGTAAAGGGCGTAATGGCCGACACCTGGCCGGGGTTCGTCAGCCGCTGAAAGGTGTATCCACCCATGACCTGGACGTCTTTGGAATACCACCAGGTCAGATCGACGGCAGCTTCCCGCTTCTTTTCATGAA
>WBZN01001597.1_pt1 | contig 13518 bp, 18 predicted proteins | sample 5204281 | NCBI WGS metagenome assembly WBZN01 (sample SAMN12344347, study PRJNA552823) | activated sludge metagenome | biome: Activated sludge suspended growth; feature: Nitrification reactor; material: Wastewater; isolation source: activated sludge from nitrification reactor of wastewater...
CGACAGGAACTGTGATGAGCACGACCCACGGCGAGACGATCGTGTTAACAGTGCCTGCTGATCGCCTTTACGACAGCCATGGGTTTTTGTCCAGGGAATGGCTGGTCACGAACGGCCTGGGCGGGTATGCCTCCCAGACATTACTCTGTGCTCCCACGCGTCGATACCACGGGATGTTCGTTCCGGATCTTCCATCGCCGTGGGGACGGACGGTCATCATTCCTCGATTGGACGAAGAAGCCGTCATCGATGGAAAGAACGTTCTGTTGAGCGGCGTCGAATATGGAGACGGACGTATACAAGGCGATCTGATCCCGGTATTCGGCGGATTCAGGCGCGAATGGCAAACGCCGGTCTGGCGCTACCTGCTCACGGGCCGAACTCTGGAGAAGCGGGTCATCATGCCCCACGGCCACAACTCCGTCTATGTCGAATATCGTATGACGGAAGGAGAACCGCTTCGCCTCCACCTCCGTCCGTTCGTGACATTCCGCATGCTGAATGCGCAACTGTGTGAAGCCAGACAGCCTCCCTTCCCGCTCACCGTCCTCGATGGGCGTTATGAGATGCAATTTGGCGAAGGGGCCCCGTCGTTGAAGCTGTGCCTTCGCCCACATGGTGGTCTGTTCGTGGCCGATTACAGGGTGAGCTCGGGCGTCTCCTACCGGGCGGATCGGGATCGAGGATCCGAACATATCGAGAATCTTGCCAGTCCGGGCTATTTCACGACGGAACTCAGCCGCGAGCGGCCGGTCGCGTTTGTCGCCAGCACGGAGCCCTGGGAGCTGCTCGAATTTACGCCGGACGAAATTCTTGTGGCTGAAGGACAGCGATTGCAAAAACTGCTCGGCGAACCGGGGGATCCGCACCGTGATGACATGGCGCAATCCCTGACCCTGGCGGCGGACCAATTCATTGTCTCTCCCGGCTCGCGATTGGAAGAGCAGGCACTGGCCAGGGCTTCCGGTAACGAAGCGCGCACGGTCATCGCCGGCTACCATTGGTTCACCGACTGGGGCCGGGATACCATGATCAGTTTGGAGGGGCTCACCCTTTGCACCGGCCGGTACCGGGAGGCGCAAGCTATTCTGCGCACCTTCGCTACCTATATTAAAGACGGTTTGCTGCCCAATTTGTTCCCCGAAGGCGAGCGCAAGGCTCTGTATCATACGGTGGATGCGACCCTCTGGTATTTCCATGCCCTGGACCGGTATCACCATGTGACGGGCGATAGCGATACCCTCATGGCGCTTCACCCTGTCTTAAAGTCGGTGATCGAGCATCATGTCGCGGGTACGCATTTCGGCATCGGCGTTGATGCACATGACGGTCTTCTGCGAGCCGGCGCAGAAGGGTATCAGCTCACCTGGATGGATGCGAAAGTGGATGGGTGGGTCGTCACGCCGCGACGCGGAAAACCGGTAGAAATACAGGCGCTCTGGTACAACGCGCTCCGGTGCATGGTGCGGTGGGGACAGTTAGCCGGAGAGGCTACGGATCGGTGGGAGGAGATGGCTGCGAGGGCGAGGAGGTCATTCAACGATCGGTTCTGGCGACCCGATGGCGGCTGTCTGTTCGACGTCATCGACGGCGAGCAGGGGGACGATCCCAGCTTTCGTCCCAACCAGATTTTCGCAATTGCTCTCGATCACCCGATACTGGACGAACAGCGCTGGCGCTCGGTGGTAGATGCGGTGGCGGACAAACTCCTCACCCCTGTCGGGCTGCGCACGCTGTCCAGAGACCATCGAGATTATAAGCCGATGTACTTCGGAGACCTACGGGCACGAGATGCGGCCTATCATCAGGGAACGGTGTGGGCCTGGTTGATGGGGCCCTTCATCGATGCCTGGCTCAAGGTTTACGACGATGCATCGCAGGCTCGCGGCATGTTGGAGGGCTTTCGGTCGCATTTGCTGGACGATGGCATTGGAACCGTGAGCGAAATTTTCGATGCCGAACCTCCCTATCATCCTCGAGGCTGCATCGCGCAGGCATGGAGTGTCGCCGAGGTATTACGTGTTTGGCGCAAGACCGGCGGGGGTGCCATCGATGCCTCCGGGTGATCGATCCCCTGTGATCGTGCAGCTTCGTCCGTTCTGCTTGCGAGGAGGCATATGGGTCTTCGCCAATATTGAAAGAAGCGAAATTTCAAGAACACGCCTGAACCGAAGGGAAAGGCGGCGCCGACTCACGGGCGGCTACGAGGTGTCATTCAAGAACATGCCGCGAGCCGGCTCCACTAGGACTTTCGACTCGAATTAAACGAAACCTTAAAAAGTTGGGCCGTACCGAAAGGGCCTAGCCTGGACCCCTCCCGGAGGCGACTCGCCGGCCATGTCGAGGATCACTCGCTCGATTACACCACCTTCGAGGGCATCATTCCAGCCGGTCAGTACGGCGGCGGCACCGTGCTCCTCTGTGACCAGGGCTACTGGGAGCCGATCGGCGACCCGGGATCGAGCTACCGCCATGGACGGCTCAAGTTTGTTCTGCACGGGGAAAAATTGCAGGATATGTGGAATCTTGTTCGGATGGGAGGACGGCAGGAAGCGGGCAAGGAAAATTGGCTGCTGATCAAGGAACGCGATGCCGAAGTACGAAAGGGCAAAGAAAGTCAGGTGACAGAGTGTTTGACACAAAGCGTGGCCAGCGGGAGGAGTATGGAGGAGATCGCCTCCGGAGACCACGTGGTCCGGCAATCCGGTCAATCGTCAGCAAAAGGAAAGAGGGCGGCCACGAACCGGAGACCGGTCAATCGTCGACCGGCGCCAGGAGCGCGCAAGGCTCCTCAGGAAGAGTGGATCGTTCCACAACCGGCCACCCTCGTGAGCACTCCTCCGGCAGCAGAGGAATGGGTACACGAGTTGAAATACGACGGGTACCATATCCTTTGCCTGGTGAAGGGCGACGGCGTGACGCTTCTGACCAGAAACGGTCATGATGGGACCGCCAAACTTCCGCATATCGCCTCCGCCGTCTCCGCCCTGCCGATCAACTCAGCCCTGGCTGGATGGCGAAGTCGTGGCGCTCCTGCCGGACGGCCGTTTCAGATTTCAGGCGTTACAGAACGCGTTTGATGCGAGACCGGACAACAATCTGAGATATGTCGTCTTCGATCTGTTGTATCTCGATGGCCATGACTTGCGTGTGGTCGCGCTGCTTGGCCGAAACAAGGCCCTCTCAGTCCTGTTCACTGAACAGTCGTCGTCTGCCCTGATTCGCTATAGTGATCACATTATGGGGAAGGGGGATCTGGCATTTGCTGAGGCTTGCCGGAACGGGATGGAAGGGCTGATAGTCAAACGCGCCGATGCATCCTATGTCGCAGGGCGCAATCGCAATTGGGTCAAGGTGAAGTGCGGGCGCCGGCAGGAAATCGTCATCGGCGGATTTACCGACCCTTCCGGCTCACGAAGCGCTTTCGGGGCGTTGCTGCTCGGCGTCTATGATGCGCAAGGCGAACTCCGATTAGCCGGACGCACAGGGACGGGATTTTCCCAGCGCTCTCTGAAGGCGCCGCACGTGCGACTGAAAAAGCTGGAGCAAACGACGCCCCCCTTCGTGAACCAGCCGGGTGGCAGGGAAGGCCGGGGGGTACATTGCGTGGCCACCAAATTGGTCGCGGAAGCGGCCTTCTCGCGCTGGCACGCTATTACGAATCCATCAGTGACCGGATCGTACCGCATCTGGAGGGCAGGCTCTTGACCGTGGTTCGCTGCCCCGAGGGTTATACCAAGGAATGTTTTTATCAGAAGCCTGCGAACGATCATATTCCTGAAGCTATTGGACGGGTTGACATACCCGGGGATGATGAAACGGCTTACTATATGGTTGCCGATTCGGTCGAGGCTCTGGTGGGATTGCTTCCAATGGGGGTACCGGAACTGCATACCTGGGGAGCGAAGCGAAGCAGGTTGGAACGCCCAGACCGGATCATACTCGACCTCGACCCGGATCCGGCGGTCGAATGGTCGTCCGTCATAGAGGGGGCGCAACGGCTGCGCACCTTATTGGAAGAATTGGATCCGGCTTCCTTCGTCAAAACAACGGGCGGCAAGGGCCTGCATATCGCGGTGCTGCTGGTGTGGGATGAATTATCGGTCGATATCAAGTCCGATCATTATACGCTCGCGAATCTGCCGGGCCGACTCCGCACCCTGCGCCACGATCCATGGAAAGATTACTTTTCCATGAAACAAAACATTACCAACGCCATGCGGCGACGTTTGGCGTGAACAGCGAGAATGATAGCCAGGGTGCTTTGATGAGGGACCTGGGGGAGTGCGAGTAGAGCGAATCGCACGGGACTGTTATCAGTGATCATGACAATCGGTGAAGCCTCTTCATCGAAGAGTGCATGAATCACGAAATGAGAGTCCTATGAACGCCACGACGATCACTCTTCCCCTGACCGGGAGAACCAGACAAACCATTTCCGCTGTTAAACCTGAATCCTGCCGTTGCATTCGCTGCGGTGGATTTCTGGTGGACGAACGTTGCATGGATATCGGGGAAAGTTTGGGGGGTATTGGTTTATGGCCATGCGCTGCGTCCAGTGCGGGGATATTGTCGACGAAGTCATTGTGCGGAATCGTTATGCGAATCTCGTTACGACCCAAGCTCAAGCCGTGTGCGCGGCCTGATAGGGTCTCAGCGCCATAAGTCTATCAGCGTTGTGAGCCGGATCGTGAGATGGTGCGTGATTCGATGATGTGCGACCTTCGCCGAGGAATCAGGGCGGGGCGCTGGCTGGTGCAGCTGCGGTGAAGCCGAGTGCTGCGATCTGACAACGTCTCGGCGGACTGTGTTTCAGACCGGAAAGGCCATTGTGCTGAACAAGGCGTTTTCGGCTTGACGCGAGTCCAGCCTGGTATGTTGCACGACAATGCGCACGTTCGAGTCGATCACGCTGGCATAGTCCGTATCGACGGGAATGGGGGCGGGGTCGGTCAGATCGTTGAAGCGAATATGTCTGGTCCGACGGGCCGGAATCGAGATGAGATAGGGCCCAACCGGTTCGCGATCTGCATAAAAGATCGTAATCTGGACGTTGGCGTCCTGATCCGAAGTGTTGAGGACGCACAGGGTCTCATGGCTGGTCATCTGTGGTTCCGGCCCGTGACTTTTGGATGGAATGTAGCCCTCCGCAATCACCCACCTTCGACGGCCGATCGGTTCCATGCGTGTTTCTCCTTTTCTATGGGGGCGATCCCAGGAGGTCCTCTCACTACACCACTTCCCGGATCCGGCTTTCGATCAATGTTTTGAGAATGCTCCACCGATCCTCCTGGCCCCTCGCCAAGGCTTTGGCGAACTGCCAGGCTTGCGCGGTCGTGATTTTTCCTGGCAGCGGAGGCTCTAACGGATCAATGACGGCCTGCACCACGGCCGGTCCGGGGGTTGAGAAGGCTTGTCGCAAAACATCGCGTATCTGACCGGGATCCTCCACCGTGAATCCCGTCGCCCCGCAGGACCGGGCAAAGCCCGCGAAATCGATCGGCTGAAGCTCCACGCCATATTGCGGATTGCCCTCAAAGGCCAGCTGTTCCCATTTGATCATGCCGAGCAGATTGTTTTTCAGCACGATGATTTTGACCGGCAAGGCATACTTCACCAGTGTGGCCAGCTCTCCCATCAGCATCGTGAATCCACCGTCTCCCGCGAGGCAGACGATCTGTCGTCCCGGGTAGGCTATTCCGGCTCCCAGACTATAGGGAAGACCATTTCCCATTGAGGCAAGGGTGCCGGAGGCTGAAAACTCCATGTCCTTTCTAATCTGAATGTGGCGAGCGGCCCAGGTGGTGACGCTACCCGTATCGCAACAAATGACGGCATCGTCGGCGAGAAATTCATTCAGCGCGCGCACCACGACTTGCGGCTTCAGCGGGGAATCCATTCTGGTGCCGCGCTCCTCCATCAATTCATTCCACTGTTTCATATGCGCCTGCGCGGTTTCCAGAAAACGGCGATCCGACTTTTTCTCCAGGATCGGGATCAAGGCGCGGAGCACATCCCAACAATGTCCGACCAGTCCCACCTCGACGGGATATCGGAGCCCGATACGGGCCGCATCGAGATCAATCTGGACGCTCCGAGCTTGACCCGGCTTCGGGTAAAATTCCAGGTAGGGAAAGCTGGTGCCGGCGATGATGAGCGTGTCGCATTCTTCCAGGACGTCCTGGGAGGGAGCGGTGCCGAGCAGTCCGATTCCGCCGGTGGTGAAGGGATGATCGTCCGGCACCAGCGCTTTCCCGAGGAGCGGCTTGACGATCGGCGCGCCCAGCCGCTCGGCGAGTTGAAGCACTTCCGCTTTTGCGCCCAAACAGCCGCGCCCGGCCAGGATGGCAATCCTGGATCCGGCATTGATGAGGGCCGCGGCCTTCTCGAGCAGAGATCGAGAGGGCAGGGGCAAGGGATCACTGTATAGATCACCGCGGATCCGCGATCCTCCACGCTCCAGTCCTGAATGTCCTTGGGAATGGTGATATGGGCCACCGTGCGCCGGGAGATGGCCGTTTTGATCGCTTCATCCACGACGTTACCGATGTGTGACGGGCTCATGACCCTCTGACTGTAGGCCGCGACATCCGAGCAGAGACGATCCAGATCCACATCCTGCTGATAGTGGGTTCCGATCAAATCATGATAGGTGTGACCGGTGATGGCCAGGACCGGCTGTCCGTCGCACTTCGCGTCATATAACCCGTTCAGCAGGTGGATGCCTCCCGGTCCCGAGGTCGCCAGACAGACGCCCAGCCGCCTGGTGAATTTTGCATAGCCGCAGGCTGCGAAGGCGGCTGACTCCTCATGGCGGACCTGAACCAATCTGATCGTCTGTTGGCGGGTTCGCAAGGCTTCATAGATGCCGTTGATGCCGTCTCCCGGCAGACTGAAGACCGTATCCACTCCCCAATCGATCAGTCGTTCGATTAACAAATCTGCTACGGTGGTTGTCATCATCATCCCTCTCACTGATCACAGTGTGGCGGCTTTTCGTTCAAGCTGCGGGAGTACGAGTTCTTGGAGAAGAATCTTGATACAGGCTGCCAGAGGAATGGCCAGTAACAGTCCATAGAATCCTCCCAGCGCGCCGCCGATGAAAATCACGATCAGGACGGTCACGGCATTCATTTCCATAGATTGGCTCTGTACCCATGGCGTCAGCAGCCAGCTCTCGATGAATTGCACCGCCAGGTAGGCGACAGACGGCCATATGACGACGGTCATCAAGTCGAAGCCTCCCGTGCCGGAGGTGAATCCATCGAGATATTTCAACAGAATGGCCAGTGGCCAGCCGATGAGAGAGGCATAGGGAATGATAGTGAGAACACCGGTGATCAGGCCGAGCAGGAACCAATAGCGGATGCCGGTGAGTGCCCATCCCAAAGAATAGAGCACGGCAGAGGCGAGTGCGATCGTCAGGCGCCCTCGGAAAAACCCGCTGACGGCGTGATCCATTCTCTGCACGATAAGGCGTGCCCTGGGACGATAGTTCGCCGGAATATAACGCCTGAGTTGTGCGAGGGCACTGTCGAACTGCCAGGCGAAGAAAAAGAAATAGATCGGGATCAACACGAGGGCGAGGGTGACATCAGCCGTGGTGCCGATCACGGCTCCGAGCACCCCGAACGCCTGTCCGGTGCCGGAAAAAATCGGGTTCAAGATCGAGAGGGGATCATCCCGCAGACTCGTAGCGATTCTGGAGAGCGGTTCTGAAAAATCGCCGAGCGTCACGTGGTACTGTTCGGCAATACTCTGAAGATAGCCGGGCACCCGTTCAGCGAAGGATTGAACCTGTTCGGCAAGGAGCGGGCCCAGCCACGTCACGAGTCCGCCCAGCATGAGAGCGGACAGGAAGAGCACGATGGAAATCGTCACCGGACGGGGAATACGCCATCCCGTTTCGGCTCGCCTGATGAGCGGGTTGACCAGGTAGGCAAGGAGCAGCGCGATAAGCACAGGAGTAAACACACCTCGCAGGTAGTAGCCGAACCAGAGGAGGAAGAGAATTCCGCCCAGCCACATGAGGTCGCGCACCGGAGTGATCTCCCACAAGTGGCGATCGACCGCCGGAGCCGAAGGCCCTTCCGGACCAGACAACGGTGAGGCCTCATCCGTAAGCGTATCAATATACCGTGGTTCCATCTTGCCTCAGCTCCTTGGTTCGTAGTTGAGGTTAGGAGTTCGTCGCAACGGGAGGTGCCTGCATTTCCCGATGGGACGAAGCACGAAGCGCTGACGCCGCATGCTCGATCTGCGCATTAATCTCGCCCCCGAGTAAGATCACCACTCCCGTCAAATAGAGCCACAGCATGAGGACGATGACCCCCGCGATAGATCCATAGGCGGCATTGTAGTTGCCGAAATGATCGACGTAGGCTTTAAATCCCAATGAGAGGCCCATCCAGAGGGCCACGGCGAACACCGATCCCGGCGTTACCCATCGCCAGTCATGTTCGACATCAGGACAGACTGCATAAATGATCGCGAGCGCCAGCAGCATAAGAGTCACGGCAACCGGCCACTGCAGCACATTCCAGGTTAGGAGGAATAACCATCCCAGGCCGACGATATCGGTAATCCATTCGCCGATGCGCGCCCCGTACAGAACCAGCGTGATGGAAACGATAATGAAGGCTGCCAGACCGATGGTCAACAGCGCGGCCACGACACGGACTTTCCAAAAAGGGCGCGTTTCCTCGGCATCGTACACCACATTGAGCGACTCCATGATGGCCGTCACACCGCTCGATGAGGCCCAGAGGGCCCCCAGCAGGCCGAGCGAAAGAATGTCACTACCGCTTCCGCTCACCACGCTGTCGAGATATTTTTGCAGCAACGACAGGGCATCGGCCGGCAGGACTGTCTGTAGGTAGGTCATCAGCTCCGGCAGCACCTGTTCGAGCGGAAGGAGTCCCAGCAGCGCGGTCAGGAAAAGCAGAGCAGGAAAAAGAGCCAGGAGAAAGTAATAGGCTAATTGAGCGGCGCGCCCAAGAATTTCGTCCTTCTGACTGACGGTCCATAGACGTTGCCCCAGCTCCCTCCATCCCAACCCGCCGAGCTTCCAGGGATTCCATCGGGGGGACGCGCTGGTCAGCGAAGCGGACACTCTGCCTCCACATGAATAGTCACCGGAGGGGGGACGCCTTCCGGGGAGAAATTTGTTTATGTCCCTGCAGCAAGCGGGACAGCCTGCGCAGACCAATCATGATCACGCGGAATTGAGTCGAGACGATTTCACATCAACCTGCTCAACCACTGCGTTCATCGAGAGCGTTCCGGGCTTGATCAGGAGCCCATATGGGCGGAAGGCTCGCAGGAGGGCCGGGCGCCGCTGCCTGATTTGCGTTTCGAGGATGCGGTTGTACTGTAGGGCCCTCCGGCTTGCTTTCCCCGGGAGGGGAGGGTGACTCCAAGGGATCGTGCGATCTCGGGAAGCAATTTGCTCACAAATTCCAGCATCATAGAACGGCCCGCTTGCATCAAGGCGGTTTTGGCTTGATCCGTATCGGCTCCGAGTTCGTGGCTAATCGTTTCCCACATGTTCGTACGGCTTCGTGCTTCCCGCTTGGTTCGAGCTCGCGACTGGTCAGGGTAGTAGTCGTAGACCCCTTCGGCGCGGTTCGTGGCCTTTGCCTGGCGATCCGGTTCCGGCATCACCCTGGACGCGTGAGCACCGGGCGGATAATAGGCATAAACTCCACTGCGTTGTGCGCGCGTACGGGACTCCAGCAGGCCTATGGCATATCCGGCGCAGATCGCGCCGCCCAGCATGAGCCAGGGATACTCATCCACTTTACGGATGGGATCCAAGGCTGCTTTGGTTTTGTCCATCAATTGTGTGACGCCCTGCGTCCCCTCGTCCAGCATGTGCGAAAACTTCCTCGTGGCTCCCTCCGCCGTATCTTTGATCCGTTGTTCCAAGAGGTCGAGTTTCTCGGCGATCTCGATCCTCGTCTCCACAATGTCTTTCAAGTCTTGGTCGATAGCAGTTGTTCTTTGATCCATCTGGCATCTTCCTTCAGTGAGTGAAAGGTGCGGAACGGCCAGAGCCGAAGGTTGGCTCCGACGGTGACCAGACGACAGAAAAAGACGGCGCTGGCTGCGGCCGCTGTCAGGCCGACTATTCCATAGCAGGCCCAAAGGGGGAGTCCGCTGTAGGCCAGCAGCAGATGCACGAGCATCAGAAGAAGTAATGAAGCGGCCATGACGCCCAATAAGATGCTTATGCCCGCATGAATGAATCCTTTAAAAACGTTACCCAGCTCATGCTGCATTTCGTGCCGCGCCAGCTGAAGCTCTTGCGCAATCAATCGCCGAAGATCGTCGGCGAGGCCTGTTACGAGCGATGCGATGGAAATCGGATGGGGATTCTCCATAGCGGTTCCTTCTTGCCTTAGTCAGGACGCGCGCGAGACAACAGGTATCCGCATCCCAATCCCAGCAGCAGGGTCTGCAGCGGGTAGCGTCGAATCAGCAACTCCAGGTTTTCGACGACTCCGCCGATGCCCTGTTGCTGCAAATAGACAGACGTCTGCTTCACCTTTCGCGCCACCGCCTCCACCGACTCGCCGGCTTGTCCGGTTTCGGAAAGATGTTCGCGCAGATGTGTCGCCTCTGACTCAACCGCTTCACCGGCGCGGTTGGCTGTCTCTCCGGCAGAGGACGAGGTGGCGTCAACCGTATCTGTGCTGGTGGACCCCGTCTGCTTGGCTTGCTCTTCGAAACTTTGTCTGTTCGGTTCCATCGACCCTCCTCATCACATCATGCGATCGGTTGTATGGTGTGGATGGTGTCGCAGGCTCAGCCTAGCGTCGACCACTGTGGCTTTGAACTGGGCAGAGCCCTAGTCTGGCGCCAGGAGGAGTTCTGGGTGAAGCCCGTTGTCACAATGTCGGCGACTCCGTATGCACCCCCTTGGGTTTGGCGACCGGGGGACGGTGTATGTGGAGGCTCACCTCCGGCCGGACGCGTTTGGCAGGCAATTTGAGTGTGATCGTTCGTCTGCGCTGTGCGGAACGATGCAAGGCCTCGATGATCTGCACATCCAGGAGCCCTTCAATCCCGTTCGGCTCCGGTTGGCGACCTTTCCTTAGGCAGTTGGAAAAATAGATGAGTTGAGGGGCGAACTGGTCGCCCGGCTTAAATGTGTGCACCGACGTTTTTCCTTGATCGTGACGGAAGCCTTCAACCCGCCTACATATTCATAGGCCGGTTCGACCCGCACCCGCCCTTTGGTGCCCACGATTTCGTACATGGCCGCGTCCGTCGCACCGAAGCTGCAGGTAAAGGTCGCGACGCGGTCGCGGGAAAATCGCATGATCGCTCCGGCCGATTCTTCCACGGATTGAAAGCGGCGATCGGGACCGTGACCCACCAGGGCGGTGACCTCGGTCGGCTCATCGCGAAAGAGATAACGAGCCGCGTTGATACAACACACACCGATGTCGTACAGCGGTCCCCCGCCGAGTGGTCCTTGTAGCCGGATATCGCCGGACCGAACCTGCTGGGTGAAGACTGAATGGAAGAGTCGCGGTTCCCCCCGTCGTCCGGACTGAACGAGATCAATCGCGTGAAGATTGGAGGCTTCGAAGTGCAGACGATAGGCGATCATGAGCGTCACTCGATGTTTATCCCCGGCGCGATGCATGGCGCGGCAGTCGGCAGCGGTGACGGCCATCGGTTTTTCGCAGAGGATATGGATGCCTGCCCGGCGTATTCGCGGTGGAGACTATTGGGCAGGGCGATATAAACGGCATCGAGAGCACCGCTTCGCAGGCAGGCATCGAAGTCTTTATACGCGTAGGTGTGCGTGACGCCATATCGTGCGGCCAGGAGACGGCGTTTCAAGGGATCGTCGGACACTGACGCCGTGAGTCTGGCTGCGGATTTCGGATGGGCAAATGCAGGCAGGACAACGACCTGAGAAATGTGTCCCAGCCCTACGACGGCGAAACACAATGGTGTCATACTCACGGGACGGCTCCGTTATTTCTATGTAGGGAAGGAGGGGCTGCGACCTTACTCTCTGCTACCGCGAGGGCAGGGGGGATCCACGATTACCACCCACGACATCATCCCCCACTGCCTGTCAGTAAAGGCAGGAGGTCGCGTTCCCCGGCGCCAAAATGGCCGCTGACGGTCTGCATCATGTCCTCAAAGAACTCATCCATGGACTCATCATCGTCTGTTTCTGCCCGTTGCAGTTCACATATCATTGCCTTGACCTCTTCGTGGTCCAGCAAAATGTGCTCGATGATGGCCACCCCGTGTTTCTGGTTCCGGACACTTTCGTCGAGCAGCCCCTCTTCCATTTTGAAATGCTCCTCCAGCCGCTGAAGAATCTAATCGGCGATCGGCTGACGCGAATCTGCTTCAGTCGCGAGGTAGAGGTGGAACAGAGCCAATATCTGCCGATGCTCGTTTTTCAGCGTCTTGACAATGTCCGTCTCCTGAAGCGTCGGTGTCTTTGCCATACGTCACAGTCTCCGCGTTTCCCATGTCTGCCGCTCGCTCTTGGGCGCGACGACAGTTGTCACGAGCTCCTCGCAGTGAGAGGTGCTAGAAGGACACTTCTGATGCCGACCTATCGCCCGTCCCGTCGAAGCAACGCCCGAGGGCTCTGTTCCTCCAAGGTAATCTGGCCCGCCGCGTTGGCGGTCCCTTCCAGCATGATGGTGACCGTCAAACCCTGGGGAAAGGAACGAACATGGTCCGGTTGCTGGCGCGTGATGAGGATGTCCATCGTCGTGCCGCCCGACCGATGTGTGCCCGTAATCATCTGTTTTAACCGATCCACGTGGGAGGAGATGTCGACCGCCATGGCCTGACGCAGCTTCGTGTTGAGCTCTCGATCGACGAGTTGCCAATAGCCGATACGAATGGAATCAATCGCCGCTTTGGATTCCTTCGCCATTTGGAGATCCGGCACCGAGATGCTGCGTCCCCCCTCACCCAGACGTGGAGTTCCCCAGTAATAGATCGTGCCTTTCAGATCGCCGGTCGTTTCGATTGCCAGCAGGGAGCGTCCATTGGCATCGGCGGCGGACACCCGCTCGATTACCGCTGTCTCCGAGGCGGCGGCATCCAGGGAGATTCATTGATGGAATAGCTTGCTTTGGAGTTGGTGCGAAAGCTGCTGATAGGAAACCGGGATGCGGGCCGCCAGCGTATAGGGTTTGCCTTCCGGCGGTGCGGATCCGGAATTGACGAGGGCAACGGTCGGCGCAGCCTCCGTACAGGTGGCTTCATACGTCATGAACGGCATCTGTTTTGCCGTCCCCGCGATCACCGTTTCCTGAGTGCTGCCTTTCTGTCCGCCGAGAATTGTTTCTCGGGGATTGCCGTACATGCAGGCCCGGGTGTTGAGAGATGCGACGGGCAGGGACAGGGGCCTCCCAGGTCGTCCCAGATTCGCTGCATGGAGATCCCGAATCCCTGAGGCCGCACCGCTTCGGCCAAGGCGAGTTTCACTTCGGGAAGGCCGAACAAGTCAGGGATGTGTTCGCTCACCGG
>WBZN01001244.1_pt2 | contig 13514 bp, 9 predicted proteins | sample 5204281 | NCBI WGS metagenome assembly WBZN01 (sample SAMN12344347, study PRJNA552823) | activated sludge metagenome | biome: Activated sludge suspended growth; feature: Nitrification reactor; material: Wastewater; isolation source: activated sludge from nitrification reactor of wastewater treatment...
CAGATCGGGCGCGTCGGTCTCGAACCGCTCGATGCCTTCGGGGCCCGTCGACGCCGCGATGGTCAGGTAGCCATTGGCGGAGAGAAAGTCCGACAGAATCATCTGATTCACCGGATCATCCTCGACCACCAGGATCTTCTTCACGTCGACGAGGAGCGTAGCACGTCGATCTCAACGGAACCGGCTCGAGATCACGGGTCCGCCCGCCCACATGCGAGACCTCGGCCCCGGCGTGGGGGGCCACGCCCGGGTCACGAGCACAGCCCATCGTGCGGGCTCGTCGGCGATGAGCTCGCGCTCGTCGAGACCACGGCTGGCGATCAGATCGGCGGCGATCTCGAGCGTGCTGCGCAGATCCGCGGCGGTCGTCGACACCTGCTGGGTCTGGGGATCCACCACCATCGACTCGCCCCACGGAGGCACCAGGGTCTGGTAGAGCAACGTCGTGACATCGGGAGCGAGGGGGCTGTCGGAGGTCCACGGGCTCGCGTGCGCGAACACGATCTGATCCGGCCGCCGCTGCGCGAGCCGCGCGATCTCTGCCGGCGGCAGCTCGGCCAGGTCGTACAGCACGACCAGGCCCGGCGCGGGCACGCCGATCGCCGGCCACGGCGCGAGCGGCAGCCCGAGCTTCGCCGCAACGGCGCGCGCGACGATCTCGTGATCGCGGCCGGGCGGCGCGTAGATACATCCGAGCGGGATGTCCTGCACGAGCTCGGCGAGGCGCGCGATCCCGGTCACGATGCGCGGCAAGGAATCGGCGAGCCATGCATAGCGCCCGTGCATCGGTTCGTCGAAGCCATACGGCGATTGCTGAAGGACCAGGGCGCCGGTCAGCACGTAGTGCCAGCCGCGCAGGTCGCGATCATCGAGCGGACAGGCGCCGGCGATCCGGTCGGCGCGCTCGACGATGCTCGAGATCGTCGCCTGCAGCGTCATCGATTCGGGCGACTCGGGCGCGAGCAGCGGCAAGATCTGGCGGGTCAGCTCGAGCCTGCCCGTCATCGCCGCGTTGAACGCGTAGAGATAGCGACACATGAAGCTGCGCGCGCGCAGGGCGGCGTGATCCTCGAGCAGCGCGAGCGCGTCGCCGTACGCGAGCGCACTCTCCAGCGCGCTGACCAGCTCGCACACGACCTCCTCGCTGTTCGGCACGAGCGCGAGGCAATGCCACAGCACCGAGGCGGCGATCGCCGGTGCGCCCGCGTCGATCATCGAGTAGCCGAGGTCGTACAGCCGATCCGGGCTGTCCGGATCGCGGACCGCCGCGTCGGTGACCTCCGCGAGGCCTTCCGCACCGCGGCCGTGGGCGACCTGCGCGAGCAGGACGAGCCAGCGCGGCAGCTCTGCCGCCGAGAGCTCGCGGCCCCGCGGCCAGTCGAGCCGCGTCCGCAAGAGGGCGAACGCGGCCTTGTCATCGCCCGCTGCGAGCAGCGCCGTGATCGCTCCGAGATCGTCATCCATCGCCAGCTCCGCTCACGATCGCGCGAGCCGCTCGGTCGAACCGGTCACCAGGACGACGCGGCGCTCGCTCATGCGCCAACCATATCTCAGTGACGCGCGTTGCGCATCGCGCGGAAGATCACCGGCGGGACGCGCGGCTCGAGGCGCTCGGCGGGCGCGCCGCGTGCGCTCGGTGGCATCGGCACCGATGGCGTCACGCCCGTCCATGCGGCGAGCTTCGCGAACGCCGCGTCACGATCGGCATCCGCGAGCCGGGTCAGCCGCGAGCCGTGCGTGCCTTGCGCCTGGATCAGCCTCAGCGAATCCGCGGCGCCACCGAGCTCGAACGTGCCGCCGGTCCACGGATCCCACTCGCCGTAGACAAACAGCAGGCGATCTCCCTCGCGCTGGACCCAGTCATCGATGTCGTGCATCGCGGCACCCGCATCGTAGGTCGGGGGCTCTGGCGTCGGCAGCGCCCGGAGATAGTCCGCGTCCGTGTACATCAAGTACGGGTCGAGGTACGCGGCGCCGCTGTCGGGATACCCGAGCTGCGCGTACGCCTGGTAGTAGTACGCATCGAACGCATCGAGCTGGGCGTCGTCGCTATCGCTCGGCGGTGAGATGAGATCGAGGAACTGCCACAGCGCGTCGTCGCTCGCGGTGACCGTGGGGACCTGCGAGCAAGCGGTGACACCGTGGTACTGCCAGAACGCCCACTCCAGGCTCACGATGCTCGACTCGACCGCGGCCCCGAGCTCGACACGCGTGTACGAGTCACTGTCGGCGACGGCCTCGGTCTGGGCACGCGACAGCAGCACCGCGCGGCGATTCGCCAGCATCTCCTTGGCCACGTCACGCACCGCCTGCCGGCACGCCGGGGGGCCCACCGTGTCCACGAAGGCGGTGTAGCGAAGGTCCGGGGCGCCGAACGACAGGGGCGCGACGTACGGAACCGTGCCGTCGACATCGTCTGGATAGAACCGCCGGTGATAGACCGCGGTCATCCCCCCCTTCGAGCCGCCGGTGGTGATGAACTTTCCAGGATAGATCGTCCGCAGCGCGCGGATGATCGCGTGCTGGTCGGCCGCCATCTGCGCGATCGTGAGCTTCGACCAGTCCGCCGGTTGTGGCCGGGACCCGGCAAAGAACCGGTGCTCGATCGAGATCTGGTTGCCGGCGAGGAGGCCGGCGAGCTCGACTGGCGAGTCGAGGTAGTAGTCCCAGTACCCGGAGGTCTGCACGATCATCGGCGCCGCCTCGTCACGGTGCAGGAGCGAGACCTCCTGCTGGAACGTCGCGCCGTCCGGCACGTCGTGGTCGACCGGCTGGGTGAAGTGCAGGACGTAGTACGAGTATCCCGACCGCTCGGTCACGGCGCGATCGGCCGTGACGCCGGGGAGTGCGCGCAGCTTCCCGAGAAGATCGCTCGGTCCGGCATCCGGAGACGGACTGCCATCGCCGCAGCAGGCCAGCACGGCGAGGGCCACGAACACGCGTTTCATCGACGTCGAGCTTGCCACGTCGACCGGCGGCCACCGCGCCCTACCCGCTGGCAGCTACCAATACCGCCGAGACGTCACGAAGTACTGGTATTGTGCCGGCATGTGGCGGTACGCGGCGATGATCGCGATCGCGGGGTGCGAGTTCCACCCCAACTACGTCGGAGCGGGCGTCGACGCGTCCCCCGCCGATGCCTCCACGCTGACCGCCGATGCCCGCGACGCTTCCCGGCCGGATGCCGGGATCGCCTGCCCACCTGGATGGTTCACGACCAGCGGCTCGACCTCGCATTACCAGGTGTTCAACAGCGATGCGACCTGGCACGCCTCGGAGCGGGCATGCGAGGCGCTCCAGCTCGCGGGTGGCGCAATGCCACACTTGCTCGTGATCGACAACCTCGACGAAGCGCTCGCCCTGGTCGGTGCGCCGGGCGTTGGCCTGTTCGACTACTGGACCGGCATGGTCCAGCCCATCGGCCAGTCCGCGAAGGACGGGGGGTGGCGCTGGATCACTGGCGGCGCGGCGAGCTCGCCTCCATGGCGGGCCGGGGCACCGGATGATGGGACGATCTTGCCATTCGAGGACGACACCGAGCAATTCGCGGCGGTCGACCACGTGTTCGGCCTCGACGATCGGCCCGGCGATCAGGCGCTTCGCCGGATCTGCGAGTGCGACGGCGTGGGCCTCGATTCGGCCCTCGCGGTCCCACCATAGCCCGCACTGCCTTGCCAGCTCCTGGACTTCCAGGGTAGGCATCCATCCTCATGGCACTCTCCGTCGGGATCGTCGGCCTGCCCAACGTGGGCAAGAGCACGGTGTTCAACGCGCTCACGGCCGGCAAGGCCGAGGCCGCCAACTATCCATTCTGCACCATCGATCCGAACGTCGGCATCGTGCCGGTCCCGGACGGGCGGCTGCAGCGGATCCAGAAGCACATCAAGACCCAGAAGGTGATCCCGGCGATCGTCGAGATCGTCGATATCGCCGGTCTGGTCAAGGGCGCCTCGCAGGGCGAGGGGCTCGGCAACAAGTTCCTCGCGAACATCCGCGAGACCAGCGCGATCCTGATGATGGTGCGCTGCTTCGACGATCCGAACGTGATCCACGTCGCCGGCTCCGTCGATCCGATGCGCGACATCGACATCATCGATCTCGAGCTCGCGCTCGCCGATCTCGATAGCGCCGAGAAGCGGCTCAAGAAGGCCGGCGGCCTGGCGAAGACCGGGAACAAGGAAGCCAAGATCGAGCTCGCCCTGGTCGAGAAGGTCTACGCGCAGCTCCAGGCCGGCAAGGCCGCTCGCTCGTTGCCGCTGTCCGACGACGATCGCAAGACCGTCGGGACGTGGGGCCTGCTCACCGCCAAGCCCGTCCTGTACTGCTGCAACGTCGGCGAGGCCGACCTGCCCAAGGGCAACCAGTGGAGTGACGCGGTCCGCGCGCGCGCCGAGGCCGAGGGCGCCGGCGTCGTGATCCTGTGCGGCAAGGTCGAGGCGGAGCTCGCCGAGCTCGGCGAGGGCGACCGCGCGGAGCTCCTCGGATCGTACGGGCTGACCGAGCCCGCGCTCGCGTCGCTCGCCCGCGAGTGTTACCGCCTGCTCGGCCTGCAGTCGTACTTCACCGCCGGCGAGAAGGAGGTCCGCGCGTGGACCATCCGCAAGGGTGCGACCGGCCCCGAGGCCGCCGGGGTGATCCACACCGACTTCGAGAAGGGCTTCATCCGCGCCCAGGTCTACGGCCTCGTCGACCTCGAGCAGCACGGCAGCGAGGCCGCGATCAAGGCCGCCGGCAAGATGCGCATCGAAGGCAAGGAGTACGTCGTCGCGGACGGCGACATCATGCACTTCCTGTTCAACGTCTAGCCTCCACTACTGACCGTCGATCGGGATCTCGACGGTGCCGAGATCGGTGACCTTGTTCGGGGCCAGGATCACCTTGTTGGTCAGCGTCGGCGCCGTGCCAACGGCCGCCGTGCCCTGGAGCGCGTCGATCGACACGGTGTAGGTTCCGCTCGCGAGGCCCGCGGTGACGCCGGCGCCATCGCTGCACGTGAAAATGTCGGTCGTCGCCGACGTGGTTCCGTTGAGGGTCGCGACGAGCTCGATCCCATCGAGGCCGCCCGTGACCTGGGCACACGTCAGGGCGGAGTTGGAGGTCGCGCCTCGCAGCGTCCACGCGAAGCCGAAGTAACCGCCGTCGGTCAGGATCTGCGCCGTCAGCGTCTTGTTGCCGGTGGTGAGATCGACGACCGCCGACAACGAGCTCGCGTAGGTCGACGTGCCCGCCGCGTTCGTCACCTCGAGGTGGGTGCGGTAGCGGCCCTGGTACACCGGCGTGATCGTGCCCGTGCCATCGGAGCAGGTGAACAGATCCACGATCGGCGCGCCGATCGGCTGATCGGTGACGTCGAGCGCCTGCGAGATCACGGCGACCGTGTTGAACCCGCCCGGGCACGCGACGGTCGCCCCGGCGGCGGTCTTGAAGCTCCAGTTCGCGGTCGTCGCGTACTTCACCTCGGTGGTGCAGGCCGCCGAGCAGCCGTCGCTCGGGTCGGTGTTGTGATCGTCGCACGCCTCACCCGGATCGAGGTTGCCATCGCCGCAGATCGGCTCGACCGTGCAGGTGCGCGAGCAGCCGTCGTTGTCGGCGTTGTTCCCGTCATCGCACGCCTCGCCCGGATCGAGCGCGCCATCTCCGCAGTACGCCTCGATGTTGCAGGCCGCCGAGCAGCCATCGCCGCTGACGTTGTCCCCGTCATCGCACTCCTCGCCGACATCGCGGACGCCGTCGCCGCACACGCCGTTATTGCTCGAGATGACGCAACCCGTGGATCCGACCAAGGCCAACAAGATGAAGCGTTTCATCTGGTCACGATATCAAACTCACCGCGTCGCGATCGCGAGCCAGGTCACGACCCGACATGGCAAATGTGGGTTCGATGACGACGCGCGCAGTTGTTCACGCACGTGCGTCTCGATCTCCGGGGCGAGCTCGTAGGTCGCGCCGAGGAACTGCCAGACCTGATCGAAGCTGCCTCCGAGATCGAGCTCCCAGCGCTCGAACGCCACGTCGCGCCAGCCGGCGAACAGCTCGCGCCAGCCGGGCTCGCGCTTCGCGCGCAGATCGCCGAACCGCACCGGGGCGCGAAGGTGTGGGCGCAGCAGCGCGAGGAACCGATGGAATGCGTCGTCGCCGGCCGCGGTCGGCCCGCCGCCGAGCAGCGCGAGGAACCGGCCGCCCGGCACGAGCACCCGCCCGAGCTCCGCCACGACGCGCTCGATGTCGTCGAACAGCATGAACGCGAGGTGCGAGACGCACGCATCGAACGCACCGTCCGGAAACGGCAGCGCCTGGGCCCTGCCCTGCACCACCGGCACGCCGCCCGCCCGCGCGAGCTCGTCGAGTGACAGATCGATGCCGACGCACCGATCGCCGATCAGGCGCGCGAGGTGCCCGTCGCCACAGCCGAGATCGAGCACGCGACCAGACGGCACCAACGCGGCCAAGCGCTCGTAGCTGCCGGCGCGCGCGAACGCCGTCGACGTGATCCCGGGTCGCGCCGCATGGAACCGGCGCAACCACGCTTCGCGCTCGCTCACGGCGTTACCATAGCGCGTCGTGTTCTCCGGCCTGGTCATGGTCACCCTGGCGGCTGCTTCGTGGGGCACGTGGAGCTTGTTCCTCCGCCCCACCGGGCTGCCCGCGACCGTGACGTCCCCGCTCATCTTCCTGGTGATGGGCACCGTCGCGCTGCCGCTCGCCCTGCGCGGTCCGCGGACGATCTGGGATCGCACGACGGTCGGGCTGATCCTGCTGAACTCGTTGTTCGATGCGCTCAACGTGATCACGTTCTTCGCCGCGATCGGGCGCACCACCCTCGCGATCGCGGTGCTCACGCACTACCTCGCCCCGATCTTGATCGCCCTGCTCGCGCCGCGTATCGACAAGGTCGAGACCCCGGGGGCAGGACCTGCCGCCCTCGCCGCGCTGCTCGGGCTGATCGTGGTCCTCGAGCCATGGCGCACGCCGGCCGATGGGGCGGTCGTCGGCGCCCTGCTCGGGGTGGTCTCGGCGGTCTGCTACGCGGGCAACATGTTCACGGTGCGCAGGATTGCCGGGCGGATCGGCGCGCCCCGTGCGATGGCGTACCACTCGCTGCTCGTGGGGGTGGTCGGCGCCCCGCTCCTGCTCCAACACCTGGACTCGATCACGCGCGCGGACCTCACGCTCCTCACGCTCGGCGCTGCGACCATCGGCGCCGGTTCTGGCATCGTGTTCGCCATCGGACTCACGCGGATCGGCAGCGCTCGCGCGGCGATCCTCACGTACACGGAGCCCCTGGTCGCGGTGACCGTGGGCGCCCTGGTGTGGGGAGAATCCCTTCATCCGCTCTCCGCGGTCGGCGGGGCGATGGTCGTGGGCGCCGGCATCTACGTCGCCCGCAAGGCGCGCTAACATGAAGCTCATGCAGCCGCGCGTCACGATCGCGATGCCCGCGTTCAACGAAGAACACTATATCGAAGCGTGTATCGCTTCGGTGCAAGCCCAGGACTATCCGCGCGAGCTGATCGAGATCCTCGTCGCGGACGGTCGATCCACCGATCGGACGCGGGCGATCCTCGCGCGGCTATCGGCGGAGGATCCCCGGATCCAGATGGTCGACAACCCGGCGCGCCTCCAGGCCGCCGGGCTCGGGCTGATGGTGAAGCAAGCAACCGGTGACGTGATCGTCCGCATGGATGTCCACGCGGAATACGCGCCCGACTACGTCCGCCAGTGCGTCGAGACCCTCGAGCGTACGGGCGCCGAGAACGTCGGTGGCGCACAGCGCGCCAAGGCGAAGACGTTCTTCCAGCGTGCCCTGTGTGCGGCGCTCTCCAGCCCGCTCGGCGTCGGCGGCGCGAAGTACCGCTCGGCCGAGGCCGAGGGCTTCGTCGACACCGTGTTCCTCGGGGCGTTCCGCCGCCGCGTGTTCGAGTCCGTCGGCATGTGGGATCCCGGCGCGATCACCAACGAGGACGCGGAGCTCAATCAGCGCATCCTCGAGTCGGGCGGCCAGATCTATCTGTCGCCCAAGATCATCGTGCACTACTTCCCCCGCGAGTCCTTCAAGTCGCTCGCGACCCAGTACTTCCGCTACGGCCGTGGCCGCGCGCGGACGCTGCTCAAGCTCGGCAAGGTGAAGAACGTCCGCCCGTTCATCCCGTTCGGGATGGTCAGCGGCGCCGCCGCGCTGCTCGCGTTCCCCCCGCTGTGGCCGCTCGTACCGGTGACCTTCGCGACCTACGCGCTGGCGACCGGTGCAGAAGCGATCCGCGTGGGCGGGAAGCTCGGGCCGATGGCGACCGCGACGGTGTGGGCGATCTTCCCCGTGCTCCACGCCTCCCACGGGGTCGGGTTCGCCGCGGGTCTGCTGCAGTACCTGCGAGCCCCCGATTGGGCTGCGGAGCCAGAGCGCATCGCGGCGAAGAAAGTCCACCTCCGCGCGGTGTGATCAATCGAGCGGCAGCGACGCCTTGCCATCGGTGATCCGGATCAACTCGCGCGCCGCGGCGAGCCGGACGCCGTGGTGGACACGCGCCGTGACGTGCTCGGTGATCCGGGTGAACCCGAGGAGCCGTGCCGCATCGCGCACGAGCTCGTTCGGCGAGATGCCGGCGGCGCGCTCGACCACGATCCGCGCCGCCGAGGCGAGCTCGGAGAGCGGGACCTCGTCGATCGCGCGCCGCGCGGCCGCCCCCTGCCCGGCGACACGCACCGCGGGGACCGCGGCCGGATCCTGATCCAGCCGCCACACGACGTTCGCCTCCTCGCCCCACCGCCCGCGTCCGGTGAGCGCGACGCGGATCTGATCGGTCACCCGCTGGGTGACCCGGCCGATGCCGAAGTACGCGCCGACGCGACGCGCGAGCAGATCGAGGTGCATCGGGGCCTCGGCCGCGAGCACTTGCTCGACGATCTTGCCGAGCTCGGCATGGTAGCGGGGCGCGAACAGATCATCGGGGATCCGCCTGCCCGCCGGGATCGCAGCCGCCATGTAGGGGCCGATCGCGATCGTGCCGCGCGCGATCCGCGTCGCCGTGGTCGCGCCCACGAACACCTCGGCCGGGAACGCCTCCGTCGGGCCCGAGCCCGCGGCGAGCGTCGCTCCGCCGGCCGAGTTCGCCGCGGCGCGCGTCACCACGGGTGATGAGCCCGCCGCGAGCGGGCCGCTCGCGCTCGCGCGGGTACGGCGGGCCTGGATCGGCGCGATCGGCGCACGGCGCTGCCGGCCCTGGGCGATCGCGGTCACGATCGCGCCATGGGCGCGCTGGATCTCGCGCTCGGCGTCCGCCCACCAGTCGAGGGACCAGATCCGATGCAGGCGCCAGCCGAGCTGAGCGAGCACCTGCGCGCGCAAGCGATCGCGATCGCGCGCCGCCGGGGCGCTCGCGTAGGCCGGGCCATCGTGCTCGATCGCGAGCACGTAGCGGTCGTTGTCGTTCGGATCGACGACCGCGAGGTCGAGCTTGTACGCACCGCAACCGACCTGGTGACGAACCGTCCAGCCACGCTCGGTGAGCGCACGCGCGATCGCCGCCGTCACCGCGCTCGCGGCGCCCGACTCCTCCGCCGGCCGTGCCGCGCCGCCACCCGCGCGGGCGAAGGCGAGCAGCGCACCGAGATCGCGAACACCGGCCGAGAACGCATCATCGAGGTCTTCGGGTGCGAAGCTCGAGTACACGACGAGCTGCTCGCGCGCGCGGGTGATCGCGACGTTGAGCCGGCGCTCGCCGCCGCGCTGCGAGAGCGGCCCGAGGTTCATCGACAGCTTGCCGTCCTCGTCCGGCCCGTAGCCGACCGAGAGCAGCACGACGTCGCGCTCGTCGCCCTGGATCGCCTCGAGGTTCTTGATCAGCAGCGGCTCGAACGAGACCGCACCGCCCTCGGGAGGCTCGATGATCGCGTCGAGCTCCGGGTCGGCCTTGCGCGCCTCATCGATCAGATCCTCGATCAGCTCCTGCTGCGCACGCGAGAACGTGACGACGCCGATCGAACGTGCTCGCTGCGCGGGATCGCGAAGCCGCGCGAGCACGTCGGCGACGATCGCCTCGGCCTCGATCCGGTTCTGCCGGCTGCCACCGCGATCGTAGCGGCCGTCGACCTTGCGCCACGACACGCCCAGGTCCGGCGAGCCGTGCGCCGCCGGGAACACCTGGAGCCGATCGTCGTAGTAGCGCTGGTTCGCGAACGCGATCAGATCCTCGTGCTTGCTCCGGTAGTGCCAGGCGAGCCGCAACTCGGGCAGGCGCGCGGCGACACAGTCGTCGAGCACGCTCTCGAGATCGCCGTCCCCGGCGTCGTCATCGCGCGCCGCGTCCGCGTCGAAGAACCGGGTCGGCGGCAGCTGCTTGGAATCGCCGACGATGACCGCCGCGTGGCCGCGCGCGAGCGCACCGATCGCGTCCGGGGTCCGCAGCTGCGACGCCTCGTCGAACACGACGACATCGAACTTCGGCAGCGCCGGATCGAGGTACTGCGCGACCGACAGCGGGCTCATCAGCATGCACGGGGCGATCACGGGGAGCACCGTCGGGATCTCGACGAACAGCTGGCGCAGCGCGCGATGACCGCGCTGCTTCCTGAGCTCGTGCATCAACGTGCCGAGCTCGCCGCCGGGATCGGCCGTGACCCGCGGGACCCGCTCGGCGAGCCGGACCAGCGCACGGGCACGCGCCAGCGCGAGCGCGCCGCGATCGAGGTCCGCGAACGCCGAGACCTGCGCGTGATGGGCGGCCCCGTGGAACCGCGCGAGCGCCGGCGTCTCGGCGAGCTCGACATCGGCCCACGCGAGCAAGGTCGCGCGCTCCCATGCGTCGGCCAGCTCGCTCGCGCCTAGATCGCCGCGCTCGATCGCCTGGATCGCAGGACCGATCCCGACGGTGAGGGCCGCACGCCGCGCCGCGTGGAACGCGACCCAGTCGCGCATCGAATCGACCGCGAGACGCAGCGTCTCGACGCGCTCGCGCAACGACGCGAGGTGATCGTCGCCCGCCGACAGCGTGACCGGGTCGATACCGACGGCCTCGGACAGCGTGGCGAGCGCCGGGGCCCACCGCGCGATCGCGTCGGCGTACCGCGCGAAGCCCGCGAGCTCGACCGGGGCGATCGTGCCCGCGGGGCCCGCGGGGCCCGCCGCGACCTGCGCGACCAGCGCGCGCCACGCCGACGCACGCCCCGCTTCGCCGCCGTCCACCGCGACCTGATCGAAGGCGCCGCGCAGATCCGCGGCCCAGTTGACCGCCGCATCGAGCTTGCCGAGGTCGAGGGCGAGCGGATCGCCGCCGAGCTCGCCGAACCATCGCTTCGCGGGCTCCGCGGCAGCGAGCAACGCCGCGCGGCAGGCGCGCTCCGCGACCACGGCCTCGAGCGCGCTGATCATCGCGCTGTCGGTCTCGAGCTGCGTCGGGATCGCGGCCGCCCGGATCTCCGCGCGGGTGCGCCGCAGCGCGACGTAGCGCAGCGGGCCCACGCTGCCGGTCCACTTGCGCAGCTGCCCCCACAGCGCCGACGCATCGAGCCCCGCGACGGCCTCGGTGAACCGATCCGTGACCTCGGTCGCGAGCATGCGATGGCGGTTGGCGAGCAGGAGGAACGCGAGCGGATCGCGCGGCACCTCGAGGCTCCCGGTTCCGCGCGCGCGAATCAGGGCGATGCGCTCGCCGATCTCGTCGCCGCGCGACGACGAGGACCTGATGTTGGTGAGCAGCTCGGCGCCGGGGCGCGGGGATCCCGCCGCGAGCGCCGCGAGCGCACCGAGCGCCTGCAGTTGATCGCGCGAGCGCGCGACGAGCCCCGGCACGAGGCTCGCGAGCTCGCGGGCGGCGTCCCCCACGGCGACGGCAGCCGCGGTCATCGCGTCGAGGGCCGCGAGCGCACGCTCTCGGCCATCGAGCGGCCAGCGCACCATCGTCGACGCGCGCCACGGATGGGTGGCGACGGGCTCGACCGGAATCGCGGCGGCGGCGAGCTGCTGGACCGCCAGCTTGCGCCGCTCGAACGTGGCGCCATCGAGCCCGACCGCGTCGCGCTCCGACAGCGCCGCGCGCGGCGTGGTCCGCAGCTCGACGAGCCGTCCGAGCACGTCGTGTAACGATCGCCCGAACGGCCCGACCTTGTGGATCGCGGCGACGTGGGCGTCGAGCGCCGCGCGCAGCTCGGCGAGCCGCGCGTCATCGCCATGAGGCCCCGCCCCCGGGCGGAAGGCGCGCTCGAGGACGCGGCCGAGCTGCGCGAGCACCGGGCCACGGCTCGCCTTGTGCGAGTGGAGCTCGAGACAGAACTCGCCGAGGCCGACCGCCGCGAGCCGCTGCTGGACCACCTCGAGGGCCGCCATCTTCTCGGTCACGAACAGCACCGTCTTGCCGTGGCTCACGCAGTGCGCGATCAGGTTCGCGATCGTCTGCGACTTGCCCGTCCCCGGCGGGCCCTGCAGCACGAAGCTCGCGCCGGTCCCCGCCGCGGCCACCGCGGCGAGCTGACTCGCATCGGCATCGAGCGGGGCGAGCACCTCTCCGCTCACGCGCGAGCGGGTCACCGCCTCGGCAGCAGCGCTCGACGGCTGGGCGAACGGGCCTCGCTCGGCGGCCGCGAGGTGCGCGACCACCGGGCTGCCGAGCAGCTGATCCGCGCGCTGATCGAGATCGTTCCACATCACGAACTTCGCGAACGAGAAGATGCCGAGCTGCGCGCTGCGATCGACCGACCACCCCGGCCGCGTCAACGCGATGCTCGCGGCAGCATCGAGCAGCGCGGCCACATCGAGCTCCGCGCCCTCGCCGCAGGACAGCACCACATCGAAGTCGCGCCGCAACTTCTCGACGAGCGTCAGGTTGATCCGCGGCTCGATCTCCTCGGCGCCGACGAGCCGCAGCCCGCCGCCCTGCGCACGCTCGAGCGCCGCCGGCCACAGCGCGAGCGGCGCCACGTGGGGGCTGCCATCGCTGTCGCACCAGGTCAACAAGCCCATCGCGATCCACAGCGTGTGGACACCTCCGTCGGCGAGCTGCGATCGTGCCGCGCGCCGGATCGCGGTGAGGCGCTTGTCGAGATCCTTCGTCGCCAGGGGGACGCGCAGCCAGCCGTTGTCGATCGCGGGATCACGGCCTGCCTCGAACGCGAACGCCCCGCCTGCGGCGAGCAGTTGTGAGAACCGCACCGGGTCGATGCCCGGCAGCGGGACCTGCGTCGTCCCGTCCTTGGCATCGAGCAGTCGGTTGCCAGCCGACAGATCCAGGAGCGACAGCTTCCATTGTTCGACGCGCGCTGCTTGATCGATCACGTGGTCAATCTACGCCACTTGGATCGCGCCTCCTCGATGAGAGGGCATAAGCAGATCCCCCGGAGATCGCTCCGGAGCCACGCGGCCGGCCCCTCGACCACCGTGCGGGGACGACGATCGCGTCGCCGGTTCGGCGCGACGCGGCGCACGGAGTACGCTCGCGGGATGCAGCTGGAACAGCCTGTGTCGCCGCTCGAGCGGTGGAGCCTCGACCCAGGCGTGGTCCATCTCAACCACGGCTCGTGGGGCG
>WBZN01000822.1_pt1 | contig 13487 bp, 13 predicted proteins | sample 5204281 | NCBI WGS metagenome assembly WBZN01 (sample SAMN12344347, study PRJNA552823) | activated sludge metagenome | biome: Activated sludge suspended growth; feature: Nitrification reactor; material: Wastewater; isolation source: activated sludge from nitrification reactor of wastewater...
TTCACGCGGGCCGCGCTGCCGATATTTCCCGGATTGATGCGCAGGCAGGCGGCGCCGGCCTTGGCCGCCTCGATGCCGCGCTTGTAGTGGAAATGGATGTCGGCGACGATCGGGATCTTCGCCGCGCGCACGATCTGCGGCAAAGCCGCGGTCGATTCCTCGTCGGGGCAGGAGACGCGGACGATGTCGGCGCCGGCCTCCTCGACCAGGCGAATTTGCTCGATGGTCGCCGCCGCGTCGGCGGTCAGCGTGTTGGTCATGGTCTGCACGCTGATTGGCGCGTCGCCGCCGACCAGGACCGAACCCACCCGGATCTGCCGGGACTTCCGGCGGCTGATATCGCGATACGGGCGGACGCTCATCTCGGGGTCTTTCCTGTTCAGGCGTAGCGGGCGCGAAAACGGGCGCGGCCCCGGGGCCGCGCCTGCGGATTTGAACATGCGCTGCCGGGGGCAAAAGATCAAGCCTGCGGGCCGGGCGGCAACTCCTTGAATTGAAACGCCAATCCCGCAATTGCGCGGGGTCTTTGCCGGGCTATTGGGTGGTCTGGGGCGCGACGGCCGGCTTGAAGGCGCTGCCGTCCTTCAATTTTTTCGCATCGAGCGGGAAATCGCGCCGCACCAGCCCGACCGACCCGAGGCTCTTCAGCTTCTTGCCGTCGAGCACGATTTCGATGCCCCCGGCATTGCCGGTGGTCAGCATCAGGCCGGTCTCGTTCGGCACGGTATAGGTCTCGCCGGCCCGCAGGACCCGGGAAAAGACCGATTCGCCCTTCTCGTTGGTGACCTGGACCCAGCTTTCCAGGCGGGCGCGGAGCACCACCTTGCCGGTCGGCGCGCCCTCGGCGGAAGCCTGCTGCGCCTGCTCCGGGTCCTGGTTGGCGGTGTCGCCAGGCTCGCCTTCCGGCGGCGGCAACTGATCTTCGACCGGGCCGGCCGGCGCGGCGGCCTGATCGGCAGCACCCGTGGCGGCCGTCCCGGCGTCACCCGCGGCGGCGGCAGGCGCCGTCCCACCGGCCTCGGCCGTGGCGGTTTCGCCAGAGGTATCCGGAGCTTGGGTATCGGGAGCCTGGGTATCGGGAGCCTGGGCATCGCCCGTAGCCTCGTCCGCCGCGTTCCCCCCGTCTTCCGGCGCGTCCTGCGCCTCTTCGACCGCGGCGCTGTCGGTATTGTTGCTGCTGTCCGACAGGTAGCCCCAGAGGAAGAAACCGACCAAGGCCAGGACCAGGACCGCTCCCGCGATCATCACCGGCGAGACGGTGACCCGCGGCACCTCCTGCGCGGCCTGTGCCGCCTGGGCCGCCGGGCGCTGGCGGGCGCCGGCCAACTGGGCGTGGAAGTCGGTCACCAGCCGGTTGCCGTCGAAACCGAGGAAATCGGCGTAGGTGCGCACGAAACCGATCGTATAGGCAGCACCCGGCAAGTCGCGCCGGCGGCCGTCCTCGATCGCGCTCAGATAGCTGACCTTGATGTGGGTCTGGCGCGCGACGCTCTGGATGTCGTGGCCCAGCTCCTTGCGCCGGTCGCGCAGCATGGCGCCCACCTCGGCCAAGCCGCCGTTGGGTGTCCGGTGCGATTCAGATTCAGTGGTGCCAGCGCCGTCCATCATGTTCACGCCCTGCCGGCTGGCCCTGGAGCATCGGGCCCCGGAGTTTCAGGCCCCCGAGTTTCAGGCCCCCAAATTTCAGGCCCCGGAGTTTCAAGCTGGGGGAACCGTCCGCCGGTCCCATCCGCGTCGCCGGAATGCTGTGTTGTGCTGGCTATATATAGACCGCGGCCGAAGGCTGGCAACGCCTTAAAGCGGGACATTGTGATCCTGGGCATAGTCGAGCAGCGCGCCGCGCAGGGTGGCGCCCTCGAGGTGCTGCACCGCCTGCCAATAGGCCATCAGCCGGCCGAAATTGAGGTTGCGGATGGCGGCGCGCATCGGCAAGACCCGCGGCGGCGACATCGACAGCGCGCGGTAGCCAAGGCACAGCAACGCCATGGCGGCGATCGGATCGCCCGCCATCTCGCCGCACAGACCGACCGGCTTGCCGGCGGCGTTCGCCGCCCGCGCGACCTCGGCCAGGGCGCGCAGCATGGCCGGCGCCAGGGTGTCGTAGCGGCCGGCGGCGGCCGGATTGTCGCGATCGGCGGCGAACAGGAATTGCTGCAGATCGTTGCTGCCGACCGACAGGAAATCCGCCCGCGCCACGAGTTCCGGCAATTGCCAGAGCAGTGCCGGCACCTCGACCATCGCGCCGACCAGCAGCGGCTGGGGCAATGTCCGTCCGGCGGCCTTGCGCCGCGCCACCTCGCGCTCCAGCAGCCGGCGGCAGGCATCGAATTCCGAGATCTCCGCCACCATCGGGAACATCACCGACAGGCGCCGGCCATCGGCCGCGTTCAGCATGGCGCGCAACTGCTGGCGCAGCATGGCCGGGCGATCGAGGGCGATGCGGATGGCGCGCCAGCCCATGGCCGGATTCTCCTCCGGCGCGCGGTTCCAGTAGGGCAGCACCTTGTCGGAGCCGATGTCGAGGGTGCGGAAGATCACCGGCAGCCCGCCGGCGCCGTCCAGCACCTTGCGGTAGATCTCGGTCTGCCGCGCCACGTCCGGATATTCGTGCGAGATCATGAACGGGATCTCGGTGCGGTAGAGGCCGATGCCGGCGGCACCCGTGGCCGCGATCTGCGGCACGTCCATCAGCAGACCGGCGTTGATGTTGAGATCGACCTTCACCCCGTCCAACGTCACCGCCGGCAGGTCGCGCAAGGCGGCGAAGGCGGCGCGTTTCTCGCCCCGCTGGCGCATGCTCTCGGCGAAGGTCTGCAGGATGTCATCGGCCGGACGGATGAAGAGCTGCTCGTTGTCGCCGTCGATCACCAGGGGATCGCCCTCGCCGACCTTTTCCATCAGATCGGCGCAACGGCCGATCACGGGAATGTCGAGCGCGCGGGCGACGATCGCCACGTGGGCATTCTGCGAGCCTTCCTCGAGCACCAGGCCCTTCAACCGCGAGCGGTCGTAGTCGAGCAGCTCCGCCGGGCCCATGGAACGGGCGACCACGATCGCCTCCTCCGGCAGCCGCCGCGCGCCGGGCGCGTCGGCGCCCAGCAGATGCCGCAACAGCCGGTTGGCGAGGTCGTCGAGATCGGAGAGTCGCTCGCGCAGATAGGGGTCGGAGACGTCGCGCATCCTGGCGCGGGTGTCGTTCTGCACCTTCTGCACCGCGGCCTCCGCGGTCAGGCCGGAATGCACGGCCTCGAGCATGCGGCTGCGCCAGCCCTGGTCCTGGGCGAACAGGCGATAGGTCTCCAGCACCTCGAAATGCTCGCCCTGGCCGCCGAGATCGCCGGCATCGAGCAGCCGGTCGATCGAGGAATGCAGGTCCTCGAGCGCGCCGGTCAGCCGTTCCGCCTCGCGCTCCGGGTCCTCCGCCACCAGCTGCTGCAGCTGCAGGGTCGCCTGGTGCAGCACGGCGATGCCCTTGGCGAGGCCGGGGCAGAAGGTGACGCCGTCGAGCCGCAGGGGCAGCAGCGCGATGCCATCGCCCGGCCGCAGCTCCTCCTGGCTCACCAGTTCGCCGCCCGCCGCCAGTTCCGCCAGCACCATGGCGACGGTTTCCAGCGTCTCGATCTCTTCTTCGCTGTATTGCCGCCGGGTGCGGTTCTGGATGACCAGAACGCCGATCACGCGGCCGGCGCGCAAGATCGGCACGCCCATCAGCGACTGGAATATCTCTTCGCCGGTTTCCGGGCGGTAGGCGAATTGCGGATGGTGCTGGGCATCGGCCAGCGCCAGGGGCCGGGCATGGCTGGCGATGTCACCGACCAGGCCCTCGCCGACCCTGAGGCGGGTCTTGTGCACCGCCTCTTTCTTGAGGCCCTCGGTGGCGAACAGCTCCAGCACCTCGCCGGCGCGCAGCAGATAGATCGAGCAGACTTCCGCCACCATCTCGGCGGCGATCAGCTTCACCGTCTGGTCGAGGCGCAGCTGTGCCGCACCCCCACGCGCCATCACGTTGCGCAATCGCTTGAGCAACATGCGAGCGCCGGAAAGGCTGGGTGCCTGTGTCATGGCGGCGCTAGAGCGTCAGTGCGTGCGGGCGTTCGAGCAAGGCCCGGATCGCATCCTCGACCATATCCTGGATGATCTCGGCGGTCGGCTGCTCCTTGGTGACCATGCCGACGCTCTGCCCCGCCATCAGCGAGCCGCCCTCGACGTCGCCGTCGATGACCGCCCGGCGCAACGCCCCGGCCCAGAAATGCTCGATCTCCAGCTGGGCCGCCTTCTGGTCCAGCTCGCCGCGGTCGAAGCGGGCGATCACGTCGCGCTGGATGTCCATGAACCGACGCACGCCTTCGTTGACGATGGCGCGCACCGGAATCACCGGAAAGCGATTGTCGAGCGCCACTGACGGCACCGCGTCGCGCGCGGCGGCGCGGATGAAGGCCTTCTTGAAGTTCGGATGCGCGATGGATTCGGTGGCGCAGACGAAGCGGGTGCCGAGCTGCACGCCGGCGGCGCCCATTTCCAGGTAGCCCAGCATCGCGCCACCGCGGCCGATGCCGCCGGCGACGAAGACCGGGACGTCGGTGATGACGGGGAGGATCTCCTGCGCCAGCACGCTGGTCGAGACCGGGCCGATATGCCCGCCCGCCTCCATGCCCTCGATCACGATGGCGTCGGCGCCGCCGCGCACCAGCTTCTTGGCGATGGCGACGGCGGGAGCGAAGCACATGACCTTCGCCCCGCCCTGCTTCAGCCGCTGGATGGCTCCGGCGGGTGGCAAGCCGCCGGCCAGCACGACATGGCCGACCTTGGCGTCAAGGCAGGCGTCGATCAACTGCTCAAGTTTTGGGTGGAGCGTGATCAAATTCACGCCAAAAGGCCGGTCGGTCAGCTTGTAGGTCGCGGCGATCTCGCCCGCCAGGATATCCGGCGGCATCGAGCCCGAGGCGATCACGCCGAATCCGCCGGCGTTGGAAATGGCGGACACCAGGTTGCGCTCCGAAACCCAGGTCATGGCGCCGCCCATGATGGCGTAGCGGCAACCGAGGAACTCGGTTCCGCGCCGCCACAGATGGTTCAGCAGGGCTTCGGCTTGCGCACGGTTCATCTCAGGCTTTGTTCCCTTCGGTCTCAGGCCGCAATCAGCCAGCGGGCCCTAATTCGCATCCAGCCCATAGGCCCTAGTTCGCATCCAGCCCATAGGCTGTGTGCAAGGCGCGTACCGCGAGCTCGGTATACTCCTCGGCCACCAGCACGCTGATCTTGATCTCCGAGGTCGAGATGACCTGGATATTGATGCCCTTCTCGGCCAGCGTCTGGAACATGCGCTGGGCGATGCCGGCATGGGAGCGCATGCCCACGCCGATCACCGAAATCTTGACCACGTTGGAATCGGCGATCATGCCGGCATACTGGACCCGGTTGCGCTGGCCCTCGATCACCTGCTTGGCGCGCTCGAAATCCGCCTTGGAGACGGTGAAGGTCATGTCGGTGGTGTCGCCGCTTTCCGATACGTTCTGCACGATCATGTCGACATTGATGCTGGCTTCCGCCAGCGGGCCGAAGATCGAGGCGGCGACGCCCGGCCGGTCGGCCACGCGCAAAAGGGTGATCTTCGCCTCGTCGCGGCTATAGGCGATGCCGCTGACCAGTTCCTGTTCCATGATCTCGTCCTCATTCACGACCAGCGTGCCGGGCTTGTCCTCGAAGCTGGACAGCACCTGGACCCGCACATTGTGCTTCATCGCCATCTCGACCGAGCGGATCTGCAGCACCTTCGCGCCCAGCGACGCCATCTCGAGCATTTCCTCGTAGGTGATCTTGTCGAGCTTGCGCGCCTTGGCGACGATCCTGGGATCGGTGGTGTAGACGCCGTCGACATCGGTGAAGATGTCGCAGCGGTCCGCCTTCAAGGCCGCCGCCAGCGCCACGGCCGAGGTATCGGAGCCGCCGCGGCCGAGCGTCGTCACCCGGTTGTCCGAACCGACACCCTGGAAGCCGGCCACCACCGCCACCTGGCCCTGGGCGAAGCGCTTCTCCAGCTCCTCGGTGCGGATGCGGCCGATGCGCGCCTTGCCATGGGCATCGTCGGTCTCGATCGGGATCTGCCAGCCGAGCCAGGAGCGTGCATTGACCCCGATGGTCTGCAGCGCGATCGCCATCAGGCCGCTGGTCACCTGCTCGCCCGACGCAACCACGGTGTCGTATTCGCGGGCGTCATAGAGCGGCGACAACTCGCCGCACCAGGCGACCATCTGGTTGGTGGCGCCGGACATGGCGGAAACCACCACGGCGACCTCGTGGCCGGCATCGACCTCGCGCTTCACGCGCTGGGCGACGGCGCGGATGCGCTCGATGTTCGCCACCGAGGTGCCGCCAAACTTCATGACCACGCGGGTCCGGGTCCTCGCTGGCGCGTTCATCTGCGGTGAAAGCCCTTAAAATGCCCTGGAGAGCCGGCCGGAAAGGCATTGTCTTGCCGGTGGCGGCTATCCATACTCAACTCGACCTTTCGAGGCAAGGCCTCGGCCCCCATTGCAGTGGCGCAAACCCGCCAGAATCGGCCATTTTTTGATGAATCCGCAGAGCGCGTCCCCGCATCGGACCGGCCCCGGCCAGAACCGCGCCGGCACCACCGTCGATGCCACCGAGATCGCCAAATTCACCGCGATGGCTGAGGCCTGGTGGGACCCCCACGGCGACTTCAAGCCGCTGCACCGTTTCAACCCGATCCGCATCGCCTATATCCGCGACGTGGCGGCCGCGCATTTCGATCGCGACGCCGCGGGCGAGGCGCCGCTCGCCGGTTTGTCGCTGCTGGAAGTGGGCTGCGGCGGGGGCTTGCTGACCGAGCCGATGCGGCGGCTGGGCGCCGAGGTCACCGGTATCGACCCGGCGCCGCGCAATATCGGCGTGGCGCGCACCCATGCCGAACAGGCGGGGCTGAAGATCACCTATCTGCCCTGCGCGGCGGAAGATGTGATCGAGACCGGTGCCAGTTTCGACATCGTGCTGGCGATGGAAGTGGTCGAGCATGTCGCCGACGTGAACGCCTTCATCCACGATTGTTCACGCCTGGTGAAGCCGGGCGGCCTGCTGTTCCTCGCAACCCTCAACCGCACCGCCAAGGCCTTCGCGCTGGCCATCGTCGGGGCGGAATACGTGCTGCGCTGGCTGCCGCGCGGCACCCATGACTGGCGCAAGTTCGTGAAGCCCTCGGAACTGGCGCAGGCCCTGCGCCAGGCCGGGATGAGCATCGATCAGATGACGGGGGTGAGCTTCAACCCGCTGACCGAGCGCTGGTCCCTCACGCGCGATCTCGACGTCAACTACATGCTGGCGGCGAAGCCGGCCTGAGCGCGGCCGCTGCGCAACTGAAAACGGCGGCGAAAATCGCCGCCGCAGCCGCCCTTCAATCCCGCCGGGCCTTCAGGCGTCCGAGCGCGGCAGCCAGGGGATGCGCGCGACCTCGACGCCCTCTTCCACCAGTTCCTGGTGTTGCGCGTCGGTCGCCTCGCCGTAAATGCCGCGGGATTCGGCTTCTCCGTAATGGATCTTGCGCGCCTCGTCGGCGAATTTTTCGCCGACATAGTCGCAATTCTCCTCCACCTTGGCGCGGATCGCCTGCAGGTGCTCGCGCATCGCGCTCGCCATCACCGCCATGTCCTGCGCACCCGGTTGCGGCTTCGCCGGCAGCTTTTTCTCCGACGCGCCGAGGCGCGGCGCCATCAGCGCCTTGGCGACCTTGCGGTTGCCGCAGACCGGGCATTCGACGGTCTTGCGCGCCAGCTGGCGGTCGCAGGTCTGGCCGTCCTTGAACCAGGCGTCGAATTCGTGGTCCTTGCCGCAGCGGAGTTGATACAGAATCATGCGAGGTGTTCAGCGTGTCGTTGCGCGATCGGACGTAACAATTGTCGCTGGGCGCGGGTTGCACAAGCCCCAAAGAGGCATGACACCAATGAGCATGAGTCCGGGGAAGACAGTCCTGCCGCCCGCCGCCACGCCGCCCTCGGCCTGGGTGCGACGCTTCGGCGGCCTCATCCCGCCCCACGGCCGGGTCCTCGACCTGGCCGCCGGCAGTGGGAGGCATACAAAATATTTCAATGACTTAGGTCTGGCCGTGACGGCCGTCGACCGGGATGTTGCGGCCCTGGCGCTGCTAGCCGGACCCCGTCTTGAGGTGATCGAGGCGGATCTCGAGGACGGCTCCGACTGGCCGCTCGAGGACCGGGAGTTCGCCGGCATCGTGGTCACCAACTACCTGCACCGGCCGCTCTTCCCCCACATCGCCGCCGCCCTGGCGCCGCACGGCATCCTGATCTACGAGACCTTCGGCCAGGGCAATGAACGCTTCGGCAAGCCGAGCAATCCGGATTTCCTGCTCGAACCCGGCGAATTGCTGCAAGTGGCGCTCCGCTACGGCTTCGCCGTGCTCGCCTATGAATGCGGCGTGGTGAGCGCGCCGAAGCCAGCGATGATTCAGCGCCTGGTGGCGCAGCGGCTGAAATGAAGACGGCCGGCGCAAGCGCCGGCCGTTCGCTTCCTTGCGATCCGCCTATTTCGGCTGCGGCATGATGCGCAGATAGGGTTTCAGCGTCTTCCAGCCATTGGGATACTTGACCTTCGCCTGCTCGTCGGTGACGGAAGGCGGGATGATGACGTCCTCGCCCGGCTTCCAGTTCACCGGCGTCGCCACGGTGTGCTTGGCGGTCAGCTGGCAGGAATCGAGCAGGCGCAGCACCTCGTCGAAATTGCGGCCCGTCGACATCGGATAGGTGAGCATCGCCTTCACCTTCTTGTCCGGGCCGATGATGAAGACCGAGCGCACGGTGGCGTTGTCGGCGGCGGTGCGGCCTTCGGAGGTGGCGCCGGCACCGGCGGGAAGCATGTCGTATGCTTTCGCGACGCGCAGGTCGGAATCGGCGATCAGCGGATAGGTCACCCGGGCGCCTTGCGTCTCTTCGATGTCCTTGGCCCATTTCTCGTGGTTGCCGACGGGATCGACGCTGAGGCCCAGGATCTTGGTGTTGCGCTTGTCGAACTCCGGCTTCAGCTTCGCCATGTAGCCGAGCTCGGTGGTGCAGACCGGCGTGAAATCCTTCGGGTGCGAGAACAGGATGCCCCAGGAATCGCCGAGGAAATCGTGGAACTTCAGCTTGCCTTGCGTCGAGTCCTGCTCGAAATCAGGAGCCGTGTCGCCGATGCGCAGTGACATCTCTTGCCTCCCTTGCTTGGTTTCAGGTCGCGCGGTTCGTGGCGCTATTCGCTCGCCGCGCGCATCAGGCTCTTGGGCCTTTGGAATTCCCGGTCGTGGCGCAAGGCGGGCACCATCGCGCGCGCCTTCTGCACCTGCTCCAGATCGATCTCGGCGAGGATGAAGCCGGGATCCTCGCCGGCATCCGCCAGCACCTCGCCCCAGGGCGCGATGATCAGCGAATGGCCGAAAGTCCTGCGTCCCTCGGCATGTTCGCCGGTCTGCGCCGGGGCGAAGACGAAGCAGCCGGTCTCGATGGCGCGGGCGCGGAGCAGCACGTGCCAATGCGCCTGGCCGGTCGGCACGGTGAAGGCGGCGGGGACCGAGAGCATCACCGCCCCCGCCTGCGCCAGGGCGCGATGCAGGTAGCCGAAGCGCACATCGTAGCAGATGGTGAGGCCGAGCCCGCCCCAGGGCGTCGCCACCACCACGGCCTGCTCGCCCGGCCGCACGCCGTTGGATTCGCGGTAGGTCTCGCCGTTCGGCAGGTCGACGTCGAACATGTGGATCTTGTCGTAGCGCGCCACCACCTCGCCGGTCGGACCGAAGACGAAGCAGCGATTGGCGATGCGGCCATCCTCGGCCAGCACCGGCATCGAGCCGATCTCGAGCCAGATGCCGAGGTCCTTGGCGAGTTTCGAGAAGTGCGGCAGGCCGGGATGGTCCTGTTCCTTCGGCGTCTTGGCCAGCGACTTCGCCCGGTTGGGCTCGATCAGCGTGGTGTTCTCCGGGGTCAGCACCAGCTCAGCGCCCGCCGCCGCGGCGGCGCGGATGAACTGGGTCGCGGCGGCGATGTTCGGCGCGATCTCCGCCGCCGAGTTCATCTGCACGCAGGCCGCCTTGAAGATCTTGCTCATGACGCCGCCTGTTCCAGAAGGGGTTGCAGCTTGCCGGCGCGGTCGAGGGCATAGAGGTCATCGCAGCCGCCGACATGCTGGCCGTTGATGAAGATCTGCGGCACCGAGGTGCGGCCGCCGGCGCGCGCGCGCATCTCGGCGCGGAGCTTGCCGTCGGTCATCACGTCGACTTCCTTGTACTGCGCACCGCGTTCCTCGAGGAGCTTCTTCGCCTGCCAGCAATAGGGGCAGAGCATGGTGGTGTAGATCTCGACCTGCGCCATCCGATGTCCGTGCGTGGTGGTAGGATCGGCGAAACCGTCTCTGGGCGATATCCACACAGCGTCCGTGGGAAAATCGCCTGCCATGGGTACTTTTGGCCGTACCTGGAGGAAATGCAAGGCCCGGCGCGGCGAAATTTACTGTACCCGGACCACTCGCGCGAGGACCAGAAGATCGACCGCCTTGGCCCCGCCGGCCAGCAGAACCCGGGCGCAGGCCTCCGCCGTGGCGCCGGTGGTCAGCACGTCGTCCACCAGCAGAATACGCGCGCCGGCGACCTTTTCCCGGCGGCGCGGCGCGAGGGAGAAGGCACCGGCCACGTTCCGCCGGCGCGCATCCCGTCCCAGATGACCCTGGGTCGGGGTCGCCCGGCGCCGGACGAGAAGATCCGGCGCCACGCGTTTTCCTTGCGCCCGGCCGATCGCATTGGCCAGGACCGCCGCCTGGTTATAGCGCCGCAGCACCAGGCGACGCCAATGCAGCGGCACCGGCGCGATCAGATCGGCCTCGGCGACCAGGGGGCCGCCGGCGCGCGCCATCCAGCCGGCGAAGGTCGCCGCACCCTCAAGCCGGTCGGCGTGCTTGAAACGGAGGACGAGGTCGCGGCTGGCGTCATCATAGGCGAGCGCAGAGCGGGCCCGATCGAAGAGCGGGCGCCTGGCGCTGCAGGCGCCGCACAGCGCGTCGGCGCCAAGGTCGAATTCGAAGGGCAGGCCGCAGGCCGCGCAGCAGGGCGGACCCAGGAAGCGGAGCTTCGACCAGCAGGCGCCGCACAAGGCGCCATGATCGCCGACCAATTCGCCGCATTGCAGGCAGCGCGGCGGCAGCACCGCGTCGCACAGGCGCGAGGCCCCGCGGCGCAGCAGCGACAGCCAGGGAACGCGATCCGGGGGCGTGGCGAAGCCAAACATGGCTTAGCTTGCGAAGTGCCGCCGCCTGTTGTCAATTGGCGCCGGTTTTGTGGCGGCAAGGTGGATCCGTGGTGCAAGAAACCGTCCCGGAGCGTGCGCGCATCTTCGATCGCCGGCTGCTGCGCCTGCGGCGCGCCCGTGCCGTGGCCAATCCGGGGGACCATGATTTCCTGCTGCGCGAAATCGGCGACCGCCTGGCGGACCGGCTGGCCGACGTCACCCGCGGCTTTCCGCTCGCCCTCGATCTCGGCTGCCGCGGCGGCGCCCTCGCCCGCCTGCTGGCCGGGCGCGGCGGCATCGCGACGCTGCTGCAATGCGACCTCGCCACCGGCAGCGCGCGGCAGGCGCGCAACGCGGGGCCGGCCTTCGTCGCCGACGAGGAGCTGCTGCCGCTCGGCGCGGAAAGCCTCGACCTCATCGTCAGCAATCTGGCGCTGCATTGGGTCAACGACCTGCCCGGCGCGTTGGCGCAAATCCGCACGGCCTTGAAGCCGGACGGCCTGTTCCTGGCCAGCATGTTCGGCGCCGGCACGCTGGCCGAACTGCGGACCTGCCTGATGGAGGCGGAGCTGGCGGAAACCGGCGGCGCCAGTCCGCGCGTTTCGCCCTTCGCCGGGCTGCGCGACGCCGCGGGGCTGCTGCAACGGGCCGGGTTTGCCCTGCCGGTCGCCGACAGCGACACCATCACCGTCACCTATCCAGACCTGTTCCGCCTGCTGGCCGACCTGCGTGGCATGGGGGAGACCAACCTGCTGCTGGAGCGGCTCAAGCATCCCACGCGCCGCGCCGTCTTCGCCCGCGCCGCAGCGCTCTACCAGGATCGTTTCGCCGGGGCCGACGGCAGGCTGCGCGCGACCTTCCAGGTGCTGTTCCTCACCGGCTGGGCGCCGCATGAGTCCCAACAGCAGCCGGCCCGACGCGGCAGCGGCAAGGTCGACCTGCGAAACGTGCTGGGCAATGGCTGAAAAGACGGCCCGGGAGATGATCCCGGGCCGTTCGAGGTGAGAGGTCGTTCGAGAAGAGTCAGGCCGCCTTGCGGGTTCCCTGGTCGCGATAGCGATGGGCCAGCGGGCTGTTCGGTTTCAGCGCCAGGCGCTCATTGGCGAGCGCCCGCACCAGGCCGAACTGGCCGCCACGCTGCGCCGCCTCGATCAGGGTCAAGTCGATCAGGTCGCGCTGGGCGTGGCTGCCGCCGAAGCGGCCGGCGATGTTGCGCAAGGGGCGCAGGATCTCGATCACCGCCGGATAGCTGCCCTGGTCGAAGGAGAGCAGCGCGCGGGCCAGCGGCAGGCCGACATCGCGGGTCATCGCCGCATTGTCCGATTGCTTGTGCGCGGTCTGCGCCATCACCGAGACCACCCGTTCCGCCTCGTCCCGCCGCCCGGCGCCGAGCAGCGCCATCACGCCATGACAATCGTTGAAGGCATAGAGCCGGTCCTCGCCCAGCGGCTGCCAGCGATCGGCGATCGCCTCCCAGCGGTCGCCGACATCGATGCCGCGCAGGCGCAGGCGCCACAGCATCGCCGCCGCGTCGAGCATATCCATCACCACGGCGGATTGACCGCCACGGATCGGGCCGTCATAGAGCTTCAGCACATCGGCGGTCTGGTCGTTCTCCAGCAGGAACAGGCCCAGGTGCCACCAGTTGTGCACGACGAAGAAGGATTCCGGCGCCCAGCCGGATTCGCCCTCGCGCAGGAACTTCGCGCCGTCCTCGTAGCGGCCCATCATTTCCATGACATGGGCGACGGCGTGATAGGCCCAGCCGTCGCGCCGGTTCATGGCGATGGCCGCGCGCGCCTGGTCTTCCGCGCGGGCGTAGTCCGCCATCTCCTCCAGGCCGAAGGCATGCATGCCGAGCAGCGCGTGATAGCCCGGCTGCTGCGCGTTCCATTCCGGCAGCACGCGCGCCACGCGGTCGCGCAGATTGCGGCTGTCGCCGCGGAAGAAGTCGAGCAGATGGCCCATCTGCAGCGCCAGGATGTCGTGCGGATCCTCGACCAGGATGTCCTCCAGCCGCTCCGAGGCGCGGTGGAAGGCGCCATCGACCAGGCAAGCCACCGCCGCCGCGTGGCGCCGCTCGCGCTCATTCAGCTTGACCTTGCGCAATCTGGCCAGCAGTTCGGCCGCCGGCGCCACCGGGCCGCGCTCCATGCCGCTCAGCAGCAGATAGGCCTTCAGGGCGATCGCCATGGCGAAATCCGGGCG
>WBZN01001355.1_pt2 | contig 13483 bp, 12 predicted proteins | sample 5204281 | NCBI WGS metagenome assembly WBZN01 (sample SAMN12344347, study PRJNA552823) | activated sludge metagenome | biome: Activated sludge suspended growth; feature: Nitrification reactor; material: Wastewater; isolation source: activated sludge from nitrification reactor of wastewater...
GCGGAGACATTGGACGCCACGGAATTGCGGTGATGGCTAGCCGAGAGAGTCTCGATCTGGAAACGGCGGTCTTAAGCGACAGCTGCGCTTTAGATAAAATCGTGCAAGCAGTTTTAATGACCACAACGGATGTGCATAGCCTGCGTGATATCACGCGCGGTGGCTTAGCTGGTGTCTTGAACGAAATCGCATCGGCATCGCAGGTGGGAGTCGAAATTGACGAAGAATCGATTCCGTTGCACAGTGAGGTGAAAGCCGTTTGCGAACTGCTGGGTCTGGATCCGCTTTACGTTGCTTGTGAGGGGCGGATGGTTTGTATAGTGCCATCAACTGCTACAGATGAGGTGTTGCGCGAGATGAGAGGGCACGCTTGCGCTGACGGTTCAATTGCTATTGGCAAGATTGTGTCGGATCATCCTGGTCGCGTTGTGATGCGCTCGAGAGTTGGCGGCACTCGCATCGTCGATAAGCTTTCTGGTGAACAACTGCCGCGAATTTGCTAGTGGATTTGATGCGCGAATTGCTATGCAAATTTGGTGTATCCAAATTTGCTCACCACTAATTCCCTAGTGCGAAGTAACCGCAGTTCCTGGCTCTTCCATTTCCGCCAACGGAATGACCTGATAGCGCGCAAAGTTGTACACGGGCGCGAGCGCCAAACACCGGTCCAGCTCTTCGTTGCTAACTACATTGTAATTCCAGGCGCCACCATGCTGCCCGATCAAGTGATATCGCTTCTCCAGCTTCCCCTCGGCAATTAGCTTTTGTGCATACGCAGGCATCTTGAAAACAGCCGCAACTGCTTCTTGCCCTAACAAAGCCGGCTCCAGAGACCATAAAACCAGAAACTTAGACATACTTCCCTCTTAGCAAACTTAGCAAAGCGCCCTTGTGGCAATTTTCCCGAGCAATGACTAACGAATTGCTCATCTTACCCCACTCGCGGACTTCTCTCGAGGAGTTTCTTTGGGAAATCAACCTTTGGAACGATGAACCGCAACCACTCCGCTGAAAGAATGAGCACAATTGTCCTACTGTGGAGCGGAAAGTGACGTATCCAATTCAAATTTCATTTCTGAACTTAGAAAGTTCTGAGTCTGTCGAAGACATTGTGCATCGGTCTGTCGAGAAGCTCTCACGTTTCTATCCGCGTATTGCTGGTGTAACGGTGACCATCTCGATGCCGCACAAGAGTCACCACAAAGGCAACACTTTTCAAGTCAGCGTAGAGATTGTTGTTCCAGGTCAAACACTCTGTGTCCAAACCGACGCGGATAACCATGCCGAGTATGAGGATGTCTTCGCAGCAGTGGGCGATGCATTTCGAGCAGCAAGGCGCCAATTAGAAGAGTATGCCAAGCGTAAGCTAGATGCGCCCAAGCACAATTCTGCGCGCGAGAAATTGGCTTAAACAAGTAAGCACCAACCAATCTCCTGGTGCTAGCAGGCGGTTCGCGAATCCATGCTTTCCGGCACACCAGCTACGATATCAACGCTGCACGGTGCGCGCAGAGCAACAGCCCTGGATACAGATCCCCAGACACAACGGTTGCAGGTATCAGTTTGATACCGTCCAACAACTAATTTCTCAGCAGTCCACTCAGATGCGACCTTGATAATTTCTGGTGCAGGGTTGCCTTCCTTGAACTGAATGTGTACAGAGCAATGAGGCAACGCTTGTTCTAACAGTCTCTGATAGCGCCTGCTACGCGCCGCGATCAGGCTTTTCCTTTTGAGATAAAGTTTTTCAGCAGCTGCGTATTCTTCATCACTCAAATCATCATCAACAAAGTGAAATGGAATTACAGCTAAGATTTTGAAGTTTGTGCCCGGGGCCCAGTATCTACCTATGACGGCTGCGATTGTGTCTTTGCTGGCAGTCGAACCGTCCACAGCTATGATCACGCGCATTAAGCACTTCTCCGGGTACCTAGTAAAAAACCACCGGCCGTGTCCAAATTAAAACTCTTAGGAGAGCTGCGCCTGGCACGGCCGATTGGTTTAACTTTGGAGGTTTGGGTTATCGCCTCTGTATTTGTAGTTTATGACATTGACCGAAGCTGTGTATCATCCCAAAGGATGAACTAAAAGATTCGGGCGATGATGCTGGATTTTCAACCCACTGGACGGAAGACGCGAGTGAAACTTCCATAGTCCATATCGGTCAACGGCGCTATATGATCGCTTGCTTCCATGCCGTTTCCAAGGTAAACAAGAATGTGACCATGCGGGTTCGTTTTGGTTGTGCCGTGAACCACGATGTCGCCTGGTTTTAGTTTGCTGTTTTCAGAAATTTCTCGAAACTGATCGTCGCGTGCCAAACGATCCGCTGCCATGTATGCGGAGCCTCCATGAATGTTATCCGCACCAGCCATATCAAGGGCGGTGGCAACACCTTTCAAGCAAAGTCCGTGCGAGTCCATTCGATTAGCGACGAGCTTTGCGTCACGGCACACAGTAGCAGCGAAGTTTGGATCACCAGCTACATTCGCCGACGTTCCTGTTCCGTCAGATCCGTCTGAATTGCCGGTTGCTGCAGCTGCATCGGCAGCAGCTCGACTTTGTTCGACGTCCTTCTCCTCTTTCGCAATCGCTTCTGGCGTGTCCGGAATTGACTCGGTGTGAACTCCAGCAGCAGACCATTGCTCGTAGCTGCCGTCACCGTGAATGATACTAAACATACCGCTGGACTCAACTAGCGGCACAACAGTCGCCGGTTTGTTACTCCCGTCGAGCCACTTTCCATTGTCTTTATGCAGGTCATAACCGTAAGCGCTGACTTCAGTCAAATTGCCACTCTCGTCGTATTTGAATCGACTGACCTTGCCACCACTATTGATGACTTCAGTAGGCATGGTTTTATCACCAAATTTTGCTGATACCACCTCGCTTCCGCTCGCACCAAAATTTATAGATTTAAACTGCGCATCGGTTCCATCACCAGTCTCGGTTACGAGAAGGTGACCAGCATCCTTCTCGGTCAAAGTGCCGGCGATTGGTGTGCCACCATCAATTGAAATCATACCGTTCTCTGATTTATAGGTATGTTCTTTCCCGTCCTTGCCGGTCATCTTAAAACCACTCAATTGATTGTTTGAGTCGTACGAAAAGTCGGTAGCTTTGTTTCCGTTGCTGTACTCAATTGAACTAAGATGTTGGTCCTTGTCCCAGTGAACAAGTGTCCCGCCCCAGCGCTCTTCAGTTGAGGCACCACTTTTGTCTGTGACTTTTACTGCACCTTCTAATTTTGGATCCACAGAAATATCTAGTGGATTTTTGTGATCGTTGTCAGTGGACGAATAAAATTTGCCATCATTAGCTTTTGCATAAGAAACTTTTTTGCCATCTCTCTCAACTGTCATTGCTGACAGTTCGCCGTTTTCGTATGCAAAAGTCTTAATGGATTTACCGCTGGTCTCACGTGTAACCTGTCCGCTTGCATCGCGGTCAATTGTGCCGCCCCATGGCGCAATCATAGTGCTGCTGCCGTCAGCATGCGTGATTGTTTCCCGACCTTTTCCACTTACAGTAACAACATCGGAAGTAGACTTCTTCGTCTCTTTTCCGTTTTCGTATTCATGATACTTGCCGTCTTTTGCATCATATTTCCAGGTGTCACCATCTTTGGTGGTCCAGGACTGCACGTGATTCTGACTGTCATATGTGAAAGTGGTGCCATGCGCTTTAGTGACCAGGCTGGCGCTGCCATCAACAGGAGATTTACCGGCAGTACTGATTCCACGATAGGCTGCGTTGCCGTCACCGCTTTCGACAATGTCCAGATTCGGCAAAATACCGTCCTGGTGCAACTTTTGCGTTACTGCAGCAAGATCATTTTTGAACGTCTCTTTGTCTACTTTTCCGTTGACCGAATCCTGCTTACGAAGCGCAAGGATTTCTTGATGCAATTTCTGCGTATCGATATGACCGCCTTGATTGGCGCTCTCAATACGGCTGACAGTCTGTTGCACTCGATCAGTGGTATCTACAGGGGTTGGTGGCATAGTAAAGCGCTCGCAGGCGGGAAGACGCACCAGCAAACTCCACCTCCGCAAAGGCGGAAGCGATTCTTTTGCAACCATCGCGCAGATAAAGGGCTATCGCGCAGATAGAAGCCGAGCTACTGGAGAGCAGTATATAGATAGGGCAAATGGAGTGTAACAGAATCCCAACGGTTGTCAATACCCCGCATTAAAACAGCCCTCGCTTCAATGAAAGCGCCCGAGAAAGTAAGATAAAGGAAGAGCTTGTAGGCCGCTCACAAAAAAAGGTATTGCACGTGAAACACCTGAGAGAAGCGCACTTTCCGACAACAACGCGGCATGCCGGCAGACCGAGGCGACTGAGCCGACTGAAAAGTGGATTGGCAGTCACACTGGTTTTGAGCGTCGTTCTTTTCGCTACGAACGCATGCGGTGATTTGAAAGAAGCCGATCGAAAACGTATGCCGCGCATCTCCAGGTCTCGACCTATAGGGTCACCCGCCGGTCCGACAGATTCCGCGTCGATCAAGCGAGTGGATTTCCATCCACTTGGCGAATCAAATGGATGGAACTACGGCAATGGCGACTTTGTCGATCAAAAAAGAAGCAAAGCCGTCAAAACAAATAGTTTGATGCAATTTTATGGCAGCATAGTAGGTTTCGTACGATTCGACAAACCAGGCTATTTGCAAACGCGGGTTTATGATGATTTGTACGGTGACGTCTACTGTGGATGGTCGCCCCACAAGTTAGAAATTAAACCATCCCCGAATCCTGCTTATGTATCGATCGGATTGGCTGAAACGGAACCAGATTCCATTCAAGAAGTATGCTGGTTCCCAGCGGGCGCAAAAGATGGCGTCGTTGTCTACTCAACAGCATATCCTGATGTCGGCGAAAAGCTAAGTGCCGCAGACGTTTATGGAAAAGAACAGTTGGGAAATGAATATCGCTTTAACGACGACATAGCTGCCAATGCAATCAATGCATATTTGCAATGTGCTCAATTTAACGCTGCAAGAAAAGTTCTCAACGACAGCGCCAATCTCCTCAAATCAATGAGAGATGCGCAGGATGGCTCCACAGGCAAGCCTATAACAGCAAAAAAAATGAATGCACAGAAGTGGGCTACCCTCAAGGCTTATGAAGCCGGTCTATCCCTTGGCGAACCGAATTTTAAAGCCAGGCTGCAAGAACTCGAAGCAGCTCTGCACGAACCGCATTGGCCCGAAACAACTGCGGATCCCACTGAGCGAGAATACGAGGGCATGTTGCCTCTATATTCATGGCTGAATCAGCAGGTGGTCGGACAAAAATCTGCAGTGCCAACTTTCGATAAATCAAAAACATACATCGCCGGTCATGATCCCAAAACTGTCATTGAATATCTTGAAGCAGACAAAGCCACGGAAGACCAACGAGCCAAACTAATGTTTTGCAACATCGACTTCTGGATTGCCGTGAAAAATTTCTTGCATAAAGACTTTAAGGAATCAGAAAAGCACCTGGATATTTTTCTCAAAGACAAGCATGAAAAGGGTGATGCATTCGAAGTAGCTGCCGCAGCGAAACTCAAGGAATTCGAATTTTTCGAGTTACATCCCGAAAAATAGTCAATCAAAAATCTTTCCCGGATTGAGCAGGTTTTGTGGATCGAGCGCTTGCTTGATCTGTTTGAAGATTCGCAATTCAGCCGGTGAACGACTATAGCTAAGCGCTGCTTTTTTGAGAAGTCCGATGCCATGCTCGGCGGACACACTGCCACCATACTTGCGCACCGCTTCAAACATCTCGACATCTGCGGCATGACAAATTTCAAGGAACTGCGCTTTCTCCATATCTCGCGGCTTGAGAAAGTTGACATGAAAATTTCCATCACCCAGATGTCCAAACAAGAATAACTTCAGATGCGGATAGTTACGCGATAGGAGTGACTGCATGTCGTTCGCGAATTCATCCAAGTTAGCAATCGGCAAGGCAACATCGTTTTTATGCACCTGCCCCTGAGCACTCAGGCTTTCGCTGACGACTTCGCGAAGGGCCCAGAGCTGGTTGCGTTCTTCGTGAGACTGAGCAAGCACGCCGTCAGTTATCAAATTGGTTTCGATAGCGAAGCGCATCCAGTCATCCAATCTTTCTTTCTGCCGCTCACTATCCTCACATTCTACTTCCAGCAACACATAGCTATCGGATGAACTATTGAATGGGCTCTTGTGCGCTCCAAATTGTAAAACGCTTTCCAGGCAGTCGTTGCTCAGATATTCAAAAGTGAGAATTTTGAATGGACCGTTCAATTTCGTATGCTTGAGAAGGTCGAGAGCGGCACGCAAACTACTGGTCGCAAAGAAGAAAAGTTCCGTATGTAAGGGCAGTGGTGTCAGCCGAAGTGTTGCTTCAGTGATGACACCGAGCGTTCCTTCCGTGCCTATGAAAAGCTGACATAAATCCATGCCAGTATTGTTTTTTTGAAGAGCTCCATTCAACTCGAGGATATCACCATTCATGGTGACTACTTGCAATCCATTCACCCAATTGCGTGTAAGTCCGTAGCGAATAACACGCTGTCCACCGGCGTTCGTCGCAATATTGCCGCCGACGTGGCTTGAACCCTTTGAGGAAAAATCGATCGGCCAGGTCAGGCCCAATGGCTGACAAAATTCATGCACGGCTTGAGTTACGGCACCAGCTTGCACGCGAACTGTGCTAGACAGCACATCCACAGGAAAGATTTTGTTCATTCGAACCATTGAGAGAACGACTTCTCCATTGGCTGCGACAGCGCCACCCGAGAGTCCAGTCCGTCCACCGGAAGGTACAACTGCAATTCCATGACTGCTGCACAATTTTAAAAGGGACGAAACATCCTCGCTCGATCGAGGAAATACCACTGCAGATGGTGCGGCATCATACACGCGCGTCCAATCGCGTCCATACGTTGCAAGTTCTTCGGGTGCAAAAGTGATGAAGTCCGAGGAAAATCTATTCACTATCTCCGCTGTGAAAGCCGCTGAGAGAGACTTATTCAACTGTAGAATCCTTTCGTGAACTTCTGAACAGAATCATTGATTTCTGGCACCGTCATCTGCGCGAACGGAACAACATACTCGTTTGAACTGCGGGGATTCAAATAGTAACTATCAATCGGAATTAGAGGCAAAGCGGCTGTACGCGCCAGACTTAAAATTTCCGACTGTTTCTTGAACTCATCGAATCGAATGTATTGATGAAGTCCGGCCGCTTCCTTCATGAAGTAGACGTGCTTTGCTAATTGACCGCCGAGAGCAGCAATCAGTGCATTGCGGCGCTCTAAATACACTGTCTTATTTCTTTTGATTGTGCGCTCCAGGTCACCTTCATCGATGAAATCTGCCATTGCGTGTTGTTCAATCAACGACAAAGCATCTCTCTCAGCTACCTGCCGGACGGCACGAGCCACAGGCAACAGGTCTATTGGCAAAACTGTGAAACCATTGCGAACAACCGGACCCAGTACTTTCCAGAAAGTGGACATATAAATAACGCGCTGGTTATTGCTGCCCAACAGGGCGGGCATCGGTCGAGAGGTGTAGCGAAATTCGCTGTCATAGTGATTTTCCACAATAATCACATCGCGCTCATTCGCCCACTGCAAGAGCTTCTCTCGACGAGAGGGCGACAAAACTGCACCGGTTGGTTGTTGATGCGATGGGCTGATGAAGAGTAACTTCACGTCATCTTCGATGGCACACAATTTCTCGACGACAATGCCATCAGAATCAACCGGCACTGGTATCAACTCAGCCTGATGCGCTGTAAAAATTCGACGAGAACCGGCGTTGCCAGGATCCTCCACTACTACCCTGTCGCCGGGGTCTATCAACAGTTTGACAATGAACTCGAGTGTTGGGTGACCTCCAGAATGAATCGATATTTGTTCGCCACTACAGGCGATGCCTTGAGCACGTCCCAGATATTTGGCGATGGCATTACGCAAGCAAAGCAACCCGAACGAGTCCTGCGAAGGCTGTAGCAGTTCACTGTTGCGCAAGGCATGCTTCGAGAGATGCCGCCGCCACAACTTAATGGGAAACTGTGAAATCGGCGGAGCACCGGTTGAAAAATCCTCGAGTTCACTGGGTTCGCCTAACTGGCAAGCGCGCTTTGCGAAGTCCGAAATCCGCTTCGATAGTTGAAGTTCGGGCTGTTCCAACTGAGGAGATTGAAGAAGAGGTTCCGGTGTGGATAGAACGGTTGTGCCGCCGGAACTTGTGTGCAGTACATTTTGAGACACAAGTAATTCATACGCACTGATTACTGTTTGCCGCGATATACCAAGCGTTTCAGACAACTTCCTGGTGGTTGGCACCATGTCTCCGTGCTTTAGCAAACCGGAGGAGATGGCATCGCGAAACGCATCAGCAAGTTGCCGGTAAAGCGGCAGAGGCAATTCAGGATTCAGTTTGATAGGGAAGGACTGCATGAGAATCGGCTATCGCTCAACTGCGTTCCCTGGAACAAGATCAGACCGGCTCAGTAACGATACACATCACAACGGCTTTGAGGAGCGACATATTGCATGTGAAACAATCGGTGAAGGGTTCGATGCTTAGTCCAAGAAATTTGTACTCCCTGGTGGAGATGTCCAAAATATCACAAACATCCAATTCTGAGGCGATTTGAGCAAGATGAGGGTGAGTTGATCGGGCGCGTTTCATCGAATTCTCCTTCAGAGAATGGGAGAAAGCTTTGGGTGTGTGCAGCAAAGCTGCACACACCGCACTCGGATCAATTGCGTGGGCAAGAGGAGCACTGACGCACCGTCCGAGATCGGCGCCCCAGTCATTTGAGTATGCGCTCGCTTCGGTCGAAACTACCAAAAATAAAGTAGTCAATTCACAAAATCGATCGTGGCCTATCAAGTGGTCGAAAAAATCGGCCTGTCACGCCATGGAGCGCACGCGTCTCGCGTGCATCTCGCGCCTCCGCTCCTCAATGGCGGCGCTGCTGCGCCGCCTCAGTATTGGTGAGCTGGATTTTGTCGGGCGGCGGGTTATTCGCTGCAATCCCTGAATTGAAATTAGCGACATCCTGCAGATTCGAGACTTGAGCTTGCAACTGACGCACCTGTTCCTCAAGAGCCTCGAGACGCAAGCGATACTGGCGCTCCTGCTCCGGTCCAAGTTCCTGAAATTTCAGTCTCAACCTTTCAGAGAATGCATCGGCGATAGGAGCAGCGACTTTCATAATTCCAGTAATTACAACTGCCGCAATCAAGATTCCAACTAGCAGTTCTATGGCTATCATTTGTCCCTCTCCCTTCGCTAATTAGTTAGCCTGTTTCGGATGATGATTAGGTTCGTCCTTTTGTTTTGGCATCTGCATTTGCAGCATCGTCGCGAAGCCACCAGATGAGCCACCAGATACAATCATCGTATCAGGCAAAACGCCATCCCACTTTTTGACGCGTTCCCACTCGATTAATGTCGGCGACTTTTGCAGTGCCTGACTCTGCAGCTCAATCGATTTTGCCTGCGCTTGCGCGTTGGCTACAGTGATCTCAGCCTCTTTCCTGGCTTTGTCCAACTCATACGACTTTTGCAACGCTTGCTGCTCCATAACCTGCTTCTGGGCAATAGCTTGCTGTAACACCTCAGGCAAACCAACATGTGTAATTGGAATGTCGACCACCTCTACCAATCCTTTCACATTTTCGCGAACCAGAGCTAAAACCTGATTCTTGATCACGTTCACGTTTTTGGTAGCAGCGTCAGCCTTGTACTGCGAAACGACCTGCCTGAAAGCCTCTTGAACCTGAGGAGCCACGAGACGATCGAATGGGTCACCGGCATATTTCTCATAAAGCACCAGAACTTGGCCTTCAGGAATTCGATACAGGACTTTGTAGTTAATGTTGATCGGCTGCTGGTCTGAAGTCAGCGGATCTGCCTGACCATCTTTTGTGTCTTGCTTAACCGAATAGTCAGTGATTTTGTCAGTAAGCGGGTTGTAGAACTGCAAACCTGAATTCAGCAAGTTGCGATCCATCTGACCAAGCGAAACCTTGACAGCACGCTGTCCCGGCTCGATAACGGTACAAGCGGACAGTGATGTGATACAAACTAACGACACAAACAATCTAGGCAATTGCATTGCGTCCTCCTTTTATTCAATTCTGAAATGTTTGACCGCCGCAACAGTAACATCTGGCGATCGGATTGTATACGACGAACTAATACAGTTTGCAGTTATCGGGTGGATCCAACGAGGGATAGTTTATGCAGAAAGCGGCTCGTCTAATGCTGCTATCGCTTATAACCACGGTGTTCATTTGCTTTCTCTTTTCTCTCTTTTCTTCTTTCTTCTTGTCGTCTTTGTTTTTTGTCGTTCTATAGTTCTTGTAGTTCGATAGCTTATTGCTTCTCTGTTCTTGCTTTTCTTCGTCTGCTTTCTTTTACTTCTTTGTTTCTTAGTCCCACTATATACGCGCCCGAGAACACTGCCTCCGGTTGTAATCAATCCCTAATAAATGCGCTAGAAAGCAGCGAGGATAGTCGATCAGGGGATCGTTCAGCGCCTCCCCTGGCGCTTATAAACGAGTGCCTGGGGCATGGTAATACTGCGGGAGTCCACCCTGGTCTGATAAGATGGGCGCAGGAGTTTTAGTCCTGGTAGCCTAGATTAAGGTCAAACTGTGCACCAGAAGCAATTTCCAAAAGATCGAGAAGATCAGAATCGTTTTGAGCGACCTGCCGCGGTGCCGGAAGAGCAGCACGAGACGGTCGCCGCTGTTGTGCCGGATAAATTTATCGGCACAACAATAGCCGAACGATACGAAATTCTGTCGCTTGCCGGCAAAGGCGGCATGAGCGCGGTTTACCGGGCCAGGCACGTTTTGACACAGCGGATTGTCGCTTTAAAACTCATGCATTCCCATCTGCTTGCCGACGAGAGTGCTGTCAGGCGTTTTCAGCAAGAGGCGAAGGCAGCGAGCCGCTTGCACCACATCAACGCCATCTCAGTTTTAGACATGGGTATAACCGACGACGACCAGCCCTTTTTAACCATGGATTACCTGGACGGTCGTTCGCTCGCTGAGGAAATTCGCAATTGCGAGCAAATCCCGGCGATGCGTTGTATTCACATCTTCTTGCAGGTTTGTTCTGCTCTCGCTCATGCACACGATCAACGCATTGTTCACCGCGACTTGAAGCCGAGCAACGTCATGCTCATTCAAGCAGACGACGATCCTGATTTCGTAAAAGTGGTGGATTTCGGCATCGCTAAAATCTTGCGAGAAGGTGGGGAGTCGTTGAAACTAACCGCAACTCAAGACGTTTTCGGCAGTCCATACTACATGAGCCCCGAACAATGCATGGGTAACCCGCTGGATGCACGTTCAGACATTTACTCTATGGGATGTCTGATGTATGAAGCGCTCACTGGCAGGGTTCCGCACGAAGGAAAAAACGTGCTCGAGACCATGTACAAGCACACGAACTTAGCAACACCTGTATTGACTGCGATTGACGCAGACCCACGACTGATTTTACGACTCGATCAAATCTTGCAAAAGTGCATGGCTAAAGTGCCGGATCAGCGCTACCAGAGCATGATTGAGTTAAGAGATGACCTGATGGCGATCAATGAAGCACCACAAAAGGGACTGAAGATAGCAGCCAAGCTTGGCATTAATGCCGCCGATAAAGGCAGGAAGTTAGATAACAGACTGGCAGCAGTTTCATCAAAAAAACTGTTCTGGATCTCAATGCCACTATTGGCAGTGCTAGGTACAATCGTTACATCTTTCGGTTATTACTGGCTGAGCACGTCCGGAGACCCTTCACCATCAGACAGAGAGCTGATGCTGATTAGAGACACCACAAGCCTGGAAGTATCCGAAAAAATGATCGACAAAACTGCAGCGCAGTGTCAGTCATCACAAGCGGTTCTGAAGGAAAGCTTGAAAGCACTTGGCGACACAGAACAAAATCATGACTCGAACGTCATGCTTTACGATGCGCTGCTCAAGCTGCAGAAGAACTACACACCTGAAGAGTTTTACCAGAAATTACGGCGATTCGGATTCTATTTCATGAAGACGGGAGATTTTGGTGAAGCGATTGATGCGTTCAGTCGAGCGCTCAATGTTTCAGTTGAAGGAAAGTTCGCATTGACGCTCGAAACTTCGAGTCTCCAGGCTGCAATCGTCGAATGCATGATGTCGAGCGGCGATGGCACACGGCTGAACAAAGACTTCGCAGATGACAGCAACAGCATCAAAGCCTATAACATCGCGTTAGGCGCCGCCAGTGGCTTCAAAGAAATGAACGTAAGCTCAACAGCACTGGCCATAACAAACATCGGCAATCTTCTGGAACTAAGTTCCATGAGTCCTGAGCGAGTGAAAACAGGCATGGCAGCGATCCAGGAGCTATCAGCATTGGATGATATACCGCCCGGTCTGAAGGCAAAAGTATATTATCAAGCGGCGCTGTTTACACAGAGCTGCGAAGCAAATAAAGTAGACAAGCTTCCCATGCCGCCATGGAACGGGCAATTTCAAAACGGCTACAAGGGTGCAATAGACACCCCTGTGCTGACGACGGAATTGCTGGACGGCTCACTGAAAGCCTGGGAGCAGCTCGAACGAAAACGAACTATTCAGAGAACCGTGTTCTACAACGAAGGTGTCATCCATAACCGTTTGGGATTAATCGCTCAAGCGCAGGGGAATCTGGCTCTAGCCGCCGCCGAATTCAACTCAGCATTGCAGAAGTTCGTTCAGTACAACGAAAGAGAAGCAGCGGCAAAAGTGATGTTCAACCTGAGCGAAGTGCGACTGGCGCAACACGACCTTCTTGCATATTACGAGATGCACCGGGATGCGAAGCGAATCTGGGACGGCTTGCTGCATCCGCTCAACCTGAGCCAAATCAAGAAATCATAAAGCGGATAAAACTTCCGAGATGTTCTAAAATTGGACAACCACGACCGGTTTTCAACAGGTCGAAATTTGCCATCGCCTATTCGTTACAGGTGCCAGATGAACATCAAAAGCCGCCAGCGTTTTCAAGCAGCAACTGTGTCGATGCTTTCGACTTTGCTTGCTACGCCCTTACTATTTGGCTGCGGAACCGACAAAGTGCCTGGCGCCACAGATGGTACCACTTCAACAGCTACAACGACGATTACTACCACAACCAAGGCAACAGGGGAGGACCGCAGAGCAGAAGCACTGAGCAAAGATGCCCTCGCAGTAGTCGCGCCGCCAAACCCCGGTCCCTACACAACAAAAATTGTCGATGGCAAGGAAATGCGCGTGGGCAGATTTCCAAACGGAAAATTTGGTGGCTCATTGGTGCGTTCAATCATCTCTGCAGATCCCAAAACATTCAACTACTGGGCGGCAGAAGACACCAGCTCGACTTTGCTTGCCAGCCATTTGTTTGGAGGACTGGTAACTGTAGATCCGTGGACTGGAGAAGTAATTCCGGACATGGCTGAAAGTTTTAAGGTCGATC
>WBZN01001394.1_pt1 | contig 13472 bp, 12 predicted proteins | sample 5204281 | NCBI WGS metagenome assembly WBZN01 (sample SAMN12344347, study PRJNA552823) | activated sludge metagenome | biome: Activated sludge suspended growth; feature: Nitrification reactor; material: Wastewater; isolation source: activated sludge from nitrification reactor of wastewater...
GCGTGCAGCTGATTCTCGTCGCGCATCGGCGCGGTGCAGCCTTCGAGGTACGAGACCGCGGCGCCCTCTTCCGCCACGATCAGGGTGCGCTCGAACTGGCCGGAGTTCCTGGCGTTGATCCGGAAGTAGGTCGACAGCTCCATCGGGCACTTGACGCCCTTCGGCACGAAGACGAACGAGCCGTCGGAGAAAACGGCGCTGTTCAGGGTGGCGAAGAAGTTGTCGGAGTAGGGCACCACCGATCCCAGGTACTTCTGCACCAGTGCCGGGTGCTCGCGCACCGCCTCCGAGAAGGAGCAGAAGATGATCCCCATCTCGTTCAACTTCGCCTTGAACGTCGTCGCGACCGAGACCGAATCGAACACCGCGTCGACGGCGACGCCGGCGAGCGCCGCGCGCTCGTGCAGCGGAATGCCCAGCTTTTCGTAGGTCTTGAGGAGCTCCGGATCGACGTCGGCCAGAGTCTGCGGGCCGTCCTTCTGCGACTTGGGCGCGGCGTAATAGATGATCGACTGGTAGTCGATGGCCGGGTAGTGCACGTTCTGCCAGGTCGGTTCGGACATCGTCAACCAGTGGCGATAGGCCTTCAAGCGCCATTCGAGGAGCCACTCCGGCTCCTTCTTGAAGGCCGAGATCTTGCGCACGGTCTCTTCCGAGAGACCCGGAGGCAGGGTCTCCTGCTCGATGTCGGTGATGAAACCGAACTTGTACTCCTGGGTGGCCAGCTGTTCGATGGTCTGAGTATCGGTGGTGGTCATCTCGTCTCCAGCGTCAATGCGCGTCGATCCGGCTGCCCTGCTCTTTGCGGCCCGGTCCGAGCCGGGCCAGCGCTCCGGCGAGGCCGGGTCCCAACTGCGCCAGCCGCGGGGCCGTTTCGCCGGCGAGTTCGGCGAGCGTCACCTCGGCGAGCGCGTCGAAGACCGCCTTGTTGATCCGTTGCCACGGCCCGCGCACGGTGCAGAAGTGCTCGCGGTCGCATTCTCCCGGCGAGCCTTCGATACAGACCGTGAGCGCCACCGCCCCCTCGAGCGCCCGCAGAATCTCGGCGGCATGGATTTCGGCCGCTGGACGGGCCAGCGCGTAGCCGCCCTTGACTCCCCGATGGGACGCCAGCAAGCCCTTTCTCACCAGGAGCTTGAGAATCTTGCTCACCATCGGCAGCGGGAGCTTCGTCTCCGCCGCAAGCTCCGGTGCGTTCATTGCCGCACCCGGCTCTGCGGCCAGTCGGGTGAGCAGGACGAACCCATAGTCGGTCTGCTTCGTCATGCGGATCATGGTGGGCGCCTCGGGGAATCAGGACTTAGACAGTCCGAATTCCAGCCAATGATACGGACTTGCGGCCGAAAGTCAACGGCCGGGCCCGCCTGGGCCGCGCACCGAGGCGGCCGGGCCCACCCTCTCCGCCTGGATCCTAGGAGTTCTGCCGCGCGCCCTCATCGGGCCCCGGGGCCTTCGCGACCTCCCCGGAGTCGAGGAGGATCGCGACCCAGCCCCAGGTCGTGGAGCGCTCGAGCAGGATCTTGATGGTCACCGTGAGCGGCACGGAGAGCAGCATGCCGACGGGCCCCCACAGCCAGCCCCAGAAGACCAGGGAGAGAAAGACCACCAGGGTCGACATTCCGAGCCGTTTTCCCAGCAGGGCCGGCTCGGCGAGATTGCCCAGCAGCGTTCCGATCACCAGATAGCCGAGCCCGACGACCAAGGCCTGAATGAGGTCGAACTGAATGAAAGCAAACAGCATGGCGGGCGCCGCGGCGAGGGCCGCACCGACGTTGGGGATGAAATGGCAGGCGAAGGCGACCAGCGCGCAGAGCACGGGAAAGTCGACACCCAGCACCGCCACCCAGAGCCCGACTGCGACGGCAATGAGCGCCGACATCATGGTCTTGATGAGCAGGTAGCGCTGCAGCTCCTGCGACACCGCGCCGAAACGCGACAAGGGCTCGCGCAGCGGCAACGGCAGGCGCTCGAGCTTGCGCGGCATCACCAGTGCCTCGAAGAGGATGAAGACCAGGGTCAGCAGGACGATCATCGACTGCGAGAACAGGTGCACCAGCCCTTTCACCGTGCCGCCGGCGAGATCGGCGAGCGTCTCTGGTTCACGCCACTTCGCCGGCACCCAGTCGAGGATCGAGATCCCCTTCGCTTGCCACCAGTCGACGGTGTAGGAGATCCGCTCGTTCAACTGCTCGTAGTAGTGCGGACCGACTTCGCGCAGCTCGCCGACCGAGCCGAGGAAGAGTACGACGAAGAGCGCCGCGACGAGGGCAAGGAGCAGCATGGTCACCAGCACGGCGAGGAAGGGCGGCCAGCCCTTGTTCGCCATCCAGAGCAAGAGCGGCATGGCGAGGATGGCGAGGAAGAGGGCAAAGGCTACCGGTACGAGCACCGGCGCGGCGAGCTGCAACCCGGCCACCACCACGACACCCGCGGCCAAACCCATTATCGGGCCGAGACTCGAGCGATCGCGGACCGGCAGATTCGTCATGGCCCGAGTGTACAACTCCCTTCAGTGGCCGGGAGGTGAAGCCATGCTCAGCACCGGGCCCCAGAGGGCGACCGCCCCGAGCGCCAGCGCCAGCAGGGCGACGCCGCCGGCCAGGCGCCCAAACGGCAGGGGGTCCGACGACTCCCAGCGGAAGAGCAGCGAATTGAGCACCAATCCGATGGCGCCGAACACGAGCAGCACGGCGACCGGGCCGGCGAGCGCCACGGTCGGCGCCCCGCCGATCATCACCCGCTGCAGTCCCTCGTTGAGGTAGGTCGCCGGCAGCAGTCGGCCCACCTTCTGCACCCATGCCGGGAGGAGGAAGAACGGCATCGCGCTGCCGGAGAGGAACATCTGCGGAAAGACGATCAGGTTGTTGAGCGCCGGCGCCGAACGCGTGTCCCTCCCGATGCAGCCGATGAACAGCCCGAGCGGCACGAAGGCGAGCTCGCCCGCAAGAAGCATGAGCAGCAGGCTGCCGAGTGAGCCCTGGAGCGGAAAACGGAAGATCAGCTTGGCGAGCGCGAGTTGGAACAGCAGCGAAGCCGAGAGGTTCACCATGGCGTGGATCATGTGCCCGGCGACGACGGCTCCGGCCGGCGTCGGCGTGACCCGCAGGCGGCGCAGCGCCCCGCGCTCGCGCTCGGCGACGAGCCGCATCGAATAGCCGAAAAAAGCGGAGGTGATGGTCGTGAGCGTCAACAGACCCGGCATCATGTAGGCGACCTTCTGCGACTCCCCGCCGGCGAAGACGAAGGCGAAGACGAAGAGGAACAGCTGCGGAAAGGCGAAGGTCCAGAACAGCGCCGTTCGCGAGCGCGAGTTCTCGATCAGGTACGACCTGGCCAGGGCGAGAGAGCTGCGGACGACGCTCATGCGATGTTCTCCTCCCTGAGGCTCTGCGCTTCGCTCTCGCCCATCCACTCGAGATAGACGTCCTCGAGCGTCGGCCGGCGCATCCGGAGATCGACCAGCTTGCCGCCGCCGGCGCGGAGAAGGTCGCCCAGCGCCACGATCACCGCCCCCGGATCGGCGACCGCGAAGCGCAGATGGCGGCCTTCGCTCCCCTGCGCGACGGCACCGGCGGCTTCGAGCGGGCCGGCGTCGAACGGCCCCTCGACCTCGATCCACAGGGTGGAGAGCCCGGCGGCACGGCCGATGAGCTCGAACGGCGAGCCGTCCGCGACGATCCGCCCCTGGCGCAGGAGGATCACCCGCTTGCAGAGCTTCTCGGCCTCCTCGATGTAGTGCGTGGTCAGGAGGACGGTCTTGCCCGCCGCGGCAAGCCGCTCGACGATGGCATGCACGCCCCGCCGCGCCACCGGATCGAGCGCCGCCGTCGGCTCGTCGAGGATCAGGAGCTCCGGGTCGTGGAGCAGCGCCAGGGCGAGCGCCAGGCGCTGGCGTTCGCCGCCGGAGAGCGTGCGCACCAGGGCGCGCTCCTTGCCGGTGAGCTCCACCTGCTCGAGCACCGTTCGCGGCGCGAGCGTGCGCGGGTAGAGCGCGGCGTAGAGGCGCAGGACCTCCGAGATCCGCAACTCCTGCGGCAGTGCGGTCGCCTGGAGCTGCACCCCGATCCGGAGGCGCAGGGCTTTCGCGTCGCGGCGCGGATCGAGCCCCAGAACCCTCGCTCGGCCGGAGGTCGGTTCGCGCAGGCCCTCGAGGATCTCCACCAGGGTGGTCTTGCCGGCGCCATTCGGCCCGAGCAGGCCGACCGTGCCACCGCCGGCGATCGCCAGATCGACTCCGGCGAGGGCCCGATGTCCTTCGTATTCCTTGACCAGCCTCTCGACTTCGATCAGCACACGGCTCCTTTCGTTCTCATCCCAGCAGCTCTTTCAATCTCGCGTGCCCCGAGCGCGAGACCGGAATGCGTGTGCCGTCGCCGAGAATCGCGATCCAGCTGTCCTTGGCGTAGAGCTCGAGCCGCGCGAGACGCTCGATGTTCAGCAGGTACGAGCGATGCACACGCACGAATCGGGTTTCGTCGAGCTGCGCCTCGAGCTCGCCCATCGTCTGCTGTTTCAGCAGGCGCTTGCCGGCCACTGCGAACGACAGATAGTCGTCCTTGGCCTCGACGAAGTCGATCTTGGCAAGCGGCAGCACGTGCACGCGCCCCTCCTCGCGGATCAGCACGCGCTCGAGCGGGCGCCCGGGAGGGCGCGCCGCCGCCGCAACTGCCACGGCCGAGGGCCGCATAGGAACGGCCGAGGGCCGCGCCTGCTCGAGCGCGAGCCGCGCTGCCGCGCGCGCGATCGCCTCGGCGAGGCGGGCCGGCTCGACCGGTTTGAGCAGGTAATCGACGGCGTGAACGTCGAACGCCTTGAGCGCGAACTCGTCGTAGGCGGTGACGAAGACGACCGCGACCTTCTCTCCGACGAGCTCCATCACCTCGAAACCGGAGAGCTTCGGCATCTGGATGTCGAGGAAGAGCAGGTCCGGCGCGAGCTCCTCGGCGAGCTTCACCGCGGCGAAGCCGTTGGCGGCCTCGCCGACGACCTCGACCTCCGGATGCGCGGCCAGGAGCTCGCGCAGAACCGCCCGGGCGAGATCCTCGTCGTCGACGATCAGGACGCGCATCGGTGGAATCCTCTCACTCATGCCTCCCCGCCCTCAGGCCGCCGGAACGATGGGCAGAAGGATGCGGACGCGATAACTCTCCGGCAACGCCCCGACGTCGACGCGGGCGCGATGCCCGTAGAGCGCCTCGATGCGCGCCCGGACGTTGGCGAGGCCGACTCCGGCGCCGCGCGACGCCGGGCGGTCGGGATCGCACGGATTCTCGACCACGAGCTCGAGATGCTCGCCCTGCCGCTCGGCGGCGATCGTCACTTCGCCCCCGTCGACGAGGTGCGCGATGCCGTGATGGACGGCATTCTCGATCAGCGGCTGCAACACGAGCGGCGGCACGGCGAAGGCCAGCGTCGCCTCGGCGACGCGAAAACGGCTGCGCAGGCGCGCGCCGAAGCGCACCTCCTCGATCGCGAGATAGGTCTCGGCGAGGTAGATCTCCTCGGCGAGCGCGATCTGCTCTTTCTGGCCGAGCCCCAGGCTCTTCCTGAAGAAGCCGGCCATCAGGTAGCACATTCTCCGTGCCGCCGGCGGGTCCGAGCCGATCAGCGCCGAGACCGAGTTCAGGCTGTTGAAGAGAAAGTGCGGATCGAGCTGCGCCTTGAGCGACTTCAACTCGGCCTCGCGGGCGTGGACCTCGCGCTCGAGCCCGCGGCGCTCGGCGGCGCGCGAGCGCTCGACGACGACGAACAGGAAGTGCACCAGCGTCGCCAGGACGAAGAGGAAGACGCCGAGGACGAAGAACAGCGGCAGGACGATGGCGAAGCGCGCCGGCAGATCGGCGAAGCCGGCGGAGCCGGCGAGGACCGCCGCCCAGAGATGGCCCGCCGCCGTCCAGATCGCCGCCGAGGCGAACGACGCCAGGGTCAACAGGAGGACGAGCTGCGGAGCGCCGGCGCGACTCGAGGGCAGCTGCCGCACGGGGTACCAGACCGACAGGCACTGGAAACCGTAGACCAGTGCGAGCGGCAGGCAGAGCGCCAGAGCACCGCGCAGGTTCCCCGGCGCGATGGTCTGCACGAGCAGGGCGAGGAGCACCCCGAACATCGCGGCGACGCCGAGATAGGCGACGAGGCGGACGGGGCGTTCGATCATCGGGTGCATGGCCGGCCGCTCAGTTCGAGACCTCGACTCCGCCCATGATGGCGAAGCCGCGGATGACCAGCGTCCCCTCGACGGCGCCCGGCTTCGGCCGCGTCTTGTCCTCGAAGCCGCCCATCAGCGGGATCACCTCGCCGCGCACCTGCCAGCTCTCGGGCACCTTGATCTCGATCCCGCCCCAGAAGGCGAAGGCGTCGAGAACCGCCCCTTCGGGAGTCATTTTCGCCTGCCGCAGGTCGAGCGTCACGCCGCCCATGAAGGCGGCGAGGTCGCCGCCGCGGAAGGTCGAGGCGATGCCGCGCCGCTCGTTGCCGCTCATCACGGCGAAGGCGCGGACGTAGCTCGCGGGATCGTCCGGCCCCGGGGCGCTGGTCCGCGGCCGCACGAAGGTGCGGTAGACGAGCGAACCGCCGACCAGCAGGAGCACCGCTGGAAGAAACAGCTGAAAGAAGCTCAGGTCGACGAGGTCGAGCTTCTCCGCCAGCACCCAGCCGCCGCCGACGATCCATACCCACCCCCAGATGCTGCCCTGCACGAGCACCGAAAGGCCGACCGCGAGCAGGACTCCGGGGAGGAAATAGCGGTAGAGCGGATCGGCTTCGATGACGTTGAGGTTGTCGAGCAGCATGAGGCTGCCGAGGACGGCGATCGCCAGGCCGAGGATGAGCCGCGGCGAGAACCAGGCGACGGCTCCGCTCTCCGGTTGAAACTCCCGCTCAGCCGGCATGGTCGACCCCCTGCGGCGCGGTCGCGCTGCCGCCGGACCGGCCGTCGCCCGCCGCGCGGCCACCGCGACAGAAGACTGGCTTGAGGATCACCGACAGCCCGCCGGCGATGACGAAGATCGGCCAGGCGGTGCCCCAGGAGAGTCCGCCGACGTTCCAGATGCTGATCCAGCCGTAAAGCCCGGCGAGAATCAGCCAGAAGCCGCCGCCGTCCCGGCCGCCAAAGAGCATCTTCGCCGCCCCCATGGCGATGAGCAGGAACGGCCAGTAGTTCCAGGCGCCGTGGGGAAGGTCCCAGCCCAGATTCACCGCCAGCAGCGTCGCGCCGATGACGATGAGGAAGAGGCCCCAGATCAGTCGATTCACCATTTCCCTGCCTATTTCGCCCATCTCGTCCTCCTTGGCCGCCGGACTTCCCGGCGCTCTGGAGGGACCTTACGTCGCGCCACCGACGCTGTCACCGCTCTGTCGGTGGACGGCGGCGGGCGACCGGTGAGCGGCGGCGCGCTCGGGCGCTGGCCGTAGCGCCGTATCGGCTAGCATGCGGGAGTTCGATGCCCCCAGCCTCCTCCACCTCAGCCCACCCGGTGGCTTCGACCGGACCCTCGGGGCCGCCGGACGGCGCGACAGCGAGCCCCCGCGCGCGGCTTCTCCTGGTCCGCTTGTCGGCGATCGGCGACATCGTCCACACCCTGCCGGCGGCGGCCGCGCTGGCGGAGGCCCGCTACGACGTCGTCTGGGCAGTCCAGCCGTCGGGGCGGCCGCTCGTCGAGGGCAACCCGGCGGTCGCCGAATACGTGGTGATTCCGGCGAGCCGGCCCTTCCGTCCGGCGGCGATCGCGCGCGCGATCACGGCGCTGCGCGCCGTGCGGCCCGAGATCGCGCTCGACCTGCAGGGACTGTGGAAGTCCGCCTTCTGGGCGCGCGCCTGCGGCGCGGCGCGCCGCATCGGCTGGAGCGGTCCGGCGCGCCGCGAGCCGGCCTCTGCGCTGCTGCTCACCGAGCGCCGCGCCCTGCCTCCGGGCGTCGTCCACGTCATCGACAAGAACCTCGCGCTGCTCGCGAGCCTGGGACTCGACGCCGTCGGGCGGCGCGACTTTCCGCTGCCGCCGTTCGCGCGCGAGGCGGCGCGGGTCGATCGCGAGCTCGCGGCGCTCGGCCTCGAGCGGCCGGTGCTCTTCCACCCTGGCGGCGGCTGGACCTCGAAACTCTGGCCGGCGGAGCACTACGGCGAGCTCGCCTCGCGCCTCGCCCGGCGCCGCATTCCGACGCTCGTCAGCTGGGGCCCAGGGGAAGAGGGGCTGGCCCGGCGGGTCGTCGCCGCTTCAGACGGCACGGCGATCGCCTGCTTTCCGTGCAACCTGATGGAGCTCGCCGCGCTCGCTGGACGGGCGCGCGCCATCGTCGCCGCCGACACCGGGCCGCTCCACCTCGCCTGCGCCGTCGGCGCGCCGGCCGTCGCCCTCTTCGGCCCGACCGATCCGGCGCGCAACGGGCCGTGGAACCGCGCCGACCGGGTGCTCTCCCGGCGGCCGCCCTGTTTCCCCTGCCACCGCCGCGACTGCGCGACGCATCGCGGCATCCTGAGCACGCTGCCCGTGGACGAGGTCGAACAGGCGCTGCTCGCGCGCATCGGTCTCGCGGACGCGACGCGATGAGCGCTCCGCTCGCCGGTCGACGGTATTGAGCGAAGCGGCGCGAAGCGTCCTCCTGCGGCTCTTCGGCTACGCCGAATTCCGCGGCGAGCAGGAGGCGATCGTCGACACTCTCGTCGCCGGGAGGAACGCCGTCGTGCTCCTGCCCACCGGCGGCGGCAAGTCGCTCTGCTACCAGATTCCGGCGATTCTGCGGCCGGGTACCGGCATCGTCGTTTCGCCGCTCATCGCGCTCATGCAGGATCAGGTCGCCGCGCTCGCCGAGCTCGGCATCGCCGCCGAGTTCCTGAATTCGAGCCTCGACGGACGCGACCAGGCGCGCGTCGAGCGCCGCTTCCTCGCCGGCGAGCTCGACCTGCTCTACGTGGCGCCGGAGCGGCTCCTCACGGAGCGCTTCCTCGAGCTTCTCGGCCGTGTGCCGCTAGCCCTCTTCGCCATCGACGAGGCGCACTGCGTGGCGCAGTGGGGGCACGATTTCCGTCCCGAGTACCTGGGGCTCGCGACGCTCGCCGGGCGTTTCCCCGGCGTGCCGCGGATTGCCCTCACGGCGACCGCCGACGCGCCGACCCGGAGGGAGATCGTCGAGCGCCTCGAGCTCGGCGACGCGCGCCTGTTCGTGGCCAGCTTCGACCGCCCCAATCTGCGCTATCGCGTCGTCGACAAGGATGACGGCGGGCGCCGGCAGCTGCTCGCTTTCCTCGCCGAGGAGCACGCGGGCGACGCCGGCATCGTCTACCGCATCTCGCGCGCCAAGGTGGAGGCGACGGCCGCGCTCCTCGCCGAGAAGGGCGTCAAGGCTCTCGCCTACCACGCCGGCCTCGACACCGACGTCCGCCGGCGCGTCCTCTCGCGCTTCCAGGAGGAGGAGGGCGTGGTCGTCGTCGCGACGGTCGCCTTCGGCATGGGCATCGACAAGCCGGACGTCCGCTTCGTCGCCCACATGGACTCGCCCAAGAGCCTCGAGGCCTACCACCAGGAGACCGGGCGCGCAGGACGCGACGGCCTGCCGGCCGACGCCTGGATGGCCTACGGTCTCGCCGATGTGGTGCAACTGCGCGCCATGATCGAGCGCGGCGAGGCGTCGCCGGAGAGGAAGTCGGTCGAACGCCGGAAGCTCGATGCCCTGCTCGCCTACTGCGAGACCACGGCCTGTCGGCGCGCGGTGCTACTGCGCTACTTCGGCGAGGAGCTCGATCCGGCGCATCCGGGGGGCGGCCGGTGCGGCAACTGCGACACCTGCCTCGAGCCGATCGCCACCTGGGACGCGACGATCGCGGCGCAGAAGGCACTCTCGGCCGTCGTCCGCACCGGCCAACGTTTCGGCGCCCAGCACCTGGTCGACATCCTGATGGGCGAGCGCACCGAGAAGGTCGAGCGCTTCCGCCACGATCAGCTGCCGACCTTCGGCGTCGGCGGCGAGCTCGACGTGCGCCGCTGGCGCGGCGTCTTCCGCCAGCTCGTGGCGCGGGGTTTCCTGGTCACCGACGCCGAGGGGCACAACACGCTCGCCCTCACCGAGCGCGCGACGCCGGTGCTCAGAGGGGTCGAGAAGGTGGAGTTCCGCTTCGAGCAGGAACCGGCGAAGAAGGCGAAGAAGATCCGCGCGGCGAAAGGTCGCGCCGCGGCGGGCTCGGGCTCCGCTGACAGCGCAGGAGGCGAGCTCTTCGAGCGCCTGCGGGCCTTGCGCATGGAGTTCGCGAAGGCCGCGGGGGTCCCGCCGTACGTCGTCTTCCACGACGCGACGCTGCGCGAGATGGCGCTCCTCCGACCGACCACCCTCGCCCACCTCGCCCAGCTCCCCGGCATCGGCGAGAAGAAGCTCGAACGCTACGGCCCGCGCTTCCTCGAGCTCCTGCGCAGCGCCTCCGAAACGGGCTAGGGGCTACGTCCCTTCGGCGCGAGGTGGGAGCGGTCGCAGAACACGGTGAGCTGGGCGGTCTTCGGCGTGAGGTCGAACTTCGTCACGGCGGCGACCGGCTGGGCGAGGCGTTCGCGGAAGAGGCGCACGTCGAGGCCGAGGAGGGCGCAGGTGATGATCCGCAGCGTCGCCTTGTGGGAGACGACGAGGACGTTGCCCTCGGCGTGCCGGGTGCGGATCTGCTCGACGACGCGCATCGCCCGCGCCGCCACCGCGAAGGCGGTCTCACCGCTGGGCGTGCCGCGGCTCGCGACGTCGGCGGCCCAGTAGGCGAAGGCCTCCGGCCAGCGCTCGCGCGCCTCGTCGAGCTTCAGCCCTTCCCAGTCGCCGTAGGCGATCTCCGCCAGGCCCTCCTCGACGGTGGCTGGAACGCCGGTGAGTCGGCAGAGCGGTTGCGCCGTCTGCTGCGCCCGCAGCCGCGGGCTGACGTAGATCGCCTCCCAACTCAATCCGGCGTAGACACGCGCGAACGCCTCGGCCATCGCTTCGCCGACCGCCGTCAACGGCGGGTCGGAGGTGCCGGTGAAACGGTTCTCCCGGCTCGAGGCGGTCTGTCCGTGGCGGACCAGGTAGAGCTGCATGGCCCCTCCACTCTATGCGTTCGGCCGCCGCCGGCGGCGGGTGGTCCTATTCCCCCGCGCAGGCCGCGAAGCGCTATCGTGCGCGCTGCGATGATCCATCGCTTCGGCGGCTTCGAGCTCGATGAAGAGCGCTTCGAGCTGCGGCGGGAGGGCGTGCCGGTTCGGCTCGAGCCGCGGGCGCTCGAGCTGCTGCTCCACCTGGCGCGCCGGCCCGGTCACGTGGTCTCGAAGGAAGAGCTGGTCCGGGAGGTCTGGCGCGGCAAGTTCGTCAGCGATTCGGCGGTGACCTACGCCGTCGCCGAAGCGCGGCGGGCGCTCGCCCGGGGCGGCGGCGCGGCGATCGAAAACGTTCACGGGCGCGGCTATCGCTTCGTCGCCGCCGCAGCTGCGCTCGAGCCGACGGCGGCCGGCGATGCCGTCGTAAGGGAGTCCGCGCCGCAGGTGTCCGCCGCGGTCCCGCCCCCTGTCTCCCCGCCCGCGGAGTCCGGAGTGCCACTTCCCCCGGCGCGGCATCTGCGGCCGGCGCTCCTCGCTCTCGCTATCCTGCTCCTTGCGGGATTCGCCGCTTTGCGCTTCGCGCGCTCCACCGCGCGCGGCGAGTCGGAATCCGCCTCTGTCCCGGCGCTCGCCTCCATCGTCCTCGCCACTCCGGAGATCCCCGAAGGCGACGCCGACCTTCACCTGCTCGGCGTCTCGCTGCTCGACGCGCTGCGCGCCCGCCTGACCCGGGTCGCCGGACTCCGCGTCCTCGCCGAGCCCGATCCGATGCGTGCCGCCGACGCCAGCAGCCTGACGATCTCCCTGGCGCGCGATCCGCGCAACGACCGCGGCCAGCTGCGGGTCTTCCTCGACGATCCCGCCGGCGGCAGGCGCCCGCCCGGGCGCTTCCCGATCGGCCGCTACGACGTCGCCTTCCTCACCGCGACGCGCGACCTCGAGCGCTTCAACGCCGTGCGCGAGGAGATCGCCCGCCGCCTCGTCGAGATCCTCCTGCCGGCGGTCCAGCTCTCGCCGGTGCGCCCGGGCCTCGTGCCGCGCGACCCGGAGGCCTACCGCCTCTATCTCGTCGCCCAGGACCGGATCGCCGCCACCAGCTGCGACAACGAGAGCTTCGTCGAGATGCTGCACGCCTCACTCGACCGCGACGAGAGCTTCGCCCCCGCCTGGGAGGCGCTCGGCTGGGAGGAGTACGGTCTCGTCGCCTTCTGCGGCGGCGACAAGCGCCACTACGCGACGGCACTCGCTGCGGCCGAGCGCGGTCTCGCTCTGGTGCCCGACTCGGCGTCCGCCGTCCTGCTGAAGATGTCGGTGCTGAACGAGAACGACCGCTGGGTCGATGCCTGGAGAACGGTCGAGAGCGCCGCCACCGTCGGGCTCGCGCCGGGAATCGCCGCCTATGCGCGCTCCTATCTCTTCGACTATGTCGGCGAGGTGGTGCGCGCCCGGGCGAGTCTCGAGGAGAGCATCGCCGCCGACCCGCTCTTTCTCACCTCGCAGGGCTGGGCGCCGAATGCGCTGCTCTACGCCCGGGAGGAGGAGCGCTATCTCGCGCTCCTGCCCGCGGCGACGTCGCCGTTCATGCGCTTTCTGCGCGGCTGGGCGCTCGCGCGGCTGGAGCGCCGGGCGGAGGCGCAGGAAGTCCTGCGGCCGGCCTTCGCCGCGAATCCGGGCGACGTTTACGCGCGGATGGCGGAAGCCCTCCTGCTCGCGCTGGAGGGTGATCGCGAGGGCGCCCTGACGATCCTCCGTGCCCTCGACGAACAGCGCCGGCGCCTGGGCAGCACCGATGGCGAGACCACCTTCTGGCTCGCCGAGCTCTACGCCCGCGTCGGCGACGCCGCGCGCGCGCTCGACACGCTCGAGCTCGCGGCGAGCCAGGGTTTTCTCTGCGCAACCTGCCTCCAGAATGCGCCGGAGCTGGCGGATCTTGCGCCCTCGCGCCGCCTCGACGATCTGCAGGCGGCGATCCGGCAGCAGGCGAGCCAGCGCCTGCGGCAGGCCGGGCTCGCCCCTTAGGCGCAGTTCACTCGCCTCCGGGCCCGTCCCGGCGATCTCCTCACGATCGCCTCAGGAGTTCCTCAAGACCGCTCCGACCCCGACCTGGCACGATCCCGGGGATGCGGCCCCTTTCCTGGACAGGCGCTCTGCTGGCCATGCTCTTCGTCAGCCCTCCTGCTGCCGAACGCTTTGTTCCGCCCGGCTCCGCCCTGCAGCCGGCAGGGCAGCCCGAAGCGGGCGAGCTCGCCGTCGAGTGGACGGATGTGTCCGAGCCGGCGGCGGATACCGCGGTCTGGCGGAGCGGTTACCGAATCTCGAATCGCGGCGGCGCGCCGACGGGGCCGCTGCAGCTTCGGGTCCGCACACCCCTCGGACTGCTCGCGCAATCGCAGCTGACGGCGGGCCTCGCAGTCGGCGAAACCCTCGCCGGGACCG